>Ga0209341_10001873_pt1 | contig 20454 bp, 15 predicted proteins | sample RifCSP13_2_FD_184020 | JGI IMG/M metagenome (GOLD analysis project Ga0209341, IMG submission 184020) | Soil microbial communities from Rifle, Colorado - Rifle CSP2_sed 13_2 (SPAdes) (version 2) | ecosystem: Environmental > Terrestrial > Deep subsurface > Rock core/Sediment | place: Rifle... | reverse complement strand
GTCGAACGTGACCTCCGCGGAGGGGGCGACGTTGAGGACCGTCACCTCGGTCGAGGCGTTCGAGGTGAATTCGCCGTCGAAGACCTCGACCGCGGGATCGACGATGATGTCGTCGCCCCACGTGTACGTGGCCGTGGCGTTCGGGCTCCAGGCGGTGTCCCACACGCCGTCCCCCTGGAAGTCCCACCGGAACTGCAGCGGGTCGCCGTCGGGGTCCGAGGAATCGGAGGCGTCCAGGGTCACCGCGGTCCCCTCCGGCACGACACCGGGCGCCTTGAGTACCGCGTCCGGCGAACTGTTCGTGATCGTGGTATCCGTCGCGGTGTCCTGGACGGCCCACTCCGTCCGCGAGGACGCGGTCACCGTCGTGATGTCCGTGGCCCCGGTCGTGAGGTCGGGAATCTTCAGCTCCACGACGATCGGGAGGACCTGACCTGGCGCCATCGGCCCCGTGGTGGTGATCTTCGGTTCGCCCGGGTCCAAGACGCCGTTCCCGTTCGAGTCCGCGTAGACCGCGGCCGCCCAGCCGTGGTTCGACACGGCGGTGAGGTCGAAGTCGTCCAGGGCGCCCTCGTTCGTCACGTTGTGCGAGAAGTAGACCGTCGTGTTGTCCGGGCTGTGGATCGTGTGGTCCGGCTCCACGCTGGGCGCGGGACTCACCGTGAGCGGGACGTCCGTGGTGCTGTAGATCTCGTACGTGGACCGGAGGACGTTCAGGTTGTGCGCGTCCATCCCGTGGGCTGCGTACCGCCAGAGCCCCGCCGCGAGCTCGTACGTGACGGTCACGTCCGGGTTGCTCGCGCTGTTGCCGATGATGAAGTTCTCCCACTCCGTGTTCCCGGAGGGGTTGTTGTTCGTGAAGAGGTGACTCTGGGGGTCGAGGATGTCGTAGTAGATGGATGGGTCCACGTTGCAGCAAGGTCCCGAGGGCCCGTCCGCGGGGGCTCCCGGGTTCACCCCTTCGGGTACGGCGGGTCCCGGCCCGTCGGGGTCCGTGTTCGGAGTGTTCGGGTCGTCCGTGTCGTCCGCTCGGTCGTTGTCGCCGTCCCTGAAGAGGATCGAGGTGAGCTTCGTCGGGACGTAGAAGTAGTACGTGAACTGGCCGTCGTAGGAGTTCGCGCCCGGATCGTTCGGCTCTCCCGGATTGGGGTCGCCGGAGCCCACCCACGGGTCCCCGCCCGGCCCGGCGTCCTGGGGTCCCGCGCCGAACCCGAAGTCCTGCCCCGCGGCGATGCTGATCTGCCCGCTTGTGCGGACCTTGAAGTTGTTGTAGCTGCCGCTCGGGGTCCCGGAGGTCCAGGTGGACTCGAGCCGGTAGAAGTAGTTCCCGGAGGGCGCCTTCGCCTCGCCGTCCGCGGTGTACGTCTTGTCGTACCAGTTGTCGTCCGCCGCGGAGGAACTCGAGATCGTGTCGACGAGTTTCGCGGTGGTGCCGTTCTTGAGCGGGTCCTTGTAGAGCTTGTAGCTGAACGGCGTCGTGCCGTCGTCCCACGACCCTCCGACGTCCCCGTCGAAGAGCCCGACGGTGAATGTGGTCGTCCCGCCGGGCAGGCCGACATGCAGGACGATCTTCACGCCCTCGAGGGTCGAGAGCCCGCTCCCCGCCACGCCGAAGAACTTCGCGTCGTCCGGATCGAGCGACGGCAGGCCGGTGCCCGAGAACGTGGCGGGACCCGGCGCCGGGCCCGACGCGGGTGCGGCGGGGCGGAGGCTCGACCTCGGCGCGAGACCCGAGGAGAAGGCCGAGAGAGCCATGACGGCCGCGATCGCCACCGCTAGCACGCTCAGCGCAGTTGGAGCCCCCCGCATCGTGTCCCGCCCCTCAGGATGAGAAATCCGTCCCACACCATTGGGCGGGACCGTATTTCAAGGTTCCGCGGGGGTTCCCTTTGCGGTTCCACGTTCCCATCTTAGAGACTGACCACGAGCTCGACCGCGTCCCCGTCCACGATGTCGAGCCGCCCCCGGAGGAACTCCTTCGAGATCACCTCGAGGACGTCCGTGTGGTGCGTCCGGACGGGCAGGACGACCGCGCAGTCGACGCCCTTGAGGGTCGCCAGGAAGCACTTCGCGGCGCCGAACGTCCGGCCGCCCGCCGTGAACTCGCCGATCGGGATGCCGGGCTCATCGATCAGAATCATGAGCTTCGCCATGTCCGCGCCCTGGACCTTCAGATTCAGCGTCCCCTCGTACGGTTCGTAGCCGAGCTTCTTCCGGAACTGCTCCTTGTACCCTTTCTGGCGCATGTAGAACGCGCCCTCGCCCAGGCCGCTCGTCGCCTTCCCCGTGATCGTCACCCGTTCCCGCACCTCGAAGATCCGCTGGTAGTCCGCGTACTCCCGCTGCAGCACCTCGACGCCCTTCGCGGACACCTTCACCCGCTGCCGGCGGCTCGCGAGATCCCGCTGGACGAGCCCGTCGTTCAGGAGCTCGAGGATCCGCTGGGAGGCGCTCTGCTGGCTCACGCCGAGCGCCTGACCGAACTCCCTCGAGGAGATCGGGACGAACCCGCCGATCCCGCCCCGGAGGGCGATGTGCTTGAGGGTGTCCACGCGGTACGGCTTCAACGTCGGCCCGATGCCGGGCCCGACCTAAAACCCTTGTCAGAGCCCCTCGAGGACGAGGTGCGAGCGGGAGCGCAGGAAGACGCGCGGGATGTTCGCCTCCTTCAGCTCCCGGAGCAGCGCCGCGTCGTTCGTGACGACGACGCCCTTGAGGCGGGAGGCCGCCGCTTGAATCGCGTCGTCCGCCCCGCCCGGGGCCTCAAGGACCCGGAACCGCTGTGCGAGCCGCAGGGCGGGCCGCGCCTCTGGCACGCTCCTCGTGAGGCCCCGGAGCTCCTCGATCACCGGGGACGGCACGAGGATCTCGTGGTCCCCGAGGAGCCGCCGGAGCTCCGCCTCGAGGTTGATGCGGAATTGGAACGGCATGAGGAGCGCGTTCGCGTCCAGGATGACGGCCTGCACGCGGGCTTGAGGGGAGAGGCGGGACTTGTGCTTTGTGCTCCCGCAATCATGCGCGGATCTCCCCGAGGGGCGACGCGGGTCGCGTCGGACGGTTCGGAAGGGAGAGGGGCCGCGGTGGGGAGGAGCCCGAGGCCCTGCACGGCGAGAAGGCAGGCCACCCGGATCACGATCACTGCCCGGAGCCGTCGGACGTCCATGGTTGGTCCTCCCGCGTCCGCGGCCGGACCCGTCATGGCGGGCCGGAAGGATGGAACCTCGGAGGCCGTAAGGGCCGGGCCGAACCGCCGCCCCGGACTCTGGTCCGCGGAATCGAACCGATGTCTTTAATACATAGCGACGCTATGCACATCGCAAGCCTATGCAGACGGCGCGAAACGGACGGTGTGCGGCATGAAGGGAACGATCGCGGCGCTGCTCGCCCTCGCCCTCCTGGGAACCTCCCTGGCGCTGGCGGGGGTCGCGAGCGCGCAGGGGGACCGGGACCTGACCCCGGTGGTCGAGCAGGGTTCGACGGAGCGCCTGGGCGGCGGGGACTGGATCAGCGTCCGGGCGGGCGACGCCCGCGTCGGCGTTGTATACGGCACCGCGGCCCACCCGAACAAGCTCTACGTGTTTGCCGAGTACAAGCGGTTCCTCGGCGGCGCGGACATCTATGACGAGCAGGGGAACTTCCTGCGGACGGTGGGCCTTCCCGTGTACACGATCTTCGGGCAGAGCTTCGACGGCATCATCGAGTTCCGGGACGACGGGGACGACCTCTTCAACTTCTATCAGTTCGACCGCCACAACTTCACGACGTACGATCTGCCGGAGAAGGCGACGCGCCTGAACCGGACGTGGACCGCGACGGAGCCCGTGGTCGAGGCGTCGAACGGGACGACCTGGGTGAACTTCACCGTCGAGAGCCAGAACGTTCCGTACGACGTCGTGTGGGAGCGCGGACTCATGCGTCGCGGGACGACCGCGGACGGGGCCCTGGACCGACTCGCGTTCACGTTCCATCTCAAGGTGACGGTCCGCGAGGTGACCGGCGAGGTCCCGTGGTGGAACGTCACGGTCAGCGACGGGAGCCAGCGGCGGGTCGCGCACGTCGAGCGGCTCGACAACCGGACGTTCTCCGGCGAGGCCGTCGCGATGGGCGCGAAGTACGACCACCTGATCGAAGGGTGGGATTTCGCCTCGCCCCAGAGCAAGCTCGCGCTCGAGACCCGCGCGTTCGTCGGGAACTACGTCCCACAGGCGGTCGGGGAGTTCATCCACCTCACGTACTTCCATGCCGAGGCCCGGAGCGGGAACTACACGCGGCGCGGCAACGACACGACCACGCCGGACCGCCCCCGGCTCCTGACGCTCGACCGCGTCTACTTCGATGATAACTGGGATCGCGTGGGCCGGCTCGTATGGGTGAGCAACGTCACCGTCGACGGGCGGGCGGACACGATGCTGTTCCAAGTCCAGGGAGGGGAGCTGTTCCGGACGGGGCACTACGGCGCGCTGTTCGCGGGGTTCGCGATCCGGGGCGCGTTCATCTACCCGGCCGGCGGTACCATCCAGCACGACCCGAGCCTCGACGCGACGTCCGCCCTCTGGAACCTGCCGGAGGCGCTGAACCTGACGCCGATCACGGTGCTCGCACTGCAGGTGCTGATCGTGGGGATTGCCATGGGGCCCGCGATCCTGCTGCGAGTGCGGGGGCGGCGGGAGAAGTAGCCCGCCCCCCATTCTTCCTTTCGTGGGTGTGGACATGGAGACAAAGGTACGGGAAGCAAAGTCGGGTTCGATTCATCGGCAGCTGCGGCTGCTGCTGGCACGATCGAAGCGACGGAGGCGGTAGGACATGCGAAGGTCGAGTGTGTTGGCGCTGGCGCTGACGCTGGGGTTGGCGCTGAGCGTGGTGGCGGGCGCGGTGTCGGTCGTCGGCTCGACGGCGGCACCCGCTCCCGAGCAGACCCGGGATCTTGAGGCGAACGCGGGCGCTACGATGTCCACGGAGCCGTGGCCCGGGGCGGACGCGATCATGAGCGAGGCGGGGCGCGGGTTCCCGGACGATCCGTCGATGGTGACGATCGTCCTCGCGGCCCGGTGGGGCTACGTGGACGATCCCGCCGTGGCGGGCTTCGAGGGCCGCTGGCACCTGAACGACACGGGGACGGGCGGGGCGTTCCTGGGCCAGTGGCACCTACTCACGCGGCGCATGGGCGGGTACCTCCAGGGCCGGTTCACGTTGCCCGACGACGGGCAGGGCGAGTTCCGCGGGATGTGGAACGTGACCGGGTCGCACGCCGGGGGCTTCCTGTGGGGAGACTGGGTCCGCGTGAGCGCGACGACCGGGTACTTTGACGGGAAGTGGAACGTGACGGGCGACCGGCACGCCGGGGCCCTCGCGGGCCACTGGGTCCAGTCCGCACGGGACGGCGGCGGGTTCCGCGGCGAGGCGGTCGCGGCGTCGAGCATCGCCCCGGTCGACTGGGACGGTGCCCTGCATACGACGGACGGGACCGTCGCCGTCCTGAGGACCGTGCGCTTCGAGCGGGACGACCGCATCCTGCCCCGGACGGACCGGCAGACCGTGGGCTGGGAGTCCATCACCACGGTGAACTGGGACGGGGGCCTGTTCGTCCTGCGGTTCCCGCGGGACGGCTCCGCCCCGAACGTGACGCTGGACACGGCGCAAATCGGCTTCGAGTGGTCCGCCCGGGAGCTCGCCCGGCTCCACGTGCGGGAGCGGGTGGACGGCGCGGGCCATGTGATCGAGGTGGCCGCGTTCCTCCTCGAGCGGCGCCCGGGCCCGGAGTTCGTGAAGTTCACGATCGGGATGCGGTGGGGGAACCTCTCCTCCGAGAACGGCTCCGACGAGCCCTCACGGGACGCGACGGTGTGGAACGGCTTCGCGCAGATCACGGTCGGCGGCCTTGCCCTGGACCGCGCGCTCTCGTTCGAGCGGGGCGACGTCGTGCTGCCGCGGGACAACCGCGTGACGATCGAGTGGCAGAGCGCGACCACGACGGGCTGGGACGGGCTCCACATCGTCGCATATGTCCCGCTCGCCCACCTCGACGACACGTACTACACCTTGCACGCGGGCTCCTTCACGCACGTCTTCACGCTGCGGGAGCTGCCCGGGGACCACACCTTCGACGCGGGCCACGGGAACGCCGTCCAGGTGCGGGCGGTGCGGGGCTAGTCGCCCCGCCGGGGGCCGGAAGAGTTTTCCGGTCTCCGGGACATCCATTTTCCGGGGGAGAGGAATCATGGGGTCTCGGGTCGCGTGCGTTCTGATCATCGGAGTCGTCCTGACGAGCCTGTCCGGGTTCCACGCGACGGCGGGCGCCCCGGCCGATCCCGTCCCGCTCAACGGGACCTGTGCGCTCCGCTTCCGCCAGCCCGGGGACGCGTGGACGACGGTCACCGCGGTGGCGCGGGCGAAGGACCCCGTCGCGTACTACGACTACTACAGCGCGAGCGCCCACACGGAGTTCGTCGAGGCGTACGTGAGCAAGGCGTACTTCTACGAGAACACGCTGGACGGGCGGCTGTACTTCTTCGTCCACCACAACATCGACGGCGCGGGAACCCCGGACGCGACCGTGGACTTCGATTTCAGCGGACTGCCCTCCAGCGTCGCGCGCGTCGTGTCCGACGACCCGGGCGAGCTGAATCTGGGGCGGGCGGTCGAGGGCCAGTGGGAATTCTTCTACAACACGGATGGGGGCGTGGTGGGTCCCTTCTCGACCGGGACTGAATGGGCCTTCACACTCGCCGCGACGTGGGCCGGGCCGGACCCTATGCGGGCGTGGCGGTTCGTCGAAGGCGCCGGGGCGGAGGACGGCCTGGACATGGCGCAGACCCTCGAGGTCGCGCGCGTCTGCAACGAAGCCCCGACCGCCGCGACGGGCGGGCCGTACACGGGGATCGAGGGCTCGCCGATCACATTCAACGCGAGCGGGTCCTCGGACCCGGACAGCGACGCCCTGACGTACGCGTGGGACTTCACGAACGACGGGACGGTCGACGTGACGACGACGGATCCGACCGTGCAGCACACGTACCCGGACGACTTCGTCGGGAAGGCGAAGCTCACGGTCTCGGACGGGACCGCGTCCTCGTCCGCGCTGGCGAACGTGACGGTCGCGAACGTCGCGCCCACGGTCGTCCTGGACGCCCTGACGGACCCCGCGGACGAAGGGGCGAACGCAATCCTCCAGTTCCGGGTCACGGACCCGGGCGCGGACGACGTGCTCGTGGAGGTCGACCTCGGGGACGGGGACCCGCCCTACGTCGTGGGCACCCTGTTCAACCCAAAGGAGTACACGATCACGCGGAGCGTGCGGTGGGGTGACGACGGCCTTTACACCCTCCACATCACCGCCACGGACGACGACGGGGGCCGCGGGGAGGCGGGCGCGATCACCCGAATCGACAACGCGATTCCCGGGCTCACTGCCGTCACGAACCCCTCCGCCACGACGTACAACGAAGGCGACGAGGCGGGCGTGGAGCTCCGCGGGCGGGACAACGGGAGCGACGACCTGACCTTCACCGTGGACTTCGGGAACGGTGACGTCAAGACGGAGACGTTCTTCAACGACGGCGTCGGGCCGGATCCCGACCCGAGCCCCCTGGGCACATATCCGTTCGACATGTTCGCCAACTTCACGTCCCGGTACGTGGACGACGGCCTCTACACGCTCCGGCTCGCCCTCGCGGACGACGACGGCGGGTCCGCCTCGCTCGAATTCCCGATCACGGTGCGGAACGTCGCCCCGACGATCGTGCCGTTCGGGCCGGGGACTTCGGTGGAGGGATCGCCCTCCTCCGTCACCGCCACCGCCACGGACCCCGGTGCGGACGCGCTCACGTTCGCGTGGTCGTTCGCGCTCGGGCCCTCGAAGACGGAGTCGTTCCCGGCGACCGGCTCGCCGACCACCGCGACGAGCACCGTGGACTTCCTGTACGGAGACGACGGCTCGTACCGCGTCACCCTCACGGTGACGGACGACGACGGCGGAGCCGCCACGTACGAGACGACGGTCGAAGTCGCGAACCTCCCGCCGACCGCGGCCATCACGGAGGTCTCCCGCATGGGCTCCTTCGTCCTCCGGGTCGCGGGCGAGAAGTGGCACGACGTGACCGCCACGTTCACCCAGGACGGCGTCGACCTCGAGACCCTCCGCATCGTGCGGGAGCCCGGTTCTCCGGACGGGCAGGCCGCGACCACGGCCCTGTACGACCTCGCGCTCGCCTCCCGGTTCACGGCCCGGATCCTGTACACACCGGACGACGATCCCGTCAATGGCCAGCCAAACGGAGCGAATCCCGTGTGGATCCTGATTCGCGCGGAGAACGGCACGGAGGTCGTGCGCGTGCACCACACGTTCAACGTGCAGCATCCTGGGACGTACGAATGGGACGTGGACCTCACCCCGTACGTGGGGCAGGTCGCAGTGGCCTTTGCGGCGGACGCCTCGGACCCGGGCAGCGACGACCTCACGTTCACTTGGGACTTCGGGGACGGGACCTCGTTCGCGGAGACGGCGTTCAACGACGGCGTCGCGACGGACCCGGACCCGAGCCCGGCGGGGACGTTCCCGTTCTCGGCGACGTCCATCGTCCACCACGGTTTCGTGGCCCGCGGGACGTATGTCGTCACCCTCACCGTCACGGACGACGATGGCGGGTCCGCGACCACATCCCTGACGATCACAATCCCCTAGGCGGCAGACGCAAATAGGGTGTGGGAATTACGCGAGGAATCGATGCCGGAAATCTCCCCGGAGTGGACCGCGGAACTCAAGAAGGGCTCCGTGCAGCTCTGCCTCCTCGCGCTCCTCGCCCGGGAGCAGAAGTACGGCTTCCAGATCCTCAAGGAATTGCGGGACCTGTCCGACGGGTTCTTCGACCTGAAGGAGGGCACGTTGTACCCCGCCCTGCGGCGGCTCGAGGAGCGCGGCTTCGTCCAGAGCCATTGGGTCGAGCCCGAGGCGGGCGGGATCCCGCGGAAGTACTACCGGATCACGGAGAAGGGCAAGCGGGCGCTCGCTGAGGCGCTGGAGGTCTGGGACCGGATGTCGGCGGGGACGCGGCGGGTGCTGGAGGGCGCGCGATGATGTCCATCGACGGCTACCTGGAGCAGGTCCGGCGCGGGATGGCGGGGATGGACCCCGCCGTGCAGCGGGACGTCGTCCAGGAGCTCCGGAGCCACCTCCACGAGTCCGTCGCGGCGAACGGTGGGAAGCTGAACGCCGCGATCGCGGGCCTGGGCGACCCGGCCGCGGTCGCGCGGCGGTACCGGGACCTCTACGGATACGGTCCCGCGTACCGGCTTCTGTTCGCGGCGGTTGCGGGGGTCCTCGGGGTCTTCACGGTCCCGGTCCTGTTCGGCGGGGAGGAGGTGATCTTCCCGCTGTTCCTCTCCGCGGCCTTCCTGTTCGTCGAGATCGTCTTCCTGATGTGGGTCAGCGTCCAGGCGGGGAACCGCGCAGGCCTCGTGGCGGGCGCGTTCGGCTTCGTCGGACGGATCGCTGGCCTGGGCATCGGGGCCGCGGCGCAGCGGGGCGCGTCCGTGGCGACGGCGGAGGGCCTCGGCCTGTTCCTCTCCGTCTCCCTCCTGCTCCTCCTGATCGGGTGGCTCCCGGGCCAGGCGAAGCGGGCGTGGCGGAAGCCGGGTGCGGAGCTCTAGGCGAACCGCTGGCCGCCCGCCAGGAAGTCCCGCACGATCCGCGCATGGTCGAACGCCATGGCGGGCAGGTCTTGAGGGTCCACGAGCTCGACCCCGGCGGCGTCCGAGCCCGCCTTCGGGCTTCCTTCCACGCGGCGCAGAGCGTACGCGACGCTCACGGTGTGTCCGCGCGGGTCTCGCCGCGGGTCCGAGTACACGCCGACGATCCATTCCGCGGCGACCCGCAGGCCCGTCTCCTCCTCGATCTCGCGGACCATCGCGGACTCGGTCGTCTCTCCGAGTTCCACCATCCCGCCCGGGAGGGCGTGCATCCCCTCGAACGGCGGGTGGCCGCGGATCACCGTGAGGAGCTTCCCGTCCAGGAGCAGAACGCCGTCCACCGCGAGCCGCGGGTGACCCACGGCGGTCACTCCCGCATCGGCATCCGGATCCCGTGAGCGGCGGCGAACCGGACGGCGTCCTCGTAGCCCGCGTCGGCGTGGCGGACGACCCCCAGGCCAGGATCCGTCGTGAGGACCCGCTCGATCCGCCGCTCCGCCTCCGGAGTACCGTCGCACACCAGGAGCGCGCCCGCATGCGTCGAGTAGCCGATGCCGACGCCGCCGCCGTTGTGGACCGCGATCAGGTCGGCGCCCGCGGCGGTGTTCAGGAGCGCGTTCAGGATCGGCCAGTCCGCGATCGCGTCCGAGCCGTCCCGCATCCCCTCCGTCTCCCGGTATGGCGAGGCGACGGAGCCCGCGTCGAGGTGGTCCCGCGTGATCACGATCGGCCCGCTCAGCTTCCGCTCGCGGACCATCCGGTTGATGATGGTCCCGAACCGGGCCCTCTCCCCGTACCCGAGCCAGCACACGCGGGCGGGCAGGCCCTCCCACGGGACGAACTTCTCCGCGAGTTCGATCCATCGGACAAGTCTCGCGTTGCCTTTGAACTCCCGCGTGACGACCCGGTCCGTCGCAAGGATGTCCTCGGGGTCGCCGGTGACGGCGACCCAGCGGAACGGCCCGCGGCCCTCGCAGAACATCGGGCGGATGAAGAGCGGGACGAAGCCCTTGAAGTCGAACGCGTCCTTGACGCCCGCCTCGAGCGCGTGTCCCCGGATGTTGTTCCCGTATTCGAACACGATCGACCCGCGTCTCTGGAAATCGAGCATCGCCCGCACGTGGATCGCGATCGACTCGTAGCTCCGGCGGATGTACTCCTTCGGGTCCGACGCCCGGAGGCCGTCCGCCTCCCGGACGGAGAGCCCTCTCGGGATGTACCCGCCCAGGGGGTCGTGGGCCGAGGTCTGGTCCGTGACGACGTCCGGGACGATGCCCCGACGGACGAGCTCCGGGTGGACGTCCGCGCAGTTCCCCACGAGCCCGACGCTGCTGGGCGTGCCCGCTGCTTTCGCGTCCCGCACGATCGCGAGGGCCTCGTCGAGGTCCCGCACGAGGACGTCGCAGTACCCGCGCTCGACCCGCTTCGCGATCCGCCGCTCGTCGACATCGACGTCGAGGCACACGGCCCCGTTCATCGTCGCGGCGAGGGGCTGGGCCCCGCCCATGCCGCCCATGCCGCCCGTCAGGACGAGCCGCCCCTTCAGGGACCCGCCGAAGTGCTGGCGGGCGCATTCCGCGAACGTCTCGTACGTGCCCTGGATGATCCCCTGGGAGCCGATGTACGACCATCCGCCGGCGGTCATCTGCCCGTACATCGTGAGGCCGAGCGTCTCGAGCTCGTGGAACGTGTCCCAGTTCGACCAGTGCGGGACGAGGTGCGCGTTCGCGATCAGGACGCGGGGGGCGTCCCCGTGGGTCGTGAAGACCGCGACGGGCTTCCCGCTCTGGATCAGGAGGGTCTCCTCGTCGCCGAGGGCCTTGAGGGCCGCCACGATCGCGTGGAACGCGGGCCAGTTCCGCGCGGCCTTCCCCGTGCCGCCATAGATGATCAGGTCCTCCGGCTTCTCGGCGTTCTCGAGGTTATTCTCGAGCATCCGGAGGATCGCCTCCTGGCGCCATCCCTTGCACCGGAGGGTCGACCCGCGGGCCGCCTGGACGCGTTCCATGGACTCCGCTGGTGAAGGCGCGCGCCCGGGTAAAGGCTTTTCCGCGGCCGGCAAGCCCCTCCGAACCGAGTTTGTATAACGAGCCCCCGCCATCGGGTCGCGGACGATGTCCCTCCGGCTCCCGCGGCCCGACCCGACGTCCGCCACGTGGATCGCGACGGCGGTCTCCGCCCTGCTCGCCCCGCGGTTCCTCGTCGACGTCGCGATCGCGGCGAGCGCTCCCCCCGCGGAGGTCCGGACCGCGGTGGCCCAGTTCTTCGCCGCCTACGAGCTCGTCCTCCCGTTCGCGCTCCTACCCGTCCTGCTCCTGCTCGCGGGCGCGGGTCCGAGACGGCCCGCCTTCGCGGCGGCCCTCGGCTTCTTGGCGGTACAAGCGGTCGTGCTCGCCCTCGGCACCGCGACCCTCCTGGCGTACGGGTCCGCGGAGACGCGGGCGCTCTTCCCGCCCTTCGCCGTGGCGGGCGTGGCGGGCGGGAGCGTCCTCGCGCTCGCCGTCCATGGAGAGGTGCCCGGACTCCTCACGCGGTGGCGGGGCGGGGCGTTCCTCGCGCTCCTCGCGATTGTCCCCGCCGCGCTCGCGATGCGGGCCGCGGCGCCCCTGGGGGTCGGTACCGCGCCCGGGCAGGGCGGGGCCCTCCAGGGGAACTGGCTCCTCGTGAACCTCCCGACCCTCCTGCTCGAGCTCCTCGCGGTCGGGGTATGGTTGAACCTCCTCCTCGGGAGCAGGCCCGCCGACCTCCGCCGGCGGTGGTGGGCCTTCCTGCCGTTCCTCGCGGTCCCCGTGTCCGCCGCCGCGTTCATCGCGGGCCCGCTCTCCGGCTTCATCCTGTCCGCCACGATCAGCTGGGGCGCCAACCTTGCCGTCTTCGTCCCGCCCGAGGTCTCGCTCACGCTCGCGGTAGCGTCGCTCGCATGCTGGGCCTCCGCCTTCCTCCTGGTCCCGAGGGCGGGTCGCCGGGACCCGTGGAACCTCCTGCTCCTCGGGACCCTGGTCCTCCTCCTGGCGGGGCTCCGCCCCACGGCGGGAAGCGTCGAAGCCCTCAACCTCGGGCTCGTCCTCGCCGCGGTCGGCCTGTCGCGCTGGCCCCGGGCCGCGTCATGAGGGCGGGGGTGCCTTGGACTCGGGCTCCGTCTTCGGGACCGGCTCGGGCTTCGCGCGGCGCTGTGCCCGCCACGCCGCGAACGCGAGGAGGGCCATCACCACCCCGACGGAGATCGGGACGAGCGCCCACCGGAGCGAGTTCCAGTCGAATGGGGCGGCCGGTGCGAGGCCCGCGACCGCATCGGCGGGCCCGGAGTCACCGGAGGGGTTCCCCGCCGTGTCCACGGCGCGAACGACGTACCAGTAGCGCTGGCCAGGGGCCAGGCCCGCGTCCGAGTACGTGACGTTCCTCAGCGGGTCCGCGTTCAGGCGGATGAACGGACCCGCCGACGCCTCCGCCCGGAACAGGAGGTACCCGTCGAGGTCCGGCTCCGCGTTCGGGGTCCAATTCACCCGGATCTCCCGGGGTCCACCGGTGCGGGCCGTAAGCCCCAGGGGCGTCCCGGGAGGCGTGGTGTCGACGACGATCACGGTCACGTTCAGGTCGTCCGAGGACGTCAGTGCGGACGCGTCCGCCACGGTCAGGACGAACCGCCAGATTCCGCCCGCGCCCGGCCGGTACGACACCGCGACGCCGTAGAGGGACTCTGCCGTGCGGTCCACCCGCCACGTATAGTTCACGATCCCGACGTTGTCCGTGGACTGGGACCCGTCGAGGGCCACGGTCTGGCCCAGGGTGATCGTCTGATCGGGGCCCGCCCGCGCGACCGGCGCCTCCGGGTCCGGGACGACCTCGACCCAGGTGGCGTTCGAGTCCGTGTTCCCCACCAGGTCCTCGACCGTGAGCGTGACGGTGTGGTTCCCGAGGGCCGTGAACCGGTGGGTCACGACCGGGCCCCAGAGCACGACGGGGGCGCCGTCCGTGAACGTCCACGTGTAGTTGTCGATCCCCGTGTCGTCGCTCGAGAGCCCGCCGTCGAGGGTCGCGAGGCTGCCCTGGAGGACGGTCTGGCCGGGCCCCGCGTTCGCGACCGGCGGGGCGGAGTCCGCGGTGACGTTCACCCACATCGTGTCGGTGCCCGTGTTCGACGCCGCGTCCATGACGGTGAGCGTGACGAGGAAACTGCCGATGTTCGCGAAGACGCGGGACGGCGCGGCCCCATAGAGGACGACGGGGCCCCCGTCCGTGAGGGACCATGTGAAGTTCACGACCGCCACGTTGTCGCGGGACGCGGAGCCGTCGAAGGCCACGGTCGCCCCGAAGCCCACGGTCACATCCGGTCCGGCGACTGCGACGGGGGCCTCGGTGTCGAGGACCGTGAACGACCCGCCGTCCGTGGCCGTGTTCGCGGAGGGGTCCGACGCGGTGAGCGTGAACGTGAAGGTCCCTACCGTCGAGGAGGAGAAGCCCTGCCAGTACGATCCGGAAGAACCCGCCATGGCGGTGTCCAGGACGACCGCGCTCGACGGGTCGAGGACCTGAACCCGGACGCCCGCCACGGCCACGTTGTCCGTGACGCTCGCGGTGATGTTCACGGGGAGGCCCATGCCCTGCGCGGGCGGGCTCGCGCCCACGGAGAGGAACGTCGGCGGCATCCGGTCCCAGATCTCGAAGCCGGTCGCCGCCGTCGCGTTGTTCCCGGACGTGTCCGTCGCCCACACCCACGCCGTGTAGAGGCCGAGGGTCGTGTACGTGCGCTCGAAGTAGAATCCGTCCGTCGCGCCGAGGCGCGCCATCGTGAAGTTCCCCAAGAGCGTGCTAGACGGGCCCCGCACCTCGACGGACACGCTCTGGACGGCGACGTTGTCCGTCACCGTGGCGGTGAGGTTCACGGCGAAGCTCGCGTTCTGGACGGCGGGCGTGGCCTGCGCGTTCGCGACGACCGGGGGCGTCGTGTCCGACCCGACGATGGACACGGAGTACAGGGGGGTCCGCGCGGCGTTCCCCGTCGGGTCCCGCGCCCACACGAAGTACGTGAGGGTGCCGAGGACGGGCTGGCCCGGGATGTCGTATTCGTAGGTCGTCCCGTTCAGGGCCATGCTCACGTTCGACCGAGCGCCGAGCACGTCCGTGTAGTCGAGCCGCGCATCGAGCACGGAGTCGACGTCGGAGACAATCGCGGTGATCCGGATCGGAGCGTTGCGGACGGCCTGCGTCACGGGCGTGTGCTGGATCACCGGCGGCTGCGTGTCCACCAGGGCGAAATTGCCCGTCGCGACTGCCCAGTTCCCCGCCGCGTCCCGCGCAGAGATCCGGAACGTGTACGTGCCCGGGCGGGTGTACGAGATGACCCGGAAGTACCGCCCTGCACCCGCGTCGAAGGCAGCGGTCGCGTTCGAGAGGGGTGCACCGCCCGGGTCGTTGATCTGGATCCACACCTCCGCGACGGCGCCGTTGTCCGTGACGCTCGCGCTCACGTTCACCGTCCCGCCGATCTCCTGCGGAGACGGGACGGCGGTCGCGGACGCGATCGAAGGCGGGGTCACGTCCGCCGTCGTGAACGTAGAGGTGAACGGACCCGCCATCGGGTTCCCGGGGTCGCTTGCGTCCCTCGCGGTCGCGTTCACCCGAACCCGGTACACAATGCCCTGGGCGAGCGGCCCGGAGGGCGTGAACGCCAGGTCGTTCCCCGCCCACGCGAACGTTCCCGCCACGTACGTGCTCGTGTCGAGGCGCATCAGGGAGAACGCCGACTCCGCGCTCGGTCGGTTCATCGCCTCCGAGAACGTGGCCCGAACCTGCGTGCTCGGGTTCACGCCCGTCGCAAGGTCCGGGGGCTGGACCCCGGTCATGGACGGCGCGCTCGAGTCGATTGCAAAGTTCGCGAGGCTCGCATCCGCCGACGTCGCCCTTTGGGCGTCCGCCACGGTGACGCGCACACGCGCTTGGACCGTGTTCACGGCGGGCACGGTCCATGGGTACGTGCAGGGGTTCGAGAACCCGGAGACCCCCTGAGCGCCGGGGATTGGCAGGTAGGATGCCCCGCCATCCGTCGAATAGTTGATCCAGACTCTGAGGGAGGTCGCGGGCGTCTCCGCGTCCGACATGTTCCAGCGGATCAGGTGGGAGCTGCTGCCCGTCCAGACCTCCAGGCCGTCCGGGGTCGTGAGATCGACGATCGGAGCCGTGTTCCCGGGCGGCGCGGCGAACCTCAGGGTGTTGGAGTTCGTGACGGAGGCGTGGTCGATGGCCCCGCCCGAGCTCCCGCGGCCGTCTGAGTCCGTCGTGACGTAGAAGTAGTACGTCGCGGCGCCGTCCGCGACGAAGGCGACGTCGCTCGCGTCTCCCGTCGATAGGGCCCGCTTCCACTCCGCCGTGAACGCGTACGGGGCCGCGGCGCCGGAGTATCGCAACCGACCGAGGAGGTTCTGCGTCGCATCCCTCGGGGGCGGGCGGCCGAAGCCGTTCGTGTCCACGCCGGGTGGCGGGTAGGTGGGCTGGGGCGCGTAGTCCGCGCCGTCCCATAGGCCGAAGTACCAGCCGTCCCACGTGCCACCACCGTGGTGGCCCCCTGTGCCCGGCGACACCGCGAAACCGAGCCAGAAGTGGTTCCCGGTCGCGCTCGTCCAGGGCACGTCGACGGAGCCGTCGAGACGGAAATACAGCGTGGTCCCGTCGTGCTTCGCGTACAGGGTGGCAGTGCCGTAGGCGCCCGCCTCGCCGTTCTCGAGGGGCACGGCGGCGCTGACCGCGTCCGACCAAGCACCTGTCCCGGGATTCCCGTCGAGGTCCGCATCCGCCACCGGCGCAGCGGAATACGGCACGGTCACCGCGACGGCCGCGGCAGGGGAGGCGAGTAGGAGGGGCACCGCGGCGATCAGGAGGAGAATCGCGAGCACCGTGCACGCCCGCCGTCGTCCCCTCAACCCGCTCACACCGATCCGAGATTCGAGCGACATCGCCGCACCTCACGCGGAAGGCTTCGACTCCCCGTCTCCGGGCGCGCCTCCAGGACCCGGGGCCATCCGGCCGCGTCGCAGGACGAGGCCCGCGACCGCCGCGCTGATGGGGAACGCGATCAGGATCAGGAGGGAGGCCCAGGCCGGATAGACCCACATCGGGTGGGTGTTGATGCCGAGGATGTGTAACATGTCGTCGAGGAGGCTTCCCTTGCCCGCGAGATGGCCCGCGATGGAGTTCTGCAGGGTCATGAGGGCGTCGCCCGTCAGCACGAGGGCCGCGTACGACAGCCCGGTGCCGCGTGACATCCAGATCTCGAAGCGGTAGCGGGCCCGGAGGAGGATTGCGCCGATGAACAGGGTCTGCGACACGCTCGTCACGAGGATTTTGTTGTGGACCGTCTCGGAGGCCACGAGCTGGCTCGCGGGCCACGCGAGGGAGCCCGTCACCATCGAGACGAACGTCGCGATGACGCCCGCGATCAGCGCGAAATACGAGGCGGGCTCCGCGAACTTCGACGCGGATATCGCCCAGCGGTCGAGACGGGCGGACCGTCCGCGGAGGCTCCGCAGCCACCAGTCCGAGGCGACCTTCACGATCACGGCCGCCCCCGCCAGAAGGAGGAAGCCCGTGCACGCCTCGATCGTGATCGAGTGGATCACGCGCGGGTCGACCATCTACGTCCCCTCCCGCCGGAGCCGGCGGCCCACGTACAGGTAGAGGACCGCGACGACGCTCGCCGCCATCGACAGCGACGCGGCGAGGGAGAGAATCCATGTCCCCTGCTGCTCCGCGGTGATGCCGGCGTCCGGGGGCTCCGCGACCGTGTAGAAGTACGACTCGACGCGGAAGCCCAGCGGGCCCGAGGCGTTGATCGCGTACCGGACCTGGGTCGGCGAGGACTGTGCGGGCAGGTACGCGGCGAACACCCACCCGGTCTCCCCGCCCTGCGGCACGGCTTGGGAGAGGTTCGTCATCGGCACCCCCAGGCCACTCGTCATCGTGCTGTTGCGCCACGTGACCTCCGCGGCGGTGGCGTTCGTCAGCACCGCGGTGAGGTACACCTGCATGCCGGGCGTCACGCCCTGCGGCGGCTCGTGGACGATCCTGACCGAGGAGGAGGGCAGTTCCTCGGGGCGCGGTACCTCGAACCGGAACACGTTGTCGTTCGTGACCGCGTTGTGGTTGAGGGCACCCCCGCCGCTCCCGCCCCCGCCAGAGTCCGTCGTCGCATAGAGGTAGTAGGCGGTGGTCCCGTCCGCCACGATTGCCACGTCTCCCGGGTCCCCGGTGTCGACCTTCCGCTTCCACTCCGCCGTGAAGTCGTAGGGAGCCGAGGTCCCGAAGGCCCGCATCTCACCCAGGTCGTCCTGTGACGGGTCGACCAGTGGCGGCTTCGCGCCGTTCGTGTCGACCGGGAACAGGGGCGGGGCGGACGTGAACAAGGAGTCCCCGAAGAACACGCCGTCCTGCCCGCCCTGGTGATGCCCCGTGACGGAGGCGGGGCTGACCAGGACGCCGAACCAGAAGTGGGTTCCGGACGCGCTCGTCCACGGGACGTCGACCTTGCCGTCCACACGCAGGTAGAGGTGGGTGCCGTCCTGCTTCGCGTACATCGTGACGGTGCCGTACGGTGCGGCGGCCCCGTTCTCCAGAGGTAACAGGAACGAGAGGGCGTCCGACCAGGCCCCGGTGGCGGGGTCGCCATCGAGGTCCGCGTCCGCGACCGGCGTCGGCTTGAACGGGACGGTCACGGAGACGGGCGCGGCGGGCGCTCGGACGGCGAGGACCACGAGGAGGATCGCGGCGACGGCGAGGGCTAGGGCACCGAATCGGCGAAGGGCAGGCCGCATCGAACCCCTCCAGTCCCCCTCCGAACCCCTGAACGGCCCGCCTATTTTGTATAGTTTGGAATAGACTTAGCCCTAGAATTCATTGGGCGCAAAGACCCGCCCTGGACCCCGCCCTGGACCCTATTGCGCCCTCGGGGCATCAGAGGCGGCCCTCGACGAGGGCCATCGTCTCGTGCCCGACCCGATTCGCGTCCCGGAGGATTGCGGCAAGCCGGTCCTCGATGCGGGACCGCAGCTCGTTGTCCCGGAGGGCGCTCAAGTTGATCCGGACGTTCAGGCTCGCGGCCCGGATGCCCGCCTTCGACGCAAGGGCGGCGACGCCCGCGTCCGTGATTGCGTTCCGGTTGCCCTTCTGGGCGGCCACAAGCGCGAACCCCAGGGCCTCCGCGCAGGCCTGCATCGTCTCGAGGGGGACCTCCGTCGCGTGGCGGTAGGCCGCTTGCATCGCCTCGACCCGCGCCGCGCGCTCCGCGTCGGTCTTCTTCGGCAGGCGCATCGCGGCGATCACGGAGTCGTAGGCCCTCGCGTCCTCGTCCGCGAGCCCGAGGAGCCGGTCCTGCAGCGCCTTCGCGCGACCCTCGAGGTCCCGGAGGTCGGCCTGGACGGACTCGTAGCCCTCCTTGCCCACCGCCAAGCTGGAAACCATGCGGCTGAGAGCGACGGAGAGCGCGCCGCAGAGCGCGGCCACGCTCCCGCCGCCCGGGGTCGGGCTCGGCGAGGCGAGGGCCTCGAGGTACTCGTCGACCGTCCGCTTCCCTACTCCCACAGCCTCGTCTCCAGGATCTGCTCGACCTTGAAGTTCTCCAGCTTCAGGTAGAACCCGGCGGAATCGACGACCGCATCGAGGGGCACGAGCCCGACAATCTCGGAGCCCACGATCGGCACGCCGTACCGCTCCGCCTCCGCCTTGATCAGCTCGTACGCGCGGAACAGCGGCGTCCCCTTGTAGTTGACCATGTTTATCGAGACCTGGACAATCCCGCGGTCCTTGAGGGCGAAGCCTTTCGCGCGGACGTACTTCAGCCCGCCGCTGGATTCGCGGATTGCGTGTGCGATCTTCTTAGCGATCTGGACGTCCGGCGTTCCGAGGTTCACGTTGAACGCGATCAGCGGCGCCCGGGCGCCGACGACGCTCGCGCCGGCGGTCGGGTGGAGTTGCCTCGGACCGAAGTCCGGGGCGCGCTCCGGGTTTGTCTTGATCTCCTCTCGGAGGCCCTCGAACTCCCCCTTCCGGATGTCCGGCAAAGCCCGCCGGTCCGGGCGCGTCGCGGCCTCCTCGTAGAGGTACACGGGGACCTTCAGCTCGCGAGCGATGCGCTCGCCGACGGTGCGGGCGATTGCGACGCAATCCTCCATGGTAACGCCCGATACGGGGACGAACGGGCAGACGTCGAGCGCTCCGATCCGCGGATGCTCGCCCTTGTGGACGGTGAGGTCGATCACCGCGACGGCCTTCTCGGCGCCGCGGAACGCGGCCTCCGCGACCGCATTCCGGTCCCCGATGAACGTGACCACCGCGCGGTTGTGGTTCGCGTCCATCTCGACGTCGAGGAGCTTCGTTCCCGGAACGGATCGGATTGCGTCCGCGATCGCGTCGACGACTTCCTTGCGCCGCCCCTCGCTGAAGTTCGGGACGCACTCCACGATCTCGCGCGCCATCGGACGGCCTCGACGCGGGTGCGGAACGGGACGCGCACTAAGAACCTTTCACCGGGGGGACGGCGGGCCCTCTCCCGGTAAGACGCCTCCATTCGGGAAGGAATAGACTGGCCGACCGACGAGTATAAATAAAGCTCGTTTCATCCGTGCGGTCGCAAGCGATTCGAAAGGGAGGAGGCACACTTGCGGGGTGGTTCTATGAGGTTCGTCAAGCTAGCTTTAGCTATCGCCGTTGCCGGCATCCTGCTCGTCCCGCTGCTCCCGTCCGCGAGGGCACCGCCTCTCGTGCCGTACGAGGCGCAGGGCC
>Ga0209341_10001870_pt1 | contig 20462 bp, 20 predicted proteins | sample RifCSP13_2_FD_184020 | JGI IMG/M metagenome (GOLD analysis project Ga0209341, IMG submission 184020) | Soil microbial communities from Rifle, Colorado - Rifle CSP2_sed 13_2 (SPAdes) (version 2) | ecosystem: Environmental > Terrestrial > Deep subsurface > Rock core/Sediment | place: Rifle... | reverse complement strand
AATTCTGATCAAGTCTATGTAATAGAATTAAACATACGAGCATCTCGTTCCATGCCTTTTGTTTCAAAATTTGTAAAATTGAATCTGATCAATTTAGCGGCACGGGCTGTTCTTGGAAAAACATTGCCAAAGATACCAAAAGACAGATGGCGCAAAATTCATTCCTATGGAATTAAAGTGCCACAATTCTCCTTTATGCAACTAGAAGGCGCTGACATTATCCTAGGAGTTGAAATGCAATCTACTGGAGAGGCTGCATGTTTTGGTGACAGCTTCTATGATGCGCTTTCAAAAGGTCTGATATCTGTAGGTTATTCATTGCCAAAAGAAGGGAATGCTCTCATAACAGTGGGTGGTGCCGAAAATAAGGAAAAACTGCTTCAAACTGCAGTATTGTTAAAAAATCTTGGATACAAGATACTTGCAACAGAACACACTGCAGAGTTTTTGTCTGATAAAAGAATAGGAAATGTCGAAGTCGTCTACAAAATCAGCGAACCACAAAGAAAACCAAACATTGCAGATTTACTTTACGAACACAAGATAAATTTCATTGTGAACGTTCCAAGTACTGCGACTTTAGAAAAGTACGTTGGAATGCTTTATGACGAATACCAAATACGAAGAAAGGCAGTGGAACTTGGTATTCCAGTGCTTACCACTACAGAATTGGCAGATTCATTTGCAAAAACACTTGAATGGTTACTACACAATGAAACTACAAAAAAACCTCTTGAACCATACGAATCAATTATTTAGATTACACTTTCAAGTAAAGACTCGTTTCCGATTATAGAACCATCAAGAGTTACAATTTTTGCTGAATAGGATTCTTTAATTCGCTCAATTATTGGTGAAATTGATTTTTTATATTTTTTATGACTCGCATAAAAATATTTGTTAAAAGTAGGTACAATTATAATTTCAATCTCTCCTTGTAAAGATGGAAAATCTTTCTTTTTTCTGTCTTCATTGAAACCCAAACCCTCTGACCATCTAATACTGAACCTTCACTAAAAAAAACAGGATGTACGTGTCCCATAATTATCTTATTTACATGCGAAAGATTTTCAGATGGCATAGTGTGACCATGGGTTAAAAGTGCATCCTCTATAACGATTCCTGATGAACTTGTTAGTTTGACATTATCAGGCAAGAGTTTTTGTATACTTCCATCATGATTCCCAGGAATTAGAATAGTATCAATTTCTTTTGCAATCTCAAAAAATAATGGAACTGCCTGCCATTCTATTTTTGATATTGAATCTATGCTTGATTTTATGTCGCCTAAGAGTATCAGCGAATCTGGTCTTTCAGTTTTTATAATTGATCTAAGTTCCTCTAATGATTCACGAATGATGATAGTCGGTTCAACGAATATATCATTTGCAGCAAGAGTGTTCTCAAAACCAATATGTAAATCAGTAACCACAAGGTAACGATTCGTATCTTCTAACATTAAAGCAGGATGAGATCGAATTATTCTGGTCTTAAGCATTGATAGACAGTAGTTTTGAATTATTGCTTAATTTTAGGTAATTGAATAAGAAAAATCATCTTTTTCATATACTCTTTACATCAATAATTATTACATTGTCCTTTGCTTCTACCCGCTGTATACAAAACCAGTTCAAATCTTCCATGTTATTTTTTATATGATAAAACACTCCGGATTCATATGAAAAAAGACAATGACAATTTGACGGCAGTCGTATCTGGAAAAGCTATAAAGCTTCATTATTTTGAACCCAGCCAACGTAAAATCTGGACAGTCGTAGGAAAAGAAAATGAACACTGGCTTGATCCTGAATTGGGCTTTTGTTCATGTGAAGATTATTTTTTTAATACACTAAATGGAGGCGATGAATGTTATCATCTCAAATCTGTTAGAATTGCTAAAGAACAAAACAAAGTTGAAGTTATACGATTCTCAGATGATGAATTTGTAAATTTTGTATCAGCATTGATCTCTGATTTTTAAATTTATTTCAGTTTTATTTGTAATATGTCTTCTTTGGAGACTCCCTTCCATAACCCCGTCATTCCTTCAGGGATTACCTGCTCAACTTTTGTTATCTTCTGAATTTTGATATGATCCGGATTTGGTGGCATCCAAAGCATAGCCATATAATCTCCTACATCTCCAACTTTATCTGGTCGCGCAGATGTGATCTTGTCTTTTGAAAAACCATTTGATACTAGTGCATTTATTGCAACAGGTTCAAGATCCATTCTGCCATGAACAAAAAGATAGACTTGTTTTTGGTTATCTATTTGGCTCATCTGTCATGATTATAATGCAATGTTAATCAACATTTCTAAAACCAATCTTGGATTATATACTAGATGAGGAAAGACTGACTATTGACTGATGTTTTAGTTGTTGGTTCTGGCGGAAGAGAACACGCTCTTGGTTGGAAGCTCTCACAAAGCAAAAAAATTGGCAAAATATATTTTGCGCCTGGTAACGGAGGCACCATCAATAATGTAGAAATAGCGGTTGATGACATTGACGGTCTTACAAAATTTGCCTCTGAAAAAAATTGTTTGACTGTAGTAGGTCCAGAAATCCCTCTTTCTTTAGGTTTAGTTGACGAGTTTATACGCCGAGAACTGAGAATATTTGGACCAACAAAAGCAGCTGCGCAGCTTGAATCAAGTAAAGTTTGGGCAAAAAACTTTATGAAAAGACATAGCATTCTCACAGCACCATATGAAATATTTGACGATGCAAAAGAAGCAAAAGAATATGCAAGATCGGTTGATTATTCCCTTGTAGTAAAAGCAGATGGTCTTGCATCAGGAAAAGGTGTAATCGTCTGCAACAATTCTGCAGAAGCAATTAACGCAATAGATGAAATGTTAATTAAAAATAGATTTGGTACTGCAGGATCTAAAATAATTTTGGAAGAGCGAATTGATGGAGTAGAAGCATCATACATTGCACTTTCAGACGGAAATACGGCAATTCCTATGGCTACGAGTCAAGATCATAAGAGAATTTATGATGATGATAAAGGACCAAACACTGGTGGAATGGGTGCATATTCGCCGACTCCAGTAATTAACGATTCTCTAGCAGAAATGATTCAGAAAGATGTGATTGATAAAACAGTAAATTCTATGAAAAAAGAGAGTAATAATTTCAAGGGATTTTTGTATGCTGGAATAATGTTAAAAGATAGAAAACCATATGTTTTGGAATTTAATGCAAGAATGGGCGATCCAGAATGTCAACCAATTATGATGCGGATGGGTTCTGATTTGTATGATTATATTAACGCAGGTATAGACGGCACTCTCACAAACCTTCCTCCAATATCCTGGAAGAAACAAAGTGCTGTTTGTGTTGTGCTTGCCTCAGAGGGATATCCTGGTTCGTATCCAAAAAACGAAGAAATTTCTGGTCTTGATTCACAAGATAAAAACTCGTTTATCTTTCATGCAGGAACAAAACGCGAAAATGACAAAATACTCACAAATGGAGGACGGGTTCTTGGCGTTACGGCTTTGGGTGACACACTAGATTCTGCAATCTCTAATGCTTATTCAAGAATTGAAAAAATTTCCTGGCAAAACATGTACTTTAGAAAAGATATTGGTAAAAAGGGCCTTACTTATTCTTTAACCTAATGACTTGATCTTCTGTAACCATACAATCCATTCTAACATCATGGTCAGAGTGTGGAAATGACTTGATAATATGTTTTGAATAACTCAACGCTATTGTTTTCAATTTTTTACCCGAAAGATATCTGTCATAATATCCAAAACCATACCCAAGTCTGTGTCCGTCTCTTGTAAGTGCTATGGCAGGGACTATCATGGTTTCAATTTTTTTTACTTCTTCACAGTAATCTTTTGGCTCCATCACAGAAAAGTTTCCTTCCTCAAGATCTGAAAGACTATGTATTTTTTTAAAAACAAGATCTTTTTTAACAACCTTTGGTAGTGATATTTCTCTTCCTGATTTTAATAATTCTTGTAATATATCATGTGTCTTTACTTCACTTCCTATCGAATAATAAACTCCTATACTTTTTGCATTTCTAAAAAAATCTACTTTTCGTAGATTATCCTGAATTTGTTTACTAGTTATGTTGATAAAGTCTAGTGATAAAGAATCCCTTGCATCCAAAAGTTGCTTTCGCAACCTTGTTTTTTCAATCTGAGACAAAGCCTTTACTAATTGAAGCTGCGGTTACTGTATTTTTTAAAAGCATTGCAACTGTCATAGGACCAACCCCGCCTGGTACCGGTGTAACAAACGATGCTTTTTTTACTATCTCTTCATAATCTATATCTCCCGCAATCTTTCCATTCTCTCTACTTATGCCAACATCGATAACAACAGCTCCTTCTTTTACCATGTCTGCAGTAAGAATGAATTTGGTTCTATCACCTATGGCCGTGATCAAAATATCTGCATTTTGACAGTGCTCTTTGAGATTCTGTGTCTTAGAATGACATGTAGTAACGGTAGCATTTTTTTCAAGTAAAAGATGGTATAACGGCTTACCGACTAGATTGCTTCGGTTAATTATCACTGCATGTTTTCCTGCCAAATCTATCTTGTAATAATCAAACATTTCCATGATTCCTGATGGTGTGCATGGTTTAAGGATGGCCTTTCCAGACGACAAGAGACCAACGTTATATGGAGTTAAACCATCGACATCTTTTATCGGAGAAATTCTTGATATCGTTGAAAACTCGTCTAGTTGTTTTGGCAATGGTAGTTGAATTAGAATCCCATGAACAGAATGATCTTTATTTAATAAATCAACAAGTGAATTCATTTCTTGCTGGGAAAATGACTCTGGAAGTTTGTGGTCCTTTGTTATAATACCGACTTCAGCACATCCCTTTTGTTTGTTTTTAACATATGTGGCAGATGCTAGGTTCTCACCAACAAGAATGGTGGCAAGACACGGTGTAATGCCTTCTGATTTCAGTTCTTGTACAGCTTTTCTCACTCTTTCTTTGACTGTGTTGGAAACTGTAATGCCGTCTATTTTTTGTCCTGTCACAAGCTTGGATACTATATATGATATTTAATCTTTGGAGTATCCTAATTATGTACAAGAAGATATGATTTATGTTGGAAAATTATGAAGATTGAATTTGATATAAATGAATACCTAAAAAATATTCCAAAAAGTGGATCTTACTATCATACATTTATCAATAGGAATAACCTCGCTGCTGGAGTTTTAAGATTGGAGCCAGGTGAGAAAGACACTCAAACTCCTCATGATAGCGATGAAATTTATTATATTGTAAAGGGAGATGGTTTTCTAAATATCTCAGGAAAGGATTATAAAATTTCAGAAGCAAAAGCATATTTTGTCGGTAAAAATATTGAACACAAATTTCATGATAACAAAAAAGAACTGGTAGTATTGTATTTCTTTGGAGGTCCAGACTCTTAAGAAATTATTGTCTTTCTTCCTACTGTTTTGATTTTTCTTTCTGCAAAAAGTTTTACAGCTTTGGCATAGACCATGTGTTCTTTTGCAAGAATTCTTTTTGATAATGTTTCTATAGTATCACTGTCTTTTACTTTAACTACTGCCTGTAGAATAATTGGACCGGTGTCAACTCCTTCATCGACAAAATGAACTGTGCAGCCGGAATATTTCACGCCATAATCAAGCGCCTGTTTTTGTGAATGCAGTCCCGGAAATGAAGGTAAAATTGCAGGATGAATGTTCATGATTCTACCTTTGAAATGTCTGATAAACTCTGGGCTCATTATTCGCATGAATCCTGCAAGGCAGATCAGTCCATTTTTTGGTGTTACGTTATATTTTTTCAATGCCAATATGATTTTTTTGTCATATTTCTTACTTCCGCCCTTGATTCCTTTTGATTCTATTACTTCGGTTTTGACTCCAAGTTTTTTTGCGATATCAAGTCCTTTTGCATTAAAATTATTTGATATGACTATTACAGGCGTAACTGCGATCTTGTTCTTTTTGATTGATTTCAAAATATATTCCATATTGCTTCCTCGTCCTGAGATTAGGATTGCAAGTTTGATCAACTAAAAAAATTAATTTTGCATTCAAATAAAGTATGCGAGGCAATTTTTTAATCTTTTAAACCAGTATTATTATACAAAAATTTGAGATAAATTGCTAAATAGATAAAGAAATTACATATTTAGGATGTAAGAAGTTAATGTTACAAACACATTCCTATTAGGACAGGATTTTATTAGATTTTGTATGCTGGACTCGACAGATGAACAAATCAAAAAAGCATTAATCACAATTACTATTGAAAAAATTCTTCTTGAGATGGGGAAACCTGTTCTTGATAAATTTACTAAAAAACTATACACGAATTACAATTGTTATATCCCTGACTGTTTTGACCATCCGGAATATCTTTCTCAGGTATTAAAAGAAATGTATGGAAATTCCTCCAAGACTCTAGTTTCTGAGATAATGGCTGATCTAGAAGAGTTTTCTGAACAAAAACCAATTGCAAATTTTATTAAAGTAATTTGTAATTAAGGTCATAAATATTACAGAGACACTTTTTTTATATTTTCAATTTATGTCATTTGTATCTTGAATGCTACAGGTGGACAGTATCCAACAGAAATTTCTAATCAGAAACATATCGAAAATATTTTTAAAAATTATTGGTGGCTAATGTGCACACCCTGTTAGAAAAAATAGGATTACACAAATTTCTGTTATTATCCTTATTCACTACTGGCATCATAATGCTAGTTGCAAATTTTCTTACTGATGATATTAGAACCCTTGTAACTGATTTGTTGTATGTACCAATACCCGCCGCAGTTCTAGTTTTATCTATCATAATTACGCTGAGATTCAAAATGTCTGGTAAGCATGGAAAAGCCTGGATTGTATTTGCTATTTTTGCAGCTTCATGGTTTGTCGCTGAACAGATATGGCTTGTTTATGAATTGATATTAAATATTGATCCCTGGCCTTCGATTGCTGATTTTTTTTATATTCTTGGATATCCCCTTTTGTTTGGATTCTCCATGCTCTACCTGTATCCGGTAAGAAAGGCAATCTCAAAAAAACTCATCATCTCCTCATCAATGGCATCTTTGTCCTTATTGATAGCCACTTTTATTCTTGCATATCAACCTGATTCATCAGAAAATGATTTTGAAGTTGTCTTGGCAGCAAGCTATCCTATATTGGATGCAATCGTCTTTTGTCCAGCATTGATAGGGGTTTCATTATTTTTCAGGGGGGAGGTGAGTTTTTTGTGGTCACTAATGTGTATGGCTATTATACTAAACGTAATTGGAGATGCTGGCTTTCTATTGTCAAGTATGAATGATTCGTATTATACCGGACACCCAATAGATCTGCTTTATGTTTGGGCCTATATTCTCTTTGCATTTGGAGTGTACAGTCACATTAGAATATTCCAGAGTCGTATAGACGAACCTTACAAAAACGCAAGTGAACTTAGATAGTACTTTGATATTTAATATTTTTTATATTAACTTCTCTTAAAATTGTAAATGGTATTGACTGCGATTTATCCAATGCGTTTATTGTAGGATCAGTAAAAATATCGATTTTTTCTATTACTTCACTGAACTGCTTATCATTTTCTAACATCTCCAAATATTTTTCATTCCATGTCCAGTCACTATCAAGATTACATGAATAAACTATCCATCTGTATTTGCCATCAATAAAACGAATGTCAAATGGATAAGCTCTACAATCAAAAGGTTTTTTGTTGTATATGGAACAGCGTTTTGTATCTGAATCCCAGAAAATACATTCTTGTGACTTTTCCTTTTTTCTGATAATATTTACCTCTTCACCATTAATCTGAATTTTTTGTATGAACTGAGTTCCATCCTTTCCTATTGAAGTCAAGTCATCTAAATCATGAGAAAAAACTACGGGTCTTGCAAAGTTCGTACAACATGACTGGTGTGTGCAATTGCCACATAATTTATTAAAATTGAGGTTTTTTGATCTGGGGTTCATGGTTTTTTGACTTATCTCATTCTTGCCTAGTCTGTGTCTGAGAATGTACAGCCCCGCAGATACTAAAACTATCGAAGTCACATTTGTTAAGGTTATACTTTCATGTAATATCAGATTGGCAAAGATTACTCCAAATACTGAAGTTGTAGAAAAGAGCAGCATTGTTCTAACTGTACCGATGACTCGCAAGGCGATCAGAAATAGAAAAGTGGTCATTCCTGTGCCAAAAAGACCTATGATCGCTATGCTTGGTAACTGCTGTAATTCGATGTTAATTGGTATTTGAAGTATGATCATCAACAAGAACGCAAATCCTGCGCCAATAAAAGAAACCCATTGGGTGATCTTTCTTGGGCCCAACTTGTGAGTTATGTATCTACATAAATTGATATCAAGGGCAACAAATACTCCGGATAAAATGAGTAATATGTCTCCAAAAACCAGATCAGTAATGACTAATCCTGTGGTATACAGATCATATCCTATTGGCAGAAGAATTATCCCAGTTATTATCATTAAAAAGGGTCCCATCTCTTTTTTTTCTATTCCATCTCGATAAATCGCTATAGCAATTAAAATTGTAAAAAGAATCTCTCCATTAGTAAGAATAGATGCATTAACTGCAGTAGAATCTTTTAAACCAAAAAAATAAGTAATTATCGCGGAAATTTCTAAAATACCTAACACTGTTAAAAAGAAAATATTTTTTCTATTTAGTACGCCTTCTGATTTTTTTCCTCTTTTTATCGGTGTAAAAAATAATCCATTGAAAAGAAACATTATTGCAGCCAAAGTTATTGGATTTATTTCAGTAATTCCAGAAACAGAAGAATCTAAAAGTGGTTTTGAAATGGTATGTAACAATGCAGCAAGCGCAGCAGCAACAAGTATTACAGCATATCCAAAAAAAGATGAATTTGCAAGTTGATTTTTTTGATTAACAATTATTCCCATTAACGACATTTTATTCCCAAATTTGGTAATTCACTTGTTACTAATATCCTATATGATGATGTTACATTTGACTTTTCAAAAAATTACTCCCTTACTTTAATTATCTCATGTAACTTGAAAAAATTTGACCTAGGTAAACAAATTTTGCTTTATAAGTAATATATCCACACTCATCCATATTTAATAATCATAGAAAATCTTCACATTACATGAAAAGCAAATTTCTGTTTTATATTATTATTTCATTAGGACTCGTATTTGGTTTATCGCTTTTGACAAATGTTGATGCAGCAAAACAAAATCGTGGTCTTCTTCCAGATTTGCAAACCGTAGTCCCAGATCATTTGCAATTAGTTAATGAGCAACAAAGAGAAATATTACGATTTTCAAATGGAATCGCTAATACTGGTGATGGGGATTGGAGACTGCGTCCTGACTTTCAACCAACAGTAACTGTTGCCATTCAAGAAATCCTTGACGCAGATGGTAATATAGTGGATGAAGTACCAACCAGCACATATGTATTTCATCCAGAACATAATCATTGGCATCTTGATAAAATTGCTCTTTTCGAAGTACGAGAAGGTTCACCAACGGGTCCTGTTGTTGGAGCAAATTCAATAAAAGTAACATTTTGTCTAATAGATTGGTACAAGTTAGTCGGTAACTCTCCATCATCTGAAAGGACATACTTTGATTGCGAAACAAGCTACCAAGGAATATCTCCAGGCTGGGTTGATCAATATCACCAAGCCACAGTTGGACAGCAACTGGACATAACTGGGGTTGATGAAGGAACTTATTATCTTGTAAGCACTGCAAATCCAGATGGAATATACATAGAAGAAGATACCCAAAACAATACTGCATGGACAGAATTTGAACTCACGCGGGAAAGCAACGGAAATCCGAAAATCAAAGTTACTGGCAATTCTCCATGTGTGCTAGGTTCAGGCATGTGCGGCGAGAACTCTCCAAATCGTTAGGCTGGTTAATAGCATCCTAATTCTCCTTCTAAATATACGGTAGGTTTTCTAACTAAAAACCACTAGTTCAGGCACACATAGTGTATAATTTATTACAAATTCGTCATTTCTATTTGTGACTAACAAAGATTTACTAGGTAAATGCCTCTAAAAAGTGTAATTTATCAAATGTTTGGCAAAAAAGAAAAAGAACCAGAAAAGGTACCATTGAAGCTAGTAAATCCTATTGATTACAAACTCCTCTTTGTAATTTTTGGTCTAGCAGTTGCTTTTCAAATTTTTGTAACTCTTGCTCAGGGTGGAATGGAGGCAGATCTTACAATTGCGGCAGTATCGTTTGGGTTCCCACTCTCAGGCTCAATTGCAGCTTTTGTTGTTGCTAGAAGATACAAAAGTTCAAAAGTTTTTGGCAGAGCGTATTTTGCACTAGGGTTAGGAATGGCGATGAACTTCCTTGGCGAAGTTTCATATTACATACTAGAAACAATGGATCTAGTTACTTATCCGTCTATTTCTGATGTTTTCTATCTTGCATTTTATCCCTTGGCATTTTATCATCTTGCAAAAAATATTCAATTCTTCAAACCAAAAGTTAAGATTGGTATAAAGATTTTGATCGTAACAATCCCGGTCTCTTTGATAGGAACATATTCTGTTCTGTCATACGGATTGATTGGCGAGATGAACAGTGACTACTTTTATGGTCTTTCATATGTTGTAGGCTCTTCAGTACTGCTATCTGGTGCAATATTTGGCGCAATGATTTTCAGACAGGGTGTTTTAGGAACAGCTTGGCTTGTACTTGTAATTGGAATGGCACTTTTAACACTGGGAGATAGTTGGTATGCATATCTCGGAACATTTTCTGAGTATAGTTCTACACATCTAGTGAACCTGCTATGGTATGCTGGTTACATGGTAATTGCATACGCGCTCTACAAACACCAAGACACGATTTGATTACTGCTTAAACTAATTCTATAACTATTCATGTTTGTTTTTTTAAATACTTACTTTATTTTATAGTGAACAAACTGTGACTCGGTATGATTTGAAAAATGCAGTTCATTCTTGCCAGCCTGTATCAATAATCATAGCTGTGTCTTTTTGTGTCGCAGGCATTGGATTGTTTATGCATTCTTATTATTCTGGTTATCAAGAACAGCAACTTGCTATGAATTTGAATCAACAAACGCAATCAACAATACGAGACACCACAGTATACCACGCAACAAACAATCTCATTTCGGATCCCACGAATTTACCGCTAAAAATGAAAATAATGGGAGCGGAAGATTATCAGAAAAATAGTGTTTCCTATGATGTATCACAGTTGTCATGGGTACCATTGTTAATCGTAGGAATTTACATCTTGGTTCACGCAAGAAATGGCATTGAATCAAAAGCAAACCTTTAGCTGTCAATCATGTGTCTACGAATAATGTATTTCTCATTTATGACATACTAGTCCCTATAATCAAATCATAATATGAGATAACATATGATGATAGGAGTAGACAGCCTAATTGCCAAATCACTGTGTAATGTCATTCAGGACAACTTGAGTGAACAAACCATAAAAAAACTAGACGACAGGCTAGTCGAAAAATACGGCATAACACTACGTCAGGCTGCTGAAGATTTCCAAAAAATAGATGAGGTTTTAAGAGAATTCTTTGGAGAAGGAGCAGTTGGTCTAGAAAGAAAGATCTTTGAAAGAATTTGTACAGTATCAAAAGCAAAGAACACTGATGAAGAATGGATGACAATTAGGGATCCAAGCATATCAAAGATTGTCCTTGAAGCATTTGGAGACGAAGACAAAAAGAAGATAATTAGTGTATTGATGAATGAACCCCATATTGTTTCTGAGGTTCTAGAAATCTGTAACTTGCCACAAACTTCTGGTTATAGAAAGATGAATAAGATGATATCTGATGGTTTATTGACAGTGGAAGGCTATATCACTACAATTGATGGAAAGAAAGTAAACAAGTATGTCTCCATATTTGAAAACATAAAGATCGATATAATAAAAAATAGTGTTACAGTCAAGGTAAAGCTGAAGACTGATTCTGTTAAGAACAGCTTGATGATTCCTCTTTTAAGAAATTAAGAGTTTTTAATACTTCTGACCTACAAGTATTACTAAACGTGAAATCCTTTTTCTATTAGCTAAGAACTGTTCCATCTAGAAACTTATATTCTATCTCTCTGTTGTGATTTCTGTTTTGCCAGCAAGTGTTAGGATGACTAGTAGAGGGATTCTAGTAAGACAAAAGGAAATGCAAGTTCATCTTGATCCAAAGCGTGGTGCGAGTAAAGGATTTTCATTTATTTCACATGCTCATATGGATCACTTGCATAACCAAAATGGAGGTTTAATTTTGACTACCAAACTGACAAGTGTGATAGCTAAATTGCGTGGGTATTCTATAGGCAATTTTGTTGAAGAATTTGAGAATTTTTCAATGGTCGATGCAGGCCATATTTTAGGCGCACGTGGCCTTTTGTTTGGCGATGATGTATTTTACACAGGGGATATTTGCACACGTAATAGAGGGTTTCTAAAAGGTGCTAAAGTACCAAGATGTAACACTCTCATTACAGAATGTACATTTGGCACGCCAGAGTTTATCTTTCCAGGAATAGATGAGACAATAAAAAAGGTAAATGGAATCATTTCTGAAATGTATTCAAAGGGAATGCCAGTGATTTTACATGGATATGAACTTGGGAAAGCACAAACCCTTTCTTACCTATTTGGTCACTGGGAGCCACTGTACTATCATGATTCTGTTAAAAAAATAAATGATTTACATAGAAATTTTGGCATTGATTTGAAAGATGCAATAGGACACACAGAAGCAGAAAAAAGTGGATTACTTAACAAGAAACCATGGGTGATGATTGCACCAAGTATGAGTGGTAAAAGTCACTTTGTAAATTATATGAAATCAAAATATGGTGCGGTAACAATAGGGTTTAGTGGTTGGGCTCAATCAGGTAGATACTCGTTTGCAAGACAACATGATTATTCTATTGTGCTTAGTGATCATTGTGATTATAATGATCTTATTGCTCTTGTGAAACAAGCAAAACCAGAAAAAATTTACACCGTGCATGGGTTTGTTGATGAATTCGCAAATGATCTAGTTAAAATGGGTTTTAATGCTCAACCGTTACGTGAGGTCTCGCTTGATGATTATCTCTGATGTAAATAAAAATTAGATCTTACGCAATAACCTATTATACGATAGTCCAAATCTATGTGCTTCATCTCTTGCGTGTTGTAAAATTTTTAACGCATCATTGTCTTTTGGGATTATGATTGCTTCTTTTATTTTTGGTAAATAGACTTCTTCGTTTTCTTTAGCTAATGAAAGACACGTGACACTTACGCCTATGCTTTTTAATGCGTTTAAAGCCGCATTGAGATGTCCTTTCCCGCCATCTACGAGTATGAGATTGGGCATTTCTGCTTTCTCTATTCTTATCTTTAGATAGCGCCGTTTTATCACTTCTTGAATCATGGCATAATCATTTCTCCCCTCAACCGCTTTAATCTTAAATTTCCTATATCCTGATTTAGACGGTTTTCCATCTAAAAACCGTGACATGGCACCAACCGCATATGAATCACCATGGTTTGAAATGTCAAAACATTCTATGATGTGTGGGATCTCTGGAAGGTTAAGCTTCTCTTGTAGTTCAACAAGTGCTGGTTCCGCGCCTTTTGAATGATACATTGCAATATTTCGCATAATGAGATCTACCATCTCTTTCCTTTTGCCGCTTGCAGGAACGATGATACTGACTTTGAAACCCGTCGTTCTAGAAAATAGGTCTTCTAAGATTTCTTTTTTGGCAGGAATTTCATTTGTAACGATGAATCTTGGAATGGGGTTTGTACTATAATATTGAGATAGGAAATTTGAAAACGAATTATCGCCAACAAGGTCAAACAAAAATCTATTCCTGTCTTTAATTACTCCATTAACCTGTCTTAAACCCATAATAAGAGCTGTCTGGCCTTTTATTTTAATTCCAAAATATTCTTCGTCATAATTTTTTGTTACTTCCATTTTTTGTTTTACTTGCAGATTTTGTAATCTTTGTAGCGTATCATGAATTTCTTTAGCTTTTTCATATTGTTGGGCATCTGATGCATCTCTCATTTCATTTTCGAGTTTTTTTTGGAAATCTTTTAGGTTCTCCTTGCCTTTAAGAATTGACTCAAGTTCTTCAACATGTTGTCCATATTTTTTCTGCGCACCAATAAATTGACATGGGGCTTCACAATTTCCTAAGTGATATTCTAAACATGCCTCTTTTGGAAGTTTTTTACAAATTCTTATTTTGAATGTTTTACGTAATAATCCTATAGAGAGCATCTTTGAACTCCCATGAGTAAAGGGACCATAGATTCTGCCCCTGCCGATAAATTCGCCTGTCCTTGTCCGTCTTGCTACAGTAAGACGTGGATAATCGTCGTTTGTTATTCTTAGGTAGGTGTATCGTTGTTGATCCTTGAGTTCTATATTAAAAACTGGTCTATATTGCTTGATCATATTTGCTTCTAGTAAAAATGCCTCGCTTTCATTATCTGTTAAAATGAATTCTATTTCGTGAATTCTTTGAACAAGTTTTTGTGTTTTATAGTTCTGGTTTTTAGTAAAATATGATCTTACACGATTTCTAAGATTTTTTGCTTTACCTATATAGATAATTTTATTGTCTTTGTCCTTCATCATATAAATCCCAGAACGTGTAGGAATTGTTATTTTTGAAAGATCAAACTCATTTAATACGTTTAAAGATGATTTTATAATCATGATTTTTTATAACCGTGATATCAAAATAAGTGTTATAAAAACTGGTTACTCGACTAAATTTTTTACTTTACATCTTTTAGCAATTTCTCATGGCATATTTGTTTTTTGGATTTGAAGATTAGCTCCTGATAGTTGTTGAACTAGATATGACAGAAAGATTTAGGATCCTGTTAAGATACTGACCAGTGTAACTTTTTTGATTTTGAGCCACCTGTTCTGGTGTGCCGCAAGCAATTACCTCTCCTCCATTATCTCCTCCTTCAGGCCCCAAATCTATTATCCAATCAGAGTTTTTGATTACATCCATGTTGTGCTCTATTATGATTACTGTATTTCCAAGATTTACTAGCCGGTTTAAAACATCCAGTAATTTTTGAACGTCTGCAAAGTGCAATCCCGTAGTGGGTTCATCTAAAAGGTAAACCGTTTTTCCAGTATCTCTTTTTGAAAGCTCTGCCGCAAGTTTTACCCTTTGAGCTTCTCCGCCTGACAAAGTAGTTGCAGCTTGCCCCAATTTGATATATCCTAAACCTACATCAGCGATAGTTTGCAGTTTTCTTTGAATTGCGGGTATTTTTGAAAAGAACTCAAGGGCTTCATCTACCGTCATAGAAAGCACATCAGAAATGTTTTTTCCTTTGTAAAGAACTGAAAGTGTTTCTGAATTGTAACGCTTTCCTTTACATTCGTCACACATGACATACACATCTGACAAAAATTGCATCTCTATTTTCCTTACGCCATCTCCTTCACATGCAAAACACCTACCATCTGCTACATTAAATGAGAACTGGCCAGGGGTGTATCCTCGTTCTTTTGATGTTTCAGTATGTGCATAAAGTTCGCGAATTGGAGTAAATGCACCAATGTACGTGGCAGGATTTGATCTTGGAGTTCTACCAATTGGAGATTGGTTAATGCCAATTATTTTATCGACGTGTTCTTTTCCAAGTATTACTTTATGTTTTCCTGATCTTTCTGTTGAAGCATAAAAGTGAGAAGCAAGTGCATTGTATAAGATGTCATTTACGAGAGTAGATTTTCCAGATCCTGATACTCCTGTGACAGTAATCATCATACCTAATGGAAACTCAACATCGATGTGTTTTAGATTATTTTCTGATGCTCCCTTTACTACTAATTTTCCTTTTTGTTGGCGTGTTTTTTTTACAAGCTTTATTGCATTATGATTTTTTAGATAATTTCCAGTAATCGATTTCTGATCATTTAAAATATCATTTATCTTTCCTTCAAATACAACACTTCCTCCATGAATTCCTGCCCCCGGCCCAAGATCTATTATCCAATCAGAGCTTCGTATGACTTCTTCATCATGCTCTACAACAAGTATGGTGTTTCCAAGATCACGTAGTTTGGTTAGTGTTTTTATGAGCTTAGCATTGTCTCTTTGATGCAAGCCAATTGTGGGTTCATCAAGAACATATAGTACACCTGTAAGGTTAGAACCTATCTGTGTAGCAAGTCTAATTCTTTGCGATTCTCCTCCAGACAGTGTTGCACTGACTCTGTTCAGTGTAAGATAATTTAGACCAACATTTTTCAAAAATTCGAGTCTAGAGATAATTTCTTTTAGAACTGATTTTGCAATATATTTCTCAGTTTCTGTTAATTTTAGATTTTGGAAAAAATCATAACACGCATCAATTGAAAGATCACATGTGTTCATTATTGACATGGAATTAATTTTGACAGCTAACGCTTCATCTTTGAGCTTTTTTCCCTTACATGAACCACATGGTGTTTCACGCATGAATTTACTAATTTCCTCTCTTTTAGATTCAGAATCTGTTTCAACAAAATTGCGTTGTAGACTAGGTATGACTCCACTGAAAGTATTGGCATATTGCCACTTTGAATCAGTTGTCTGCGATTCGTAGGAAAACCGTACTACTTCATCAGTACCGTACAAAATGACGTGCATCTGTGTTGGAGTCATCTTATTTATCGGTGTCATAAGATTAAAGCCAAATTTCTTACCAACATCCCTAAGTGTTTGTCTTCTAAAAGAAGAAAATCTACCTGACCAGGGAACAATTGCGCCATCAAGTATTGATTTTGATTTATCAGGAATTAGTAAATCTGGATCAAACTCCATCTTGACCCCAAGACCATGACACATTTTACATGCACCAAACGGAGAGTTAAATGAAAACGTCCTAGGTTCTAATTCTCCTATTGAAATTCCACAGTGTGGACAAGCATTATTTTGTGAAAATATCTGTTCTTCATTTCCTGAAATTAATACGGTTCCTTTTGTTGCCTTTAGAGCATTTTGGACAGATTCAAATAATCTACTCTTTTCTTCCTTTGAGGCCTTTATTCTGTCTACAACTATCTCTATGTTATGCCATTTCTGTTTGTCAAGAATTGGAATCTCGCCATTTAGTTCGATTATCTCATTATCAATTCTAATTCTAGAATATCCTGATTTTTTTACTTGTTCAAAGAGCTTTTCATACGTTCCTTTTTTTCTTCGCACTAGAGGTGCAAGTATCATTATGTTTTTTCCATCAGAATCCTTTAAGATTGATTCACAAATTGATTCTGCTGATTGATTGGATATGCGTCGACCACATTTTGTACAATGAGGAATTCCAATTCTCGCATAAAGCAGCCTTAAATAATCGTAGATTTCTGTTATTGTTCCTACTGTAGAACGTGGGTTTTTACTTGTAGTTTTTTGTTGTATTGAAATTGCCGGTGAAAGACCATCAATTGAATCAAGATCAGGTTTATCCATCATTTCTAAAAATTGCCGTGCGTAAGAAGAAAGTGATTCTACATACCTCCTTTGACCTTCAGCATAGATAGTATCAAATGCCAGGGTGGATTTGCCTGAACCAGAAAGTCCAGTAATTACGACCAGTCTATTCTTTGGAATGTCTAAGTTGATATTTTTTAAATTGTGTTCTCTTGCTCCACGAATTATCAGTTTATCAATCATTTCTTTATCATCTTTTGAACTTGAGCGAGTTTCTCACGATATTCTATGGCGCGTTCAAAATCAAGATCTTCTGCAAATCTTTTCATCGTTGCTTCTGTCTCTATTGCATATTTTATTAAATCGTGGTTTGACATGTGTTTTGTCTCCTCTAGTTTTACAGTCATTTGTGGTATTGCTTTTATGATTGTACTTGGTATGATTCCCATCTTTTTGTTATAAGAAATTTGTTTTTTCCTTCTTCGCTCTGTCTCTGTTATTGAAAGCTTCATTGATTTTGTTGTTGAATCTGCATACATTATTACTGTTCCATCTGTGTTTCTTGCAGCCCTGCCAAAACTCTGGATAAGGCTGGTTGTGTTTCTAAGAAAACCTTCCTTGTCTGCATCAAGTATGGCAACAAGGGAAACTTCGGGTATATCAAGTCCCTCTCTGAGCAAATTTATGCCTACAAGTACATGAAACTCACCAAGTCGTAGCTGTCGAATTAGTTCAGTTCGTTGCAGATTCTCAATTTCAGAATGCAAGTATCTTACCTTTACTTGTTTTTTTGATAGATATTCAGCAAGGTCTTCTGCCATACGTTTTGTAAGGGTGGTAACAAGAACTCGTTGATCTTTTTCTACCCTTTTTTTGATTTCCGTTACTAGATCATCCATCTGATTTTTGGTATTTCTTATCCCTACTTGAGGGTCAACAAGTCCTGTAGGGCGAATTAATTGTTCAACTATCTGAAAACTTTTTTTACGTTCATAATCTCCTGGTGTAGCAGATACAAAGATCGCGTTTTTTATGTATTTTTCAAACTCTTCAAACTTTAATGGTCTGTTATCAAAAGCACTAGGTAGTCTAAACCCATAATCTATCAAGGACTTTTTGCGTGAGTAATCCCCTTTGTACATTCCATGAAGCTGTGGTAAGGTAACATGCGATTCATCTATTGCAAGTAAGAAATCATCTCCGAAAAAATCAAGTAAGCAAAATGCTGGTTCCCCTGGGTTTCTTCCGTCAAAATGCCTTGAGTAATTTTCAATACCAGAACAATATCCTAATTCTTCTATCATTTCAAGATCAAAGTTTGTTCGCATTTTAAGGCGCTGTCTTTCTAATTCTTTTAGCTCATGTAATCTCCTTCCCAGCTCATCTTTTATTGAATTTACTGCAATTTGTCTTGCATCATCTGCAACAAGATAATGTTTTGCAGGAAATACCTTGATCTTTGATATCGATTTTTTTTCTCTTAATGAAATGGGGTCATGAATTGATATTTTTTCTACTTCATCACCAAACAAGGATATTCGTACAACATCATCTGAGTACGAAGGAATGATATCTATGGTATCTCCTTTTATCCTGAATCTTCCTGAAGTAAGCTCGGTATCGTTTCTCTCATATCTTGCATCCACAAGTTTTGTTATTAGACCAGCGCGATTTGAAATCACACCTTTTTCAATATTAATTGACATTGATTCCCAATCGCGTGGAGAACCAAGTGAATAAATGCATGAAACAGTAGCCACTATGATAGTAGGTTCTCCAGAAAGAAGCATAGCAGTTGACTCTAGGCGCATTTTTTCTATTTTTTCATTTATCCGTGTGTCTTTTTCTATGTAAGTGTCTGTTTGTGGTATGTAACTTTCTGGTTGATAATAATCATAATAGCTAACGAAATAGCCTACATTATTTTTTGGAAAAAATTGTTTTAATTCAGAATAAAGTTGCGCGGCTAGGGTTTTATTGTGAGATATGACAAGTGTATTTTTTCCAGTTCTCTGAATGACATTTGCAACAGTGAATGTCTTCCCACTTCCTGTAACACCAAGCAATGTCTGAATTTTCTTTTTTCTCACTCCTTGAACTAGTAGATCAATTGCCTGAGGCTGGTCACCTGTGGGTTGAAATTCTGATGATATTTCAAAGCTTTGACTTTGTAGCACATCAAAAATTATTAAAAACGAAATTTAAAGCAATGGTAATTTTACTATTCTACCAAAGAGGATCTTCTGATGCCTCTAGACCATTTTTTGTCTGTTTTATCCCCATTATCTCAAGTGTACTTGTAGCAGTAGAAGTGTTTCGTTCTAAAATTTTTTGAGCAAGTTCAAGACGGGTCCTTTTATCCAAATGTTGGCCTATTTTGTATTTTCCACGCATTGTCAAAGGAATGACTTTGATTATTGCAACTTCATCTATTACCTTCATGTCGGGTCTAATGTTCTCATACCCTCCTTCTGGCTGATACTTTTTCATAAGTGCATTGAGGGCAAGTGTTTTTTCATTAATATCTGAAACAAGGACAGAGGTTCCCTTAACCACGACGCTTATGTATAGAGTATCTGCCTGTGAAGCATCAATAGGATCTGTGAAATATGAGGGAAGAAATTCTAAGCTTTTATCGACTTCAAACCCGATTTTGTTGTTTCTTTTAATGTTTTCAATTTTTTCACCTTTAGTGTGGGAATGCATGTAAATTACATCGTTTGTATACACAAAATTCATAGGAATTATCTGAGGATATCCCTCTTTATCGATGCTGCATATTCTGCCAGTTTCTTGTTCATTTAGGAATTTAATGATTTTTTCCTTTGATTTGATCTCAAGTCTGCCAAGAAGCTGCATACAAATTGATTAACTATGTTTTGATATTTCTGTATATAGTTTTAATAGATAAATTAGAGTGAATATTATTACTTGGTATGAAAATCATAGATCAACTTGTTGATTT
>Ga0209341_10001868_pt1 | contig 20476 bp, 23 predicted proteins | sample RifCSP13_2_FD_184020 | JGI IMG/M metagenome (GOLD analysis project Ga0209341, IMG submission 184020) | Soil microbial communities from Rifle, Colorado - Rifle CSP2_sed 13_2 (SPAdes) (version 2) | ecosystem: Environmental > Terrestrial > Deep subsurface > Rock core/Sediment | place: Rifle... | reverse complement strand
CGCTCACGACGCGGCATTGTAAGGCCGCGGCGGATTCTCGGCAACGTCACAGCATTCCTGCCACAGGGGCGATGCAGACCTGCCCTCCTCGCCAGGACGCCGCAACGGCGTGGACGGGCGTGGCCAGCTTCCCTCGCAGGGCTCCGGAGCCGTGCTTCGTGCCGTCGGGGGTCCGTCGGCTATAATCCGGCGAAGGAGTCGGCCGGATGCGGTTGGCATGGCTAGTCCACAATCCAGCTGCCGGACGATTCCCCTCGAGCTCCCTCGTTCAGCGCGCATCGTCGGTTTTCACTTCTCGCGGCTGGTCGGTCCATCTGGAAACTGCGCGTCAGCGCGATCACCTGAAAGACCTCATTCGCCGTTCCGTCGAAGCCTCGGCCGAGGCACTGATCGTCGCCGGCGGAGACGGCACGGTGGGCATGGCCGCCAGCCTCCTTCGCGGCACCCAAACGGCCCTCGGGGTGATACCGACCGGCACGGCCAACGTCTGGGCGCGCGAGGTCGGCCTGCCCATGGTCAGCCTCGCCCGTCCGAACACGGTGGACCGGGTGGCGGTCGAGTTGGCGGAGGGAATCGTCCGACGGGTCGATCTCGGGGAGGCCAATGGGAGGGCCTTCTTGCTCTGGGCCGGCACCGGGCTGGACGCACGGGTGGTCAACCTGGTCGAACCGCGCCGCCGCATCGACAAGGTCTTGCCGACGACGCTCTACATCGTCCACACACTGCGCAGTGCCCGAGGCTGGAGCGGTGTGGACCTGGAGGTCGTCTGGCCAGGCGGCCGCGTGGCGGGGAGGTATCTGCTGGCCGTCGCCAGCAATGTCCGGTCCTACGGCGGCGGGTTGCTGCGCCTGGCGCCCATGGCCCGTGTCGACGACGGCCTGCTCGACTTCTGGATCTTCAAAGGGCATTCGCTGGGCGATACCGTCTGGAGGCTGCTGCAGGTCGTGCGCGGGGTACACCTGAAGAGTGACGGTTTCGTGCATTTCCAGGCCAGTGAAGCGGAGTTTCGAGCGGCCGGGGAACTGCCGATGCATTTCGACGGCGAGCCCGGTAAGGTCCAGTCTCCGGTGCGGCTGAAGGTGCTGCACGACGAGCTGCGAGTCCTCCTCCCCCGCCGCAGGGCGGAAGGGTTGTTCCAATCCTCGCAACCGGCGGACTCCGGAGGAGACTGACCTGAACGTGTTTCGCCAACTCCTTAGCCGCCGACTCAACTGGCTACTGCTCATGGTTCCCGTGGCGATCGCTTTATCCGCCTCCGGCGCGCCGGCTCCGGCAACGCTGGCGGCAGCGGCCCTTGGGATCATCCCTCTTGCAGGACTGCTGGGGGAGGGAACCGAAGTCCTGGCGGCTTACTCCGGGCCGCGGGTCGGGGGGCTGTTGAATGCCACTCTGGGAAACGCCGCCGAGCTCATCATCACCGTTGTGGCGATCCGGGAAGGACTGCTTGAGCTGGTCAAGGCTTCGATCACCGGCTCGATCATCGGAAACCTTCTCCTCGTCCTGGGCCTCAGCATGGCGGCTGGCGGCATCCGCAACGGTCTACAGACATTTGATCGACGCCGGGCGCTGGGCGACTGCATTCTGTTGTTGCTGGCTGTTACGGCGCTGGCTGTGCCCTCCCTGTTTGTCCAATCCAGCGCCGGGATCCACGAGGCGGCCGACGTCGAAGTCCTGAGCCTTGGGGTGGCGGCGCTGATGATTCTGACCTACGGTCTCGGCATGTTCTACAGCTTCCGCGGCGACGGGGCCCCGTTGACCCGACCGTCGGCGGAAACGGTCGAGACCAAGCCAACGCTCTGGTCCCGGCGAACCGCGCTGATCGTCCTGGCCGTGGCCACGGCCGGCGTCGTCTGGCTGAGCGAAATCCTGGTGGGACAGGTCGAGCCGGTGATCGCCTCGCTGGGGGTCTCGGAATTCTTCCTGGGGGTCATTCTGGTGCCGCTGATCGGCAACGTGGCCGAGCATCTGGTTGCCGTGAGAGTGGCTGTGCAAAACCAGATGAGTCTCAGCGTCGAAATCGCCGTCGGGTCGAGCCTGCAGATTGCCCTTTTCGTGGCGCCGGCCCTGGTTTTCATCAGTCTTGCAATGGGCAACCCGCTGACCCTGGTCTTCAATTCGTTCGAGTTGATCGCCCTCGTCGCTTCTGTGCTCATCGTCACCCAGGTTGCCGGGGACGGCGAGTCGAATTGGCTGGAAGGCGCCGAGTTGACCGCCCTCTACCTGATCTTCGCCATCGCCTTCTTCCTACTTCCCGGGGGCTGAACTAAGCCGTGGGCCTGACCGAACGGGTGAAGCGGCTGGGGTGTATCTGGCCGGTGATCGGCCTCGCCGCAGGCGTCGCCGGAGTTGTGGCTCTCCTGATCCTGGGGGCGGTGACGCGCAGCAGCCAGGTTCTCCGCCATCCGGCGACCCCGGCGCTCGTGCGCGTGGCGGCGCCCACGTCGACCCCGACGGGGCAGCCGACCGCCCCGCAGCCAACGCCCGTCCCGACGACAGCCGGCGACGGGTCTGGAGGGACCTACCTCGCCGGCGACTTGGTCGAAGTCTACGGAACGGGCGGCGACGGTGTGCGGTTGCGGGCCGAACCCGGCCTAGAGGCAGCCATCCATGGGCTGGGAATGGACAGTGACGTCTTCCAAGTGACAGACGGCCCGGTCGAAGCGGCGGGCCATGTCTGGTGGTACCTGGTCAATCCCTACGACACCGCCGACCAAGGCTGGGCGGTGGCGGAGTTCCTCAGGCCGCTCGCCGGGCCTTGAGGTTCTCACCGACGGAAGGGCGGCTCCGGTGCGGCCAAACTCGATCCAGGCTTCGAAGTCTCGCGGCGAGCTGCACATCGTGTGGGATGACGGGCATGAGAGCCGCTACCCGCTTGGCGGAATGCGCGCAGCCTGCCCGTGCGCGGAGTGCCGGGGCGGACACGAGGGGATGGCGCAGCCTCCGACGGTCGAAGAGATGTTGGCCCATCCGGCGAGCGGCCCATCGGCCGAACTCCTGTCGATCGAAGTCGTGGGAAACTACGCCCTGCTTCCGGTTTGGGCCGACGGCCATCGGTATGGAATCTACACGTGGGACTACTTGCGCCGGCTCTGTCCGTGCGGGGAACACGGGGAGAGTTGATCTCGGTCCTCATTTCCTCCCTGAGCGGAGCTCCGCTCAGCGAGGAAGCATCTATTGGGGACGAGCGCTGTTGATCCCGGTTCGACTCGGGCAGTGGCGCCCACCGGCCGGAACGCCGCTCTACAGATAATCCTTCAAATTGTGCTGGACGGCGTAGGCGGCGGCTTCAGCTCGGTTGCGCACGTTGAGCTTCGAAAGGATGCTGCTGACGTAGTTGCGCACGGTGCCTTCGCCCAGGTAAAGCGCCTCGGCGATCTGCCGGTTGGTGCGGCCCTCGGCCACCAACTGCAGGACGTGCATCTCCTGCTGCGTCAGATCGGCGAAGGCCGAGGCTTCTTCCTCGCGCGCCGCCTTGCGCACTTCCTGAAAGACACGTTGAGTGACGGCCGGATCGAGCAGTGCCTCGCCGCGGCCGATCGTCTCGATCGCCCGCACCAGGTCGTCCCCGCCGATCTGCTTGAGGACATAACCGGCCGCGCCGGCACGAATCGCCGAGAACAGCATCTCGTCCTCGGCGTACGAGGTCAGCATGATGACCTTCGTCTGAGGGAAGCGAGTGGTGATCTCCTGGCAGGCCTCGATTCCGGATCCGCCTTTGAGGCGGATGTCCATGACGACCACGTCCGGCTGGTAGGATGCCGTCTTGTCGACGGCTTCATGAGCCGTGGCCGCTTCGGCGACAACTTCGAAATTCGGATGCCGCTCCAGCAGCGAGCGTAGACCGACCCGCACGACCTCATGGTCATCGACTAGGATGATTCGTTGACGGGGCATGGCTCCTCGACCGCCCGGAGATTCTAGCGCGGGCGCGTTGGGCAGGCAAGAAGAAAGGGCAAGAAGAAACCGGGTTTCTCCAAGAAACCCGGTTTCTTTACGGGGGTTCTACTTGGCTTTGACCGTGATGGTCTTGGCTTTGACCTCGTCCTCCTTGGGCAGGGTCAAGGTAAGAATCCCGTCTTCGAATTCTGCCTTGGCCTTGTCGGGGACGACCGGTGCCGGTAGCGGAAGAGAGCGTAAGAACTCGCCCTGGCGACGTTCCCGCACATGGTACGTGGCGTTCTTGCGCTCCGTTTCCTCGGCCGTCGTGCCCCGCAGGGTCAAGACGTCCCCGGCCACCGAGATGGCGATGTCGTCCGGCTTGACTCCGGGCAGCGTGGCCTTGACCACGATCTCATCCTCCGTCTGGTACATGTCGACGGTTGGGAGCGCGGCCCCGTCCGCCCCAAAGCGGGTCCCCATCAGGGGTTCGTTGAAGAAGCGGTCCATCATCTCCCGGAACCTGAGCGGCTCGCGGGACGGCTCCCATCGCATTAGGCGTGACATGACAGGGACCTCCTTTCGCGCCGTCGGGCGGCGGGTATCTCAGCCTCACTTTAGGCTCCCTGTGTCAGACGGGCGTTAGCGCGGGCCCGATCAGGTGGATGCAGGCATTGTGACAAATCCGCTGGTGGTCAGCGAGAAACCCATTTTGCGCAGCATAACGGGGCTATGGGGTCACCGAGGCCGCTAATCGGTCTCCGGTTGAGCGGGCGGTGCGCCAGCCTGGCCTTCGCGTCGGTAGTCCACGAACCGGTAGCCCACGCCGCGCTCGGTCAGGATGTAGCGCGGATGGGCCGGGTCCGGCTCGAGCTTTTGCCGCAGGTAGTTGATGTACAGGCGCAGGTAGTGGGTCTCTTCGCGGTACTCGTATCCCCAGACCTTGGCCAGCAGCTGATCGTGCGGCACGACCCATCCGGCGTTCTGCACCAAGTGATAGAGCAGGCGGTACTCGGTCGGGCGCAGCTGCACCAGGCGGCCCTCGACCCAGATCTGCCGTCGATCGAAATCAATCTTCAGCCGATCGTCGACATGAATTGGCTCGTGCGGGGAGGCGGGGGCCGCCTCCGTCCGGCGCAGGACGGCGCGGACGCGGCTGACAAGCTCGCGCGGGCTGAAGGGCTTGGTGATGTAGTCGTCGGCGCCGAGTTCGAGCCCGCGCACCCGATCCTCCTCGTCGCCCTTAGCGGTGAGCATGATCACCGGTACCGACGAGATCTCGCGCACCAGCCGCAGGGTCTCGAAGCCGTCGAGCTCAGGCATCATCACATCCAGCAGCATCAGGTCGGGGAGGCTGTCGCGCAGCTGTGTCAAGGCGGCGGCGCCGGTGGCCGCCTCGCTGACGTCGAATCCGTCGTGTTCGAGGTTGAGACGGATGAAGCGGATCATCCGGGGTTCGTCGTCGACCACCAGGATGCGCCGCCGGGCGGTCTGGGGGGCCATGCTAAGTGTCCCGTGCTGGAAACAACCGAGTTATTGGCCCGGGTGGTACTGCGAAGCGTCTATCAGGCACCGGGGAATTGGCCCATGACGGCCGGTGGATCGAAACGGTCCGTTTGTGCTGGCACCGGAGCGCCGACCAGGGCTGCCGGCGCCACCCGGCCAATCGAGAGGCAAGTTCGAGCTCATCTCCGGAACGGGACACTATTCGCGGACGAAGCCGATCAGCTTCTCTTCCTCCGAAGTGGGCATGATCTCGATGAAGTTAATCCGGTGCATCGGCCAGACGACGCTCACGACGTTCCCTTGGACGTAGGTCAGGTCCTTCCCGTCCCGCCGGCGCGGGTTGTTGAGCGTAATGGTGGTATCGGTCGGGGCCGGCAGGTCCTCCACCTCTCCAATCACCGGGTCTTCACCGGATAGATGTACCAGTACGGTAATCGGCATCGTGGTCTCCCCTTATCCCGGGCTGCGGGAGATGAGCTGCAGCCGCAACCGTCCGATCTGGATGACGTCGCCGTGGCGCAGGACAACGGGCGTCAACGGGTCGGATCGCTTGCCGTTGACCAGGGTCCCGTTGGCGCTCTCCAGGTCGACGATCGAGACGGCTTCCGGGTCCAGTCGCACCTCGGCGTGCATCCTGGAAACGCCCTGCTCGTAGCCCTCATACGGTCCTAAATCGATATCCGGAACGACAGCCTGCCCTTCAATTGTTCGGCCGAGAGTGTAATTGTCCCGTCCGATGAGCGGCAAGACGTCCCCGGTGCTTACGACCCGCAGGCCGATGACGGCGCCCGATTCGAGCTCCGGCCCTTCCGGGACGGTGGGTCTGGTCACCTGGGACTCGGCCCGGATTTCGTCGCGTGGAATCGAAACAGTCGGGGCGGAGTGGGCCAGGGTCAGCCGCGTGCCGCATTCGCTGCAGTACATGGTGCCGACGAACTCCTGGTGTTTGCATGTCGGGCACTCGATCATGAGGATCCCGACTTGGCCGGGAGGAGCAGCAAGGCGCGCGTGCCGTACTTCAGGACCTTCTCGCCCTCCGTGCTCAGCCGGCGGGAGTGGGTCAGGCGTTCGGCCTCGCCCAGGGCGGCCTTGGCCAGATCGCGCTCGTTCACTGCCAGGAGCTGCGTCGCCAGATTCTCGAGCCGGCGCGCCGCCTGGGTTGACTGGCCGAGCTCCGCTTCGTGGCGGGCCTTCTCTTGCATGCTGTACAGGGCGATCTGGCTCAGAGCGGCAACGATGTCGCTCGGCGCCGGCTCCGGATCCGGGTGCTTGGAGACGGGCAGGGAGATACTCACGGGCAGAGTCTGGGCCATCGTGGCATGGCCGAGCACGTCGGCGGCCAGGACGAAGTCGGCCAGGTTCACACTCGACAAGGCACTTGCGGGATGGATCACGATCTCCAGCAGAATGCGGATACGCCCGTCGCGCGGCAGGTTGCCGAGGTTCATCGGCAATGTGTCGCCCATCGGCATCGGCTCGGGGAGAAGGCGGAAGGACGATCGCAGGTCGACCTGGTCGCCGAAGGCGCCCTCCAGCCGCACACGGCTGGCGAAGACCCGGCCCAGCGAGTCGAAGATCCTCTGTAACAGGTTGGTGATGGCTTTCGGGCTGTCGAGAAACAACACATTTCCGCCGCTGCGGCTGGCGATGTCGTCCAGCAGGCGGTCGCTCCAATCGGCGCCGATTCCGACTCCGTTGAGGGTGATGCCCTTGGCCGACGCCCGGTCGGCGATCTGCAGACAGAGTTCCTCGTCGCCGTAGGTCCGTCCATCGGTCAGGAGGATCAAGTGATTGACCCCTTCGGCCAGGAACGTCTTCTGCAGCTCGGTCAGGCCCGTCTCGAGGCCTTGGCCGATCTCCGTGCCTCCGCCGGCCTGGATCATGCTGAGGCGGGAGCGGGCGGTCGTCAGGTCGTGGGCGTATTCATGGGAGACGATCACTTCGGCGCGGTCGCTGAAGGCGATGACCGAGGCCGCATCCCCCGGCTGCAGATCCTTGAGGATGGCCAGAGTCGCCGAACGAACTTGGTCGAGCCGTTGACCGCGCATCGACGTCGAGCGGTCGATGACGATGGACACGTTGACCGGCGGCCGGACAAAGACCGCGTTTTCCGCCGGGAGGATGTCGAGCAGGAGATAGTGGACCTGGGGCTCGTCGAGCGGGAGCAGGGCCTTGCGGCTGTGCACCACGTTGCAGACTAGACTGGCCCCCTTGGCAGCCTGTTTGTCCAGCTCGGCCAGCTGCCGATCGTAATCCGCCCGCCGTTCGGGTTCGCTCAGGATCTCATAGGCGCGGCCGATCTCGAGGAAGAGCTCGGTCTCCCCGGGCTGGACGTTGCGATCCGGATGGAGGCGCAGCGCCGCCTCGCGGTAGGCGCGCCGCAACTGGTCCAGAGAGGCGGTACGCGGAACCCCCAGGAGGGCATAGTAGTCTTTGAGTCCTGTCACGCGGCGCCCGCCCTCCGGAGCTCCTAGTCGGCCGGGAAGTAGATCAGGATGGCGGTAATGTTGTCCGGCCCACCAGCCCCGTTGGCCGCCTGGACGAGTTGGTCGCAGGCGGTCTGCGGATCACTGGCGCCGAGAACGATCTTTCGAATCTCGTTCTCCGGCACCGTTCCCCACAACCCATCCGAGCAGACCAGCATGTAGCCGCCGTGCGGAACGGGCTGGTTGAATACGTCGACTTTCAGGTTGGCGCCTTGCCCAATGGCGTTCCATAGGACGTTTCGCTGCGGATGGAGCGCGGCCTCTTCCTCGGTTAACTGCTCGAGCTCAACCAGGCGCTGCACCAGAGAATGGTCGCGGGTCAGGGCGCGGGCCTCGTCGCGCGTGATGAGATAGGCCCGGCTGTCGCCGACGTGGCCGATGGTAATCTGCTGTCCCAGCCTGACGGCCACCGTTAGAGTCGTGCCGCCGCCCGGCACGCGATCGACCACCGCCAGATTGGCCTCCTCGAGCGCCTCCTGCACCAGCTCTTGCAGACTGGGAGCTTCGGTCGCCGGTTCGGCGTCGAAGAGGTGGACGATCGTGTCGGCGGTGATCTTGCGGGCGACGGTGCGCACTGAAATGGCGCTGGCCACTTCGCCCGAGCGGTGGCCGCCCATGCCGTCGGCGACGACGAAGATACCGAATTCCGGGAGAGGTTCCTGCCCGTCCGCCCGGCCGATCATGTAGAACAAGGCGTCCTCGTTGTGAGTCCGCTCGATCCCGGTCGATTGAGCCGCGCCCAGTACCATCCGTCGGACCCCGCGCACCGGAGGCGCCTGGCCCAGAATACCGCCATCGAGCGGCGCGGTCTTGGCCAGATCGGGAGAAGGGCGGGGCGTCTTGCGAAAGAGTCGTTTCCAGAAACTCATAGTCTGCGGAGGTCCTCGGGCGTCCGGGAAGTCCCTTCAGGCGAGAAGGGCATACAACTTGTGATCGATCGAACCGACGTAGACGATACCACCGGCGATCATCGGCGTTCCGGTGATTGGACCGCCGGTGTGGAATTGCCAGCGTTTCCTCCCGGAGCGCATGTCAATGCAGTAGAGCGAGCCGTCGACCGATCCGACGTAGACCGAGTCTTCATGAACGATCGGAGAACCAGTAACCTGGTGTTCGGTGGCGAAGCGCCACGACTCGCGCGCGCTGCGGGCATCGATGGCGTAGATGTTGTTGTCGGCGCAGCCGATGAAGACCTTCCCCTCCGAGAAAGCCGGAGAGGAGATCGTCGGCTTGCCCATGCGGAACCGCCACAGTTGCCAGCCGCCCTCGGCTTCGATGGCATACAGGGTCCAGTCCATCGAGCCGAAGTAAACGACCCCGTCAACGATGACCGGGGATGAGGTGACGGCACGCTTGGCGCGGAAACGCCACTTCAACTCGCCGCGGAAATCGACGCAGTAGAAGTCCCCGGTCTCGCATCCGAAGTACACGCGGTCCTCGGCGACACAGGGGGTCGATCGCACCGGGCCGGCGGCCTCGGCTCGCCAGGCCCGGCGGCCGTTGGAGACATTGACGACATGCACGTGCGCGTCGTCGGAACCGAGGAAGATGTAGCCCTCCCAGATCACCAGCGACGAGCGGATCGGCCCTTCGGTGTAGTAGGTCCAGGCCAGTTTGCCCCGATTGGCGGTGACGGCGTGCAGGCGGTGATCCTCCGATCCGACGTAGACCAAGTCGTCGAAGGCCGCCGGCCGTCCTGTGATGCCGCCCTCGGTTGGGTATTTCCACTGAAACTCGCCGCTCTTCGAGTCGAAGGCATAGAGGTTGTTGTCGTAACAGCCGACGTAGACGCTGCCGTTGTGATAGTAGGGCCCGCCGCGGATCTCGTCCTCGCATTCGAAAGACCACAGCTCCTGGACGTCGCTGCGCGGCTGGACGACGGCCGCGGTCTTGGCGCTCACCAGGAGCCCGGTGTGCCGAGCGGCCGCCAGCAGGGCATTCTTCATGGCCTCGGTCGTCGGGTAACGGTCGTGCGGATCGTATTCGAGCGCCTTTTCGATGACCTGGGTGACCTCCGGGGAAACCGCCGGATTCAGGTCGCGAACGGGCCGGTCGGAGAAGGAGAACGGCGCCTCGGCGCGGGGGTCGCGGCGCGTCAGCAGGTGATGAAGCGTGGCGCCCAGGGCGTAGATATCCCCCGCCGGCGAGGCTTCGCCCCGATACTGTTCGGGAGGCGAGTAGCCTTCCGTGCCGATCATCGTCCCTTTCTGGCCGGGTGAGAAGATGCGGGCGATGCCGAAGTCGATCAGGCGGATGCGGCTGTGGTTGTCGACCATGATATTCGACGGCTTGACGTCGCGAAAGATCACCGGCTGGGGCTGATGATTGTGAAGGTACGTCAGCACGTCGCACATCTCGATCGCCCAGGCGACGACCTGTGCCTCCGGCAGGGGCTCGGCCGTCTCGCGCAACAGGGCCTCCAGGTCGCGGCCCTCGATGAACTCCATAATCAGGAAGGAGCTGCTGTCCTGGGTGAAGTAATCGTAGATGCGCGGGATCGACGGATGGGAGAGCGTCGCCAGCAGGTCGGCCTCACGCTCGAAATTGCGCACGACCATTTCATACATCGTCGGGTCGGAGGCCGGATTGATCATCTCCTTGATGGCGACGAGCTTGGTAACATTGGGGAAGTGCAGATCTCGGCCCCGATAGACCGAGCTCATACCCCCTGAGCCCAGGGTCCCGAGGACCAAATAGCGGTCCTGCAGCGTAACCCCGGGCTGCATCGTGCCAAGCTGACCGGTCTCGCCGGGTTGTCCATCAAGGGTCCGCGTGATGCGCCGCATTGGGCCGCCGGTACTTAATCTTGCGGATTATAGCACGAGTGTAATTGACAGAACCGAGAGGAGGGATGGTACGAGCGTCCCCTGACCTAGTGGGCGAGCCTTGCGATCAACTAACGGTCGCGCTGGAGAAGCCTCTGGGCGAGACCTTCGAGCTCGGCCGCCGCCGGCGGCAGCGGGCCGGCCTGCTCGAGAGCGCGCATGGCCTCCCGGGTGTAGGCCTCCGCCCGCTCTCGCGTCTGTCGGTCTGCCGAGCACGCCTCAAGGGCCCGCTGAAGGGGCACGATTTCGGGTGATCCGTTGGGGCGGGCGGCCCAGAGGTGGGCGAATTCCTCCGACGTCTCGAGGCCCAGCAGCACCGGGTACGTCTTCTTGCCTTGCCTCAGGTCGTCGGCCGAGGACTTACCGGTTTCACCCGGCTCCCCCCAGATACCCAGCACGTCGTCAAGCAGCTGAAACGCCATGCCCAGATTCCAGCCGAATCGATGGAATGCGTCGGTCACCTCGGGCCGGGCCTCGGCCGTTTGCGCCCCTACGGCGGCGGCCGCGGCGATGAGCGCGGCCGTCTTCCCGGAGATCATCTCAAGGTAGTCTTCCGCCAGAACCGATTCCGCTCGCTCGAAGGCCAGATCCAGGTGCTGGCCCCGCGTCAGGCTGACGCAGGCCAGATCCAAGCGATGCTGCACGGCATAGGCTGTCGTCGCCGATACGCCGCGTTCCGTTAACCGGTGGCACGCCAGATGGGAGGCGGCATAGACGAAATCACCGGTGTTCACCGCCTGAGGCACTCCCCACAGACTCCAAACGGTCGGCCGGCCGCGGCGAGTCTCGCTGGAGTCTTCAATGTCGTCGTGGATCAGAGTGAAGTTGTGGATCAGCTCGACGCTGGAGGCCGCCGGGAGGGCCCGCCGCCAATCGTCACCAGCCGCCGAAGCACATAGCAGGGTCAGCAGCGGCCGGACACGCTTCCCACCCTGGTCGCCGTCGTTTCGATCCCAGCCGAAATGGTGGCGCACCATCTCGGCCAGACCGCGGTAACGATCGTCGGAAAGCTCGGCCAGGCACGTCCGCAAATCGTCCTCGAGCGCTGCCAGCATGGCCGGCGCCTGCGTCTGCCGAACGGCGTCGGTCATTCGATCAAGGCCAATTTGGACATACGCAGGGCAGTCAGATCGGCTGAGCCCGTGGCAAACATGACCAACCGCAGTTCCGAGACCACGTGATCAATGGTGCGCACGACCGCCTCGGAGGACTCGGCCGCTGCCTTGAGGAACGGGCCGGCCATCGCACCGAGATCGCCGCCCAGGGCAAGGCTCTTTGCCACATCCGTGCCGCTGCGCAGGCCGCCGGAGGCGATCAAAGGGATGTCGGGCAGGGTCGACCGGACCTGACGCAGCGCTTCCGCCGTCGGGATTCCCCACCCGACAAAGGCGGCCGCCAGACGCGCCGCCTGCGGGTCTTCGGTCCGGTACATCTCGACCTGCGACCACGAGGTTCCGCCCGCTCCGGCGACGTCGATGGCTGCCACCCCGGCGCGCGCCAGCCGCGCCGCCACCTCGCCGGAGATTCCCCAGCCGACCTCCTTGGCGATGACGGGCACGGTCAGGCTTCGGCACACACCTTCGATCTTGGCCAGCAGCCCGGAGAAATTCGTGTCGCCTTCCGGCTGAAGAGCCTCTTGCAAGGCATTCAGGTGCAGCACGAGTGCGTCGGCCTCGACCAGTTCGACGGCCCGGCGGCAGTCCTCGGGGCCGAGGCCGTAGTTGAGTTGCACCGCGCCCAGGTTGGCCAGGAGCAAGATGTCGGGCGCCATTCGGCGCACCTGGAAGGTGGCTGCCTGGGCGGGGTCTTCGAGCGCGGCTCGAAGCGACCCGAGCCCCATGGCGACGCCTCGTTGCTGAGCTGCCTGAGCCAGAGCCAGGTTGATTTGGCCGGCGGCCGCCGTCCCCCCGGTCATGGACGAAATCAGCAGCGGTGCAGCCAGCCTCTTCCCGAGGAAGACGAGGTCCGTTTGCAGGGATCCCAGGTCCAACTCGGGCAGCGCATCATGTTCGAAACGCAGCCGTTCCAGCCCGGTCGTGAGCTCGGAGCGGACATCCTCTTCTAGGTTGATCCGAATATGGTCCGCTTTTCGCTGAGAGACCGGCGCAACTTTCGCCATGCAGGGGTGTTTCCTCGTGGCGGGGTGTGATCTTATCAGCCGGCCCGCGGGGTGTCAACGTGGCGGGCCGGTCCATCTGATACAATTAGCGGCTGGAGGCCTCCATGTCGGACACCTACGAAGCGGTGCAGGGCATCATCATCGAACTCCTGGGGGTGGACGAATCCAAGGTCGCTCCGGAAGCGCGCTTCCGCGAGGACCTTGAGGCGGACTCCCTGGACCTGGTGGAGCTGATCATGGCCTTCGAGGAGAAATTCGGGGGGGAGATTTCCGACGAAGACGCGCAGAAGATCACGACGGTGGGTGAAGCCGTCACTTACATCGACACACACATGAAGAAGTAACCCACTCCGGCCGGGGTTGTGCGGATTGCCCGGCCGGATCAGCGGCGCACGCGTCGGGAGCCGGCTTGCGCCGGCTCTTTGCGTTTCCGCGGCGCGGCCGGGCGGCCATCGAGCAGGCGGCGAAGGTGTGACTCTTCCCGCGCCTGCCGGCGCAGATAGCCGCGCAAGAAGGCCGATCCCCTCAAGCGCAACGACATCGGGGCCACCACCCGCACGTCATCCGGTCCGGCTGCATCCCGGCCGTCCGCACCGGCGTAGGCGCGCGCCGCCTCGAACAGGGTCATCTCCGCTCGCAGAGAGTCGATCCCCATCTTGCGGACGAGCTGGAGGCCGAACGACTCGGCGGCCGGCGTGAGCGCCACCCGGGGCAGGGCCGAGCGGGCGGCGGAGAGCTCGTCACAGGCCTGGGCCGTGTCGACGTCGAAACGGGCGATCAGCTGGCGAGGGCTGAGGCGAAAGGCGACGGACCGGCGATAGGCTTCCAATCGATCCTCGGGCGACGCCAGGCCTCGCACGATCACTCGCAAGCCGAAGCGGTCCAGGATTTGCGGACGCAGGCTGCCCTCCTCTGGATTCATCGAACCGATCAAGACGAAGCGCGCCCGGTAGGTGGCCGAGAGCGAACCGCGCTGAACCGTGTACACGCCCTGAGCCGCCGCATCCAGAATGGCGTCGACGATATCGTCCGCCAACAAGTTGGCTTCGTCGGCGTAAAGCAGATTCCGATCGGCGCGCGCCAGCAACCCGCGGCGCACTCGGGTGCGGCCGCGGCCGGCACGCTCATCGATCCCGCCGACGACGTCTTCCAGCCGGGCGTTGAGTGGAAGTTCGATCAAACGCACTCGGTCGAGGAAGGTAAGCGGTTCGCCTTGGCCGTATTTGCGAGCGCAATCCGGGCAAACGGCATCGACGCCGCCGGTTTCAATATCCTCCGGCAGGCAGCCGGAGGGGCACAGGCTGCGCGGGACTTCCGGCAGGAGATCGGCCAGGCTGCGAACGGCGGTGGTCTTGCCCGTGCCGCGCGGCCCGAGCAGGAGCACTCCGCCGACGTTGGGGTTGATCAGGGCCAGCAGCAGGGCGAGCTTCATCTCCTCCTGGCCGACCAGGGCCAGGAAGGGGAAGACCGTCTGCTCGAACAGGCCCAAGTCTTCGGCGGCCGGCGCCTCAAGGAAGCGCTGCGAGCCGGCTCGTTGTAACAACTCGGTGAGCGACCGGACGGGTTCGGTCATCCGACTTCGTCCATCCGCTCCTGCTCTCGTTGCTTCAGGCGGTAGGCCTGCCTTTCCCGGCCGGCTTCGAGACGGCGGCGCTCGGCCTCGCTCTCGGCCACCAAAGGCGGCACGGCCCGAGGCTGACCGGTTTCGTCCAAGGCGACATACACCAGATAGGCCGTGTTCGTATGGGTGCGTTCCCCGGTGACCGGGTTCTCGGCGATCACCTGGACTCGCGTTTCGAGCGAAGTCCGCCCGACGTAGGTGACCTCGGCTTCGAGCACGACCAGGTCGCCGATGCGAATCGGCTCGTGGAAGCGCATCTGGTCGATCGCCACGGTGACGACGCGCGCCTGCGCGTGGCGCATCGCCGCCAGCGCCCCCGCCTCATCAACCAGCTTCATGATCCAACCGCCGTGAACGTCCCCGCGCAGGTTGGCGTGCTCCGGTTGCATCAGCTGGCTGAGGGTGACCCTGGAAGCCGCGACCGTCTTGGAGGGCGCCAGAATCACAGCCCTCACTCCATATCCTCCTTGAGCTCGCCGGCGTCTATCGTGTGCAGCCGGTTCGGTTCCTCCTCCAGAACGTCGACCACTTCGAAGGGAAGGGACGACATCATCGGAGGCAGTGGAACCGTCGCCGGCGGCCGGATGCGGGGCGGGGCGGGGGGCGGAACGCGGCGCTCGAGTTCTGTATCAATGGTCCGCTTGCGCAAGATGCGCGGGTCCGCCGTCAACCAGCCGATGTAAAGGCCGTGCACGTCGTAGACCTGCCGATCGGGGGTGACCCAGCCGATCCATTCTCCCTGGGTGCTGTACAGGTGGGGGAACACCATCAACGCAAGCCAGTCTCCGGGGGTGGAATAGATCGGGATGGCTTTGCCCTTGGCGGTGGAGGTCATGCGGTTTGCATCCAGACGGTGGGCATTATACCGGCGGGGACTCGAGCTGCCGCGTTTCCCCGGCCGCCGGCGTCGCCGCGTCCACGTCGGCATAGGTCCAGTAACGATTGGCGAAGAAGTTCCAGAAGAGGACGACGACCACCGCCGCCGCCAGCGCCAGATTTCCGCCCAGCGTCGAGGCTTGGAGCGCGCTGCCGGACAACGCCGGCAGGTCAAGTAACCCGGCGGCCAATCGCGTGCACGGCCCGAGAAGGAATGCGAAGAGCGGCGTGCGAATGGCGAGCCCGATCAAGCTCACCATGGTGAATTGGGCCGCCTGGCGCCGGATCGGTTTGGAACGCGAATCGGGATAAGTCCAGTATCGATTCCAAATGAAGTTGCTGACGACCGCCGCCGTGAAGGACAGGACCGAAGCCGGGACGGCGGGAACCGCCAGCCGGGTATGGAGCAGGTTGAAGGTACCGAAGTCGACGACGGCACCGACCGTCCCGACGACGCTGAATTTGAGGAAGCGGGTCAGCTCCGGTCCGGAGAGGGAGCGGAGTCGCATCATGACTTTCTTCGGAAGTCATCGATGGTCTGCTTGAGCCCGGTCTCCAAGTCGACGGTGGGGGACCAACCGAGGGTCTCGAGGGCGCGGCCGATGTCGGGTTGGCGGCGGTCCGGATCGGAGAGGTCGCGCAGTTCCGGCAAGGTGATGATCCCGGCCGGATTCTCAGCCAATCGGTTGGTGATCTCGGCCAGCTGACGGATGGTGATTTCATTCGGATTGCCGAGGTTCACCGGCTCATCTTCCTCGGACAACAACAGCCGGTACAACCCTTCGACCAGGTCGTCGATGTAGCAGAAAGAACGCGTCTGAGTGCCGTCGCCATACAGGGTGAGCGGTTCGTGGGCGATGGCTTGCGTGATGAAATTGGGGACGGCCCGGCCGTCGTCGCGGCGCATGCGCGGCCCATAGGTGTTGAAGATGCGGGCGATGCGGGTATCGATGCCGTGATGGCGGTGATAGGCCATGGTGATGGCCTCGGCGAAACGCTTGGCTTCGTCGTAGACCGAACGCGGGCCGATCGGATCGACCCGGCCCCAATACGACTCGGATTGCGGGTGGACCTCGGGATTCCCGTAGATTTCGGAGGTCGACGCCAGCAGGAATCGTGCTCGATGGGCGCGCGCCACACCCAGGGCATTGTGGGTGCCGAGGGCGCCGGCCTTGAGCGTCTGGATCGGGAGCTGGGGATAACCGTAGGGGGAGGCCGGGTTGGGGCTGGCCGGGGAGGCCAAATGGACGACCGCTTCCACCGACCCCGGCACGAAGATGAAGTTCGAGACGTCGTACCGAACGAAGGTGAAACCCTCTTGCCCTGCCAAGTGGGCCAAGTTGTCGGGGTTGCCGGTGATCAAGTTGTCCATCACGATCACCGCATGCCCCTCGGCCAAGAGCCGGTCACAGAAGTGAGACCCGATGAAGCCGGCCCCACCGGTCACGAGCACGCGCACAGTTCCACCTCCTCGATGGTCATCTTCGGGCGCTCCTGGTACTTCAAGGACGGGCCCCTCGAATTCGGCCGGAGCTCCGCCGGCCTCCGCTCAGGGAGGAAGTGTGGATCATACGCCGGCCCAATCGATCGCCGTCACTTGTCCATCGCTGGTCAGGCGATGGGACTGACCGCTGGCGACATCTACGATCCACAGGTCTCCTTGATAGATGACTCCTAGCCGCTCCCCATCGGGTGACCAGGCGACCTGATGCGGTTCGAGCCCGGGCTCGCCCTCCGCCGGGAAAAGGGTACGCAAGTTGCTCCCGTCGCGGTCGACAACGACCAGTCGGTAACGGCTGGTCTCGCTTTCGAGCGGGGCCATCGCCTGCAAGAATGCGATCTGATAGTCGACCTCGCCATTGCGGAGCAGCCGCGCCGGTGATACGACCGGTTCGGCGAACATCCCGCTCTGATCGTGCAGCAGCAAGGCCTCACCGGTTGTCGGCTGCACGGCCACCAGGTCGAAACCCGGGGAGGCGGCCTCGGTCTCCAATCCGACGGGTGCGGCGTGCCGAACCGTGAACAGGGTCCGGTCATCCCAGCCCCAAGTGACTCCCGGCACCCACGCCCAATCCCCAAGTGTTTGGTAGGGGGTTATGTCCAAGACCGGAGTCGGTGCGGGGTCATCGACGTCGATCAGACCGACTCCGTCCGGCCGGGCATAGGCTAGCTGGCGGCCGTTTGACGACCAGGCGAACGAGGTTCCCCACCACCCGTAAGCTCCGCCTGAATTGAAGGGCACCAAGGTCCGGCGGCTGCCGGCGCGCATGCGGCTCCCATCGGCGCGGATCGAGACCAGGTTCAGGTCGTTGTTGGCCTGCCAACCCGGGGCGGCCGGGCGCGGTTCGACGGTGGAGTAGGCGACGGTCAGATCCTCGGGATCCGGAGACCAGTCGGCGAAGTGGACGACATTGGCCGCGCCGAGAGAGATCGGCTCGGGGGAACTGATGATCGACGAGACCGCCCACAGCGAGTTGATCTGATCCCCGGCCTCCGGGTCGGTCCGGGTGAAGACCAGCCAGTCCGCTTGTGGTGAGAATTGCAGGATTCGGCCGTCGGCGTCACCGGTCACGGTGATCGGGTTGCGGCGGCCGCTGTCGCCGGAAATGGTCCAGACGTTCCCGGCGGAGACGAAGGCCAGCGTCCCTTCCACCGGCACCGGGCTGAACGCGGCCAGGGCCCCGATCATCAGGATCTCGGGCTTCGGCTCTTGGACGATCTCGCTCTTGATCGGCGTGCGCGAAACCTCGATGCCCTCTTCGCTGACGATGCGATAGGTGATCTCCTGGAGACCGTTTTCGCCGGCTTGGAGCAGGCGGGCCTGGCCTTCGGGGAGCGCCTCATTGCGGATGGTCTGCTGTAGGAAGGGCAGTGTGACCTGCTCGATCTCGAAGGTTTCCTTGAGGCGCGTGACTTCGATGCGCGTCCCGTCGGTGACCAGTGTGTAGGCCGGAGGCTCGAGTCGATCGAGTTCACCCAATTCGATGCCGGCGTGCCCCACCGCTTGAACCACCGACGATCCGGAGGGTACCGCTGCGCGGACCTCGCGCCCGTCGACGGCCACCACCACTCCGACCGCGCCGGCCGTCGCCCGAGGGCCGCCGCAACCAAGCAATCCGGCGCTGACGAACGCCGTCAACGCGAACAACGCCGCGCCAGGCGCCGGTTTTTCGCGTCGGTGATGCGCGGATCGGTTGGCCGGCTGGTATAATCCGCTCACGTGGGCTCAGCGAAGTTCGGCGACGATCGCCAACTCACCGTCGGCGACAGCGACCGAGGTGACACGAATCCCCGTGGCCAGCGTCCCCATCGGTCCGGCGAGGAACTCGCTCAGCATCCCGGAGAGGCTGGCCCGCAACCCCTCCGGTGCAGGAACCGGGCCGAAGTCCGCCGAAGTCAGCACGAATCCAAGGCGACCTTCCGAGTCGAGGACAGGCGTGATCACCAGGCGGACCGAGGCCTCGATCATCCCTTCTTGCACGAGCCCGTAGATCTGGATCGTGCCGTCGCGCAAGTAAACCGTGGGAGATTGCAGAAAGGGATTCTCGTCTCCGGCCAGTCGCGCGGAGAGCGCCGAGGTCAACTGTTCCTCGGTGAGGATCACCTCCAATCGCCCAGTGACCACCGCACCCGTCAGCGCGTTCGTCCAGGATTGCGCGATCTCGGTGGCGGCGGCGTTCGAAGGCTCGGGAGGGGAAGGCAATCGTTCGGGGCCGCCGAGGTTGAGGCGGCAAGCCAACGATGCCGCGCCCAGACTCAAGGCGAGGAAGGGAAGCGCGACCCATTGTGTAGTGCCGTCCGTCCAAGGTTTCAACGGTGACCAAGCCGGACGCGGATTATAGCATCCGGCCCGAACCCACCGACGTGGACCTCTCCCTCGAGGCGCGGCTCGAGGCATTGCTTTTCGTCTCGGCCGCGCCGGTGCCGGCGCCGCGCCTGGGCGAGACCCTAGGAGCGAGTGCCGCGGAAGTGGAGCAGGCCCTGCTACGGCTGGAGCAGCAACTGGAGAGGCGCGGCCTGCGATTGCAGCGCCACCGGGGTGGCCTCTCGCTGACCACGGCGCCTCAGGCAGCGTCTGATGTCGCAAGGCTGCTCGACCTGGAAAGCACGGTGCATCTGACCCGGGCGGCTCTGGAAACCTTGTCCATTGTCGCCTACCGACAGCCGGCAACTCGGCCGACGATCGACAGCATTCGGGGTGTCAACTCGGAGGCCTCGCTCCACACCTTGATTCGTTACGGCCTGGTGGAAGAGTCCGGCCGTAGCGAAGGTCCGGGCCGACCGATTCTGTACGTAACCACGCAGGACTTCCTCCAGCACTTCGGGCTTCGCTCCCTGGCGGAACTGCCCCAGCTGAACCCGGAAGGCGGAGAGACGATTCCCTTGCCCATCCCGGACGAAGCCGTCTGATGGAAAGAATCCAGAAGATCCTGGCGCGCGCGGGAATCGCGTCTCGGCGCGCCTGCGAGTCGCTGATCGAGCAAGAGCGGGTGTCCGTCAACGGGCGGGTGGCGCACCTCGGCGAAAGCGCCGACCCCGACCGCGACTCGATTCGCGTCGATGGCCAGTTGGTCAAACCAGCCCCGGGCGCGGTGTGGATCCTCTTGCACAAGCCGCCTGGCGTCGTCGTTTCAGATCGGGCCCAGGGGCAGCGTAAGACGGCCCGAGAGTTGGTCGCCTTCCCAGGTCGGCTCTTCGCCGTCGGGCGGCTCGACCTCGATAGCGAGGGGCTCGTGCTTCTCACCAATGACGGCGACCTGGCCGAGCGTCTCTCCCATCCACGCCATCAGCACGAGAAGGAATACCGGGTTCTACTCGATCGACCGCCGGATGACGAACAGGTCGCGCGCTGGACCCGCGGGCTGATGCTGGCTGACGGTTATCGCACGCGCCCGGCGCGGGTCTGGCGCGAGCGAGGCGGCCGGACCAACCGCTGGTTGCGAGTCGTTTTACAGGAGGGTCACAAACGGCAAGTTCGGGAGTCGGCGCGCGCGGTCGGCTTGCGGGTGGAGCGACTGATTCGCATCCGTTTCGGCCCCTTTCATCTGGGAACGATCAGGCCGGGCGAATGGCGCGTCGCCACGGCGGCCGAAGTCGATCAGATCTCGCGCGGCCCGGCCGCCTGGGTTCGTCGCGCCCCCGGCGCCCGCGCCGTAGGGCGCCCGGC
>Ga0209341_10001867_pt1 | contig 20479 bp, 20 predicted proteins | sample RifCSP13_2_FD_184020 | JGI IMG/M metagenome (GOLD analysis project Ga0209341, IMG submission 184020) | Soil microbial communities from Rifle, Colorado - Rifle CSP2_sed 13_2 (SPAdes) (version 2) | ecosystem: Environmental > Terrestrial > Deep subsurface > Rock core/Sediment | place: Rifle... | reverse complement strand
TCATTGTATCCTGACCGAAATTTGTTTCAATGCCTAAAACAACCTTTGAAAGAATAACGGGGTCGTCTTGAGGATATTTTGCAGCTAACGCAAAAACCTTCATCCATTCGGCATCACCTGCGTAATTCTTTACCGCAGCATTGGGTTCGTCTTCTTTTTTATTTATAGCTATGTAACATTTAGCCTCTGAAAAGTAACGTGTTTTAATCTCTTTGAGCTTATTGAGGAATGCAGCAGTCTTGTGTTCAAGGATTACCCAGTTAGGTAATGCCCATGGTTCGGCAGGACACAGATTCACGATAACATGTTGAATCTTTTGATCAGGAACACGAAATTCAAATACTTCAGGAATGCCATCCGTTAAGACTCTTTCCACAATATTGCAAAACCTTAACGGATAGGTGTCCAGGAGATTGAAACCTCCTTTAAACCCTATATTTTCCTTTTCTTTGAGCATGGTTTAATCGCAAAAACATCAAAAATTACATAGAAAGAAATACCGTTACAGTTCTCCTCCTCCCCTAACCCCTCCCACAAGGGGAGGGGAACACTCGTTGTTTCCTTGTATTGCAGCACCAGAGTCACCTTGCGGGGAATACTCATTGTTCCCTTGTATTCCTCCCCCCTGATGGGGGAGGTTTAGGTGGGGGTAAACTGTTACAAAATACCTTAGTAAAATATCAATAAGACGTCAAAACGTCAAGCAATACATTACTTACCGTTTTTGCCCAGTTCGAGAATAAGAGGGACTTCTCCACAGTCCGGGAATTTGTGGCATTTGACGCACTCTGACCATATCTTATGGGGTAGGGTTTCTTTCTCTACCCTGCGGAACCCGCATTTCTCAAAGAACTCAGGCACATACGTAAGGACGAACATCTTTGCGATGCGCAGTTTACGCGCCTCCCGTATGCACACCCTCACCAGTTTCCTGCCGATTCCTTTTCGTTGAGTGGTTTCCAGCACAGCAACTGATTTTATCTCCGCAAGGTCTTTCCAGAAAATATGGAGCGCCGCACAGCCCACCAGGGTATCGTCCTGAATAAACACAAAAAAATCCCTGATATTTTCGTACAATTCACTCAACGAACGCGGCAACATCACATTTTTAGCTGCAAAGTCATTGATGAGTTTGTATATCTTTTCTACGTCATCTATCGTTGCTTTTCGTAACATATGTTGAACTTATAACCACCCCTCTTTCCCCTCCTTCGCAAGGAGGGGATCAAGGGGAGGTCTTCCATAGACTATTTACCATACCATATTGGTTATGGACACGAAAACCGCTTAAATAAAATGAAAATTCCTATACAATTAAATTAATCAGGACGCAGATTTTCGCTGATATATACAGGTAATAATTTTGTTTTTTTCTTTTTTAAATCCTGATAATTTGCGTTCATCTGTGTCCAAAAATATTATTAACCAAGCACATTATATTTTCTTACCCTGAAATCAACGCCTAATTCTTCGGCTATCTTTTTGCATTTCTCTATATCTATATTGGGTGATTCTACAATGGAAACCTGTACGTTGGGTATAACTTGTTTTGCATCCTTAATAAATTGAATCAGGGCAGGATATGCCAGTTCTCCAAAAACGGGTTTGCATATCTCTTCATATTTCCCGGCAGTCTCGGCATTCAAACTGATGCAGATAGTATCAATCAATCCTTTTAATTCAGGAATAATGGGCCTTCCATTGATCAGGTCTCCGTGACCATTTGTATCCAATCGGATACGCTTCCCCTTTGATTTCAGAAATTTTGCTATGGTTATCAACTCATCCAGCCGTTCTGTCGGCTCACCGTATCCACAAAAGACAACTTCATCGTATTTACCGGGGTCTCCAATAGCCTGTATTACTTCTTCTGCGGTTGGTTCTTTCTTTAACCCTAAATGATGACCTTTAACGATAGGACAGGTTTCTCTCATGCAAAAACCACACACATTCGAGCACCTATTGGTAAGATTTATATATAATGAATTCCGGATGGCATAAGCAATCCTTCCTTCCTGTTCAGGCTCACCAATACCAAACAGTTTATAGGCATTAAAGGTGGTAATCCGTTTAATATCCTCTACGGATAAACCATAGATATCGGCCAGCACAGGAATAATGTACGATAAATAGGAAGGCTCATTGCGCTCGCCTCTCTTTGGCTGTGGAGACAAAAAAGGAGAATCCGTTTCTAAAAGAAGCCTTTCAACGGGAACCGATTTTGCAACTTCTCGTAAGTTTTGAGCATTAGAAAATGTGATCGGCCCTGCAAACGATATGTACAATCCCAATTCTATGCACTTCTCCGCAATTTCTCTTGTTCCGCTAAAACAATGCACAACGCCCCTGAGTGTGCCATTTTTGTATTCCTCCAATATTTTCAAGCAATCGTTACTGGCATCACGCGAGTGAATAATCACAGGTAAGTTGTGGGCTTTAGCTAAGGACAAATGCTTCCGAAAAATACGCTGCTGGTCTTCATGAGGACTGCGATTACGATAGTAGTCAAGCCCTGTTTCCCCGATCGCTATGACCTTCGACTCTTTAACCAGAGATTCAAGGGCATTCCAGTCTTGTTCGGTAACCTTCATGGCATCGTGGGGATGGACCCCAATGCTGGCATATACGTTATTAAATCGATGAGCTAAACCAACGCTTTTTTTACTTGCGGAAAGATTCGTACCCACATTTATAATACATCCCACATCAGCTTCTTTTGCGCGAATCAGGACGGAGTCCAGATCGGATTTATAATCCGGGAAATCCAGATGGGCATGGGTATCAATTATCATAATTTATGCTTTATATCCTCGAAGGAATTGAATCGTTTTTGGTAAAGGCATTTTTAAAAAGTGTAATCACAGGATATTTTTTCATCGGCGTGTGAAAGATAGAAACCACATCAAATCGGAAATCTATGCCTTCTATCTTCTTTTCTGCAACATAGTGCAAGGCAACCTTTGCTATTTGCCTCTTTTTGGTTTCTGTAACAGAGAGTTCCGGTGGGCCGTAGGTATCAGAATGCCGCGTCTTAACTTCCACAAATGCGATAGTGCCGTGATCGTAACAAACGATATCTATTTCCCCAAGTTTACACCGGTAATTTCGCTGCAGTATTGTATATCCATTCCTTTTCAGAAATTTTACGGCAAGTTGCTCCCCCCTGGTACCCACATCTTTTTTATAAGATGTCTCCTTAATCTTGTGTTTAAACAAATCTAGTATTGAAGTAACATACTTAACGCAAAATAAATGCAAGGTTTTTTATCCAAAAAGGGAGGGATAATTTTGTTGTAACTCGTTACGCAATAATTCTTAGTCTCACCTGCAACCTCTACCAATTGGCACGAGCGTCACAGACTGATACCCATAGGGATTGACAATAAATAATCTGAACAAGTTTTTTGTCCGACACTTTGAAGATCAGGCGCTTCGACAGGCTCAGTACAAGCGCAGTCAGGGCTAAAGCCCAATTCAGATAAGACCGTCATTAACTCCAGCCTTAAGGCTGGGGTTAGTGGGTACACGTCATACCGGGCTTTAGCCCTGATGGCACAGCAACCTGTCTGCGAGCGGACTCGCTCAGGCAGGCATGAAGTTGTACATGTTATTTATTGTCAATCCATAGCTTCAATTATTTTTTAGTGACACGAGGCGCTTCACTAGCCGTTTTTACGCCTTCTTTCTCAAATTTCTCCTGCAGCCTTGTCCCTTTACTTGTCCTTCCACGCATGTAATAGAGTTTTGCACGTCTTACTTTACCAGATTTTATGACCTTAATATCAGTAATCTTTGGTGAATGGATGGGAAATACGCGCTCTACACCTTCACCTTGAACAATGCGTCTTACGGTAAACGTCTCTTTGAAACCACCGCCATTTCTCGCAATTACCACGCCGCTAAAAATCTGAATACGTTCTTTGTCGCCCTCAACAATCTTTACCGATACATCCACCTGATCACCGATGGAAAACGGTGATGCTGCTTTTTTCATCTGTTCTTTTTCAACCACATCAATAATATTCATAACCCTTATCTCCTGTTTCTAATATATCAAGTTATTCCTACGCAGTCCCCCTTAATAAAGGGGGATTCAGGGGGTTGTGATTTTTCCGTCGTTATTTTACAACCCCCTAGCCCCCTTTTCTAAGGGGGATTCTCTATGCCATACATTGCATAACCCGCTTAAATAAAATGAAAATTCCCATACAAAAATTCATAATCAAAATCAGTCTATATTTTCTTTAAAAGATCCGGTCTTTTCTCTAAGGTTCTTTCTATGGCATGGTTTCTTTGCCATTCTTTTATTTTCTGATGATTACCGGATATCAACACCGACGGCACCTTCATACCCTTGTATTCCGCCGGACGAGTATATTGTGGATATTCCAATAAACTATCATTAAAAGATTCGTTGGCTGTGGAGTTCATATCTCCTAACACGCCTGGTATCAATCGCACTACAGCATCGATAACTACCATCGCAGGTATCTCACCCCCGGAAAGTACGTAGTCGCCAATAGAGATTTCCATTGCATCAAGCCCTACCCGAACCCTTTCATCAAAGCCCTCATAATGACCGCATATCAGCATTAAATGGGATTCTTTTGCCAGGTCTCTGGCAACGGATTGAGAAAAACGATTACCCTGCGGAGTCAATAATATTTTTTTATATCGAGCATCAGTTTCTCGTTCAATAGCCTCTACTGTGTTAAAGATAGGCTCAGGCTTCATCACCATGCCTGGCCCGCCACCGTAAGGCCTGTCGTCCACGCATCGCCTATTTTCAGCATATTCCCGTATATTGAAAAGCTTATATTGAACAAGCGCCTTTTCCCTGGCGATCTTTAAAATACTGTGTCCCAGCACATTTTCAAACATCTCTGGGAATAATGTTAAAATATCGATCCTCATACCTTATTTTTTGAATGCGATACCAAATTTTTTAAGCACGCTGGCAACAGATTCCGTTGGCTTTGCACCCACACTCAACCAATACTCAACCCGATCTTTTTTTAAGGTGACTTGCTTTTCATTATTCGACTCCAGAGGGTCATACGTTCCCAGATGCTCGATAACCTTTCCATCCCGCTCCTCGTGTGCATCAAATGCGCCAATCCTGTAATACGGTCTATTCTTACGACCCATCCGCATCATCCTAATTCTAACAGCCATTATTCTCTCCTTACTAATGTAAATTTGTAACTAAACATCAAATAACAGTTACTTAAATCATTGTATCATACCCTTACCGAAAGGTAAACTGTTGGATAACATCCCCATTCTCTTTAAACCTTTTTCTTTCCCTTTAAAATGTTTCATCAGTTTCTTCATCGACTTAAATTGCTTGAGCAATTGGTTTACATCCTGAATGGTTGTTCCACTTCCATTTACTACCCGCTGTCTCCGACTTCCATTAATGATATCGGGATTTGACCGTTCCTCAGTCGTCATGGATCTGATAACCGCTTCAACTCTCTGCAACTGTTTTTCGTCAATATTCAGACCATCCATTTTATTTCCTATACCTGGAATCATCCCCAGTACCTCCTTGATCGTCCCCATTTTCTTAATCTGCTGGAGTTGCGCAAGGAAATCGTCCAGACCAAGCGTATCATCCTGTATTTTCCTGCTTAGTTTTTGCGCTTCTTTCAGATCAATCGCTTGTTGTGCCTTTTCTACAAGAGATACAATATCCCCCATGCCGAGTATTCTGGATGCCATGCGGTCTGGATGGAACTCTTCCAGCCGATCCAATTTCTCTCCGATACCTACAAACTTAATCGGCTTTCCGGTAACTGCCTTTATTGAGAGCGCAGCGCCACCCCGTGTATCACCATCGAGTTTGGTCAAAATCACGCCATCGAATCCCAACTGGGTATTAAACTCCTTTGCACTATTAACGGCATCCTGTCCCGTCATCGAATCACACACGAAATATATCTGCTGCGGTTCCAGTTTTCCTTTGATCTCCTTTAATTCCGACATCAATTCATCATCAATGTGTAATCTTCCCGCAGTATCAAAAATAACAACATCATTCATGTTCTCTTTAGCATGTTTAACGGCATTTTTGCATATCTTTACGGGCTGAGAATTGGCCTCGAAGAATACCGGTATGTCAAGTTGCTGACCCAGTACCTTCAACTGTTCCACAGCAGCAGGCCGCTGGACATCCGCCGCTACTAACAGGGGTTTTCTCCCTTTGGAAAGTATCATTTTAGCAAGTTTGCCAGCCGTGGTAGTCTTTCCGCTACCTTGCAACCCCACGAGCATAATCAACGTCTGTTCACCATCCCTGAAGGGGATTGAGATATCAGATTCACCCATCAGTTTGATCAGTTCATCGTGGACAATCTTAATAACCTGCTGTCCGGGAGCGATACTTTTTATAACTTCTTCACCAACGGCACGTTCCGTAACATGCTGGATGAATTCCTTAACGACTTTATAGTTCACATCGGCCTCAAGGAGCGCCAAACGTACCTCGTGTAGTCCATCCTTGATATTGGCTTCGGTAAGACGTCCCTTACCGCGGAGTTTACTAAAAACACTTTCAAGACTATTTGTAATTGATTCAAACATAACCTTATAAATTCAACTTAGAAAGTCCCCTCTTGGGAGGGGATTTAGGGGTGGGCAAGTCGGTAATTCGTGAAATATTCACTGTGATTTCACGACCCTTGTCCTCGTGAAACATGTCCTCGCAAAAGCGGGGAACGGGGAAAGGAACCCACCCCTAACCCCTCCCAAGAGGGGAATAATCCATGCCGCCCTTGTAACCCGCTCAAATAAAATGAAAATTCCTATACTGTGGACATAAATGCTAAAAAATTTGAAATATTCATTATATTTAATTATTACAAACATTCAAATAAATTTTATAATAAAATTTCTATTGCAGAGCACCTCGTGGTTTGTTAGAATTTTTTGGCATGTTTTGTGATAACTATTTGTCTTATTTTGTTATGCGTTTATAAAACGCATTGTTTGTTCAGGGGGAAACAATGAAAAAGGAAATTCATCCGGAATACATGGAAACTGTTGTAACATGCGGGTGCGGAGAAACTTTTAAGACCAGATCAACAAAACCTAAAATCGCAGTCGCAGTTTGTTCGAAATGTCACCCGTTTTATACGGGTAAGCAGAAGTTCGTAGATAGCGCAGGTCAAATAGAACGATTCAATAAGAGACTTAAAAAGAGCCAGAAGGCTGAAGAACCAGTAAAACAAAAATGAATGATAATTTGTTGAAAAAATTAGAAAAAATGTACGAAAGGTATAATGAATTGGAAAGGCTGTTGTCTGATCCGGAGGTCATTGCCGATTCAAATCGTTATACAACGTATATGAAAGAACACGGCAGTCTTTCCAAGATGGTGAGTAAATACACCCAGTTGACAGGAACTCGTGCAAAGAAACGGGAAACGGAAGAACTCTTAACTCAGGAAGGTACTGACAAAGAATTCTCCGAGATGGCCAGGGATGAGTTGGGAGAGTTGGAAAAACAGGAAGATGCCATAATGGAAGAGATCAAAGGGTTATTTATCACCGATGATAAAACGTATGGCAAAAACGTAATTGCCGAAATACGCGCCGGGACTGGGGGGGGGGAGGCAGCTATCTTTGCGGCAGACCTTTTTCGCATGTACACCAAATATGCTGAAAATCAAGGATGGAAGGTGGAGCTTTTCGACAGCAGCGAAACAGATTTAGGAGGCTTCAAGGAAGTGACCTTTTCTATCGAAGGAAAGAACGCATACCAAAAACTGCGTTTTGAAAGCGGAACGCACCGTGTTCAGAGGGTTCCTCAGACAGAAGCCAGCGGCAGGGTTCACACCTCAACAGCCACGGTGGCCATTTTGGCTGAAATTGAAGAGGTGGAAATTGATATCAATCCAAATGACCTCCTAATAGACACCTTCCGTGCATCGGGTCCAGGCGGGCAAAAGGTCAACAAAACGAGTTCTGCCGTTCGAATTACCCACGTCCCTTCCGGATTGGTTGTGAAATGCCTTGACGAAAAATCCCAGCACAAAAACCGCGCAAAGGCCATGCGTATTTTAAGAAGCCGATTGTACGAATTATTCGAAGGACAGAAACGGAGCGAGCGAGACCAGATACGCCGGGATCAGATTGGAACGGGAGACCGCAGTGAAAAAATCCGCACTTACAACTACTCGCAAAATCGGGTTACAGACCACCGGATAAACTTTTCAGTATACAATCTTGATCAGGTCATGCTGGGTTACCTGGACGATATCATTGACGCCTTATTGAACTATTATAAAGAAGAACAGCTAAAACAACTTGCTGCCAGCGTTTGAAAAATACATTCCCAGACAAATATACCATATCCAGCCTCGTCCACTGGGCAAAGAATCTACTACAGGAACACAACATCGATTCCCCGTCTCTGGATGCAGAAGTAATTTTGTCACATTTGCTGGATTACAAACGTATCGATCTCTATATACACCCTGATAAACCCGTAGAAGACACTGTGGTCATGCATTACAAAGAAGCCATCCGGAAACGCTCACAACGGGTTCCCTTGCAATACATCACAAATCATGCAGAATTTATGTCGTTGGACTTTTATGTAGACGAACGGGTATTGATCCCTCGTCCTGAAACAGAACTGCTGGTAGAGGCCGTTATAAAAAGGGCACAAATGCTAACTCATAAAAATGAAATTGTCATTGTTGATATCGGGGTTGGAAGTGGTAATATTGCAATAACCCTGGCAAAAAAGATAGATAATGCCAGGATATTTGCAATAGACATATCCCCCGATACCTTGGCAGTTGCCAAAATCAATGCCCAAAGACATAAGGTACTGGATAAAATAACATTTCTCTATGGAGATATCTTTAAACCACTTGAAGGATACGGAATTGAATCAAAGATAAGCTTTATTGTATCCAATCCTCCCTATATATCCAGCGACGAATTCCATGATTTACAGAAAGAGGTAAGGGACTTTGAACCGTACGGAGCGCTTGTCAGCGGCCAGGATGGATTACAAATGTTCAAGCGAATTATCACACATGCAAATACCTGGCTCAAACCGGGCGGGTATGTTATTTTTGAGATCGGTGAAAAACAGGCACGTAAAGTAGCGAGGTTGTTCGAAAATAGGGGATGTTTTAAAAAGGCAGATTTCTTAAAAGATTATCGACATATACACCGTATCGTCATTGCACAAATGGAGGAAGGTCGTGGATAAAATCGTCATTGAGGGAGGACGTCGTTTAGAGGGGAGTGTCCGAATTAACGGAGCGAAAAACGCTGCCTTGCCTATTATGGCAGCCTGTTTGTTGTTAGACGGCCCATCCCGGATAAAGGGAATACCCAACATTGTCGATATCCAGACGCAATCGAAAATACTGGAGAATCTTGGTGGACAAATAAAAAGAGACGAAGATGGCGCCCTTGAAATAATGTTTAGAGACGGAGAAAATAACGACACATACACGGCGCCTTACGAACTCGTCAGAAAGATGAGGGCTTCTATATGCGTACTAGGTCCTTTATTAACCAAAAGACACAAGGCAAAGGTATCGTATCCAGGAGGGTGCGTTATCGGCCAGCGGCCTGTCGATTTGCATATAAACGGCCTTAGGGCATTAGGCGCCCAAATTGAAACGACAGAAGGTTATATAAACGCTACGGCGGATAGATTAAAAGGCACAGATATTTCTCTGAAAGGAAAATACGGTTCGACCGTGCTGGGAACTTGTAATGTCATGTCAGCGGCGGTATTGGCGGAAGGCACAACAATCATTGAGGATGCAGCACGAGAACCTGAAGTACAAGACCTTGCAAACTTTTTAAACAAGGCAGGCGCAAAAATTACCGGAATTAGTGAAAGCAGACTAACGATTGAGGGCGTTCAGGAATTACACGGAGTCGATTATGAAATTATTCCCGATCGGATTGAGGCAGGAACATTTATGATTGCAGGTGCCATTACAAAGGGCAGCATTACCCTAGAAAATGTACGAGCAGATCATCTTACCGCTGTAATCGATAAATTAAAAGAAATCGGCGTAGAAATAAATACCATCGGTAACAGCGTCCGAGTCAAAGGAAATAATCTATACCATACTGTCGACATAACCACATTACCCTATCCCGGCATGCCTACCGATATGCAGGCCCAATTTATGGCCTTATTATGTACGGTAGAGGGAAAAAGTATTATTACCGAAAAGATATTTACTGACAGATTTATGCATGTGCCGGAATTAGTAAGGATGGGGGCGGATATCCGCGTGGAAGTATCAAGTGCGATCATACGAGGAACGCCCTGTCTGTCCGGCGCCAATGTGATGATTTCCGATCTGCGCGCCGGCGCAGGACTCGCCCTTGCCGGCTTGGTGGCAAAAGGAACAACGATTATCGATCGTGTTTATCATTTAGATCGAGGCTATGAGCGGCTTGAAGAACGGCTATCCAAACTGGGGTCTGTTATTAAACGTATTCATAACTAGCGAGGCGAAGCCTCAGACCAATAAAACACACCTGAGATAAAGTTTTTAATCACTCATGAGAATACTGCCGGATATATACACAGTATTTTTTGTTTGAAGAACAAGCGTTATTTTAAATATAATAATTTTGAGTAAGTATTTAAAGAGTTGTATCGTCTCCGTAGTGGCAAATGGCATGATACCAACCCGAATACGTCAATCCTAACAGGATTCAGGATATATGTCCTCTATTTCAGATGAAAAGAAGTTGCACCAACGGCTTAAGACCCTCTCGGACGTCTTTTTACTGCCCACCAGCAAACCCTTAGACTATAAATCAATTATACGGACGGTTACCAAACATTTTAAGATATTTACAGAGGCTGATGCATCCGTCCTTATGCTCAATAATAATAATGAAAATCTTACCCCCGTTTTTTCCATAGGCATTCCTTTTTCTAAAATTAAGGACTCCACCCTTCCGTTGTCTACACGATTGAAAGATATCGTATCTCGTCCGGTACTGGACGTGCGTTATTCTTCTTTTATGAACACCCCCCTTATTCACAATCGGAAACTGATCGGGCTGTCTGCCGTATTTAGTACCATACCAGAATATTTTCATACTTTTGAACGTGACAAATACAATAACCTTCTTCTGACCTTACTGGCCAGTTACTTCGCAGTGAGTATTGAAAACGTAATCCTTGTGAATTCCATGAAATCGATTGAGCGTTCTGATGAGAAGGGAAAATGTGCAGGTACAATCCACATAGCCGAAGACGTGACCGAGCAAAAAAAGATATGGAATCAAGCTATACAAAGAGTCATAATTATTGTACTGGACGGTGTCGGCGTTGGCGCCATGCCCGATGCGCATTTATATGGTGACGAAGGCAGCAATACACTGGGAAATATTGCTGATGTTTTGGGGGGATTACAGTTACCCAATTTGGAAAGACTGGGGCTTGGAAGAATTATACCTATCAAGGGTGTCTCTCCTTCAGTTGCACCTTCGGGTTTTTATGGCAAGATGTCAGAAGTCTCTGCGGGAAAGGACACGACTTCCGGCCACTGGGAAATGATGGGAATTGTAACGGAAAAACCCTTTCCTACTTATCCAAATGGATTTCCAAAAATAATCACAGACACATTTATAAATAAAATCGGAAGGCCCATTCTGGGCAATAAACCGGCGTCTGGCACTGAAATCATTCAGGAATTAGGAAAAGAACATATCAAGACGGGATTTCCGATAGTATACACCTCCGCCGACAGTGTCTTTCAGATTGCAGCCTGTGAGGATATTATACCAATTCCGGCGTTATACAAAATGTGCGAAACTGCCCGGGAGATACTGACAGGAGAACACGCCGTAGGCCGGGTTATTGCACGCCCATTTGTTTTAAAAAACGGTCAGTTCATCAGGACAGACAGGCGTAAGGATTTTTCTTTAGCGCCGCCATCATCCACAGTTTTAGATCATGCGCTTCAAAATGGACTGGAAGTAATAGGTGTCGGTAAGATTGGTGATATATTTGCGCACAAGGGATTATCAGAAGAGATACACACACATGATAATCAAGATGGAATTACACAAACAATAAAATGTTTAAAAAGAAATTTTAAGGGCATCCTCATCACGAACCTTGTTGATTTTGACATGAAGTACGGTCATAGAAACGACGTTAAAGGATATGCAGATGCCTTAAAAACCTTTGACAATAGTATTCCTGAAATCACAGAAACTCTTGGCAAAGGGGATATCTTGTTTATTACGGCGGATCATGGTTGTGACCCAACCACTCCCGGCACAGATCACTCCAGGGAGTATGTGCCGTTATTGGTCTATGGAAAAGGATTAAATTCCTCCATGTCATTAGGCATTCGTCAGTCATTTGCTGATTTAGGAGTCACCGTAACAGAAATTTTAAATCTGAGCCCCCTGCCTTGTGGCCAGAGTTTTTATAAGATTTTATTTTAAAACTTAAAAGAATTGATTTTTATTAATCACAAATTAGAATATATACATCCGTCATTGTAACATGAGGCTTATACCTTGCATCTTTAATCTTTGGAAAATATTCGTATTACTATTTCACGACACGATGGCGGCATCTGGGTTTTGGCATTCCAGAATATAGTGAAGTTGTACAGTGAAGGGGGATAGGCGTGAAACTCTCAGATGTCTTGACCAAAGAACGTATCATTATTAACCTGAATGGCAGGGATAAATACGACATTCTGGGAAAATTGGTCAATGTCGCCAGGACTTCGAACAGGGTAACTGATGAAGCAGACCTCCTAAAAAAGGTAATAGAACGAGAAAAGATTAAGAGTACGGGGATCGGTGGTGGGATTGGAATCCCGCATGCCCAAACTTCCGGTGTAACCGATATTATTGCATGTTTGGGGATTTCCGGGCAAGGAATTGAATTCAATTCCCTTGACGGCAAACCCGTCCATTTAGTCTTTTTAATCGCTACCAAAGAGCGAACAAATAGCGCATACCTTGGGCTTTTAAGCCGAATAGCCCGTTTATTCATAGATGAACCTTTTAAACAAAAAATCATTAAGTCCATCTCCCCCGACGAGATCATGAATCTTATCCTTGAAAAAGAGAAGGAATAAAAAAGGGGGATCTTATGGATTCATTGCACTTCTCACCAACAACAATAGTTTTCATGTTGGTACTATTTTTTGTACTCCTCATTGTTTCTGCCTTTTTTGCACTCTCTGAGACGGCTTTCTTTTCTCTTAATAGGACACGATTGGATTTCCTGATCAAGCAGAAAAGCAAAAAAGCCATCTCCATTTTTAACGTAATTAGTGAACCAGATAGGCTTCTCAGTACCATTCTTACAGGAAATAACATCGTCAACACCATAGTATCAACAATAGGAACGACGATCGCAATATATTATTTGCGTGAGTGGGGTGTGGTGCTGGCGCCAATTATCGTTGCCCTTGTTTTACTTATGTTCGGCGATACGTTCCCGAAAGTATTAGCGACACAATTTCCAGAACGTCTCTCGCTGTTGATCGTTAAACCGTACGAGTGGATACAATGGATACTTTCCCCCATTGTTACCTTGATTACGTATATCACCTATCTGGCATTTAATTTATTTGGCGTAAAGATCGAGTATAAAAAAACAATCTTCACCCGTGAAGAGGTAAAACATATCATAAAAGAAAGTGGAGAAACAGGTGTATTGGCAGACGGTGAACACAAGTTATTGCACAGGGTATTTGAGCTTAATGATAAGTTTGCTAAAGAGATCATGGTGCCAAGAAGCAAGATTGTTGCTATAAATGCGGGCATGAGTAGCGATGACATAGTGAGAATTGTCACCGAAGAAGGTCATACACGATACCCTGTATACAAGCACAGTATTGATAACGTCATTGGGATCATTCATTCAAAAGCAATCATAAACATATTGATAAATAATCCACTCTTCGTCCTCGAAGACCTCATGATGGAACCTTATTTTGTCCCGGAGGACAAAAAAATTAGTAAGATACTTGCAGAATTCCGGCAAAAGGGATTACACATCGCCATAGTAAGAGATGCTCAGGGAGATGTTTCAGGTCTCATTCAGATAAAAGATATCCTGAAGGTTATTTTTGGAGAATTGAACGAAAGGACATTTCCTGATTAAAACGTTAAGTAAATTCAAAGTTGCGGTTGCAGAGCCTCCCCTTGTCCCCATCAGGATGGGGGATAAAGGGGTACAAGCGCTAACTTGTTTTTGCTATTTTTTTATCAGGTTGGGATAGCGCTATTACTTTATTATGAGGATTCCAATATCGAATATCGAACAAGGAATAATGAATGTCGAAGTAAGAAAACTTTACAATAACTACTCACCCACGAAATACACGAAAAAACACGAAAAGAAAATTATTTTAAATCCCAAATCGTAATTCGTAAATTTTTGCTAAAAGTGTCAAAATATTTTTGGGAAGATACTAAGTAATAATAATTGAACTATGGAACTACCTGTTATCTCACTAAAAGCAAGGCGAAACTCCCTCCATCCCTGGATATTCAACCGGATGATCCGTCATCCCCAAAAAAAATTAAAACCGGGTACCTTGGTAGAGATAATCTCAAAAGAAGGCGAGTTTATTGGCAGAGGTATCTACAATTATAAAAGCAATATCGGCATCCGTCTGTTAACCGAAAATATTTCTGAATTACTAGACCGGGAATTCTTCTTCAAAAAATTTGAACAGGCAAAAGTACTTCGTGAAGAAATCCTGCAAATTCACAAGACTTCGAACTGTTACCGACTCGTTCACGGGGAAGCAGATGGATTATCGGGATTAATTATCGATAAGTTCGCCGACGTATTCGTTGTTGAACCATATTCAGCCGGATATGTAGAAACGATGGGCTGGATTGCGTCGTCTTTGCAATCCATGTATCCTGGAAGCCGAATCGTTGTGCGCCCGGACGAGCGAACCGCCGCTAAGGAAGGAGTAGATTTTTCGAAGATAGCAAAAAATTATCCCGGTCCCGATTCCCTGGAAATTAAAGAAAATTTTTTAAAGATGAAGGTGAACCTCAAAACAGGCCACAAGACTGGATTTTTTCTCGACCAGCGTGAAAACCGATTGACCTTATCGGAGTATTGCCATAACAAGGAAGTGCTCGATTGTTTTTGCTACACTGGCGGATTTGCCATTTCTGCAATGCTGGCTGGTGCGCGGTCAGCCACAGGAATCGATCTGGATGAAGACGCATTGGAAACGGCACAAGAAAACGCTCATTTAAATTCTGTACAAGTAACGTTTCAGCACGTCAATGTGTTTGACCACCTGCGCATGATGACGAGCAGAGGTACGCAGGCAGACGTCGTGATCCTTGACCCAGCCAAACTCGCCGGTTGTACTGAAGAAATCAAACGGGCACATCGCACCTATGGGGATATTAATCGGCTCGGCATGCAGGTCGTTAGGCCCGGCGGCATTTTGTTGACGTGTTCCTGCTCAGGTCTGGTTTCTGAGAGAGACTTTCTTTCCATCCTGACCCGTTCTGCCGCAGAAGCTGGAGTCGTACTCCAAATCTTCAAGATCACCGGAGCGTCGTCGGATCACCCCTTTTCTACCGTATTCCCCGAAGGCCGATACCTCAAGGCCGTCTTTGCAAGGGTTTTCCCCTTTACAAAAAGCACATAAATTTAGGCTAATTTACCTTTGTTGAATTATCACTAACTTTCATCTTGAAGGGAATATGGGAATTTACGCAAAATATATCTTCCCGCATATACTGGAATATGTCATGTCCAGTTCTATCCTTGTTGATTGCCGCAAGGACACCCTATCAGAGGTAAAGGGAGAGATTATAGAAATTGGCTTTGGTACAGGAATGAACTTACCCTATTATCCTGAGCATGTTCGTAGAATTACAGGCGTTGATGTAAACAACAACATGCTTTCTATGGCTGAAAAAAGGTTGAAATCTTCCGCTATTAAAGTAGACTACCATACGTTAAACGCAGAGTCTTTGCCTTTTTCTGACCATACTTTTGACACTGTTGTCAGTACGTTTACTCTGTGCAGTATTAAAGATATCCATCGAGCCTTGTCAGAAATTGTCAGGGTTCTAAAACCGAATGGACGATTCTGTTTTGCTGAACATGGTCTTAGCCCTGATTATCGAATCCAGAAATGGCAGCATCGATTGAACCCAATCAATAAGGCGCTTTCTTGTGGCTGTAATTTAAACCGAAATATCAAAGAACTCGTGGAATCTTGTAATCTGAAGATTTTAACGATAGACCAATTTTACCTGGAAAAAGCCCCAAAAATATTTGGATACATGTATAAAGGGATGGCTATCAAAGGTTTTGAGTGATTATAGTTTAAATGCCATGATTAATGGTAGGGGATGAAAATCTTCAGCCCTTACATAACACGACAAAACTATTACTATTTTTGTAATAGTTCACCCACCCCTAAATCCCCTCCCAAGAGGGGACTTTTTGTATTCCCCTCTTGGGAGGGGACAGGGGTGGGTTCCTCTACTGAGTTCAAAGTGAGGGGGTGAACTGTTACCTATTTTTAACGTGCTTATTAGTTACATCTTTACGAAAGGAGAAGTGTTTTGAAAAAGATTCTTGGTATACTTTTTATCGCCTTGTTTTGTGTTGCACAATCAACGTGGGCCACATCGTCCAAACCGCGCGTACTTTTGGAAACCAGCAAAGGCGTCATTACTCTGGAGCTTGATTCGAAGGCAGCTCCTAAGTCGGTGGAAAATTTTCTCGGCTATGTGCGTGACGGATTTTATGACGGCACAATCTTTCACCGGGTAATCAAGGGATTTATGATTCAGGGTGGAGGTTTTACAGAAGACATGCAGCAAAAATCTACACACGCACCGATTGCTAACGAGGCCGACAACGGACTACAGAACAAACGCGGTACTGTGGCCATGGCACGCACGATGGATCCCCACTCTGCCACCGCACAATTCTTCATCAATACCGTAGACAACTCCTTTCTTGATCATAAAGGGAAAACCGCCAATGGCTGGGGTTATTGCGTATTCGGTAAGGTCGTTGAAGGCATGAATGCGGTGGATGCCATTGAGAGCGTCCCTACCGCATCAAAGGCAGGACAACGCGACGTTCCGACTGTTCCAGTAACTATTGAACGAGCGATAGTGGAGAAATAGGTCTAACTTAATAGTATAGTGATTTTTTTTTAATCGGTTTTCATGTCCATAACCAATATGGTATGGTAAATAGTCTATGGAAGACCTCCCCTTCATCCCCTCCTTGCGAAGGAGGGGACTAAGGGGAGGTGAGAAATAACATCCTTCCGATTTCCTCCTTGCGAAGGAGGGGAAAGAGGGGTGGTTATAAGTTCATATTTAGGAATTTCAAGACAGCCACAGAGCACACAGAGGAATAACCTTTCTGCAACCTCTGCAACATTAATGGCAAGTTTCTGTAGGGGCAGGTTTGAAACCTGCCCTTACGCAGGTTCAGGGTTATAGCCCGAACCAATCTCCATCAGTCACCCTTTTACAAAGGGGGATATTAGGGGGGGGATTTATCAATCGAGGACGATTGAACCATCAAAGAGATTTCGCCGTGTACTCTGTAGTTAAAATTATAAAACTATTCCTGATTCTGAAGATATCATATATATCGGTGGTCCATATTTCTCTATAGATAAAGACGCAGAGTCCAAAGTGGAGGTCTTTAATCATTATGGCCATATCTTTCTGTGTAATATCACTACCTTTTATTATGTTGGCCACCAGGAAAGACCCGCTTATCGGAGTATTTTCCCCTTTTTATCTTTTTATCAGGGCAGCTTCGCTAGGATTTGGGATGTTATTGGGTATTAGCCGTTCTCTAAAGACTTGAATTATCGCTCATATTGTTACGTCAATACCGTCCATCAAATTCAGCAGACCAGGGTTCGGAATATAACGGTTACCGATTCCCGCAATGTTATCCATTTCGATCTCGCCATGAAATATAGTTGATTTAACAGCCATACCAAAAATGCTGTTGCCAACAAGCATATTACCATGTTAACCCGTTACGTAAAAGAGTTGATTTAATAGCCACCCCAAAAATGCTGTTCCTGTCAGGTATATTACCATTTCCATTTGAAACCTACACTTAAAAGAGTTGATTATCTGATTCAAAATAACATATACTTAATATCGGCATTTTCAGCCAAAACTTTAGGTAAATAATTACGAGCGATACAGTGGAGAATGACCACTTGCTCATATATCATCTTTGATTTTCAAATTTATTTATGGGAAAATATCTCATTGTTATTTTTATACTCTATCTTCTTGCGGTTATTTCAGGCTATTGGCTCAAATATCTCAATCTTTCCTGTCTGAAAAAGCACGGGGCATCAATTCCTCCTGAATTCGAGGGACACATAGACCAGGAACTGCTCAGCAAAACGCGGGACTACGTTGTTGAAAATACAAAATTTGAATTTGTTTCGTCCATTTTCCACACCGTAATCCTATTGCTTTTCCTCTTTGGCAATCTGCTCAATATCTATAACTCGTGGATTGCTTCCTTGAAATTACCCTTCATCCTTTCAGGACTAATCTTCTTTTTCCCCCTGCTCTACGCTGAAACATTACTGGCAGTCCCATTCAGCCTCTACCACACATTTAAAATAGAAAATAAGTACGGATTTACCACAACGACACTGAGATTGTGGATAACCGATTCCATAAAATTGCTCGTAATATCCACGGTCCTGCTGGCTTTGGTAACATCGGCAGGACTTCTGATTGTTCAGGCAAGTCCCAATTTATGGTGGGTGTGGATATGGTGTCTTTTTCTTGGTTTTAGTATCGTTATGATGTACGTCTTTCCCTACGTAATAGAACCTCTCTTTAACAAATTTACACCCATTGAGGATGAAACGCTCCGGGAAGGTATTCACCATCTCATGCAAAAGGTTGGCATACAGGTAAAAAGGGTTTTTAAAATGGACGCCTCGAAGAGAACCAGACATACGAATGCCTACTTTACCGGCATTGGAAAGGTGAAAAGGATCATTCTTTACGATACCCTGCTTGAGAAGATGGACAATGATGAAATCCTGTCAGTGCTTGCACACGAGGCGGGACACTGGAAGAAACGGCATCTTTTAAAACATCTCATCGTTTCCGAGCTAATCGCATTGATTGCAATGTATCTGTCCTTCAAGATATTTCAGGACGATGCCCTCATTCATCTTTTTCATTTAAAGGAAAGCACCTTCTTTGCAAAGGTAATTCTTGTCGGTTTTATCGGCTCCGTAGTCGCCTTCCCTTTTAGTCCTGTATTTAATTACTTTTCCAGACGGCACGAATTTGAAGCCGACCGTTTTTCGTATGAGATAACAGGAGACAGCCAGAGCATGATCAGCACCCTTGTAAAACTTTCAAAAGACAATCTCTCGAACCTCCACCCCCATCCTCTCTATGCCTTATTCTACTACTCGCACCCGCCTGTCCTGGATAGGATACGAAAACTAAGAGAAATGATCAAAAGCAAGTACACATAGTAAATTAGTTTTTTGAAAAATATCAATAACAACAATATTTTACCGCACTGTGTAGGGGTAGGTTTGAAACTTGCCCCTTCTTCGCTGGTTCAATCGTCCTCGATTGAACCAAGACATTCGGTACGATTACGTTTCATAGCACCGGTTTAAAACTTGGAGTACCTTCAAAATATGTGGTTCAATCTTCAAGATTGAACCACCCTAAAGCATATGCAAGAAATAATACAAATTCGGCTTGAAATGTAGCATATATATTCATAAAATATCTATGCTTATAAATACAATATTTTTGTGGAGCAAATATATGTCAAGAACTACCATAACACTGCCCAATTCTTTGTTAGACGAATTGATGTCAGAAATTGAGGCAAAAAGCAAAACGGAAGCTGTCATAAAGGCCATTAAAGATGAGATACGGACGAAAAAGATGGAAAAAATAAAGACTATGGCAGGCAAGATGGAATTCATAAAATCAGCAGATAAACTCAGACATGAAGATGAAAGACTCCGATAGAATCCTGGTCGATACATCAGCATGGATCGAATTCTTCAGGAAAAAAGACCCTTATTATAAGGTCATTCTGGAATTAATCGATACCAGCAAGTAGGATGGGTTAAGTGAAGTGAACCCATCATCCAACTGTGATTTACGATTTCGGATTTAAATCGTAATTTGTAAAACGTACATTGTAAGTAATACACTGTTGTGTGCGTTACGCCTGCCTGTGCGTGTCCGCACTCAGACAGGCTTCACCCAACCGACATGAAAAATGCCACATCAGATGTCCCGAAAACCCGGCTCAATACAATGAGAATTCCCATACAATCAAATTACCCTCAAAAAATCATCGGCATGATTACGAATCTCTTCATAGGAAAAGAAAGGTATCTCTATATCATTTACCATATTCAAGCATCCCTGAGCATTTTGATTAATTTTTCAAGATTTTCATC
>Ga0209341_10001866_pt1 | contig 20485 bp, 15 predicted proteins | sample RifCSP13_2_FD_184020 | JGI IMG/M metagenome (GOLD analysis project Ga0209341, IMG submission 184020) | Soil microbial communities from Rifle, Colorado - Rifle CSP2_sed 13_2 (SPAdes) (version 2) | ecosystem: Environmental > Terrestrial > Deep subsurface > Rock core/Sediment | place: Rifle... | reverse complement strand
ACCGCTTCATGCTGTTGAGTGAATACCGGCGAAAAGGTAATCTGAGTCATATGACTGAAGCCGAACTCATCCGCGCTGTTTTGATCGAAGGAGCAATCGGCGGCGCCGTATTGTCGCTAATCGCATTTCTTCTGTCTCGATTCGCCAAGGACATCACTGGGCGAACATTGCTAGCTACCGTCCTGTTCGCCGCTGCGGGTGCATATTTCGGATTCGCGGTTGTAAGACCAGTTTCGCGCCTCTGGCTGTTAGTTGAGTTGCTGCAGGTAGTTGCTTTCGGCTTGTTTGGTTTGTATGGCTGGCGCGGTTCGTCAAACTGGCTCGCATTAGGATGGGCTTTGCATCCGCTTTGGGACGTTGGTGTGCACTATGCCGGTCCGGGTCGCAGTTTTGCCCCACTGGGATATGTATTCGCTTGCGTCACTTTTGATCTGGTAGTGGCAGCGTACATTTTCCTCGCTTATAAACTCTTGCTGCGAACGCGTGTGACTCCCACCTAAAAAAGAATCTCGAGGTCAAGGTCCGTTCACGCGAGACTTCGGACGCTTTCATGCAACACGTTTGCTTTAGCTGATGTTTCTCATGGCCACCCGACGCCCGCTACAGGCGCTTTGACGGTGAGTACCTGGCCGGTTCCCAGCCCGTCCATCATCTTCGCAAAACCATGCCACTCAGCCGCAAGGATGAAAAGCGTCCTCTTATCCGCCCCTCCGAGCATACAAGCGAAGCAGCCGCGGGCAACGTTGACCACCTGCAGCACCTCACCCCCTTCACGGACGCGCACGCAACGTTTGTTTGGAACGTCAGCGTACCAGACTGCATTGTCGGCATCGATGCAGATGCCGTCAGGAGCGCCATCGCCTAGGTCGGCCCACACTCGCCGATTGGATAGACTCGCGTTCGCCGCGATGTCGAAAGCGGTAAGTCTCTTGCCTTGGGACTCAGCAACGATCAGGGTCGAGTTGTCGGGCGTCACGGCCATGCCATTCGGAAACACGAGACCGTCGGCTACCTGACGAGAGGAGCCATCGGGGGCAACGAGAGCGATGATTCCCGAGGCGGACTTTTGACCGGGAAGGTCAAGACTGCCGCCGTTGATGTAAGCGTTGCCGCGACCGTCCACAACGATCTCATTCCAGAGGCGGGCAGAGAGTCCACTCAGGTCGGCATGAGTCACCAATGAACCGTCGGGCTCCCTGCGCAGGAGAGGCCTATCGCTCGTCGAGACGATAAGCAGACGCCCGCCTGGCAGCCAGGCGATGGAGAATGGAAATGACGCGAACGGGAGGCGGACCATAACTTCGCGCTTGCCCTTCATTCGCATCCCTTTTCTATATTCGCATCCTCATTTAGAAACCGTTTGCTTGTGAGACTTCTTATTAGACCGACAAATGAAGGCTGGGGTGGACGACTCTTTTGATTATCAAAGTGATAACAGACGATGTTGAATTTTAACAAGCGGATGGCCACCTAATCGAGATGTCTATTCTATATTTGAATTACGCCTTGAGCTCTATCAATTAGTGCACAGCTCCGATTCTCTGTGGCAAATTTGTGACGTGAATACCGGTAAACAGGTATGAATGGCTCTTACTAGATCTCCAGCGCGGCATCACGCCAGTTTCGGATTTCCTCGGCACTCGGCGTCCATGATTCTCTCGATCAGATACTCCGGCTCCTCGCTTTCAACCTGTGAATACTTTATGAGTTCGGCTAGGCCCTGCAAGTCAACCTTGTCGCCATCTTGAACGCTGGAGAAAGCACAAAAAAGAGTGAGCTCTTGCGTGGTTGGATCTAGAGGTGAGCCGTAACTTTATTAATCGTCTCGATCTTAGCGAGTCTCGTATTCATTAGCTCTATTACCAATGGGGCACGGGCTCGCTCTTTTCAAAATCTTGGGGCTTTAACGATTACAAAGTACACGTGTTTTGGGTCTAGCGCCGTCGTCCGAAAATGGTGAAGTCCTCCTTCCTGGATCACCGCTTTCGCGTGCTTCTTATCGGTTGGTTCAGCCAAACACAATAGATGGCGTTCACGAACTCACGTGTTCGCCAGTGTTTCTTCTGCACGATTGCCGAATCGCTTACACAGTCTTTCATGGAAACTGCCGGCGCCAGCTCCAGACATAAGGCCAAAGGCCAGCATCGCAAGAAACACCATCAACTCCACTCTAAAGGCCAATCCTCTGTAGAAGTCACAGTAGCCAAGGGTGATGTAACATCCGTTCATGATTGCGCCGATTAGTGCCTTGCGCTTACGTATGAGAGTGCTGACAATGAGGGGAGAGATGAAAAAGCTAATCAGAATAAGTATACCCCTTAGGAAACCTGCCCGAACCAAAGTCTCAACGAGCCAGTGTGTTGCAATCACGAGCAACACAAAAACAGGAATCGGCCAACTGCGGAGAAGCCTGCTGAAGTAGCCGCCATTTTCGTAAGTATCGATGTCGGCGTTCCTCTGTGCGAGAAATGACTTGTAGGTCACACTGCGTTAGACGCATCAGACAAAAGATTGTTCCATAAGTTCAACCCGACGCTCTAACACCTAGTAGACCTAACGGCAAAGCGAATCCCGCTATGACTGCAGTTTAGGCCTCCTATTAAAAGCCGGGAGCGCCAGTGGTAGGCATTCGGCTGACCGTTTACTTTTTAGGTTCTCTGCTGCGGAACCGATGTGTTCCCGCGACCTGGGTACGAGCAGTTACAAGTAATATTCTTGACAGCCGCTAAATTGCTGAGTTTATGGCGTCCATTAGCTTTCTAGTTGCGGCCCAAAAAGCTATTGCACTGGAGTCCCCTCTGAAACGTGCGCTTCCGAATCTTCTGCGAGTAGAATGCCGTCGATGAGACAAGACACATTCAGCCTGGAGGCGGCAGTGGCGATTCTTCAGCGAACGCCAGCGAGCCTGAGCGCATTGCTAAACGATTTGCCCGAAACCTGGGTACGAGCAACCGAAGGCGATGGCACCTGGTCGCCGTACGACGTGATCGGCCATCTGATTCATGGAGAGCGCACAGACTGGATCCCGCGGGCACGCCATATCATGGCAGGCAACTCGCGACCATTTGAACCATTCGACCGGACGGCCCAGTTTACAGAGAGCCAGGGCCAAAGCTTGCCTGAACTGTTGACGACTTTTGCCGAGTTGCGGCGTGAGAACGTTGTTACTGCGCAGTTAATTCAATAGCGCCAACTCAGGGACGGGCGTGGTGGCTGGGTCAACCACGCTCCCCGATGCTGGGAGTGTAAGTTCCATTTTGCTTGACGTCATCTAATTTTTAGATTTCTTTGGGGGAGCAAATGTGCAGCAATTTCTTAATCCGGTTGATGGTAACCACAATTGTCCTGCTCGGCCTCGCTGCCGTTGTGCTCACCGGATCTGCAAAGCTGCTTTAATTTCTCACCCCAGTAGCAGGGGCGCGCGAGATTTTCCAGGAGCCTCGCGCGCCCCTTCGGCTATTCAAGAAACACGCAGCAAAGCGTGAGGTGTAATACGGTCCCTCGCCAAATTTAGAATGAGCCACTTGAGGGCCACTAATGGTGGTGGTTGTGTTGACGGTTGTGGCGAGGACTGTGGCGGGGGCACAAACACTATCGGTTCTAAAGCATCTTCCGTGACACCCACTGCGCTCTTCGCATCAGCTTAGCTCAGGATCAACCAGCAAAAGCTTGATTGGTAATCCGCCACCCGCTTCAGCCAGTAACTCAAATTTCTGTTGCGTTCGCGGGCAGGGCGAGACTGCTGGAAGACTGCTATCCCGAACTAATTGACGAGAAAACGTGTCTCATTGACAGAGGAGGAGGCAGAGGTTCACAATTCAAACGACTCGATAAATAACCAAACAAAGAAAGGAAATGAAGAGAGTATGCCTTCTATCACAGGATCTTTCTCTGGAAAAATCACGAAGCAATCGGCAATGCAACTTACCGACCAACCCAACCACGACTTAAGCATCGCCGAGGTTAGCGGCACTCAGAAATCGGCCGATGCGCTGTGGAACGACTCCAAGATGACCTACTGGGGCATTACCGACGTGGTCAACGGCGAGGGTACGCAGCGCGGCTATTACCACAACGTCCATGCTGATAAGGGCCGAGACTGGGGAACATTCGAGGGCAAGGTGACTTCAGCTGGCGGAGCAGTGAGCGTTGAGGGTACCTGGAAATTCACAGGTGGCGATGGTGAGTACCGGGGGATCACTGGTGGCGGTAAGTTCAAGACAGTTATGAAATCCGAGACCGACCTCGAGTGCAGCTGGGATGGTAGCTACGAACTAGCCAAGGCGCAGACTCGCTAGCCAACAATACAGCGCGACCCGCGTCGCAACACAATTAACCCCGCTCCGTGCAATCTAAGTGTGCCCTGTGTCTCTGTGGTGATCGGTCTTCGCGTGCAAATTGCCACAGAGACACCGAAGAGCCATAGAGGTTTCAAACGCAGAAATCATTAACCGAATTAACGTGCTGCATCACAGATTCGCTTCATAAAACGCCTTCTTCCTTTTCACTCAACCAGCAGTCGACCACCGACGTAACCTGTCGCACCGGTCAGCAGAATCAACCCGGGATCGGGCAGACCGGTGGTGATCTGATTTTCGTGATTCATTCAGAGCTTTCGCGAATCATAGGTTTGAGCGAGCTGCTTCCCTTAAATGGAATTCGGCGGAAGTTTGTTTCTTTAGCTTATCACGATACATCGATTGATCTGCTTTAGTTAGTACTTCCTGAACTGAGACCTCGCTATCACCATCGATTACCGCAGTACCTACACTCAAGCTCAGCTCAAATGGGTGATTATTCTGCGCATTATATTCTTTGAAAAGCTTCTGGAGGCGCGCAGACATCAGCTCGCCGCTATGTTCGGGCGCTTCTATGGCTAGCACCGCAAACTCATCCCCACCCAGGCGACCAATGATGTCCGAATCGCGAAATGCCTGTCTGAGGATATCGGCTGTCTTGACGAGTGCCAAAGAACCCTCCTTATGACCGAAGCGATCGTTAATCTGCTTGAGGCCGTCCATGTCGGCATAGACGAGTAACAAGCCTTTCTTATTTCGCGGAGTGCGACGGGCTAATTTCATGTGTTGTTCGGCAAGAGTGAAAAAGCCACGTTGATTGTAGAGACCCGTCAATTCATCGGTGAGTGATAACGCCTTGGCCTCTTCTTGTGCCTGCTTCAGATCCGTTACATCCTGTGCGTGGCCAAGAACGTATTGCAGTTTTTCCGATTCTGAACACATCGTGTTGTGATACTTCCAGGCCCTCTGCTGCCCACCCTTTGTCAACAGCAGTATTAATCCAGAGTCAGAGCCGTTTTGGTAGACCCTTTCGAGATACCCGTCAAAATGTCTTCGCACCGCAGGTACCAGGAACTGCCGAAGATCTTTTCCAATCATTTCCCCGGTTTGATAGCCGAGTGAGACCGCGGCAGCCGGATTGATTGACAGGAGATAGCCATTTAGGTCATGTGTGCAAATTAGCCCGAGACTGCTTTCAACAAGATTTCTGTAACGCTGTTCGCTGTCACGGAGTTTTTCCTCAGCCTGAAGGAGCTCTGAGAAGCGTTGGCTCGCCAGCTCTTCCATTTCTATCCGTTCAGTAATGTCAACGGCAACGCCGGCCAGACACGACTGCCCGTCGCTCTTGGTGAATGGAAATTTAAGGACCATCCAATGCCGATTACCTTCCGGAGTCGATATCGTTTCAGTCAAATCCGTCACTGGCCCTACCGAAAGAACCTTCCGTTCGCGCTCAATAACCTGGCCGGCTGGCTCCGATGAGAGATCGAAAACGGTTATGTCTTGCAGGTCGGACAGCCCGACCTGAGATATGCTCTCCTTTCTTTGGTTGGCGTAAACGTACCCTCCGGTTTCATCTTTTATAAAAGCGACTACCGGACTCTTTCTCATGACGCCGCGCAATCGCCTTGGACACCCAACCATTGGATTCGCACTCTTTTTCCGTCTCAAGCGTCTCATTCTAAGTCTTTTCTTCTGGACCAATCAGAAGTTGAAAATTAAGCTATCAAACTTGAGAGCAAAGCCTGTGGCCGACATCGTTCACAGCCTCTTTTTTCCGGCCAACAAGCGTTAATCATTTCCTTTTTCAATCAACGGCTGCGGCGTTCTGATCACCCGGTCAATCTTGAAACCCCGCTCCGCCATCCTTGCTAATAGCTGCTGGTACAACTCTTCTTCGATCTGTGGGGTCCGGCTTAAAATCCAGAGATACTCACGACTGGGATCACCCACCACAGCGTATTCATAGTTTGGACCAAGTTCCAGAATCCAGTAGTTACCATAGAAAGGCCAGAAAAACGTCACTCTTAGTTTAGCGTTAGTTTTCTTGTCTGCGATCTTTGCCTTGCCCTTCGCCGTGCTGTATTCCCCGGAGATTTTCCGGCAGCGGTTAACAACCTCGATTTTTCCATCCGGCCGAAGAGTATATGTAGCGGTCACAGAGTCAGCGCACTTCTTTTCGAATCGATTCGGTAATCGCGCTATCTCGTACCACAAACCGACGTAACGTGAAAGATCGACGGAGTTGACTACCTCGAGTTCACTCTTACGACTATCGACGGCAATTCCCGCCAGCAGCGCAGAAGCGAATAGGGTTATCACAATCAGGTTGGTTGCCATTTGTTGCATATTCCTTTCAAGCAAAAGTATTTGCGTCGCGGTAAATCACCGACTTCATCGAGAGAAGAGCCGCCAGCCTCCTTTGCCCGAGGTCACCGCCGACTCCTCTCTCACCCCCCCTTGCTCGAAACCTTCCTACGCCGCCGCCGCGGTCGTGGGCATCAACACAGTGTCTATAATGTGGATCAACCCATTAGTCGCTTGGACGTCCGGTGTAATCACATTCGCTTCGTTAACCTTTACACCGCCTTGCTTGCCAATCCTAAGCGTCTGACCCTGGAGCGTCGGGGCCGAGTCCAGATTAGCCACCCATGCGCTGTCACTCTTCCGGGCACAACGTGATAAGTCAGAATGGCCGTCAGCTTCTCTTTGTTCTCAGGTCGGAGCAGATTGGTTTCTAGACTGTTGACCGATAAAAGCCTTGTTCCCTGTCCAATTCTTCACCTTCATGTTAAAAGTTTTTCCCTTCCTGATTTTGGCTCCCTCCGGAGCATTGATTTCTCACCGTTCACGCCTCCGGGACACTAACTACTTCGGCCGCAAGCCTGGAAGCAGTTAGACCGTGTGAGCGGTTTGAGCGGATTCAATGTAGACTAAACTCCAATCCCTGTCAAGTGTGTTAACCGTATTTTTTTATATTTGAGGTTTGAGTTAGGCGTTTTGAGCGGTTTTGTGGTAACCTAAGGCTTTAAAGGAGGCTGGCGCGATGCCCATGAGTAACCTAACCACCAGGGAAGCTGCGCGCCTGCTTCACGTCAGCGAGGCCACGGTAAAGCGGTGGGCTGATGATGGCCTTTTGCGCCCGGAAAAAACAGTGGGTGGTCACCGTCGTTTTAGTATTCAGGCGATTGCGCGTCTGCGTCGTGAGCGGGGTTTGGATGCGCACAATCAGCAGCAGCGAAAGAAGGTTGGTGCCACGCCTACGCTTTCGCCAGCGACACTCCTTGAATTGCTGCTGCATGGTGCGGAAAGTGAAGCCGGCGCGGCCCTAATCGACTCCTACTTACACGGCGACTCGCTCGCAACGCTCTTTGATTACACTATCACTGAAACGATGCACCAGGTTGGTGATCTGTGGTTCAAAGGAACCATAACAGTCGCAGATGAACACCTGGCAACACGCGTGGTACTGAGCGCGTTGGAGAAGCTGCGTGGCATAGTTGTGCCTGCCGAGCCCACCGGCCTCAAGGCCATCTGCTGCGGGATCGAAGGCGATCTACATGAAGTGCCCATCCACCTGGCCGAGATGCTCCTTGAAAAAGAAGGCTGGGAAGTTTTGAACCTCGGCCCCAACACGCCCCTATTTGCTCTGCGCGACATGGTGGCACAGCAACGCCCACAACTAGTTTGCATTGCCGCCAAACGGATCACTGATTTGGATCGGCTAGTGATTGAGTATGGTCAACTTCGGAAAGTCACTGAAAAGATCGATGCCCTGGCCGTGCTCGGAGGCGAGGGCGTCCGGGACGTGACTCTGCGCGAGCGCCTCCCGGCTGACTTCTACGGTGAAGACTTCGCAGGGTTCTCGACATTTCTCAGAAAGTTCAAACCCAAAGGACGTACCTAATGTATTAGTATTTAGCTTTACCAGATTAGTTAGCCAACGCAGGTTGACCAACGAGCGCAGCCGCCAGCAGGACACCCCCGGAAATGCCGCGTAGTTATCATTGTGGCGCCGCCTGAGGCTTAGCAACAATCAAGGGCAGGGCCTCGAGCTCACGCCGGTAGAACACCTTCGGTCTTTGCACGCTGCGCTGTTCAGGCTCTTTGATATTCTCTTCACCTTCAACAAAGGCAATGTTGAGCCCACGAGTGCGCAACGACTCAATCATCAACTCCTCTTGCATCTGAGGCACTCGTTTTGGCCCGCGACGTTTCTCTTCTGCTTCCCGTTGCGTCTTCCGTGCCAAAATATTTCCCCTCACGGGGGCCCGAAGCCAAGAAGCGATTGTCAGGACTGAAAATTACGTCCTGGATTCTTCCGGTATGCCCAACCATTGTTTGTGGCCTGTCTCCCGTAACAAGGTCCCAAAGACTGATCGTTTTGTTACTTGCGAGCGCGATGAGGCGACCATCGGGGCTTAAAGCAACATCACTGACGACCTCGGAGGAACTGGCTAGGGTGATTTTCTTCCGACCGCTTGCCGCGTCCCACATGTATGGAAGAAGTTCGAGAGTTGTCAAGTCTTAACAGGTTCGGGTATTGGCATAGGCTGTGATAGTTGCGTAAGAGGTACAAAGCTCGCGAGGCGAGGCTGCTTCGGCTACTTCGGTGACGACGGCGGAGATGGCTGTGATGAAGACTGCGAAGAAGGTTGTGGCGACGCTTGTGGCGAGGGCTGTGGTGCAGGGCGCACGAAGACTATAGGGTCTGTCGCGGTAATTCCCTTTCCCTCCCGCACAGTAACGGACTGATTGGGCTTAATTTCACCTATGATGTCTTTCTGCCCGCCAGGCCAGGTAATCTCCAAACCGAGTGTCACTCCCTCTTCAGGTTTCCCCAATCCGAACGTCAGTGGCAATTCGCTCTGAGAACAGTAGCTCGATCCTGTTCTCACCATGCCAAACATGGTCCGGCCCTTCGACGTCTTCACCCTGACTTTGGCGCCAATTCCGTCACGATTGCTTCTGGTACCAACCGCCTTAACGCGCACAAGATCGTTTTGGTTCGCGTTGTCATTGCGCAGCAGACGCGCAGGCCCGTTGTTTGTGGTAATCAGGAGGTCAAGATCTCCGTCGTTGTCAAAATCACCGTACGCTGCGCCACGGCCGACGATGGCCCGACTCAAAGCTCGCCCAAGCTTCGCGGTGGCTTCCTCAAATTTCTTCTTTCCCTTATTCAGAAAAACATGGGGCGGCTGGGCATACTTGACGTTTGGTTGCACCACGCTGATGTCGTCCGAAACATGCCCGTTGGCAGCAAAAATATCCAACAGCCCATCGAGATTGTAATCAAAGAAAAAGCAGGCGAAGGTCAGCGAGCGAGCAGACATCTTTCCTATTCCCGATAGAGGCGCTTCGTCGGTAAATAGCCCGGATCCATCATTGTGATAAAGCGCCATGCTCTCGTTAGTGAAGTTTCCGATCACCACGCTCTGACGGCCCGACCCGTCATAGTCAGCCGCGTCGACACCCATGCCCGCCCGCGCCGTGCCGGCCTCGCTGAAGGCCACACCTGCCACGATGGCGACATCGGTGAAAGTCCCGTTCTTGTTATTGCGATACAGCTTGTTTGGCTCCGTATCGTTGGCTACGAAGAGATCCAGCCAGCCATCATTGTCGAAATCGAGCAAGGCCACGCCCAACGATTTCCCAAGCGGGTCATTAACTCCAGCGGGTTGCGTCGTGTTTTCAAACGTGCCGTTGCCACGGTTTTTGTACAACGTTGCACTCTGTCCTTTATACGACTGCGGTGTGCAGTATGACTTGTTCTTCCCGTCGAGCGTGCAAAACTGATCCGTTTCAACCGTCCATTCGACGTAGTTGCCTACAAAGAGATCCAGCTTGCCGTTGTTGTCATAGTCGAACCACACAGCACTCGTGGAAAAGCCGGGATCACCGACACCCGCTTTTGCCGTCATGTCAGCAAACCTTCCGCCACCTAGATTGCGAAAGAGGTGGTTTGGACCGACGCAGGTGATGTAGATGTCGTCATTGCCATCGTTATCATAATCGGCAATAGCGACACCAATCCCATACATCTCCACAGTTAGTCCAGACTGCCTGGTAACATCCGTGAACGTTCCGTCCTTATTGTTGTGATAGAGCGCTGGAAAGGATCTACGTTTTTTGTGTTCTGGCCAGTCCATGGAATTGACCAGCAGGATGTCTTGCCAGCCATCATTGTCATAATCCAAAAAGGCACAACCTGCTCCTATGGTCTCCGGCAAATACTTTTTGCCAAAGGCCCCACTGTTGTGTTTGAAATTGATGCCGGCCGCCGCGGTAACGTCAGTAAACTCAATCGGGCCGGATGGACGTTCGGGGCTGGGACTCGGGGAGGGCGAGGGTGTTATCGCAACTTCGGTAGGTTGTACTGCAACCGGTGCATTTGAAGAGGTTTTGCAAGCCGTAAATAGGAAGACGAGATAAATGAGAAGGCAGCAAGCAATGCAGCTTTGACGCATCAATAAACATTTTCTCCTTAAGCCAGATCCGCCGGATTCATCAGGTGGTAGCGTTGGCTGCAGTTGCCCGGCGCGATTCCAACCAGAGATCGATCAGCATGGCCGTGGGGCCTACTATGAACAGCGCATAGAGCGGTGCGTATATTACCTGGTTCAAGCGCATGAACATCTCCACCAAAGCAACGCAAAACGCTACGACACATTGACCAGTCCTCGATCTCACGGTTGTTTTAGGATCGGTAATCATGAAAAAGACGAAGAGCTGGTACATTGGTCCGGTTATCGGAGCTATCTCAGCTTGCCACGGGTCTGCTGTTATCCAGCTGCGTATGAATGCAAAGAGAAAGAACGAGACCACGTAAACGGCGCTGATGTGAAAACGGCGAGCCCGCCAAATGATGATCGAACCGAGGATCCAGATTACTAGCAGCGGCCATTTAAAGTTGCCCCATTGAATGCTCAAGCTGGCAACTGTGTCTGACGCGAGGAAAAGCAGCACACATATGCCGAAATTTGATGGATTCCAAATGTGGCGACCAGTAAACACGCCATCGCGACCCCGCGCTTTCACTCGTAACACATATTTCGACATTATCGAAATCACGCTGCACAACGCGAAGGGCCATAATGCTGGTGAGCGCAGCAAAATACCCACACTGATACCCGTTATGTAGGCACTGGCCAGATTGATCCACTTTCCGAAGAAGATCCTGCCCAGCACCATTTCTGTAACTATGGCGGCAACAATAGCGAGGGTCGTCTTGTCGTAGCTCTCCAGAATGCCGTAGAAAAGGTGCCCAACGAGCAGGATGCACGTGATAAAAAGGGGCGGAACATAGCGAGGATCCAGCCGGATCTTTCTGCTGCGGGGCATTTCCAGTGGCTGAGTGAGTACTGGCTCGCTCGTCAGCTGATTCATTGCGACTCCTTGATCTTATAGCGCTGACCGGCCACGAGCGTCTTGATTGTCTCAACTTTTCCCGACGGCCAGCGAATCTCCGCCTTCTCGAGTCGCGGCTGTTTGCCAAGTCCAAAATGAAGCTGGCGTTGATTCTGAGCGCAAAACCCGCTGCCGCCTGAGACCTGCTGCACCTGTTGTTGGCCATTACGGAACAAGCGAACTTCTGCGCCAATAGCACTGCGGTTACTGGCGGTCCCCTCCAATTCAAAATCGATCCACTGGTTATCCGGAGTTACCGTGTTCTTGTAGATCAGCAACGGAGCTCTCTGATTTGCAACTACTACATCCAACACTCCGCGATTCCACAAATCGACCAGGGCAACAGCACGTCCATCGTAAGTATCCGTTGCGCCGACTGCCTGTGCGACGTTTATGAATTTGCCCGTGCCATCATTGAGCCAGGCGCGCTTTTGCTGATACCCGGACAAGCTGCGGCCTTCCATTGCGGGCCAGTGGGCCGCATCAGAGATAATGGTCGAGTTGCCGCCCGCGATCTTGGAAAAGTCGTACCAGTAATTTGTATTGCGGTTAGCCGACACGTAACCATTTACTAAGTACAGATCCAGGTTGCCGTCGTTGTTCAGATCACCAAACTGAGCGCCGAAGCTCCAACCACCAAGCTCTACATCCATGGCTCGCGCCAGATTATCGTATTGAAGTGAATCCCCGGCAGTTCCTTGCTTCGGTACCCAGAGATTGTTGCCCTGAATAAGCACTCCTTCCTCAGAAATATTCGAAACATAGATCGCGTATTGTCCTTGATTCAGAATGTCGCCGACAGCGGCATTCATCCCACTCTTGGGCGAAAAGCCCACACCGGCTTGCCGGCCAAAGTCACGAAACCGCTTGCCATCATTGACGTAGAGTTCGGAGATGCCGTAGTCGTTGGCTATGAAGAGATCGGGATGGCCCGTACCTCGCAAGTCGGCAGCCGTTGCCGCCAAAGCCCACCGGCGAGTATCGATTCCGACTTTCTGGCTCACCTCTTCAAATAGACCATTTCTCAGGTTATGAAAGAGGTATTTGCGTCCGCCGTTTTTTGCATACTCAAAGCTCTCGGGCATCATCCTGGTCGTCTTCAAATGCCAGAGATCAACGTCTTCCGCATAGTAGCCGCCGAGGAAAAGATCTAAAAGTCCATCGCTGTCAAAGTCGAACCAGACAGCCGTGTTTGCATTGACCCACGATGGCAGTCCCGCCTTGTCTGTGACACGCGTGAAAGCGCGGCCAGCGTCATTGTGAAAGAGTTCGGGACGGCCCCACTTGTAAAGGAACAGATCTTCGTAACCGTCATTGTCATAATCACCCCACACTGCTCCCATCGAGACGCCGGTGCCTGCTTGATTGAGATCTGCTACGCCTAATTTTGCGGCAACGTCGCTGAAAGACCCATCCCCCATGTTTCGATAGAGACTATTCTTGCTACCTTCCCCACTGTTGGTGACGTAGATGTCCGCCCAGCCGTCACGATCGAAGTCGACAATGGATACCGCTGCTCCCATGGATGCGACCTGCGGCATGATGTGATCCAGTTGGCGATCCAACGTAGGCGCCTGATGAATAAAGTTGACCCCAGAGGACCGGGCGACCTCCTCGAGATAGAAGCCATAGCGCTCCACTGCCGCTTTCGTATCCAGCGTTCCTCTGGGAATTTCGCGTCCCGCCGAAAGGCGCTTGATTGCGAGAGGTGTCGCAAGCAATGCTATGAAAACAAGGGTGAGCAGAATTCTTGCAGTCTTCATCGCATTCCATTAGACCATAGTGCGTTCTGGAAAACGTCCGGCGTCACATAACGTGTGTGATAAGTCTGCCAGTCTTCCGGATGGCGACAATACACCCACTCATCCTCCAGCCGGCCCGGCGCTGTGATGTATTGCTGCTTGGCGTGATATGGCAATGGGAGGACGGTCTTTGAAAACGCCGAGTTGTAGTCGCCATCTTTGATCCAACCATCGCCAACAATCACGTAGTCGCGCACCCAACCGGAAGGCGGCGCCGGCGGCGCAATAAACCGGAAGGTCATCTCATCGCCGGCATTCATAATTACATACCGATCATCCACACGCGCCAGAAGCTCTCGAACGTCACCGAAGCGGGTGTAGTATCCCACCAAGTCACGCCAGCGCTGTTTAGAGCCCGAGAGTTCATTATAGTCTGGAACTTCGGGTGACGACTCATTGGCTTGATTGATTACCGAGTAACCGCGGTAATGCAGATCCGCAGAATCCGGATCAAGACGCGTGAGGCTCGGCACAGTCGCTGGAATTCCCTGCGCCCACTCGAGAGCATCCCAATAAATTTCCAGGTTGGTTCTCAAACGCAAACGCCGGGGAATGCCGGGACGAAAGACCTCGGCCAAATCAAAGAGGCATATCTTCTTTCGTCCTGCCGGAAATCCCAGATTGGTTTGCGCTACACGCCAGCCACCGCGACCATCCGGCACCTCCAGACTTAGAGGTTTTGCCTGCTCCCCTTGTCCCTGACTGATGGCAACGTTAATTGAGGAGTCGGTAGGGTGCATCCAGCCCTGCGCAATTAACCAAAGCGGTCCGGTCTCGGGAACGTCCGGGCCGAGGTCAACCTCGACATAGTGATCGCGCGCAACTCCTTGATATTGACCGCGCTCGAACGTATCCAAATACCTTTCATCAAGAGTGTTCACAATGGGGGTGACATCCTGGCCTCTGTCGTCGACGGCTCGAGCTATTGGATGAGGAGACGCCACCGTTGTGATGGCCAGCTTCGCTGGCGGAATAACGAAACGCTCATCAACAAAGATCTCGGTTCCTATAGGATGATCTACGGTCATAAGTGCGAGATGATCGTAGTAATAGGATTCCCAGAGTTCCGCGGTAAAACGGAGGTCGTAGTAACCATCACGCGGAACGAGCTGGTCGCGAGAAATCTTGTACCATTCCTCAGTCGCCTCAACGCGTGCCGTCCCGATTGTGTTAATGCGCAACCCAATAGCGGAACTCCACGGGACGGCGTCTTTCACAAACTCCATTTGCTTCCCGTTAAAGGCAAAGAGAAATGGACATGAGCCCTTCAATCGTTGCTCAGCAACGATCGCTTGATCCGCTTGTAACTCAAACTCAGCGCGAACCGAGCCGTTGGGCCACACTATGCGAACGACGTCAGTAGCGGTCTGCTCGCCCAGCCCAAAGTGGAGCAGCGGACCATTGATTGGCTGTTTTTGTACCAGAAGGCCGGAACGAATCTCCATCTCCCCGCCGATGCCGAAGGAGTTGATACGCTGATCGCCCACGGCCTGTCTGGCTCGCGGTCGGATTAGTTGCCAGTGATAGTTCTTCGTCCCATGGTTCATCGCTGCAAGAGTTTCACCTGCATCTGACAGTCCCAGGAGATCTAATCGACCATCACCATTCAGATCGGCGGTATCAAAGATCCGCGCTGGCGCAACAGGTCTCTCTAGTAAGTTGAATCTTCCCTGCTCGTCGCTTAACCAGATCAGAGTGCCGTTACTTGACGACGTCAGGAGCAGATCAAGCCCACCGTTGTTATCCAAGTCGGCTACATGCAAACCCGGAATCCCTTCGATACTGCTGGGCGGATTGTTTAGCCGGGCAATCTGCGCAGTCTCCCACTCTTGCCCTTCGTTCTTATCCGATACGCGAACGATTATCGCGTCCGCCTGAACTGCCACCAGGTCGAGAACGCCATCGTAGTTGACGTCAGCTACATTGATCGCGCGCACCCGGGGCAAATTGGGTACGGGGCGTTCCGAAAATTGGCCCGTGCGTTCGTTGGTGAAAGCATGCAGACGATCCACGTCATCAATAAACGCCGCATCCGGATCACCATCGGCGTCCAGATCGGCCCACGCGAAACCACGTGTACCGGAGAGATTTGCAAACGGACGACTCTCAGCAAAAGTGCCGTCTCCGTTGTTTCTTAAGACAAGCGGCGGCCCATGTTCGACTCCAAGCACGATGTCGAGATCGCCGTCGGCCTCAATATCTGCGGCCCAGGCTCCGGTATAGCTCGCGCTTGTCACGGATGGCGGCAGCTTCGCAAGCTTGGCCACGTCAGTAAAAGCGTTAGGTGCATCCTGGCGCATCAAACGTATGCCGGCATTTCCCGTCAATATCAGATCCGTCTTGAAGTCGTAGTTAAGATCAATTGGTAGAATGCCTTCCAGACGTGGCGCGGCGCCTGATTGCCCGCCGGGAAAAGTGAATGACGCACCTGTAGCCAGATAGACTTCACGGCCATTTGCGACAACGACAGTCGAGGCGCCCTCACCGCTGAGTGAGATCGCGCCGGCCCATTCCCAATGTCCGCTCTTGACGTTGGGCACGGGTTGCGCAGTGAAGGTAAGTGTTGAATCCGCTGCGGCAGGGACGAACGAGGGCGATTCAAGTTTCAGGAAGTGAGTAAATGGTGTGGCGTCCTCACCAGGAGGCGGCTTAACGGCCGCGAGCATCCGCCGGTACTTTGGAACTCGTACCAACACATTGCGCAGGAAGACTATTTGCGTGGCCGCGGCGCGCGGATCTGGGCCAGCCACGGCTGCTCGCACGACTCTTAGTTGCTCTTGAACTTCAGCCGGCCAGGTTGAGGATTCCGAAGCAATCTGATTGACCGTGGCATGAAGTGTGCTGCCATCGCCGCTCCTGGCTGCCACGCGTGCCAACTCCAAAAGGGCCGCAAGATTATCAGGCTGAGTTGCCAGAACCTTCTGCATCAGATGCTGATATTCTGCTGCGCTGTTCTCGCCTCCTTGTCGCTCGATCTCCTCCGCAAGACGATAAACGGCCCTTATGTTTGATGAATTGAGTTCTACTGCCTTGCGCAGTGCTGTGATGGATTCCGCCGACCGTCCACGGCTGCCTTCGAGTAGACCTAGAAGGTAATAGATTTGGTCACTATCGGGCGCGAGCGTCCGGGCCCGGTCGAGCCTTTCGGCCGCCGGATCGAAATTGCTTTGGCGCAGTGCCAGCACTCCCCAGTTAGCCCAGCCGGCGGCTTCGTCAGGCGCGAGCTGAGTAAGCTGCATAAGCTTTGCATCGGCGCGCACGTCGTCGCCCACCTGTAGGGCCGCCAGACCAACGTAGAACGCCGAAATGATCTCCCGGTATTCCCTGGAAGATTTGTCGAGTGGCTTGATACTGGAACGACACGCCATCATCACTGCCAAAGTTAATATCAGGGCCAGTAGAAGCGCAGATCGGGGTTTGATCGATTGCGTAAGTTGCATCGGCCAAGGCTAAGCAGCCTCAGGGATCCTGGTTCACCAGACAAAGTCCTGAATAACTCTGCGTTATCTTCTCATCAATTTACGAAATGCAGAAATTCCCTCATGGTTTGCGGACGTAAAGCTGCGTTGCGGCATCAAAACCGTCGGCGGCGAAGTTCGCGAATTACACGAAGTTGGTGAAATTGGCGAAAGCCTCGGTTCAGCCGTTAGGTTAGTCTTGCCTGCTGGAAATAATCTCCCAGCACCTAACGCTGAGTCCTCGTACTCATTTTCGACTAACAATCCCAAGGCACCACCGCCATAGATTGCGCCAAAGGTCGAACGCTCGGCTCCTGCAAAACTTCCCCTCCGCAAAGGAGAATGTAATGAGGCAAGTCCGAGCGAAAACCTTTTTGGCTTTTCTACCAATGGGCCTGATGATGCTGCTTCAGACGCTCGTTGCAACGCCGGTGTCTGCTCAATGCCCGGCTTTATCAGCTGAGGGTACCACACCGGGGATCACGAAATTCAATACTGTGAAGTCTCAGATGTGGCACAACGACGGCCTTTGGTGGGGTGCCTTCTCAGATAGCAGTAATGGAATCTTTTCTTCTACAGTTTTCAGAATGCTGCGGCTACGAAGGGACCCATCGTCGACACCGACCCAAAAGGATTGCCCGATGTTCTTTGGGACGGCAGCAACCTCTTCGTAATGATATGGAAATCGCCCTCACAGGCAACTCTCTACAAATACACTTACGACCCATTGAGTAAGTCGCATAGCTTGATATCCGGGTTCCCCATCAACATTCCACTGCGCGGCGGATCGGCGCCCGCTCTGGTGCTTGAGGAAGACAGTAAGGGCAAGCTCTGGGCCACTTACGCGGGGACTGAGGGACCGCTGGCAGATGGCAACATCCATGTCATCTGGTCCACCTCCGCCGACCATACAGTCTGGAATACCACCGGCGCCGAGCTCGAATCAGGTCTGGTGCCAAACATTCAGGAGATCTCGGCGATTGTGCATTTTGGCGGTAACAAAATCGGTGTTGTCTGGTCGAATCGGCCGGGCATGGAGATCGCTTTTCGCTATCACATTGATGGCGAAGCTGAGACCATCTGGAGCGCCAAGGAGATAGTGGATTCTGGTCTTGGCCCACGAGGTCTTGGCCCGGTTGCGAATGATCATTTGAGTATCAAAGCGGCTGCCGATGGTCACCTGTTTCTTGTCGCAAAGGACCATGACAATGACGGCACGCCTGCTCATCAAAACGAGAGTCGAATCTGGCTTTATGTTCGCGGCCTAACGGGAAGTTGGGGCTCGAAGACGATTGTTCAACCCGATTTGAGCCAGCTTCCAACGCGTCCGGTGCTGTTATTGGACGGGACAAATAACGCCGCCTATGTCATTTATCATGATTCTGCCAGCGGGCATAATTTCATCGCGCAGAGCACGCTGGACAATCCCGCCTTCAGCGTTCCCTGCCCCTTCTCCATAGCACCAGCTTCAAATCCCACCTCTACTAAACAGAATGTGAGCGCTAGCTCCGGCTTGATGGCCGCGGCAAGCACAGGTGCCACGGCAAGTAACGAGATTGTATTCAGAAGCATTGATCTGTCGCCGCCACCTGCTCCCAGTGGCTACGAATGCGATTTGTCGCCGCGTCCAAGTGGCAGCAACAATGGCGTGGTTACAATCGCAGATTGGGTTCAGATGGGTCGCTTTGTCGCGGGATTAGACCTTGCGAACGCGGGTGAATTCCAGCGCGCCGACTCGGCCCCACGAGCGACTCGTGGAGATGGCGTGATCACCATTGCTGACTGGGTGCAGTGTGGACGCTATGTTGCGGGACTGGATCCGCTTACTCCTGCGGGCGGCCCGACTGAACCAGCTATCTCAATCTCAAAACCTAAAACGCAGTAGTACTTGGTCTCACACCAGCGCACGGATAAACAGGTCAGTACCACCACACGGTACCGCGTGGGTCTCTATTTTCATCACCGTCGCGCCGGCAATCAGGAGACCCACCCGCTACGAAGCTGTGAATAAATTGCTCTACCCTATAATAATGCACAACTCCTTGGAGACAAGTATGCTGAATGTCAGAGTCGTAACTAGAGTAAGGTAAAGGGAGCACCTACTCGAGGAGAAACGACAATGACAGCAACAGAACAATTTTCAAGCTTTGTACCCCGCGACTACGACATCTTCGTCGGTTTAGACGTAGATAAAAAGAAGATGGCCATTACCTGTAGTGATCACGGCACCATGCGCCGGTCTTTGAGCATGTCTTATAGTGCCAGTCAGCTATTAAACTACACGCGCAAACATTTTCCGGGACAGCGGGTAGCTTTTGTTTACGAAGCCGGGCCGACGGGCTTTGGGCTCCACGATGAGCTGACTGCGGCGCAGTATCCTTGTTTGGTAGTATCACCATCGATGGTGCCTAGCGCACCGCGCAACCGCGTGAAAACCAATCGCCTGGACAGCAAGAAACTCTCCGAAGGACTGCGCGGCGGTCAGTTGCGGGGCATTCATGTGCCGCCCCCAATTTATCGCGAGCTGCGCCATCTGGTGCAATTGCGCGACACGCAGGTGGCGCAACTGAAGGCCAGCAAATGTCGCATTAAGTCGTTGCTGTTGTATGAAGGCATTCCCTTTCCCGCGGCTAATGAGAAATGGTCGGGCCGGGTACTGCGGGAGTTGGAAACCATCCCCTGCAACGCGAGCGTCCGTTTTAAATTGGACCGGTTGATTGACGCTTTGCAATTTCATTTTCAGACGGCCGCGCGAGTACAGAAGGAAATTCGGCGCTTCTGTAAAAATGAACCAGGTCTGCAACAATCAATCACTTTTCTCACCAGCTTGCCAGGGGTCGGCACCATTACCGCCACTCATGCTGTGGCCCGCCTGGGTGATTGGCGGCAGATTCAAAACGTGCGCCAGATAGCTGGCTTTCTCGGTCTGGTCTCCAAAGAACACTCTACTGGCGACAAAGAAAATCGCGGTGAGATTACCCGCATCGGCGACCCACGATTGCGCAACAAACTGATTCAATGCGCCTGGACAGCCATTCGTAAAGATCCGGAGTTACGTGCTTTCTATCGTCAGATCTATGAACGACAACCCAAAAAAGTGGCGGCCCGCAAAGCGATCGTGGCCGTCGCTCGTAAACTAACGACGCGCATGTATGCCGTCTTGAAAGAACAACGCCCTTATGTAATTCGGGCAGCCAGTTCGATTGCTCCTTTGACCGCAGAGGAGACCGCCGGCCTCAGGGAACGACTCGACTCCGCACAGAACGATGAGCCTTAGCTGTTGGCTCGCTTCGTTTCTGGAGACAGAGATCCCAGGGCTAGTGGTATCCGCCCTTAGCAGGCCGCATGCTCGCAAGTGTGACGAACATTGTGTCGTGCCACGAATAGCAGTCAGTCTCGCTTAGGTTGAAAAGGCAAAAACAGTAAATAGAGCAACGCAGACAAAAAGCAAAAACCTTTTTCACCGCATTGCGTGTTACTACTTGACATTCACATAGCAGTGCGGAGACTTGTCACCGCT
>Ga0209341_10001860_pt1 | contig 20533 bp, 19 predicted proteins | sample RifCSP13_2_FD_184020 | JGI IMG/M metagenome (GOLD analysis project Ga0209341, IMG submission 184020) | Soil microbial communities from Rifle, Colorado - Rifle CSP2_sed 13_2 (SPAdes) (version 2) | ecosystem: Environmental > Terrestrial > Deep subsurface > Rock core/Sediment | place: Rifle... | reverse complement strand
GGCTGCCGGCCGGCGAACGCTCGATCAGCTCGCCCCGCAGCGCGGTCAGCAGTCCGCTGACGAGGCCGATGTAGCCGAGCACCGTGCCGCTCTGCATGGCATGCACCGTGTTGGCACCGATGGCCGAGGGCGGGCGCCGCAGCTCGATGCGTGGCAGCTTGCTGGCGTACCCGACGAGTGCCTCAAGGCTGAGCCCGAGCCCCGGCGCGATGGCGCCACCGATGTACGCGCCCTCGGCGCTGACCAGGTCGAAGTTGGTGCTGGTCCCCGAATCAACCACGATCGCCGGACCACCGAACTCGGTCCGCGCCGCGAGCGCGTTCACGAGTCGGTCAGCCCCCGCCTCGGCGGGGCGGTCGATCTCGATCGCCAGCACCCCGGCCAACGCAGCGGCATCGATCCGCACCGGGGCGAGGTTCATCCGCTCGCGCAGGAACTGCTCATATGTCTCGGTCAGTGGCGGCACCACGGAGGCGATCGCAACCGCGTCGAGCTCAGCCAGGCGGCGCCCATCGAGCGCCAGCAGGCCGGCGGTCAGGGCGGCAGCTTCGTCAGGGGTGGCCGTCGCCCGGCTCGTGGCCCGCCAGGACCCGGCCAGCCGACCATCTTCGAACAGGCCGAAACTAACGTTCGTATTGCCGATGTCGCATGCCAGCAACTTCACGCGCGTCATCCTACCAGCCGCCCCGAGCGGGTCCGCGCGCGGGACCCGGTGCTAGACTCGCCGGCGATGTCCGACGCGCCCCGAGCCAAGCTGTACATCAACACCGGCGTCGTCACCAACAAGAGCGACATCTACAACATCCTGCGCCCGCTGCTCAAGCAGACGGTCAGTTACGCGTACTGGCGCGCTGACCAGGTGACGTCGGCCGGAACCGGCTGGGTCGAGCGGATCGTGCTCGACCACCCCGAGATCGCCTCGTACTTCACGCCGCTGGCGATCTGCCTCAACCTTGACTCGTTCGATTACCTCCAGTTCGACACCCGCTCGGACCAGTTGCTGGTCTACACCCTGGTGATCGGCACGGAGCGGGTGGTGATCGAGTTCGCGCACGGCGGACCTCGCGGCGACCCGGAGGACCCCTCTGAGACGGGTCATCCGCTGCCGCGCACGCCGGCCGAGCTGGCCCGCGACCTGCGCTTCATCCAGATGGAGCTGATGATGTCTCCCGAGGCGTCCGACGAGGGAGAGGACGGCTAGGGTGGCCGCCACCCTGCCAGCGCGGCGCCCCTCGCGGCGGCACGGCCCGGCGTCGCACGAGCGAACCGTGCTGCCCGGCGGGCTGCGGGTCATCACCCAGAGCATGCCCGCCGCCCGGTCAGTCGCGGCCGGCCTGTTCGTCGGGGTCGGCTCGCGTCGCGAGTCCGAAGCGGAGGCCGGCCTCTCGCACCTGCTCGAGCACCTTGCCTTCAAGGGCACCGCCGCCCATCCGGATCCGGGCTCCGTCTCGGAGGCGGTCGAGGCCTGCGGCGGCACGCTCAACGCCTCGACCGATCGGGAGCTGACGGTCTATTCGGCGCGGGTGCCGGCGGCCGCGACGGACCGCGCCCTCGCGTCCCTGGCCGACCTGGTGCTGCGACCGCTGCTGCGAGGGGCGGACCTCTCTGCCGAGAAGCCGGTGATCGTGGACGAGATCCGGATGTACGTGGATTCGCCCGGTGATCACGTGTTCAGCCTGTTCGACGACCTCCTCTTTCCCAGCCACCCGCTCGGGCGGGAGATCGCGGGCACGCCACGCAGCGTGCGTCGTGCAACTCGAAACGGCGTCGTCAATCACTGGCGGCGCTGGTACCGCCCGCCGCACCTGGTCCTCGCGGTTGCCGGGGCGGTGGATCACGAGCGCGTGCTGCGCGCCACCGCCAGTTGGTTCGACGGCCAGGACGCCTGGCTGGCGGGCTCGGACCAGGCGTCCGACCAGCTCGGCGGCGCGGTGGCGGCGTTGGACGAGACCGCCCCGCAGCCGGCGCCGGCGGGTCGGGTGCGGGTCGCGTTCCGTCGTCTGTCGCAGGGCAACCTGTGCCTCGGGATGCCGGGCGTGTCGCGCGAAGACCCCGACCGCTGGGCGCTGGAACTGCTCGGGGCGGTGCTCGGCGACGGGATGAGCAGCCGGCTCTTCGTGGAGCTGCGTGAGCGCCGCTCGCTGGCCTACGACGTCTCGACCTTCTCCTCGACCTACGCCGACTGCGGAACGGTGGGGGTGCATGCCGGCTTCGAGCCCGATCGGGCCGCCCAGGTGCTGGCGGCCATCCTGGAGCAGCTCGAACGAGTCACCCAGGAGCCCGTCCGCCAGAGCGAGCTCGATCGCGCACGGGCTTATACCAGCGGACGGCTGGTGCTGCGCATGGAGGAGACCGGGGCCGTGGCCGCGTGGCTGGGGACCGGCGAGTCGCTCCTGCCGCGGATCCTCAGCGTCGAGGAGGTCGTCGAACGGCTGGACGCGGTGACGATCGAGGATCTGCTGCGCGTGGCGCGTGTCCACCTGCGACCCGACCAGGCTCGCCTGGCGATGCTGGGGCCGTTCCGTTCACGGCTCCCGTATGAACGAGCGCTGCGCGGATGACCGACGAACCGCTGGTCGAACCGGAGCCGCCGGCCCCATCGATCATTGACCTGGTGCCCGATGACCTGGCCCTCGCCCGCGGGCAGCTCGCGTCAGGCCTGCCGACCCTGGCCGAGTCCGTGCTCCGGCGCCGGATCGCGCGGATCGAGGCCGAAGGCCGTGGGGGAGTCGAGGAGCTCGACGCCGCCCGCTCGATGCTCGGCGAGGCCCTCTGGCGCCAGGGCCGGCCCCTGGCAGCCGGCGCCGCGCTGGCCGGGGTTCGGGCGGTCAGCCTCGAGCGCCAGCGCCCGATCTTCGCCATGATCGAGGCCGAGGCCCTGGCAAGCTCGGGGCATCCCGACCAGGCCGACACCCTTGCCCAGCAGGTCGTCGCCGCGCTGGGGGTCGACGAGGCGTGGCGCCTGCGGGCCGGCACGCCGTCGCGCATCGCTTGGCCGCCGCCCGCCGCGCTTCGGACCCTGGATCGCACCGAAGCCGACGTCCGTGCCTCGGAAGCGGCGGCGGGATCCACCGGCAGCGTGCCGGATCCGGCCCAGACGGCGGCGGCGCACGCCAGCCTCGAGCGCGCCAGAGTGGCGTACCGCGAAGCAAACCTTCCCGATGCCGACCGACACCTGGCGCTCGCCGTGCGGCTCGATCCGCGCCTGGCCGAGGATGGGATCGACCTTGTCGAGCGCACGCTGGGTGAGGAGCCGGCCGCGGAGCGTCTGCTACTCTTCGGCGACCTGCTGAAGGCCGCCGGACGCGGCGCGGAAGCGGCCGCCGCCTACAGCCGCGCCGCGCAGGCCTGATCCCGTAGCGGAGCGGCACCCACCCATGCAGCGAACCCTGGTCCTGGTCAAGCCCGACGGCGTCCAACGCGGCCTGGTCGGCGAGATCCTGGCGCGCTTCGAGGCGCGAGGCCTCAAGGTGGTCGGGCTGCGCCTCCTGACCGTTTCGCGCGGAATGGCGGAGCGCCACTACGCGGTCCACGCCGGCAAGCACTTCTACGCCGGCCTGGTCGATTTCATCACCTCCGGGCCGGTGGCGGCCATTGCGCTTGAAGGTCCCGAATCGATCGCGATCGTGCGGCGCATGACCGGGGCCACCCTGCCGGACCAGGCGGCCCCCGGCACGATCCGGGGCGACCTGGGGATCAGCGGCCTGCGCAACCTGCTGCACGCCTCCGACGCGCCGGAAACCGCCGACGCCGAGCTGGCGCTCTGGTTCGGGTCAGATGGCCTGGTCGACTACCCGCGCGCGATCGACACCTGGATCGTGGCCGAGGAACCCCCGCGCGGGTAGCTCCACCACCAGGCGGCCGGCGTCGGCTGCGGGCTGGCCCGGTCGGGCAGGCCGTCGTAGGTCGGGCGGCTGATGATCCCCACCCGATCGAGGGGGAAGTAGCGCACGAAGGCGCGCCCCAGGATCTGCTCCTGGGTGATCGGACCGAAGACGCGGGAGTCCTGGCTGCGGACCCGGTTGTCGCCCAGCACGAAGTAGTGCCCGGCCGGGATCACCCACTCGACCGTCCCCTCCGGGTCGCGCGGCAGCGTCGGGGCTGTCGCGCCGTTGGCATCCAGCACCACGTACGGCTCATCCAGCCGGACCGCGATGCCGCCGGGCGGTTCCACCCACACGCGACCGTTCTCGAGCCGGACCGTGTCGCCGGGCAGGCCGATCACCCGCTTGATGAACGGGACGCTGCCCGCCCCACCGCCGGTCGGGTTGAAGACCACGATGTCGCCGCGCCGGTAGGTGTCGAAGCGCGGCGTGATCTTGTCGATGAGGACGTATTCGTTCGGGTTGATGGTCGGGATCATCGACTCCTGCTCCACCTCGAAGGGCTGGGCCACGAAGGTGTGAATCAGCAGGTAGATGACGAGGGTCAGGACCAGGGTCTCGAGCACCTCCAGCAGGCAGCCGGCCCCGCGCCGACGGGCGCCGGCGCGGGGCTCTCCGGGCGGGGTGCCGTCCGCGGCCGGCTCGGGGGCGTAGGTCATCGAGTCTCCGTTGCGAGGGCGTGGGGGACGGTGCGACAGCATAGCGCAGCGGTTGACCCGGCTCGCCGAGGAGGGCTACCATACCGCCGCCTCGCTGGCGGGTTCCACGCTGCAATCCCGCCGGCGTTTCCGTGTGTCACACCGGCGCGCCGCCAGCCTGCCGAAGCGGCGCCGCCCACAACCGCCCAGCCCCACTCGGAGGATCAATGGAGCTCCAGCTCATCACGTGGGTGATTCCCGTCGCCGGCATCGCCGCCATCGCCTTTGCCCTGTACCTCGCCTGGTGGGTGCTGCGTGCCGATACCGGCACCGCCGCGATGCAGGAGATCGCCGGGACCATCCTCGAGGGAGCGGTCGCCTTCATCCAGCGCCAGTACCGGACCATCGGGTTGCTGGCCATCGGCGCGGCGGTGGCGATCGGGGCGATCATCGCCGCGGTCGAGGGCAGGGAGGTCGCCGACACCGACATCTTCGGGCTGGAGCTCGGGATCCGGACCGGCGTTGCGTTCCTGGTCGGCGCCGCGTGCTCGATGGCCTCGGGCATCATCGGGATGTACATCAGCGTGAAGTCGAACGTGCGCACGGCGGCCGCCGCACAGCACAGCCTGGTCGGCGCAGTTCAGATGGCCATGCGCGGGGGGGCGGTCTCCGGCTTCCTGGTGGTCGCGCTCTCGCTGCTGGGCGTGTACGGGATCTTCGCCGCGTATGGCGGCTTCAGCCAGCCCGCGCAGGCCCCCTTCCTCATCGTCGGCTTCGGTTTCGGAGCTTCGTTCGTGGCGCTCTTCGCGCAGCTCGGCGGCGGGATCTACACCAAGGCCGCCGACGTTGGGTCGGACCTGGTTGGCAAGATCGAGGCGGGCATCCCCGAGGACGATCCGCGCAATGCGGCCGTCGTGGCCGACCTGGTCGGCGACAACGTCGGCGACTGCGCCGGTCGCGGCGCGGACCTGTTCGAATCCACCGCCGCCGAGAACATCGGAGCCATGATCCTGGGCGTGGCGGTGTACGGGATCGCGGCCGCCTCAGGCTGGTCGCACCCGGAGAATTGGATCTTCTTTCCTCTGGTGGTTCGCGCCTTCGGCCTGTTGGCCACCATCGTGGCCATCTTCTTCGTCCGGGGCCGCGAGGACGAGGACCCGATGCGCATGCTGAATCGCGGCTACTGGGCCACCACCCTGCTGTCGGTGATCGGCCTGGCGCTCACCACATCGGTGATGATGGATGCGGGGGGTGCCGTCTCCAACGGCATGCCGGTGTGGGTCTGGTTCTTCGGTGCCGGGCTGGTCGGCCTGGCCACCAGCGTGGCATTCGTGTACATCACCCAGTACTACACCTCGGGCGCGTGGCGTCCGGTCAGGGAGATCGCCGAGGCATCCAAGACGGGCCCGGCCACCAACATCATCAGCGGCACCGCCGTCGGCTACGAGACGACCGCGGTGACCGCCATTACGATCAGCCTGGCCCTCTTCGCCAGCCACTGGCTCGGCTCGCAGGCCGGCCTGCTCAACGCCGCCGGGGCGAACGTGGGTGGCGTGTTCGGCACCGCCGTGGCGACGATGGGCATGCTCATGACCACCGCCTTCATCCTGGCCATGGACACCTTCGGCCCGATCACCGACAACGCCGGCGGCATCGCCGAGTTCAGCCACGCCGAGGGTGGCGCGCGCCAGATCACCGATCGGCTCGACGCGGTGGGCAACACCACCAAGGCGCTGACCAAGGGCTACGCCATCGCGTCCGCCGCGCTGGCGGCCTTCCTGCTCTTCAGCGCGTACATCGACAAGGTGAACCTGATCTTCACCCGCCAGGGCCGTCCGCTGATGACCTCGGTCGACCTGGCCGATGTGAACGTCTTCATCGCGGCCCTGATCGGTGCCATGCTGGTCTACTTCTTCAGCAGCCTGGCCATCCGCGCGGTGGGAACCGCCGCCCAGGCGATCATCGTCGAGGTGCGGCGCCAATTCCGGGAGATGCCGGGGATCATGGACTACACCCAGCGTCCCGACTACGCCCGGGTGGTGGACATCACCACCCGATCCGCGCTGCGCCAGATGATCGCCCCCGGCGCGGTGGCGGTGGCGACCCCGATGCTGGTCGGCCTGCTGCTCGGCTACGAGGCGATTGCCGGCATGCTGATGGTCGGCACCATCGCCGGCGTGCTGCTGGCGACGGTCCTCAACAACGGCGGCGGGGCGTGGGACAACGCCAAGAAGTACATCGAGTCGGGGCACCTGCTCGATGACGAGGGCAACGTGCTCGGCAAGAAGACGCCGGCCCACGCGGCCGCGGTGGTGGGCGATACGGTGGGCGACCCGTTCAAGGACACCGCCGGCCCGTCACTTCACGTGCTGGTCAAGCTGCTGGCGACCATCACCCTGGTGATGGCCCCGCTGTTCATCCGCTAGCGCGCGGGCGAGGCGCCGGCTGTGGAGATCGTCCTGCAGGCGATCCTGATCGGGATCCTGCAGGGCGTCACCGAGTTCGTGCCGGTCAGCTCCTCCGCGCACCTGGAGCTGGCGCCCTGGATCGCGGGGTGGGGGAGCGGGGGGCTGGTCAACTCGCTCGCCTTCGACGTGTTCCTGCACCTCGGAACGCTGCTGGCGCTGGTCGGCTACTTCGCGCGGGACTGGGCGCGACTGATCACGGCGTGGTGGGCCAGCGTCCGGGAACGGCGCATCGCCGGCGACCCGCAGCGCCGCATGGCCTGGCTGCTGGTGCTGGCCACCGTCCCGGCGGCGCTGATCGGCTTCGTTGGCGAGGACCTGATCGACCAGGCCTTGCATGCCGAGACAACCGCCGTGCGCCTGGCGATCGCCGGATTCCTGGTGCTTGGCGCCGCGGCGCTGTGGCTGGCCGATCGCTACGGATCGCGCTCGGGCAGCGCCGAGCAGCTGAGCGTTCCGGGCGTGCTGGCGATCGGCCTCAGCCAGGCGGCTGCCCTGCTGCCGGGGATCAGCCGCTCGGGCGCGACCATGGCCACCGGCCTGGCGCTGGGCCTCACCCGCGAGGCCGCCGCCCGCTTCGCCTTCCTGCTGGCCACGCCCATCACGCTCGGGGCGGGCGTGTACGGTTCGCGTCACCTCCTGGTCGAGACCCACACCGGGATCGAGTGGCTGGCCATCGCTGCCGGGCTGGTCGCCGCCGCGCTGGCGGGCTGGGCCACCATCGGCCTCCTGCTGGCCTGGCTGCGCACGCGCTCGGTGAACGCATTCGTGGTCTACCGGGTGGCGTTTGCGGCGCTGATCGTCGGATTGGTGCTTGCCGGCCGATGAGGCGGCGGAGGGCGCCAACGCCTTTGACGCGGCACGCGTCCGCGCCTACAATCGCGCGGCGTCGGTCGCCCCGCCAGGGGCCTCCCCGGCGGTTTTTTGTTACCGATGCGCCCGCGGCCTGACTGCCGACTTGCGCCGCGACGAGGACGATGAACAACAAGCCCGTCTACCTGACCGCCGAGGGACTCGACAAGCTGAAGGCCGAGCTCGCCCAGCTGCTGAGCATTGATCGGCCACGCGTCGCCGCGCGGATCCACGACGCCAAGCTGGATGGCGACATCAGCGAGAACGCCGAGTACGAGGATGCCAAGCAGGAGCAGTCGTTCCTCGAGGGACGCATCGCCCTGCTGGAGCTCCAGCTGCGCAACGCGGAGCTGATCGAGCATCCCGACGGCGACCGGGTGGGGATCGGCTCGCGGGTGGTCCTCAAGGACGCCGACGGCGAGCAGACCTTCATCATCGTCGGGTCGGCCGAGGCAGCACCCCGCGAGGGACGGATCAGCAACGAATCGCCCGTTGGCGCGGCGCTGATGGGCCGGCGCAAGGGCGACCGGGTCGTCGTCCAGGCCCCGGGGGGGCCGATCACCGTCACCGTCCTGCGGGTCAGCTAGCCGGCCGGCGGCGCCCGTGTTCTGGGCCGACGAGCTCGCCGCGCGCGTCTCCGGGCCCCAGGTCGTCAACGACAGCAAGACCCCGTCCGGGACGGTCCACGTCGGCTCGCTGCGCGGGCCGGTCCTGCTCGACGTCATCGTCCGCGCCCTGCGCGATCGCGGCCTGCCGACCACGCTGCTGTACGGCGTCGACGATCTCGATCCGATGGACGCCCAGGCCCTGCTCACGCCCGACGCCGCGGAGCGCTACATGGGTGTGCCGCTGGCGCACGTTCCCGATCCGGCCGGCGACGGCCACGCCTCGTATGCCCGCCACTTCGCCGGGCTGTTCATCGCCACCTTCGCCGGGCTCGGCGTCCACCCGGATCGCTACTACTGGATGAGCGACCACTACGCCGCGGGGGACCTGGACCCCTTCCTGCGCACGGCGCTGGACCGCGCGGAGCTGGTGCGCGAGATCTACCGCCGGGTGAGCCGGGTCGAGCGCCCCGCCGGCTGGCTGCCGGCCCACCCCATCTGCCCGGTGTGCGGGCGGATCGGAACGACCCTGGCCACCGATTGGGATGGAGAGACGGTCGCCTTCGACTGCCGTCCGGACCTCGTGACCTGGGCCACCGGCTGCGGTTCAAGCGGGCGGGTCGACCCCTTCGGCGGACGCGCCAAGCTGCCATGGAACCTGGAATGGGCCGCACAGTGGAGCCTGTTCGGGGTGACCATCGAGCCGTGCGGCAAGGACCTCGCCACGAAGGGCGGCTCGCGAGAGCGATCGGATGCCATTGCCCGCGAGGTGTTCGAGCGCGAGCCGCCCATCAACGTCGCCTACGAGTTCCTCAACATCGGCGGACGCAAGATGAGCACCAGCCGTGGCCACGGCGCGGCGGCCCACCGGGTGGCCGAGGTGATCCCCGCCGAGCAGCTGCGCCTGCTGATGATCCGCCCGCGCCCCCACCAGGCGATCGAGTTCGACCCGGACGGGACGGATGCCATCCCGCGCCTGTTCGACGAGTCGGACCGGATCGCCGCCGCGGCGGCCGGCCTGTCCGTGCGCGGCGAACTGCCGCCGTTCCCCGACCGCCTGTTCGGGGCGGCGCTGCCGGATCCCACCGCCAATCCCGCGATCGAGGGCGCGCGCTATCGCCCGCCCTTCTCGCACCTCGCCCTGCTGGTCCAGGTGCCCGGCGTCGACCTGCCGGCCCGCGTCGAGGCCGAGAAGGGCTCCCCCCTCACCGAGCAGGAGCGCGCCGCGCTCGACCAGCGGGTGGCGTCGGTGCGCGCCTGGCTGGAGACCTACGCTCCCGACGCCGCGCGCGTGACGGTGGCCCGCGATGGCCTCCCCGCCTCGGCGGCCGACCTGGACCCGACCCAGCGCGCGGCTCTCGGCACGCTCGCCGGATCGCTCCCCGCCGATGGATGGTCCGGCGAGATCCTCCAGTCGGCCATCTTCGACGCGGCCCGGACCCACGGTCTGGCTGCCGGTCGCGTCTTCGAGGCGGTGTATCGCGCCTTCCTGGGTCGGACCAGCGGACCGCGCGCCGGCTGGCTGCTCGCCTCGCTGGAGCGTGACTTCGTCGCGGAGCGGCTCCGCGCGGCGGCCGCGGCGGATACCCTCAGGGGGTGATCGGCCTGCAGCTCATCCGCGAGGATCCAGACGGCGTCAAGGCGGCCGCCGCCCGCAAAGGTGAGGCACCGGACGCCATCGAACGGATCCTCGCCGCTGACCTCAGACGGCGGGCGATCGAGGCCGAGGCCAACGCCATCCGCTCGCAGCGCAACGATGGCAACCGCCGTCTGGGCGAGATGATCCGCGCCGGCCGCGCTGACGAGGCGGTCACCCTCAAAGCGACGCTCGCCACGCTCTCCGACCAGATCGACGCCATGCTCATCGAGCTGACCGCGGTCGAGGAGGCCATCGAGGCCGACCTGCTGTCCGTTCCGAATCTGCCCCATCCATCGGTGCCGGACGGTTCGGGGTCGGCCGATAACCCGGTGATCCGCGCCTGGGGCGCGCCCGCGCCGGAGGGATCGAGCCCGCCGCACTGGGAGATCGGGGAGCGGCTGGGCCTGTTTGACCTGGAGCGCGGTGCGAAGATCGCGGGATCGGGCTTCATCCTGTACACCGGCCCGGGCGCCAGGCTGCAGCGCGCCCTCATCGGGCTCATGCTCGAGCTGGCGGAGAGCCATGGCTACCGCGAGGTCTGGTCACCGATCCTGGTCAATGCCGCCTCGGCGCGGGGCACCGGCCAGCTGCCCGACAAGGAGGGGCAGATGTACGTGGTCGAGCGCGACGACCTGTACCTGATCCCCACCGCCGAGGTGCCGGTCACCAACATCTACCGCGACGAGATCCTGCCCGCCGCCGACCTGCCGATCTACCACGCCGCCTACACGCCCTGCTTCCGGCGCGAGGCGGGGGCGGCCGGCAAGGACACCCGCGGTTTGCTTCGCGTCCACCAGTTCGACAAGATCGAGATGGTCAAGTTCGTGCGGCCCGATACCTCCTACGCCGAGCTCGAGACGCTCACTCGCGACGCCGAAGGGGTGCTCGAGGCGCTCGAGATCCCGTACCGCACCGTCGAGCGCTGCACCGCCGACCTGGGCTTCGCCCCGGCCAAGGGCTACGACCTCGAAGCGTGGTCGCCCGGGGTGGGGAAGTGGCTGGAGGTCAGCTCCTGCTCCAACTACACCGATTTCCAGGCGCGGCGCATGAACCTGCGCTACCGCCCTTCGCCCGATGCGCGTCCGGAGCTGCTGCATACGCTCAACGGCTCCGCGCTGGGCATGAGCCGCACCTATGCGGCGCTGCTGGAGACCCATCTCCAGCCCGACGGCTCAATCCGGATCCCGGCCGCCCTGCGCCCCCACTTCGGGCCCGACACCATCCGCTGACCTCGCTCCGGCAGCGCACTTCGGGTGGCCGTTTCACCGTGGCCGGCTCACCGTGGCCGGCTCACCGTGGCCGATTCACGGGTGAATGAACCGACGCACAGCGACCCGCTCCTGTGTCGTCTCATTCACCGATGACTGAAATTCCGCAACGATGGCGCCCCAGCGGCCCTCCGGAGCAGCGCGTTCGCCCATTCATCTACGCGTGAATGGATCGCCCCGACCCCGGCCACGTTCAGTCGCTCCAGGGTTGGCTGACGGGCAGCTGCGCTACCATCCGACCCGGAGGGGTGGCAGAGCGGACGAATGCGGCGGTCTTGAAACTGGCCGCTATTGACGTTTCCGCCTCAGACCGCACCATCTGCACGCTGAAGACCGCTGCACTGTCCCGCTGCGGGCCGGTGCAAGCCACAGCGTGTGCCACACGCTTGGCTTAGTGCCAGCGCTAACGCCGTCGCCTTGGGGCTAGTCTCTGAACAGCCGGCGTGCCCTGCCGTCACTGACCCGGTAGCCCCGAACCCCGTAGTGCGAATACCCACTGCGGGCCGCGCTGCCCTCCGTCGCTGCCGAAACGTTTCTGCTGGCTGTTTCCGGTGTGATCCTGGTGGCGATGCTTCGGCCACAGCTTGGCTTCTTCGAGCAGTCGCCCTTCGAGCAGTCGCCCTGGATCGAGCTGCGCCCCTTCCGCTCCACAGCTGATGGTGCTGCTGGCGGAAGCGGTCAAGGCCTCGGCCGCCCAACCCCAGCGAGGCGACCTCCAGATCCACGCCGGGCGCCAGGCAGCGACCTCCGGCTCGGCCTCGGAGGAAGGTCCGCATGGCCTATTGGATCACGAGCCTGGCGCTCATCGGATTCGGCATCCTCGGCGCGGCGAGCGTTGGGCAGCCGTTCTTTCTGGTCGGACTGACGAGATCTTCGTAAAGGGGGGTATCCAACGTGAGTACAGCCTGCGCGCCGGCAAGCTCGGCGCGTGCCGCTAACCCTCCGCGTTCCCCAACACCCAGACCTGTTCGCGGCCGTAGGCCGGCGGTCCGCCCCTGAAGTCGCCGTAGTCGGCAACGACCTTGAGGCCGGCTAGCTCGAAGAGGAGCCGCATCTCGCTCCGCAACGACCAGCGCAGGGTGAGCCGCTCGGTGTCGGTCCGAAGCACCTCGCCAGATGCGTCGATCTCACTCGCTGCCCAATCCTCGACGATGAGCTGGAGGGCCGGATCCGGCCTCCGCCCCGTGACCTCCCAGGTGACGCGGTTTCCGGTCGTTGGATGGACGAGCTCGCCGCCGCGCGCGGTGACCTCGGCGCTCGGGACGACGCGGTCGAGCAATGGGTCGAACAGGTCCAGGACCAGCCGAGCGTCGGGGCGCAGGTGGGATCGCAGAGCCGCCAGGGCCTGCCGTTGGGCGTCGGTCGTGAGGGCGAACTGGAAGACCCGGGAAGGCGCCACAACGAGCGCGAAGTCGCGCCCGAGGTCGAGCGTCATCATGTCCGCTTGATGGAACGAGAGGCGGGCCGCGACATCGGCGGACAACGCCGCTCGCTGTTGTTCTGCAAGACGCAGCATCGGCGCAGAGAGGTCGATGCCCACGACCTCGTGACCGTCCGCCGCGAGGGCGGTGGCCACCCGACCGGTGCCGCACCCTACGTCAAGGATCGGTCCGCCTGTCTCCCCGGCCAGTCGGCGGTAGAAGTCGATGTCGCCCCCGACGGAGCTGCCCGCGATGATGCTCGCCGCCAGGGCGTCGTAAATCTCGGTGTGCAAGCTGTCGGCCTCGTAAAAGGCGCGCGGCTGGCGCATGTCGCTCATACACGCAACGTAGGTTCGACCGGCGACGGTGTCAACGCGTTCCGCCTCCGGCCGCGGCCGGGTTGGCTCGGATGACTCGGCGGCACCCACGTCGCCAGGGTCGAACGGGGACCCTGATCGCCAACTTCGCAACTGTGCTAAGCCATGCGGGCTGATAGCCAAGGTCCCACGCTAAGATTGAGCCGTGGAGGGGTGGCAGAGCGGACGAATGCGGCGGTCTTGAAAACCGCTGGGGCGGAAGCCCTCGTGGGTTCGAATCCCACCCCCTCCGCCAGTTCCCCGGCAACTCAGCGATGGGTGACGTGGTGCCGACCCCGGCTCGAACATGACCATCGGCACTTGTGGGCCACCGCGTCGCGCTGGACGATCCCCGCCGTGCGGATACCGCCTCCAATAGCGCTGGCGGTCCTGCGCCCGTTGGAGTCGAGGTGATCAATGACGTCGGCTGAGAGGCACCTCTTTCCCAAGAAGGGCATCTGGCGAGCCGTCCTGGCGTTTGCCGCCGTCTATCTCCTGGCGTATGCCCTGACTGCGCTGTTTGTTCTCCCACCGGAGTTCATGTGGGCCGTCCTGTTCGTCGCGATCGTGGCCGGCTTCTTTGGGTATAGGGGCCGGATCTAGCCCAAAGCCGCCTGGCGTCCCGACCGATGTCAGGGGATCGGGAGCGAGACGAACGGCGCGATGGCGGTCGAGACCGCCACGAAGAGCGGCGAGCCGAAGTCGACCTCGACCTCGCAGGTCGCGATCCGCTGCACGCCGCCCGGCGCGCCGAACTCAAAGACGACCTCCTGCCCGTCGAAGGCGGTCGGGCACAACCCGGTGAATCGGTGACTCTTGAGCTCGGCGAAGTCGGTCGTGCGGATCGCCTGGTCGAGGGCGGCCAGCGCGGCGGGCGGCACGTGACCGAGGTCGTTCGGTGGCTTGGCGGCTTCGTGGACCCGGCCGTCCCGCTCAACGACGAGGGTCATGCCGCACGGACCGTCAGCGCACAGGCCGCCCCGCGTCTCGACGGTGAGGAGCGCGCCGGTCGCCAGCGGGCTGGGGATCGGGCTACCGGAGGCGCAGCCGGCGGCGATGATTGCGAGCGCCGCCACCGTGAGGCCGATGCCGGCGGCCCTGCCCCTTCGCTTCGTCTCCACGGCCCGTAGGACGGCAATCACGACCCTCCGGTTGCCCGCCGGTCGTCCCCTAAACCGATTGCGCTGCCGGGACCTCGTGGTGCTGCCGGCAGCGCGCCTCGTACTTCTCGTCGCCCATCCCGCCGATCACGATCAGCGGCGACTCGGCCGATGCCGGCGCTCCATCGATCAGCCGCTGGGTGCGGGTCGCCGGCTCGCCGCACACCACGCAGATGGCGGTCAGCTTGGTGACCTGGTCGGCCAGCGCCATGAGGCGCGGCATCGGTCCGAACGGGATCCCCCGAAAGTCGGTGTCTAACCCCGTAACGAGGACCTGCTTGCCGGCAGCGGCCAGGCGCTCGACCACCTCCGGCAGGCCATCGTCGAAGAACTGTCCCTCCTCGATGGCCACGATGTCGGCATCCCCAACCGTGGCCTCGATCCCGCGCGAGTCGTCCACCGTCACCGCGCGGTGCTGTGCCCCCGACCGCGAGACCACCAGCGCCTCATCGGTCCGGGTGTCCAGGCGCGGCTTGACCAGCAGCACGCGACGCCCGGCGATCGAGAAGCGGCGCAGCAGGCGGAGCATCTCATCGGTCTTGCCGCAGAACATGCAGCCGCAGATGACGTGCACCCAGCCTGCGGTATAGAACATCGCCACGCTCGGCTAGTCGCCGACGACGGCCGCGCCCTCCTCGGGCGCGCCCAGCTCAGCCGAGAGGGCCGCGCGCATCGCGTCGGCCGGCGCCTCCTGGCCGATGAGCAGCCGGTAGGTCACCGAGGTGCCGGCCAGGAACGCGGCCTGGCCATTTGCCACCGTCCCCTCGCGGGCCCGGACCTCGCCCATCAGCGGAGTGTTCTCCGCGTGCAGGACCAGGTCCAGCAGGTAGAGGTCGGCCGGCAGCAGCTCGGCCGGGATGGGCATCTCGTCCGCCTCCCCACCAATCCCCGAGGCATTCACCAGCAGTCGCGCCTTGGCCAGCTCGGAGCCGATGAAGGTCTCGTGCCAGGGCTGGGCGCGCAGCTCCATGTGGCGCGCGTGGCGCGCGAAATCGGCGACCAGCGCCTCCGCCCGGTGGAGGTGCCGGTTGAAGACCGCGATCCGCTGGAAGCCGGAGCTGATCAGGACCGCCACCACCGCCCGCGCCCCGCCGCCGGCACCCAGGACCACGGCCTGGCGAGGCCAGCGTCCGGCGACCTTGGGCAGCAGGGCCGCCAGCCCGGCGCGCACGCCGTCCAGATCGGTGTTGTGGCCGCGCAGCCTCGCCCCGTCGCGGACGACCAGATTCACCGCACCCGTGAGCTTCGCGTCCTCGGAGAGCGCATTGACCAGGCCGCTGGCGCGCTCCTTGTGCGGCGCCGCGATCAGGGCGCCCAGCACGTCGGGCGCGCGCAGCTGTTCCAGGGCATCGGCCAGCTGGTGTGGCTTGCGCTCCCAGCGTTCGATCTCGACCTGCTGTCCGGTGGTTTCGAAGGCAGCCCGCAGCACCGCCTCGGAGGCGGAATGAGTGAAGGTCTGACCGATGATCAGGAGGCGCATCGAGGGTACCGCGGTGCTCAGCGTGGTGCGTGGAAAACAGGTCCGGACGATGGGGTCCGCGAAGGACCCCATGCTATCATCGGCGCCGCTCAACGGAGAGGTCGCATAGTGGCCTAGTGCGGCGGTTTGCTAAACCGTTGAAGGGGATTTCCTCTTCCGAGGGTTCGAATCCCTCCCTCTCCGCCAGTCGCGCACGTGCCCGTAGCTCAGTGGATAGAGCGTCAGGTTGCGGACCTGAAGGTCGGAGGTTCGAGTCCTCTCGGGCACGCCACAGTCTGAGCACGGAAGCTGCCCCTACGAGGGCCTCTGGTCGCCCGTGACGACCGGCATCGTCAGATTGACGGCAGCTAGCGCCGTGAGATGCCGCGCCAGGCGGCGAAGCCGATCGACGCCAGCACGATGAACAGGAGGCCGGCGAGAACCACGGGCGGATCGACCCCGAACCAGGTGCTGACGGGCTGCGTCCCGGCGCTCGGGGCCGCCGACAGCGTGGGCGTTGCCACGGCTGTCGGGGTCGGAGTGGCCGATGGGGTCGGCGTCGGGGTCGGGGTGGCTGATGGGGTCGGCGTCGCGGTCGGAATGGGCTCACCGGTCGTCGGATCGACCATCGTGAAGTTGGTCCAGAGGTACTCCCGAATGGTCAGCCCGGAGTCGTGGACCAGCGCGGCGAGCTCCCGCCCGAGGTAGCGGTAATGCCACGGCTCGTAATGGAAGCAGGTGGCGTCCGAAAAGAGAGCGCCTCCCTCGCCCTTCGGGTAGCTCATCAGCCACCCGTACTTCCAGGCGTTCTCCGCCATCCACGCTCCTGACGGGGTCGTGGCCCAGTCGCCCTGCAGCGCGCTGCCGCCTCCGGCCGTCATGAAGTCGATCGTCAGGCCGAGCTGATGCTCCGAGTGGCCGGGTCGCTGCGAGTACGTGATCGCGTCGTCGTAGCCGTCCAAATCGACCCACCCGTTGAAGCTGGCGACCTGCTCGGCGTAGCTCCGGTACGGGCTGTTGACGGCGATCGGGGTGCCGGCCTCGGCCGCGGCCGAGGCCATGGCGCCGAGATCGTCGATCGCCACCTCGCGGATGTACCCGCCGCCGGCAATGCCCGCCTCAGTCACCGGCACGAGATCGGGTGGCACGTAGTCCTCCCCGACGGTCAGGAGCCAGTCGACGAGGGTCGTGCTCCAGCTGTCGTAGTCTCGCGGGACCGTCGGGATATCGGCGAGGCGGCATGCTGGGAGCGGCCCGACAGCGGCGACGGGGGGCGGGGCAGTCGCCGGGACGGCAAGCAGGCCGGCACCGAGGACGAGCCCGGTAGCCAGCGCCCGAAGTGCGCTGCGTGGAGAGGAGGCGTCGTCGAGTTTGTTCATGGCCGCGTGCCGGTGGCTACGATAGCGGCGTGAAGCCCCCGGCGACGCTCCGAGGAGTCACCGCGGTCGCCGTCGTGACGCTGCTCGTCGGATGCGCGAGTCCGAGCCCCAGCCCCGTTCCATCCCCGAGCGCCACACCGACTCCCCAGCCAACTCCGACGGCCACGCCCATCCCCCCAGTCACCTTCCCGCTCGCCGTCGTCACCGGCATCACGAATCTCAAGGCGACGATCACCCTTGACGAGCTTGGGACGCTCGCCAGCGGCGGCCAGCTCGTGGTGCCCTGCGGTGCCACGGTCGATCAGCCGATACTCACGCTGACCGCGCCCTGTGTCGCGGCAGACCTGATCGCCGCGGACCTCCGTGCCAACCAGGAGCTCGTGGCACTCCTGCCGCCGGGCCTCGTCGAGCCAGCAACGAAGGTTCTCTCGATCGCGGGCGAGGGGCCGTTCGGGCTCTTCGGGCCGGACCTGTTCGGCGACCCGGAGGCCCGGGCGCTGCCGTACCCGGTCATGGGTTCGGCGCCAGCGGTTGGTCCTGGCGCGCTCGACCCGGCCTGGACCGCCTACGACGCCTCGCAGACCTGGACCCTGACCGCGATCGGGAGCCTCTGTGCGGATCGTGTGGCCGCGTACCAGGCCGTCACGCTGGGCAAGGGCTGGGACTGGCCCTTCAACGGTGGGACCGCAACGACGGGTGAGCCGTTCCTCAATCCGAACCCGCCGGCCGGGATCTCGGTATTCCCGATCGTCAAGCCGGTTGAGACTGGCAACGACGGGCTCACGGCCAGCATCAGTAGGCGATCCGACGTCGCCCTCGCGGATCACAAGTGCCCGATCGTCCCCGACGACCTCTGGGTGCAGAACCGAACCGGCCCGCCGAGCCTGTCCGTGCCGGAGGCCGTCCTGACCAGGTGGCAGGACTTCCTCGGCATCGACGCGGTGTATCTCGCGGCCGACCACCAGAGCGATCGAGGCGTCACCGGCATCCGCTCGACGCTCGAGCTCCTCGACAAGCACGGCTTCCCGCACACCGGCCTGGGGATGGACCTCGACGAGGCCCTCGAGCCCGCATATGTCGAGGTTGCCGGGCTGAAGGTCGCGTTCGTGTCCTGGAACGAGGTGCTGGGCCCGACCCACGCCGGCCCGACCACGCCGGGGGTCGCGTGGCTCACGCAGGCGAACGTCGACGCGGCCGTGGGCCGAGCGCGTGCCGCGGGCGCCGACCTGGTCATCTGTGACCCGCAGTGGTGGGGCGGTGACGAGTACCACCCGGACCTGTGGGCGTCGCAGCTGGAGGCTGTCGACTGGATGGACGCCGCCGGGTGCGACCAGATCATCGGCGGCGGCCTGCACGTGACGGGCGGGCTGTTCCTCCGCGAGCATCCCAATGGGGTCAGCCTCGTGCATGCGGGTCCGGGCAACTACATGTACGGGCAGCCCTGGTGGCAGCAGACGCAGGAGGGCGTCATCCTCGACCTGACCTTCCGCGGCACGACGCTGGCGAACATTCGGTTCCGCCCATACGCCATGATCCTCAACGCCCGCCCGAGCCTCACCGACCCGGAGGGCGACGGCCACTACGTCCTCGAGCGACTCTGGGCGAGTTCGGAGGTCGATTACTGACGCGGAGGATCTCCGACGGGACTGCACGCCAGTCCCGCTCGGCGAGGGCTCCTCAGATCCAGCACCAGCCCGATGGCGGTGGCCCCTGGTTGATCTCGTCGTCCGGGAGTTCGAGGGTCGATGCCCCGGGCCGGGCGCAGTCGCTGAACCAGATCCGGTCGCGCCACTCGCCGGGCGACAGGGGCTGGGCGGTCAACATCGGCCAGAAGAAGGCAAACCAGGCGAGCACCGCCGCCGCGGCCACCCCCAGCGCTGCTCGCCCCAGGCCACGCTTCCAGGCCCAGGCCACGCAGGCTCCCAGCCCGATGTACAGGAACGGGATGGTGGGCAGGACGTACCAGATGAAGACCTGTGAGCGAGAACCTGAGAGCACCAGCCAGGGCAGGAAGGTCGCCGCGGCTCCCACCCCCGCCACCATCGCGACCGTCCGGAATCTCGGATCGCGCCGGGCGGCCACCACCACGCCCAGCAGGCCGGCGACGCCAGCGCACCACGCGACTGGGTTGCCCAAGGCCAGCACCTCGCGGTAGGTGCCTCCCGACGCGGCGAACCAGAACGCCACGGGACGCTTCAACAGCAGCCATGACCAGACCGGGGACTCGTACGGATGGCTCCCCTCCAGCCCGAGGTGGAAGCGCAGCATCGCGACCTGGTGGCCAGCCACTTCGCGCCACCAGCTGCCCTCCTGCCACGGCAGTGCCAGCACCGAACCGTGCGCGAACCCGATGTACGACCCCAGGTAGACCAGCACCGGCACCAGCCCCAGGCTGACCAGCAGCGATCCCCACTCGTCGCGCAGCGCGCGACAGAACCCTGCCCGCCGGCCCTCGCCATCCCGGCGTCGGGCCGCCGCCTCGGCCAGCAGGATGAGTGCCAGCGCCCCGATGCCCGCGTACGCGCCGGACCATTTCACGGCCACTGCCGCGCCCAGCGCCAACCCGGCTGCCAGCCGCCAGCGGCGGCGACCCCCGACGCGCCCTCGCGCCCCCTGCGCATCCATGACCGCGAAGCCGATGGTCGCGACGCTGAAGAGGGTGACGAACGAGTCGAGCATCGCGACGCGCGACATCACCAGGTGCAGCGGGTCCAGGGCCAGTAGGCCGCCCGCCGCCAGGGCGCCCCCGGTCGCCGCTCCGGGCGCCCAGCCGCGGAGGAGGCGACGGGTGAGCAGGAATGTCGCGCCCACGCCCAGCACTCCGGCCAGCGCCGGCGCGATCCGCCAGCCGAACTCCCCGTAGCCGAACAGCGCGATCCCGGCCCCGATCAGCCAGTTCCCAAGCGGTGGATGGGCCCGGCTCACCAGCGTGTCGAGCCCGCAGGCCGGGCCGCCGAGCGTGCTGAAGCACGCGTTCTGGGCGTAGAACATCTCGTCGAAGACAAAGCCGTGCGGCTGGTCGAGCCCCACCAGACGGAGCGCAGCCGCCACAGCCAGCAGGCCGCCCAGCGCCCACCAATCCACGACCGTCCAGGCTGGTCCCACCGAGGCGCGGGGCTGCGGCTCGGGCGGCGGCTGGGTCACGTCCCGCATGGTAGCGCCGCCGGATTCCCCTGCTAGACTCGGGGCCGATGAACTACGAGCTGTACATGGCCGAGGCCATCGAGGAGGCACGCCGCGGGGCCGAGGAGGGGGAGACCCCCATCGGCGCGGTGGCCATCCTCGACGACGCGATGGTGGCCCGCGACCATGATCGGCGCCTGCTGAGCGGCGACCCGACCGCCCACGCCCTGCTGCTGGCGCTCCAGGCGACCGCCCGCAAGCTCGGGACTCGACGCCTCGCGGAG
>Ga0209341_10001858_pt1 | contig 20544 bp, 17 predicted proteins | sample RifCSP13_2_FD_184020 | JGI IMG/M metagenome (GOLD analysis project Ga0209341, IMG submission 184020) | Soil microbial communities from Rifle, Colorado - Rifle CSP2_sed 13_2 (SPAdes) (version 2) | ecosystem: Environmental > Terrestrial > Deep subsurface > Rock core/Sediment | place: Rifle... | reverse complement strand
GCGCGGCGACGGCACGGTGCGAGACCGCGTTCTTCTCGACCGCCGTCATCTGGCCCACGGTGCGGCCGCCCGGCGGCTCGGAGGCGGGCTCGAAGATCGGGTCGTAGCCGAAGCCGCCGCTGCCGCGCGCCGCGGGCGCGATGCGCCCCACGAACGTGCCACGCCGCACCAGCGGTTCCGCCGTGGCCGAGGCCAGGAAGGCGAGCACGCACACGTAGCGGGCGGCCCGGCGCTGCGGTGGCAGGCCGGCCAGCTCGTCCAGCAGCTTCGCATTGTTCTGGGCATCGGTGGCCACCTCGCCGGCGTAGCGGCGCGTGCGCACGCCCGGGCCCCAGCGGAGCGCCTCGACCTCGAGGCCCGAGTCGTCGGCGAGCACCGGCAACCTCGTCCGCGCGGCCCAGAAGCGGACCTTGATGAGCGCATTCGCCTCGAACGTGGCGCCGTCCTCGACCGGATCGCCGGCCAGACCCAGCTCGTCCAGCGAGACGAGCGCCGTCCGCGAGAGCCCCAGCAGTTCGCGCAGCTCCCTCAGCTTGTGCGCAGAGCGCGTCGCGACGAGGATCCGCCGCTCCCCGGACGCGGTCACGCCGCGGCGCGGGCGATCGCCTCGCGTTGCAGGGCGAACAGCTTCTGCATGCCGTCGTCGGCCAGCGAGAGGAGCCGCTCCATGGCCGCCCGGTCGAACGGCTTGCCCTCGGCCGTGCCCTGCACCTCCACGTACGTCCCGGCGTCCGTGGCCACCACGTTGAAGTCCACGTCGGCGCGCGAGTCCTCGGCGTAGTCGAGGTCGAGCAGCGCCACGCCGTCGACGAGGCCGACGCTCACGGCCGCGATCTGGCCGGCCACCGCCGCGCCCAGCCCGCGCCGCTTCAGGGCCAGCACGAGCGCCACGTAGCCGCCGGTGATCGAGGCGGTGCGCGTCCCGCCATCGGCCTGGAGGACGTCGCAATCCACGGTCACGGTCCGCTCACCCAGCTTCGCGGCGTCCACCACGCCGCGCAGCGAGCGGCCCACCAGCCGCTGGATCTCGTGCGTGCGGCCGCCGAGGCGCCCCTTCACGGCCTCCCGCTGCGTGCGCTCGGAGGTGGCCCGGGGCAGCATCGAGTACTCGGCCGTGACCCAGCCGATGCCCTTCCCGCGCAGGTGCGGCGGGATGCGCTCCTCGAGCGTGGCCGCACAGAGCACGTGCGTGTCGCCGACGCGGATGAGGCAGGAGCCCTCGGCCCACTTCTGCACGTCCAGCTCGATGGTCGTGGGGCGGAGCTGGCCGGGCGTGCGCCCGTCACCCGGGCGTGCGCCCGTCACCGCGGAAGCGGCCGGAGCCGATGCTCATCAGGGAGTTCCCTCCTCACGCTTGGCGGCGACCCAGAGCTCGTCCAGCTCCTCGAAGGTCATCTCGTCGAGCCGCCGACCTGCGGCGAGCCGCTCGACCCGGGCGAAGCGTCCGGCGAACTTCGCGCTGGCGGCCCGCAGAGCCGCCTCCGCGTCGATGCCCAGCTTACGCCCCAGGTTGACCATCACGAGCAGCAGGTCGCCGAGCTCCTCGCGGCGTTCGTCGGCAGTCTCCGCGGAGAGCAGCTCGACAGCCTCCTCCTCGAGCTTGTCGATGACGCCCTCGACGTCCGGCCAGTCGTAGCCCATGGACGCTGCCCGCTCCTGGATCTCCTGGGCGTAGGCGAGCGCGGGCAGCGAGCGCGACACGCCGGCGAAGGCCTCGGGCATTAGCTCGTCCCGGGCGTGCCGGGGGGGCTCGCCGGCCGCCGCGGCCTCCGCCCGCTCGCCGGCCTTGATCGTCTCCCAGTTGCGGATCACCTCGCCGACCGAGGCCACCTCCAGCTCGCCGAAGACGTGCGGGTGGCGGCGCACGATCTTGGCCATGATCGAGCGGTACACGTCGCTCAGGTCGAAGACGCCGGCCTCGGCCGCGTACTCGGCGTGGAGGACCACCTGCAGGAGCAGGTCGCCCAGCTCGTCGGCCAGCGCCGGGGTCGAGCCCGCCTCGAGTGCGTCGTAGACCTCGTAGGCCTCCTCGAGGAGGTGCCGCCGCAGGCTCTGGTGGGTCTGCTCGCGGTCCCACGGGCAGCCGTCCGGGGCGCGCAGCCGTGCCGCCAGCCAGGGCAGGCCGTGGGGGCTGGCCAGGTTCGCCTCGTCGCGCAGGGGCGGCACGTACCAGGCGCCCGACGCGAGTGGCGCGCCGTGAAGCCCGCCGACGATCGCATCCGGGGCGCCGAGCAGCCCGTGCACCGGGTGGTCGGCCGGGTAGAGGGCACCGAGGATGGCCGGGACCTCCGGCGGGCGCGCATGGCGGCCGGGCAGGACCGGCGCATCGAAGGCGAGCGCCGAGCCGGATGCGGGCGCCGCGACCGCGTCCCCGAGGATCAGCAGCGGCCAGCCCGGATCGAACGGCAGGCGGACGAGAGCCGACGCCGCGGCCAACTGGAGGCCGTCGCCGGGGCGGACGCCGAGGCGACGCTCGAGTTCGTGGAGCGCCTCCTCGAGCACCTCCTAGAGGCCGGACCCGAGCGCGGCGTCGTCGCGCGTGATGACGGCCGCCCCCTTCTTCGGCGCGAACCAGAGGGTGAAAGCGTTGAGCTGGATCCTGTTGATCTGCTCCGGATCCAAGGGGCGCGTCTCGCGCCCGACGACCTTGTAGATGTGGAAGCCGTCGCCCAGCTCCAGGCCCTCGCCGATCTGGCCGGCCTGCAGCGTGAAGAGGGCCTCCTCGATCGTGGGGTCGGACGACTGCCCGGGGGCGATCCAGCCCAGGTCGCCACCCTTGGCGGCCTCGAGGCCGTCCGATTCCTCCTTCGCGATGGCCGCGAAGTCGGCGCCCGGCTCGTTGACCTTCACGAGGAGCTCTGCGGCGCGCTGCTTCGGCGCCGGGCGGAAGCGGTCGAAGAGGATGACGTGCCAGCCGAATTGCGACTTCACCGGGCCGACGATGTCGCCCTTCCCGTGCGTGCCCTCGAAGATGGCGTCAGCGAACTCCTGGACCATCGCGCCGCGGGTGAACCAGCCGAGGTCCCCGCCGGTCGCGCCGCTGCCCGTGTCGTCGCTCTCGGCCTTGGCCAGCGTGGCGAACTCCGCCTCGCGCTCGGCCACGTCGGCGATGGCGCGCAGCTTGGCGGCCGCAGCGTCGGCCTGCTGCTGCGAGTCGGCCCAGGCCGGGTCGTCGGTGGGCAGGGCGGAGGCGCCGCCCGGGTCGTCCTGCGGCGAGTACAGGATGTGCGAGGCCCGGACCTCCTGGCCCCCCGCGTCGCCGGAGCCCTTGTCGATGAGGATCTCGTAGGCGTGGACCTGTTCGACCGGGCCCGCGGTCGCCAGCGCCACGAGCTTCTCGGTGATCTTTTCCTGCAGGACCTGGGCGGTGAGGTAGGTCTTGTAGGCCTCGAGCCCCGGGCCCTGCTCGACGGCCGCGCGGAAGGCGGCGTCCTCCTTGGCGGGCGTGATCTCGGTCACGCGCCCGATGCGGAACGTGCCGTCGGCGCCCTCGATCACCTCGGTCGTCCCGTCGAGCGGCAGCGCGAAGACCGCCTTCACCCAGGCCCGGTCGGTGGGGTTCGTGTCGGCCAGGGAGCCGAAGTCGCCGCCCTGCTCCTTGCTCGCGTCGTTGCTGTACTGCTTCGCCACTGCGGCGAAGTCCTTGCCGGCCTTCAGCTCGGCCAGGGCCTGCTCGGCCTTCGCCTTCCCGGCGTCACGCTGGGCCTGCGAGGGGAAGTCGGAGCCGGCGTCCACCTCGGGGCGCACGAAGATGGCCAGCGTCTGGCGCAGCTCGGGCTGGGAGGACTCCTTCTTCAGCGCGGCCTCGAGGTCGGCGTCGCTGGCCGAGACACCCTCGGCGGCGGCGTACTTCTCGATCACGAGCGCGTCGATCAGCCCCTCGAGCGCGCCCTGCGTGACCTGCTGCCTCTGCTGATCCAGGAGCTCCAGTTGCTGGGAGGCGATGTCCTGGCCGACCTGCCCGGCGGCGAGCGACTCGCGCACCCGCTTCTCGCCCTCGCCGATGCGGAACAGCTCGATCTTCGTCCGTTCCAGCCACTGGTCGCGCGTGATCGCGCTGCCATCCACGGTCGCGACCGGCTTGAGGTGGTCGTTGTACCAGGAGACGACGACTGAGCCGGCCAGGATGCCCACGGCGATGACGATGACGGCGATGAAGCCGATCGTGACGTAGAGCTTCTGACGCGCCTCGTTGTCGTGGCTGGAGCGGCGTGAGCGGCCCGCGGTCGGCCTGGCTCGAAGAGTCATGGTTGGTCAGGGTCCTGTGGCGATGGGAGGTCCGTGGGTGGCAACGGCGCTCGGCCGTCGTGGAGCGGTCGGTATCGTACCCTACGCCGCCACCCGACCGGCGCGCAGCCCCGGGCGACCCTCGTCAGCCACGATCGCTCGACCGTGCCAGAATCGCCGGCCTGTGAGCCGCCACGCCACGACCCCCGCCACCACGGCTGCGCGCGCGGGTCTCGCCAACGACCGCTTCCGCCCCGATCTCGAAGGGCTGCGCGCCGTGGCGATCCTCCTCGTCCTGCTGTACCACGCCCATGTGCCTGGTTTCGGTGGTGGCTTCGTCGGCGTCGATGTCTTCTTCGTCATCTCCGGGTTCCTGATCACGGGCATCCTCGTTCGCGACCTCGACGCCACGGGGACGATCTCGCTGGGCGCGTTCTATGCGCGCCGGGCTCGTCGGCTGCTGCCGGCCGCGGCCGTGGCACTGGTCGTGACGCTGCTCGCCTCGGCCGTCCTGCTCGCGCCGGTCGAGATCGCCGACGTCGCTCGCGACGGCCTGGCGGCCGGCCTGTACGTCTCCAACATCGGGTTCGCGCTGCAGGCCACCGACTACCTGCAGGCCGGCCAGGCACCCTCGCCGCTCCTGCACTTCTGGTCGCTCTCGGTCGAGGAGCAGTTCTACCTCCTGTGGCCCGCGCTGCTGCTCCTGGCCGCTCGATCGGTGGGGCGCTCGCATCGGGTCCTGGCGACGATCATGGCATCGGTCACGGTCGCCTCCCTGGTGGCATCGGTGGTCCTGACCCAGGTCGCGGCGCCCTGGGCGTTCTTCGCACCCGTGACGCGGGCATGGGAGCTGGGGCTCGGCGCGCTGGTGGCCGTCATGGCGGCGGGTACGCTGCGGCTGGGCCGGCGGACCGCGATCGCGGCGGGTCTCCTGGGGCTGGCGGGCATCGCCGGGGCGGGGATCGGCCTCAACAACGACACCCCCTTCCCGGGCGTGGCCGCGACCGTGCCCGTGCTCGGGTCCGCGCTGGTCATCGCCGCGGGGCTGGGCCGGCAGGCCGGGCCCGTGTCGCGCCTGCTGACGGTCGCTCCGATGCGCTGGCTGGGGCGGATCTCATACTCGCTCTACCTCTGGCACTGGCCCCTCATCGTCCTGCCCGCGGCCGCGCTCGGGGCATCCCTGCCGACATACGGCCGCGTCGTGCTGGCGGTCGTGGCCATCCCCATCGCGGCCGCGAGCCAGCGCTGGATCGAGGAACCGTTCCGTCACGGCCGATGGATCGGCCAGGCTCCGCGGCGGACGTTCGCGGCGGCCGCCGGGCTGATGCTGGCGGTGGGGGTCGTGGCCGTGTCGCTGGGGGCCCTGTCCTCGCCGGCGAGCGGCGACGGCCGGGCGGCGGCCTCGTCCTCCATCTCTGACGCCGAACTGGACCGGGCGTATGCCGACGGGCTCGACGTGGCCATCCCGGGAGGGACCTCGACGCCGTCGCCGTCACTCGCAGCCTCCGATCCGCCGAGGACCGCGCCGGGCCGCGTGCCCGCCGACCTCGTCCCGGAGCTGGCCCTCGCCCGCGACGACCTGCCGCGGATCTACGGGGACGGCTGCCATCTCTCCGTGCCGGAGACGGCGTCCCCCGCCTGCGTGTTCGGCTCCGTGGCCTCCGAGCAGGTGATCGTCCTGTTCGGCGATTCGCATGCGGCGCAGTGGTTCCCCGCCCTCGAGCGGCTCGCCTCGAGCCACGGCTGGCGGCTCGTCTCCTTGACCAAGTCATCCTGCCCGGCCGCGGATGTGACGATCTGGAGCACCAGCCTCAAGCGCGAGTACTCGGAGTGCGACGAGTGGCGCCGCGCTGCCCTGGAGCGGATCGCACGCGAGCATCCCTGGCTCGTCGTCATCTCGGACAGCAGGGAATACACGCTCTGGTCGGAGGGTGCGCTGGTCCCGGCCGCTGAGGGAGGGGCGCTCTGGAACGGCGGTCTGGGACGCACGCTCGCGAACCTGGCTGCGGTCGCCGGCCGCGTCGTCCTGATCGGGGATACGCCCCGCTCGCAGGTCGATCCCCCGGTCTGTCTGTCGCGTCATCCGGATGACGTGCTCGCCTGCGCCAGCCCCCAGCGCCTGGCGCTGGACACCGCGCGCCTTGCGGAGGAGCGGGCCGTCGCCGCGACGGCGCACGCCGGGTTCGTCGATCCCACGGCGTGGGTCTGCCCATCGGAACCGTGCCCGGTCATCGTCGGCCGTCTGCTCGTCTACCGCGACGAGCAACATCTGACCGCCACGTTCGCCCGCGCCCTGGCGAACCGGCTCCTCGACGAGCTTCGCTAGCCTCGGCCGAGGGGACCCGCCAGCGCTCTCTCCCGCCCGGTCAGCGCGTGTCCCCGTCCGGTGCCAGCCGCTCGATGATCGCGCACAGGCGGTCGGCCTCGCGCTCCCACGACAGTTCTCCGATGCGCCCGGTCATCACGGCCACCGACGCCTCGCGGGCGGCCGCGTCGTCCACGAGCGAGAGGATGGCCGAGGCGAGTCCATCCGGGTCGCCCGGTTCATAGGTCCGCACGGCACCAGCGGGGAAGGTGCGCTCGACGAGCGGCAGGCGCGACGCGACGACGGGCTTGCCCATCGCGCCGTACTCGAGCACCTTCGTCGACAGCGAGAGGTCCGTGAACGGGTCCCGTCGGGTGGGCGCCAGTCCGATGTCGGCCGCCGCGATGGCCGCGGGGACGTCCTCGAGGGGGATCCGGCCATGGAACCCGACCTGGTCCGCCAGCCCCAGCCGGGTCGCGCGGGCCCGCAGCTGCTCGGTGGCGTCGCCGCGACCGTACAGCTCGAGCCGGACCGGCAGAGCCGGCCGAGTCGCCCGCAGCCGGGCCAGGCCGTCGAGCACCACGTCGAGCTCGTAGGTCGGCGTCAGGGCGCCGGCATAGACCAGCCGCAACGTACCGTCGGCCAGGAACGCCCGGTGCGGATAGAGGGCCGGATCGAAGCGCCGCAGCGACGGGCAGTTGAGGATGACGGCGACCTTGGCGGCCGGGACGCCCAGGGCCACGAGCCGCGCCGCCAGCGCTTCGTTCACGGTGATCACGGCGTCCGCGGATGCGATCGAGAGTCGCTCCGCGACGAGCAGGAGCCGGTGCGCGAGCGGGCTGGACGCGCGCGGAAACCGCATGCGGAAGAACTCCGGCATCGCCTCGTGGAGATCGAGCAGGACGGGCACCCCGGCGAGCTTCAGCGGCAGGGCGGCGAAGACCAGGAAGTCGGGCAGGGTGTGCACCTGGACCGCCGCGTACCGCCGGCGCCGGTGCTCCCGTGTCGCCGCCCACGCGGCACGGAGGAGGAAGGCGAGGTACTCGCCGAGGTAGGTGCGCAGCCCGGCCCCCTGGTGCCGCTGCACGTCGAGCCGATGCACGCGCACTCCGTCGACCATCCCCTGCGGAGCATCGTGCGGCCTGCGCAGGGCGAAGACGTCGACGGGGCGGCCGCGCTCGACGAGCGAGGCGGCCTCCCGGCGGACGCGCGAGTCCTCGTCGAAGAAGGCGTGGACGAGCATGCACACCGGACGGCGCGATGCGCTGGGGGAGCTGGCGGTCACGGCGCGACATGGTAGTCCCTTCGGCGCGTCAGACCACCCATCGATGCTACGCTCCAGCGGCTCATGGACATGCCCCAGGAAGCTCCCGCCGCGTTCCGCACGTCGGCGTTCCGCACGTCGGCGGCCCGGCCGGGGCCGCTCGGCCTCGTCGCCGAAGCGCTCCATGAGGTCCGCTCGCGGCACCGCCTCATCCGCTACCTGGCCCAGGCGGACCTCAAGAAGAAGGGCACCGACACCCTCTTCGGCAACGTGTGGTGGATCCTCGACCCCCTGCTCCAGATGGCCGTCTACGTCATCCTCGTGACGCTCATCTTCCAGCGCTCGGTGCCCGACTACCCGCTCTTCGTCTTCGCCGCGATCCTGCCCTGGAAGTGGTTCACGACGGCCATCGGCGACGCCATCGCGTCGGTCAGCGGCCAGGACCGGCTCATCAAGCAGATCAAGTTCCCGAAGATCGTGCTGCCGTCCGCGGTGATGCTCGCCGGGATCGCCCAGTTCGCCTTCGGCCTGATCCCCCTGGCCGCGATGCTCGTGCTGATGTACCCGGCGCGGATCAGCCCGATGCTCGTCTTCATCCCGGTCGTGGCCGCGGTCCAGTTCGTCTTCACGGTGGGCCTGGGGCTGCTGCTGGCCGCCGTCAACGTCTTCTTCCGTGACGTCGGCATCCTGGCTCGACACGTTCTCCGGCTCTGGTTCTACCTGTCGCCGGCACTCTACGGGGCCGCGGTCGTGGCCGAGGTCGGGGACTCGCAGCCCATCATCGCGACGCTGATGAGGCTGAACCCGTTCTACACCATCCTCGAGTCGTACCGGCAGGCGATCTACGACGGCGCCGTGCCCGACCTGGCCGCGCTCGCGGTCGTCCTCATCGGCAGCGTCGGGCTGCTCCTGGTCGGCGTCGTCTTCTTCAAGCGGCTCGAGCCGGCCTTCGCGAAGGTGCTGTGATGGCATCCGGCAACGGCGGCTCGGCCGAGTACGCCATCGACGTCCAGGGGCTCGGCGTTCGCTACAACCTGCGCCTGACGCGCAAGACGACGCTGCGGCAGTCGCTGGCCACCATCGTCCGGCGCGGCGAGGGCGAGCGCACCTTCTGGGCCCTCCAGGACGTCACCTTCCGACTCGTGCAGGGCGAATCGCTCGCGGTCATCGGGCCCAACGGTGCCGGCAAGAGCACGCTGCTGCAGGCGCTCGCCGGCATCATCCTGCCCTCGGCCGGAGGCCTCGAGGTCCGCGGGAAGGTATCGGGCCTCCTGCAGCTCGGGGCCGGCTTCGATCAGGAGCTGACCGGCCGCGAGAACATCATGCTGGCCGGCGCGTTCCTGGGCATCGATCACCGGGACATGGAGCGGCTGGCCCCAGGCGTCATCGATTTCGCCGACATCGGGCAGTTCATCGATGCCCCCCTCAAGACCTACTCATCGGGCATGCGCGCGCGGCTCGGCTTCGCCATCGCCACCTCCGTCGACCCAGACATCCTGCTCATCGACGAGGTCCTGGCCACCGGCGACCAGGTCTTCCGCGTGAAGAGCAAGGCCCGGGTGCTGGAGCTGGCACGGGCGGCCAAGGCCATCGTCCTCGTGACGCACGACATGACCTGGGTGACCGAGTTCTGCAATCGCGCCATGCTCATCGAGGCGGGCCATGTCGTGGCCGAGGGTGAGCCGGAGGAGATCGTGCGCATCCACCAGGAGCACTCGGAGGCGTCGCGCCTGCGGAAGGCGGCCGAGGCCGCCGCGCTCCTCGGCACGGACGCGGCCGCCGCGGCCGCACTCGGCGCCCGGCCGCCCGGCGCAGGCGCGCTCTAGCCCGATCCTCCCGGAGCGGGTGCCCCGAGCGTGGCATACAGCGTGAGCAATCGCTCCGCCTGAGGCTGCCAGCCGTACGGCCCGCGGGCCGCATCCAGGCAGGCGTCGCGGTATCGAGCCCGGACCTCGGGCGGCGCGTCGAGGATGGCCCGGATGGCGCGGGCGATGTCGGCGGCGTCGTTCGGGTCGCAGAGGACGCCGCAGCCGGTCTCGCGGATGATCGGCGCCATGCCCGGCAGGTCGCTGGCCACGACGGGCGTGCCGGCGCCCATCGCGTCGAACAGCTTCGTGGGCGTGTTGAGCCGGTGGTTGAGCGTGGCGGCCTGGACAGGCATCGCCGACACGTCGGCCGACGCCGTCCAGGCGGGGATCTCTTCCGGCGCGACGCCGGGCAGGAAGTGGATGCGGCCAGCGTGGGGCAGCGCCGCCGCACGAGCGCGGAACGTCTCGTAGCGGGCGCCGAAGCCCACGACGACCAGCACGGCTCGTTCGACGAGCCCGATCGCGTCGCACAGCTCCTCGATGCCGCGATGCGCGACGACCTGGCCGAGGTAGAGCACGACCCGCTCGTCCGGGCGGGCCCAGGCCGAGGCGCTCGTGGAAGCGGCGCGGCGGGGGGTCCGGACGCTGCCAGGCGGGCTGCGTGTTCATCACGATCGTCGCCGCTCGACCGAACGTCTCCTCCAGCACGTCGGCGTAGGGGCGGCTGACCGTGAGGAGCGCGTCGGCGGCCCGGACCCAGGCGCGCTCTCGGCGCCGCAGCAACCAGCGCCAGGGACCGGGCAGGCGGGCGAAGCGCCCGCTCTCGACGTGCACATCCCGACTGTCGTAGACGACCCGCCCCCCACCTCGCCGTCGGAGGGCGAGGGCGAGAGGCAGCGTCACCAGGCCCTCCGCCTGCCAGATGTCGGCACGCGACACGTTGTGCCCGATGGCCTCGGCCCAGCGTCGCGCGAGCAGGACGAAGCGGATGCCCTGGAGGGTGCGCCCGATGGCCTCGCGCACCACCTGCGTCGGGCCGAGCACCGCGGGCGCCGTGTCGGCCGGCAGCGGCGGAGCCAGGATCCACCTGGGGGGCGGCGGCTGGGCGACGCGAAGGATCGTGAAGCCGTCCCGCTCCTCTCGCTGCGGGAGGGCGTCGCGATGCCGGGCCACGACCGTGACCCGGTATCCGGCCGCCGCCAGCGTCGAGGCCAGCTTCCACGACCGCGAGTCGGTGAGGAACGGGTTGTTGAGCAGCAGGACGACGCTCGGGGCCGGCTCGACTGCCCCGCTGGGCCGGATCACGACGCGGTCTCCGCCAGGCGCCCGTAGAGGGCCACGAGGCCCGTCTGCTGGATCTCCCATGCATAGCGCTCGAGCGCCGCCCGGCGCACCCTGGCGCGAAGCGCCGCGCGGGCCTCGGGCGGCGGATCGAGCAGCGCGGCGATGGCCGTGGCGATGGCCGACGGGGCGACCTCGCAGCAGCGCCCGAGCCCCTCGGCCGTCACGAGACGGCAGTGCTCGGTTTCCTGGGCGACGATCACGGGCACGCCCGCCATCATGCTCTCGAAGAGCTTGTTGGCCAGGTTGAGCCGCTGGTTGAGCGTGCGCGGCGGTCGGCCGTCACGAGACGGCAGTGCTCGGTTTCCTGGGCGACGATCACGGGCACGCCCGCCATCATGCTCTCGAAGAGCTTGTTGGCCAGGTTGAGCCGCTGGTTGAGCGTGCGCGGCGGTTGGCCCACGAACGAGACGTCGGCCGAGGCGGTCCACTCCAGGAGCTCGCCGGGCGGGACGGCATCGAGGACGTAGAGCCGACCGGGACGTCGAGCCGCCTCCTCGCGCAGGGAATCCCGAAGCCGCCCGTACCCGAGCAGGACGACAGCCACCGGCCGGTCGCGCAGGCCCGGCTCGTCGAGCGCGGCGACGAGCTCCTCGATGCCGCGGTCGACCGAGAAGCCGCCCTGGTAGATGACGAGCGGGCGCCGGCCGGCGGCGCCCAGCGCGGCCCGCAGGCGATCCGACCGCGGCGGCTCGGGGTCCTCGGGGCGCCAGCGGGGCGGGCAATTCAGCATGACGACCGGCTCGGGGACCGCGAAGCGCCGCGCGACCTCGCGCGCCACGGCGTCGCTGACCGCCATCAGGCCTGCCGCCGCGCGCATCCAGGCCGCCTCGCGACGTCGTACGAGCGCCCGGAAGCCGCCCGGCATGCGGGCCAGGCGGGCCGCCTCGGTGTGGATGTCGGCGACGTCGTACACGAAGCGGGCGCGCGTGAGGCGCGCCGCGGCGTGGACGACGGGCAGGGCGATGAGCGCCTTGGCGTGGAAGACGTCCGCGCCGGGAGCCGCGCCGACGACGGCGTCCGCCCATGGCCCGACCCGGCGCGCGTGGGCGGCGATCTCCACCACCCGGCGCATCGGGGCCCGCAACCGGTCGAGCCCGTGCGGGCGGCCCGGCGGCAGCTGTGTCGCCTCGGGATCGAAGCCGAGGACGCGCGCCAGCAGCCGCCGCGCACGTTGCGGAAGGGGTCGGAAGGCGCTCGTCACGCGCCGGTCGAGCGGCAGGCGCCTGAGCGCGGCCCCGCTGGCCAGCTGCTCCCGCTCGGGAAGTCCGGGGCCGGCGAGACCGAGGATCGTCACGCTGTGGCCGGCGCCGACGAGCGCCGCGGCCGTGCGCAGGAGACGCGTGTCGTACTCGAAGGTGTTGGCGGCCACGATGGCCACGCGCAGGCGCACCGTCATGAGCGGGGCACTCGGCGATCCACCAGCGCGAGGTACTCGGGCATGCGGATGTCCCAGGCGTATCGCTGCGGGCCCGTCGCGCGGCACGCTCCGCCGGCGGGGCATCGAGCAGCGTCCGCAACGCGGCCGCGATGGCGACCGGGTCGTCCGGCGCGACGGCGATCCCCAGCCCCTCGGGCGCCAGCACCGCCTCCACCCCGGCCAGCCCGGCGCCGTAGACGACGGGTGCACCGCCGGCCAGGCTCTCCCAGAGCTTGTTCGGGGTGGAGAGGCGGAGATTCAAGGTGCTGTCGGGGCTCGTGAAGACGGTCGCGTCGGCGCCCGCCGCCCAGCGGGCGACCTCGGTCGGCGGGACCGCCGGCAGCGTGACGTGCCGACCCGGTCGTTCGGCGTCGCGCGCCCGCAACTCCCCTTCGAGCGGGCCGTAGCCGATGGCCACGAAGGCGGCGTCGGCCACGCGCATCACGGCGTCGCCGGCCTCCAGGATCCCGCGACCCGGCACGAAACGGCCCAGGAACGCCACCACGCGCGTCGTCGCCGGGAGCCCGGCCGCCCGGCGGACCAGGTCCGTGTCGCCCTGCGGCAACTCGGCCCGCGCGGGCGCGTTGAAGATGACGAGTGGCCGCTCGGCCAACCGCCAGCGCATCACGGCGTCGTCGGCCAGGGCATCGTTGACCGTCGTGAGCAGGTCGGCGACGTGGACGAGCCCCGCTTCGCGACGGCGGTAGAGCGACCGCCGCCAGCCGGGCAGGGTCGGATAGCGATTGGCCTCCAGGAAGATGTCGATCAGGTCGTAGACCACGGCCCCTCTCCGGCCGCTCCTGCGCGCGGCCGAGGCGAGCTGATGCGCGGCGACCGCCGCACCGAGACCGCAGGCGTGGTAGAGGTCCGCGGGCGGCAGGTCGTGCAGTCCGTTGGCCCACGCTCGCGCCGCCAGCGGCCAGGCCGCGACCTGCGCCACCGCTGACGGGGTCGGCAGATGCAGCCGGCGCAGGCCACGCCCCAGGCGGCCGCGCCGATCGTGCATGAAGCTAATGAGCCGGCCCCGTGGGGCTGCACGGATCAGCTCGATGCCGTCCACGATCTCGCGCTCCGGCAGGCCGTCGCCCGCAAGCCCGGCGATCGTCACCTGCCACCCGGCGTCGCGGAGAGTCCGCGCGAAGCGTTCGGTGCGCGAGTAGCCGACGAGCGTCTTGTGGGAGAGGACGATCGCGCGCCGCGGGCCCCCTGCTGGGATCGGCCCCTTCATGCCCCAGCCTCCGGCGTGCCGACGAGGACCGCGTACGTCGCGAGGAGATGACCCGCCTCCGTCTCCCAGTTGTAGCGATCCAGGGCTGCGGCGCGGCACCGGCGCCGGAGAGCCGCCCGATCCGCCGGGTCGGCCCCCAGGATCCCGGCCGTGGCGCGGGCGATGGCCCCGGGATCGGCCGGGTCGCACACCACGCCCGCGCCGGTGTCCCCGATGATGCGCGCCATCTCCGGGAAGTCGGAGGCCACGATGGGGACACCGGCGGCGAGGCTCTCGAAGACCTTGTTGGGCGACGAAAGCCAGTGGTTGAGCGTGCTGTGCTGGATGGGCGAGATGGTCACGTCGGCCGAGGCCGTCCACTCGAGCAGGACGTCGGGCGGCACCGCGTCCACCACGAAGAGCCGTCCCGCGAGATCCGGCCGCGCCGCCTGGGCGGAGATCCAGTCCCGCTGGGGGCCGTAGCCCAGAAAGACGCCCACGGCGTCGCGCAGCTCGGGCTCGAGCAGCGCGGCCACGATCTGCTCGATGCCGCGATGCGGCCGGAAGCCACCCTGGTAGATGACGATCGGCGTTCCCGGCGCGATGGGCAGGCGGGCGGTCTGCCGGAAGTGATCGAACGTCGGCGGCTCCGGGTCGTCGGAACGCCAGCGCTCGGGACAGTTCATGACCGCGACCGGCTGCTCGATCCGATACCGGCGGGCCATCTCGTCGGCGATCGAGCGGTTGACCGTCACCACGGCGTCGGCGCGGCGCATGAACCAACGGTCGATGGCGGTCAGGACCCTGCGCGTGAACCGAGGAGCGACCGCGGCTCGACCGGACTCCGGATACAGCTCGTGGGAGTCGTAGACGAGGCGCGCTCGATGGCGGCGGGCGAACCACCAGGCCGGGCCGACGCCGGTCAGATCGTGCCCGTGGTAGACATCCGCCGCGGGAACGTGGCGCCCCGCCTTGAAGGTCCAGGTCAGGACCTGGAAGGTCATGCCCAGCCAGTACGAGAGGTGCGAGACGACGTAGAAGACCAACTGCCAGGTCCGTACGAAGGCCAACCGCCAGGTTCGTACGCCGAGGTAGGCCGGAAGCTCCCGGATCCCCAACGCGCGCCAGCGCTCGAGTCGGGGGCGCTGCCGCGCGAGGAAACCGGCGCCCGATCGCCGCGCGACCTCTTCGCCCTCGCTGGCCGCCGGCCCGAGCGAGGCCCTCGTGGCGACCCGCACGACACGCACCGGGCCGCGCATCTCCTGGTCCCGCACGACACGCACCGGGCCGCGCATCTCCTCGTGGGGGAGCCCCTCGCCGCGACGGGCGATGATGGTGACCTCGGCGCCGGCCGCGGCGAGGCTGGCCGCCTCGCGCAGCACCCGCGAGTCCCTCGTGCAGTCGTTCAGCACGAACATGCAGACGCGGCGCCCCACGAGGATCCCCGGTGTGGCGCTCACGAGCCGAGCCAGTCCTCGATGGCCGCGGCGATCGCCGCGCCCGCGCCCGCCGGCGGGACGGTGGCCGTGGCCGACCGGGCGACGGCGCCGGCGAGAGCGCGCTTCGGGGGTGCCAGGCGTGCCATCGCCGCCAGCGCCCGGTCGAGGTCCCGACCCACGAGCGCGGCCCGGCCGCCGGCCGCCTCGAGCGTCCCGCCCCACTCGGTCGTCTCGCGCAGCACCAGGCAGGGCGTGCCGAGCCAGGCCGCCTCGCGCTGCACGCCACCCGAGTCGGTCACCACGGCCGCGGCGTGGAGCTCCAGCGCCAGCGTCGCGCGGTAGCCCTGCGGGGGCACGACATGGACGCGCCGTGGGAGCACCGAACCGTGCTCGTCGAGCGCCTGACGAGTGCCGGGGTGGAGCGCCAGCACGACCGGCTGGCCGAGCTCGCCGAGGATGCGCGTCCAGGCGTGGATCGCGGCCGGCTCGCGATTCTCGGCCCGGTGGACGGTGGCGAAGACGTACTGGCCGGTGCGCAGGCCGAGGGCACGGACCTCCTCCGACGCACCGGCGCGGATGGCGGCCTCCTCGCGCACCGCGGGCACGGTCGCGGCACAGATGTCCTGCATGAGGTCGCCCACGACGAGCACGCGGGCGCTCGAGCGCCCGGCGCCGATCCTCTCGGCCGCCAGGTTCCCCGCGGCCTCGACGTTGGGCGCCAGCAGCAGCCCGGACAGGTGATCCACGACGACCCGGTTGACCTCCTCTGGCATGCCCCGGTCGAAGCTGCGCAGCCCGGCCTCGACGTGGGCCAGCGGCAGATCCAGCTTCGCGGCGACCAGGGCCCCGGCGAGCGTGGAGTTCGTGTCGCCGAAGACGACGACCGCGTCGGGCGTCTGGCCGATGAGGATCGGCTCGAGGCGATCGAGCATCGCCGCCACCTGCCGCGCGTGCGTGCCGCTTCCGACGCCGAGCTGGTGGGCGGGTGCGGGCAGGCCCAGCTCGCCGAAGAACGCGCCGGCCATGCCGTCGTCGTAGTGCTGGCCGGTATCGATGAGGACCGGCCGGTGGCGAGCGCGCAGGTCCGGCCAGGCGGCGGCGGCCTTGATGAGCTGCGGCCGGGTGCCGACGACGCAGGTCAGCCGGCGGCCCCCGACGGTCACTGCCCCGCGCCGCGACCCGCCGTCGCGAGGCGGCGACCCGCCCGCGCCCCGTCGCCGCGACCGACGCCGATGTAGCGCACGCCCTCCGGTCGCACCACGTCGCGCAGCGTGTTGCGACCGTCGTAGACGACGCGCAACCCCGGGAACGCCGCGTGGTCGAGCGCGCGGAATTCGGCCGCGCCCGTCTGCACGACGATCGCCTGCGCCGGCGAGGCCTCCCCCCAGTGCCAGACTCGGACGCCGAGCCGCTCCACCTCCTCGGCGCTCATGAGGGGGTCGTAGGCCCAGACCTCGGCGCCGTGGAAGCGGAGGCGCTCGATGAGCGGGATGGCACGCGAGTAGGCCAGCTCCTTGACGTTCTCGCGGTAGGTCAGGCCGAGCACGAGCACCGGCACGCCCTCGAGCGAGCCGAGCTCCCGCTGCAGCTCCTGGACGGCGTGGCCCACCTGGCCGTCGTTGACGCGGCGGGCAAGCTCGGGGATCTGCAGCTCCGGTGCGCGGCTGATGAGGAAATGCGGGTAGACGGGGATGCAGTGGCCGCCGACGCCGATGCCCGGCTGATGGATGTGCGAGAAGGGCTGGCTGTTCGCGCCGCTGATCACCTCGGCGATGTCCACGCCCATCCGCTCGGCGTAGCGGGCGAACTCGTTGGCCAGCGCGATGTTGACATCCCGGTAGGTCGTCTCGGCCAGCTTGGCGAACTCCGCCGCCTCGGCGGAGGAGAGGCGCCAGACCTCTGCCCGCAGGACGCTCCGGTAGAAGGCCTCGGCGCGGGCAGCGCTCGCCTCGTCCACGCCGCCCACGAGCTTGGGATAGGTGGCCAGGTCGCGGAAGACACGCCCGGTGTAGACGCGCTCCGGGCTGAACGCCAGGAGGAACCCCACCTCGGGGTCGCCGAGGGGGAGACCGCTCGCCCGCTCCAGCAGCGGCCCGAAGCGCCGCCGCGTGTCGCCCACCGGCAGCGTCGTCTCGTAGATGACCAGGCTGCCGGGGCGGAGACCCGGGCCCACCGACTCCGAGGCGGGGTCGATCATGCGGTAGTCGGGCTCCTGCTCGTCGGAGAGCATGAGCGGCACGATCATCACGACCACGTCCGCTCGGCGGGCGGCCTCCGCGTGGGCGAGCGTCGCCTCGAAGCGGCCGGCGGCATGGGCTGCGACGATCCGCTCGCGCAGGCCGGGCTCCTCATCGAAGTGGACTCGGCCGGCGTTCAGCCCCTCCACCACGGCCGGCACGACGTCCACGCCGATGACGTGCCAGCCGGCGTCGGCGTACTGCGCCGCGAGCGGCAGGCCGATCTTGCCCATGCCCACCACGGCCACCGTGCCTGTTCGGTCGGGCTCGCCGCGCCAGGGCCTCGCGAGGGGCCGCTCGGGCGGATCCCACGCGGTCGGATCGGACATCAGGGGACCTCCAGGGCTTCGATGGTGATCGGTCGGTGCTCCTCGGCCGAGCGCAGGAGCGTGTTGGCGAGGGCCACGGCCCACAGCCCCTCCTCGCCGCTGATGGCGGCCGGCCCGCCGGAGCGCACCGCCACGAAGAAGGCGTCGAGCTCGCGGCGGAGCGGCTCGGCCGGCGTGACGGGAAGCGTGACGGTCTCGCCGGCGAAGGTCGGCGCGTAGCCGTCGAGGTAGGTCGGGGCCAGGTCGCGCGAGCCGCGTGTGAAGGTCAGCGACTGCGAGAGGTAATCCACCTGGAACATGCCCTCTTCGCCGAGGACGACGATGCGCCGCTGCTTCTCCGGTGTCAGCCAGTTCACGTCGAGCTGGCCGAGTGCGCCCCCGGGGAAGGCGAGGAGCGCGTAGATGAGGTCCTCGTGGGCCGTATGCACGTGGCGTGTCGACTCGGCGTAGGCGCGGATGGGCCGCTCCCCGACGAGGTGGCAGATGATGTCCACGTCGTGCGTGGCGAGGTCGACGGCCACGCCCACGTCACGGATGCGCTCCGGCAGCGGGCCGCCGCGGATCGTGCGCACGCTGAAGATGCGACTCAGTGCGCCGCCGCGGAGTCGACGGTCGAGCTCCAGGACGGCCGGGTTGAAGCGCTCGATGTGGCCGACCTGCAGCACGACGCCCCGGGCCGCGGCGGCCGCCACCAGCTCGCGCCCCTCCTCGACCGTGCGCGCCAGCGGCTTCTCCACGAGCACCGCCACGCCCCGGGCGATGGCCGCCAGGGCCACCGGGTGGTGGAGCGTGGTGGGTGCGGCCACGATCACGGCGTCCAGCCGCTCCTCGGCGAGCATGGTCGACGGGTCGTCGAAGGCGTGCACCCCCGGCGCCAGCGCCAGCGCCGCCTCGCGCGCGGCGAGCACGGGGTCGGCCAGGGCGACGAGCGTCACGTCGTCGCGCTCAGCAAGGTTACGCAGGTGGTTGCGACCCATCGTGCCCAGGCCCGCGAGGCCGACCCGGAGTCGCACCCCTGCGGTCCCCGAGCGGTCCGAGGCGGACGTCATGTGCTGGCCACCGCCGACTCGACCGGCGCAGCCACCTCGCGCACGGCGCGGATGACCGTTTCGAGCTCCTCCTCGGTCAGGTTCGGCCGCACCGGGATGGAGAGCACCTCGTCGGAGAGCTGATCCGTGATCGGCAGATGGAGGTCGCGGGCGCCGGGCAGGTAAGCCTGAAGGTAGTCCTGCCTGTGGATGGGCACCGGGTAGTAGATGAGCGTGCCCACGCCGCGTTCGGCGAGCCCGTCGATGACGCGCTGCCGCTCCCCGGGGAAGCGCATCGTGTACTGGTGCCAGACGTGCTCGCGACCCTCGGGCACGCGCGGCGTCAGGTACCCGCGCAGGCCGTCGCCGAGGCGCGCGGCGTTGCGGCGACGCTGGGCCGTGCGCTCGTCGAGCCGGGACAGCTGCGCCAGGCCGAGCGCGGCCGCGAGGTCGGTCGGCTTGTAGTTCGTGCCCAGCGCGTCGTGGTGGTAGCGGACCCGCATGCCGTGGTTGCGGAAGAGTCGCAGCCGCTCGGCCAGCGCGTCGTCGTCGGTCGTGGCGAAGCCGCCCTCGCCGGTCATCAGGTTCTTCGTGGCGTAGAGGCTGAACATGGCCGGCCCGAAGCGCCCTGCCTTCATCCCGTGGTACGTCGCCCCGTGCGCCTGCGCGGCATCCTCGATGATGAGCAGCCCATGCCGCTCGGCGATCTCCACGAGCGGGCCCATGTCGGCCATCAGCCCGTAGAGGTGCACCGGCATGATGGCCTTGGTGCGCGGCGTGATGGCCGCCTCGACCAGCTCGGGGTCGATGCAGAAGTCCTCGGCACGGATGTCCACGAAGACGGGCGTCGCCCCGGCGCGGAGGATGACGCTGACCGTGGCGTTGAAGCTGAAGGCGACCGTGATGACCTCGTCACCCGGCCCGATGCCCAGCGCGTGGAGGATGGCCTCCTGGGCCAGCGTGCCGTTGGCCATGAGGCACGCGTGGCGCACCCCGCAGTAGGCCGCCCAGGCCTCCTCGAACTCCTGCGTCTTGCGGCCCATGGCCAGCATGCCCGAACGGAGGACCTCGAGGACCGCGGCCTCCTCGGCCGGCCCGATGTCGGGCTTCGAGATGGGGATCACGCGGGGACCTCCGACGCGGCGATGGCGATGCAGGCGTCACCGGAGACGGCATAGCGGCTGGCATCGTCGGGACATGTGGCCTCGCCCGCGTGCGCGCCCCGGACGGGCCTGTCCGCCGCGTCCACCAGCCGTTGGCCGCAGGCGCAGACCCAGCCGATGCGGCGGGCCGGATTGCCGGCCACCAGGGCATGGTCGGGCACGTCGCGGATGACCACCGCGCCCGCACCGACGGTGGCGAAGCGGCCCACGAGCGTCCCCGCCACGACCACCGCCCCCGCCACGACCACCGCGCCCGCGCCCACCGAGCAACCCTCGCGCAGCAGGATCGTGCTCACCGTCCAGTCGTCCGCGCCCGCCAGCGTCCCTGCCAGCGTGATGGCGCGCGGGAAGCGGTCGTTGGTGAGGATCGCGCCGGGCCCGATGAAGACGCCCGACTCGACCGTCACGCCGTGGTACACGAGCGCGTCGTTCTGGATCTTCACGCGGTCGCCGATGCGCACGCCGGCATCGATGTAGGCGCCCGAGCCGACGATGCAGTCGTCGCCGACCACGGCGCCCTCGCGCACCTGGGCACGATTCCAGATCTTCGTGCGCTCACCGATGCGGGCGTCGGCCGAGACGTCCGCGCTGGGGTGGATCACGAGCGTCACTCAGCCGCGCTGGCGTCCGCCGCGGATGAGCGCCCAGACCAGCGCGAACGCGGCGCCGAGCGCGAGGCCCGCCCGCCAGTCGAGGAGGATCCGCCCGTCGCCGCTCACCCGGCGGGCGATGACGAGGCCGGCGTAGCCGCGCTCGCCGATCTCCACGTCCTGCGC
>Ga0209341_10001854_pt1 | contig 20576 bp, 17 predicted proteins | sample RifCSP13_2_FD_184020 | JGI IMG/M metagenome (GOLD analysis project Ga0209341, IMG submission 184020) | Soil microbial communities from Rifle, Colorado - Rifle CSP2_sed 13_2 (SPAdes) (version 2) | ecosystem: Environmental > Terrestrial > Deep subsurface > Rock core/Sediment | place: Rifle... | reverse complement strand
CACCCAGCCGGCGCACCATGCCCTGGCGCTCGGTCGTTTTCTCCGGTGGTGCCTCCAGCGCCGACTGCGCCTGGGCGGCCTGGTCGCCTCACCGTTGAAGGGCGATAAGGGCAACCGCGAGTTCTTCTTTCTCCTGCGCCCGTCGCCGACAAGCCAGGCGAGAGGCCATGCATAGCGCCACCCCGAGCGGGCACCCTTGGCACGAGGGAGTGGTGGATCGAGTCGGCGTTGTGTACCACCCGCGTCATCCTGAGGCCTTCGCCCTGGCCCAGGCCATCGGCGCGCGACTCGAAGAGCTGCAGGTGGCCCATTGGACCTCCTCCGCGTTCGACGATGGCCCCCTCACCGCATTGCTACCCGCCACCGACCTGATCGTCAGCGTCGGCGGGGACGGCACCATCCTCAAGACGGCACGCTCCGTCCTGCCGACGCCCATCCCCATCCTTGGGGTCAACTACGGGAAGGTCGGCTTCATGGCCGAGCTCGCCCCAACCGAGGTCCTGCACGAGCTGCCGCTCCTCCTGGCCGGCCAGGGCTGGCTCGAAGAGCGCGCCATGCTCGCAGCCTGGGCCGAGACGGGCGAGACTGGCGGTGACGCGCCACGCTCGCCGGCCAGGGCCGCCCACGCGCTCAACGACGTCGTGGTCGCGCGTGCCGCTGTAGGCCGCCCCATCGGCGTGAGCGTCCACCTCGACGGCGAGATCATCGCCACCTATCGCTGCGACGCCGTGATCGTGGCGACTGCGACCGGCAGCACCGGCTACTCGCTCTCGGCAGGCGGCCCCATCCTCCCACCCGAGTCCGACGCGATCCTGCTCACGCCCGTCTCGGCGCACCTGAGCCTCTCCAACGCCATCGTGCTGCCGCCCACATCCACCATCACCCTGACTGTGGCGACGGAGCACGTCGCCGCCCTCAGCGTTGACGGCCAGGGTGATGTGACGCTCTCCGATGGCCAGCAGGTCGTTGTCCGTCAGAGCCCGTACCGCACCCGCTTCTTGCGTCATAGGCCGCGCTCGTATTTCTATCGGGCGCTGCGCTATCATCTGAGTCCCCACGCCGACCCGCTCTGGAGTGAAGGGGACCTCCGCTAACTCACGAGGTTATCCCATGGAAGCCGACGTTATCATCGAAAAAGCGACCATCGCCGACGTGCACGACATGCATCGTCTCATCAACTTCTTTGCCGAGCGGGGCGATATGCTCCACCGCACCCTCGGGGAGCTCTACGAGAACCTGCGCGACTTCTACGTCGCCCGCTCCGATGAGCAGGTCGTCGGCTGCGGCGCGCTGCACGTGGTCTGGTCCGACCTCGCCGAGCTGAAATCGCTGGCCGTGGACGAGGCCTGGCAGAAACAGGGGCTCGGCAGCCGACTCGTGCAGTCCTGCCTCAATGAAGCGACGCACATCGGCCTCGCCAGCGTCTTCTGCCTCACCTACCGGCCCGACTTCTTCGCTCGGCACGGCTTTGATCGGCTCGACGTCATGGAGCTGCCGCGCAAGGTCTGGGGCGAGTGCATCCGCTGTCCGCACTTCCCGCACTGCAACGAGATTGCCATGATCCGTCGCTTCCAGCCCCACATCGCGCCCGTGGACCTGCGCAACCTCAGATAAGGAGAGCCGATGTCCATCGTCTTCGCCTTCGTTTTCCTGCTCACGCAGGTCTTGGCCATCGCGATCATCGTCCGGGCGTTGCTGTCGTGGTTCCCCATGGGGCAAAACCCCCTTATCATCCTGCTCGACCAGGTCACCGAGCCGGTGCTCGCCCCACTCCGCCGCGTCGTGCCCCGGCTTGGCATGTTCGATATCACCCCCATCGTCGCCATCGTGCTCCTGCAGCTCATCGGCAATATCGCTCAGGGGTTCATCGGGGCGTAGCGACATCCCAGGCATCGGCGCGTCAAGCTGACAGACGTCTCGTAGCTGCGGGATTCATCCCGCAGGACGTATCGTCCTCTTTAAGGCCATTAGCCTGACCAACGCCGGCTACCTCCGCCTGCGCCCTCGTCGAGTTTGTGCACTGCCCAGTTGACGAGCGCACCGCCTTCGTGGATTATCTGGCCAACCCCTTCCCACTCCGACTACCCGTAGAAAGGACGCCCCCATGCTCAGCCAGCGCGTTCAGCGCCAGATCGACCGCCTCCTCGACGAGGCGGAGCGCGCCATGACCGACCGCAACTGGGCCGCCGTCCGCGAAAACGCCCTCGACGCCCTCGCCCTCGACCCCGATAACGCCGACGCCAAGTCCTTCCTCGCCGCTGCTGACCAGCGCCTGGGCTACACCGCCCCTCCAGGCGAAGCACCCGATGCCGTAGGGGCACAGCGTGCTGTGCCCTCCGCGCCCCAAGCGCCGGTTCTCCCCACCTCCTTCGCCAACGGCCGCTACACCGTACGCCGCTTCCTGGGCGAAGGTGGCAAGAAGAAGGTCTACCTCGCCCACGACAGCCTCCTCGACCGCGACGTCGCCTTCGCCCTCATCAAGACCGAAGGCCTCGACGAAGCTGCGCGAGAGCGCATCACTCGCGAGGCCCAGGCCATGGGCCGCCTCGGCGACCATCCTCACATCGCGACCATCTATGACTTCGGCATCGAACCGTCTCCCTCGGCCTACGATGGAGAGCCAGCTGCAGGCCAGCCGTACATGGTGCTTCCTCTGCTGCCCGGCGGCGACGTAGCGGACCTGATCGAGAAGACAGAGAACCATCAGCTACCCTTCGAGCAGGCGGTCCGAATTGCTGACCAGGTTTGCCAAGCGCTCGAACACGCCCATCGTCGAGGTGTGCTGCACCGCGATGTGAAGCCAGGAAATGTGGTGCTGTCGGAGGACGGGACGGCGAAACTCGCCGACTTTGGCCTTGCCGTCGCCATCGATCGCTCACGCCTCACCCAGGCTGGCATGATGGTCGGCACCGTCTCCTACATGCCCCCAGAGCAAGCCCTCGGCGGCGAGATCACGGCCAAGAGTGACCTCTACTCCACAGGCTGCATGCTCTACGAGATGGTCACCGGCCGCCCTCCCTTCGTCGGCGACGACAACATCGCCATCATCGGCCAACACCTCAACACCCCTCCCGTCTCTCCCTCCTGGCACCGCCCCGACCTGCCGAAGGGGCTCGAAGCCCTGATCCTACGCCTCCTCGAAAAAGACCCCAACAGGCGTCCCGCCTCCGCCGCCGAAGTGCGGCAGGCCCTTGCCTCCATCGACCTACGTCCCGATGCCGTAGGGGCAATTCATGAATTGCCCCTACAACAGACCACCGACAACCCCCTCTACCGCCGAACCTTCGTCGGCCGCGAGGCCGAGCTGCGCCAGCTCCAGTCCGCCTTCGACGCCGCCATCTCCGGCCAGGGCTCTCTCGCCATGGTCGTCGGCGAGCCAGGTATCGGCAAGACCGCGCTCGTCGAGCAGCTTGCCACCTACGTCTCCCTCCGAGGCGGTCGCACCCTCGTAGGCCACTCCTACGAGGAGGGCTCGCTCTCGCTGCCCTACCTTGCCTTCGTCGAGACCATGCGCTCCTACGTCGTCGCCCGCGAGCCAGATGCGCTCAAGAGCGACCTCGGCACCGGCGCCGCCGACGTGGCCCGCATCGTCTCCGAGATCCGTGACCGCGTGCAGGTGGAGCTGCGTCCACTCGGCGACCCCGAGGACGACCGTTGGCGTCTCTTCCAGTCGGTAACTTCGTTCCTGCGCAACGCGGCCACCGTGCAGCCGCTGCTCATCGTGGTCGAGGACCTCCACTGGGCCGACCGGGGTACATTGGACCTAATGTTGCACATAGCTCGTAACCTTCAGGGCGCGCGTTTGACCATCGTGGGGACATACCGCGATGTGGAGGTGGACCGGACACATCCCCTCTCCAGCGCCTTAGCCGAGCTAAGCCGCGTCACCAACCTCACTCGCATTCGCCTACGCGGCCTGACCGTAGATGAAGTGCAGCGCATGATGAACAACATTCGCGGCCAGGAGGTGACGTGGTCGCGAGCCGAGGCGATTCACCGCCAGACCGAAGGCAATCCGCTATTCGTTCAAGAGGTCCTGCGCTACCTCGTCGAAGAGGGTCTGGTCGTGCGCGAGGGTGGCCGCTACGCCCGAACCGACGCAGGCGGGCCGCCTGAGGCCGGCATCCCCGAAGGCCTGCGCGACGTCATCGGCAAGCGTCTCTCCCATCTGAGCCCCGAGACGAACCGCCTCCTGAGTATCGCCGCCGTCATCGGACGCGAGTTCCGACTCGAGACATTGCAAGCCATTGCCAGTCTGGACGAGGAACAGCTGATTGGCTCCCTCGACGAGGCAGTCAAGGTGGGTGTCCTCGAGGAGCGCTCACAGGTCGGTGGGGTGCACTATCGCTTTGCCCATGCCTTCTTTCGTCAGACGCTCTACGAAGAGCTCAGCGCCCCACGGCGATTGCGGCTACATCAAGACGTAGCGCGTGCCCTAGAGGCCCAATATGCCGGCCGCAAACAGGAACACGCGGCAGAGCTGGCTGAGCACTTCGCCAACTCGACGGACCGGGCAGACCTGGCAAAGGCCGTCGAATATGGGGAACTCGCCGCTCAAAGGGCGATGGCCGTGTTCGACTACGGCGAGGCCGTACGTCTGTTGGAGCGAGCGCTCGACGTGCAAGAAGTGCTCGATCCCGATGACAAGGCAAAGCGCTGTGATCTGCTGGTGGCCTTGGGGGAGGCTCTGGGCCCGGCAGGGAATCCTTTGCGCGCCTACGAAGTTGTGGCAGAGGAGGCATTCGGTCTGGCGGAGACACTTAGCGACCAGCGGCGTGCCTCGCGGGCCTGCTGGATCGCGCTGGACGGCTTGAACCGCTACGGTGCGGCCACGATGAGGCGGACCCCAATATACCGCCAATGGGCCGAGAGAGCGGACCGCAATGCTGCGCCCGGAACAGTGGAACGGGTGCGGGCTGACGTGGCTGTGGCTCGTGTCCTAGCAACACAAGATCGACATGCTGAGGCCTGGAGGATAAAGATCCGAGCTCTGGAGGCTGCCCGAAAGCTTCACGACCCTGAACTCCTCTTCTCGACTGCCAGCAGCTTCCTTGGCACCCCTCGGTCGCCGCGCCAAGAGGCGGAAGTCCTGCGATTGGCGGAGGAGTTTGCTGCAGCGCCGAGGGGGGGCGTGGCCGCGCGGACTCTCGGCGGAGTTCTGTTTTTTGCAGGAGCTTTGCTCCTTCAATACGGTGAGCGCAGCCGCGCCGAGGAGCTTTTCGCGCAGATGAAGGAGCTTGCGACGAGAACGCAGGATGCCCAGCTCGTCCTCAACCCGATTATTGCGGAAATAAGAGTAGCTACGCTGGATGGCGAACTCGAAGCAGCGGTTACCGCCTCTGAGCGGCTCGTGGCGCGTGCCGAAGAATTGGGTGCTCCGGTTCTTGGCCGACAGTTCGCAAGTAACGCCAACTATGCGTTGGTGTGCTTGGGCCGTGGCGAGAAGGTGCTCGCACGAGTGGTCGACGCGCGTGAGATGTCTGGGGCCGAGGCCAGTGTCACAGAGCAATTACTAACAGCTCGGACGATCGCGCAGGTTGGCCGTTCGGCCGAGGCTGGCCATTTGCTCCGCCGCGTTATTGCAGATCTGAACATGGGCTCCGAAGACGACGGAACGTTCACATTGACCCTACTCAACGTGCTTGAGACCGCGGTCTTGCTGGGCGAGGCAGGTCCGCTTCCAGCGCTCGTGAGTAGGCTAGAGCCAGTTCGCTCCTTCAGCTGGTCTGTTTCACCCGCATGCCCGGCCCGCCTTCTGGGTGCCGCATCGGCCCTCCTCGGCAAGCCGGCGGAAGCCCAAGCCTACTACCAGCAGGCCCTCGAAGCCTGCGCCAAAATCCGCTTCCGCCCTGAAATCGCCCTCACCCGCCTCCAGCTCGCCGAGCTGCTGCTGGAGCACTACCCGCACGAGCGCGCCGAAGCGCTGGAGCACCTCGACTTCGCCATCAGCGAATTCAGAGAGATGAAGATGCAGCCGTCGCTGGAACGGGCGCTGCGGCATCGTGGGCTGCTGAGGGCGTGAGGCGCAGGGAGCAGCGAGTCCCCTCTCCCTTGCGGGAGATCGAAGATCCGCCTTTGGAGGAGGGTCAGGGTGAGGGGGATGACCCTCAGGGCTTGTCGCTAGGCGGCCGGAGGAACACAGCGACGGGCACGGTCCAACTTAGCGCACGTTGATAACAAACGAGATGAATGATAAGCTATGCGCGACATGGCAGCACTGATCGGAGAAGACCACGGCCCCGAACGGGACTATTACACCGTCCCCGAAGCTGCCAGTCTCCTCCACGTCAGCCCTGCCACGATTTGGCGCTGGATCGACGCAGGCGAACTGCAGGCATTGAGGGTGGGGCGGCGCAAGATACGGATCGCACGAGAGGAGTTGGAGCGCGTGGTCCGACCCGCCCGCGCCCATGAGGTGCCGGCCGAGGAAGCGCCACCTGCCTTGGAGCCGAGAAGCAGGCGGTTCAAGCAGAAGCTGCTGGCCCTCGCCGGCGTTTGGAAGGATGTCGACACCGATCGGTTGATTGAGCGCATCTACGACGCACGCCATGAGGCGCCCCCTAGCCCTGCTCAGCAAGCGTGAGGTATCTCCTCGACGCGGACTGGGTGATCAACTACCTTCGAGGCAAAACGGAGGCCGTGGAGCCCGTCACCGCGCTCGCCGATGAGGGTCTGGCCATGAGCCTCGTTACCTACGGCGAGGTGCTGGAGGGCTTGGGCGGATCTCCCAGTGCGCAGCTGGCCCATTTTGACCAGCTCGCCGAGGCCCTGGAGCTTCTAACGCTGGATGTGGAGATCTGCCGCCGCTACGCGCAGACGCGGGCTCACCTGCGGTCGAGAGGCGAGCTCATCCCGGACAACGACCTCTGGATCGCTGCTACCGCGCTGCGGCACGACCTGGTCCTGCTCAGCCATGACCATCATTTCACGCGTATTCCTGGTCTCAGTCTGTTCCAAACACGCTGACCCCGCGGTCGATCAAGGCACGCGCGCGTTTGCCCATCCTCCCACCCACCTGCTAGACTGCCGCCGAAGTTCGCCTCGAGGGAGAGCCCATGCGCCCGCTGCCCCTGCCCGATAGCCTGCCCCACCGCGAGATCTACTTCAACATCGGCCTCGAACGCATGTTCATCTACTTCTTCATGGCGCTCATGCTGGCCGTCTTCTTCGCGGGCATCGTGCGGGTGATGCGCCTCTGGGCCCTGGGCAGACCAGAGATGCGGACGGACCGCCTCCTCGAACGACTCGGCTCGGTCTGGGTCTTCATCGTCGGCCAGCGCCGCGTCAGGCGGGAGGCCTCGGCGGGCTCGATGCACCTGCTCGTCTTCTTCGGCTTCACGATCCTCGTGATCGCGACGGCCATCGTGGCCCTGGAGGACTGGGCCCAGCTCGTGACGAAGCACTCGTTCCTGAACGGCGTCCCCTACCTCGTCTACTCCCTCTTCGCCGACATCGGCGGCCTGATGCTCGTCGTCGGCATAGTCTGGGCTATCGTCAGGCGCTACGTCCGGCCGGCCCGCCGCCTGCTCCACCAGCCCGCCGACGCCATCCACGTGGCGGCCCTCCTTTTCTTCGGCGTCTCCGGCTTCTTCATCGAGGGGTTCCGAATCGCCATCACGGAGCTTGACACGCATCTCGACTGGGCGGCCTGGTCACCGGTGGGAACGCTCGTCGCCTTCGCCGTGCAGGGGCTCGGTGAGCCCTTGCTGCGGGCGGCGCACCGCTTCACCTACTGGAGCCACATCACGCTGGTCTTCGCCTGGCTGGCCTACATCCCCTACTCGAAGATGGCGCATATCCTCTATGCTCCCCTCAACGCCTTCTTCGTGCCGCTGAAGCCCAAGGGCGCCCTCACGCCAATCCCGGAGTGGGAGTTCGAGACGGCCGAGACCTTCGGCGTGGGCAAGCTGGAGGAGTTCAACTGGAAGGACCTGCTCGACCTCTCCACATGCATGGAGTGCGGCCGCTGCGAGGAGTGGTGCCCAGCCTCAGTGAGCGAGAAGCCGCTCTCGCCGCGCCGCCTCATCACGAGCCTCCGCGACTACATGCTGGAGGTGGGGCCGGCGCTCGTGACTCATCAGCCGATCGACGTCGAGAAGCGCATGGTGGGCGACATCATCCTCGACGACGTGCTCTGGTCCTGCACGACCTGCCGCTACTGTCAGGAGACCTGTCCGGTCATGATTGAGCACGTGGACAAGATCATCGACATGCGCCGCTATCTCGTCCTCACCGAGGCACGGATCCCCGAGGCCGTGCAGACCACGCTGGCCAACATCGAGCGGCGCGGCCATCCCTGGCGAGGCACCCAGCACACGCGTACCGACTGGTTCGCCGACCTGGGCCTCAAGACCCTGGCCGAGTGGGAAGGCGAGCCGCCGGAGGTCCTCTTCTGGGTCGGCTGCACGGGAGCGCTCGTGGACCGCAACATCCAGGTGACACGGGCGATCGTCGAGGTGCTCCAGACCGCCGGTGTGCGCTTCGGGATCCTCGGCGCTGAAGAGACCTGCACCGGCGACCCAGCTCGGCGTATGGGCAACGAGCTGCTCTTCCAGATGCAGGCGCAGCAGGTCATCGCCACCTTGGAGCAACACGGCGTCACCAAGATCCTCACGGGCTGCCCCCACTGCTTCAACACGTTCAGCAGCGAGTACCCGCAGCTCGGCGGGCGCTACGAGGTGATGCACCACTCGCAGTTCATCAACGAGCTCATCGCCTCGGGCCGGCTCACGGTCGAGCGAAACGCCGACGGCACCGTCACCTACCACGACTCCTGCTACCTGGGGCGCTACAACGGCGTCTACGACCAGCCGCGGGCCATCGTGGATGCGGTCGGCATGCAGCGGGTGGAGATGGCGCTCTCGCGCGATAGGGGCATGTGCTGCGGCGCCGGTGGCGGGCACGCCTTCATGAGCATGAGCATCGGCGAGCGGGTGAACTACATCCGCGCGCAGCAGGCGCTCGACACCGGCGCGCAGGCAGTGGCGGTCGCCTGCCCCTTCTGCATGCAGATGTTTGACGACGGCCTGCGCGCCAAAGGCGCCGCCGACCAGGTCAAGCTCTACGACGTGGCCGAGCTAGTGGCGAAGTCGATGGTGAAGAAGACCAGCTCGTAGCGGGCGGCGCAACTCAGAGCCGCGCCACCAACGCCTGCTCTAACTCCAGCGCCTGCGGCAGCGGCAGGTCGAGTCCACGGTAGACGGCCTCCTTGGCGGCGCGCACCGCCCGCTGGTCGAACGAGGCCAGGCGATGCGCCCACGCCTCGGCCGTAGGCAGCAGCGCCTCGCGCGACACGACCCGCTGCACCAGCCCCATGCGCAGCGCGTCTTCGGCGCCGATAAGGTCGCCGCGCAGCAACACCTCCATAGAGTGACCCAGCCGAAGGTGGCGGGGAACGGTCTGGCTGCCGCCGGCGGCGGGGATCATGCCAAGCGCCACCTCGGGCAGGCCGAAGCGCGTCTCCTCCGAGGCGATACGCAGGTCGCAGCACAGCGACATCTCGATACCGGCGCCGATGGCGTAGCCGTGGATGGCGACGATGATGGGCTTCGGGATGCCGAGGATGAGGCCCCACTGGTCGCGCTCCCAGCGCACCTGGCGGGCGATGATGGGGGAAGGAGCGGTGCCGAACTCGCTGACATCGGCGCCTGAGCAGAAGCCACGCTCCGCGCCCTTGAGGATGATGACGCTGATGTCGGGGTCGTCTCGGGCCGCCGACATCGCTTGGTAGAGGTCGTCGCGCATCTGCACGTTGACGGCGTTGATGACGCGTGGGCGATTCAACGTGACATAACCGACGGGGCCGTCCTTCTCGAAGAGGACCGTCTCGAACGGGAGGAGCATCACAGAGACATCTCCGGAGACCTCGTCCGCGCGGTAACGGCGGGCAGCGTGACCTCGTTGTTCAGGTGGCCGGTCATGTGCAGGCAGCGGACGCCGCTATTGGCTGAGGGAAAGCAGGGACCATGTTTGGCGGGGAAGTAAGAGACCTGGCCGGAATAGGGGAGATGACATAACATCTAGCTGCCGTGGAACTGAGCGGCCCGCTTTTCCAGAAAAGCGCGCACGCCCTCGGCGCGGTCGACCGTGGTCTGGAGGAGGAAATTGAGATCGCCCTCCAGGCGGAGGCCCTGATCGAGGGTCATGTCCAGGCCCTTGGCGATGGCCTCCTTGGCGTAGCGCAGAGCGATGGGCCCCCGGGAGCAGAGTATGGCGATCAGCTCCTGGAGCGCTGGCTGCAACTCGGGGACCACGCGGTTGACGAGGCCGATGCGGAAGGCCTCGTCTGCTTCGATGGTCTCGGCCAGCAGCAGAAGGGACAACGCGGGACCGCGACCGACGATGCGGGACAGCCGCTGCGTGCCGCCGCCGCTGGGTATCGTGCCCTGCGACACCTCAGGGAAACCGAAGCGCGACGGCGGTGTAGCCAGGCGGATATCGCACGCCAAGGCGATATCGAGGCCGGCGCCGATGCAGTCGCCGTCGACGGCGGCGATCAGCACGCGATCGAGGCCCGCCAGGGCAGCCGTTGCGCCCGCCGTGAGGCTTGGCCCCTCGCTGGACAAGGCCTCCGGCTCCAGCCCGGCGCAGAAGACACCGCCTGCTCCTTGCAGGACGACCACGAGCACGCCGCTCTCGTCGCGCACAGTCTGCGCCACGTCTGACAGTTCGCGGGCCATGCGCTCGTTCAGGCGGTTCTGCGCCTCGGGACGCTTCAACGTCACCGTAACAACGGCGTCCTCGCGCTCACTCGTGATGGTCTGGTATTGCACAACGCTCCTTGCAGATGGATATTCGTTCGCTTCGGCTGACTAACGGCAGTCTAGAAGCGAGGCGGACGGGGTGTCAAACCGTATGTGCGAACTACGTCGCACTATCACTATTATGTTACTATAGTGCTTCTGCGTGCCCTGTATGGCGAAAGCGTAGCCTCGACCGCCGGCGGCATGCGGCCGCGCAGGACGATGGCGTTGCGCACGTAACGCTCAGACGTCACGCGACCCTGGCGATGTAACAACGGCAGGAGATGCGCCTCCGTGTACGGAAGGCGCCATGTCAGCTCCGGCCAGGCCTCGGCCAAACGACTGCCCAGCGACTCCACGAGCCTGTCGAGGCTCCAACGATGCGCCGCGGCGATCAGCACCCCCTCGGAGGCCCATGCCGGCATCTGCAGGCCCCTTAGATCTGGCCAGCCCTCTAAGGCGTCGGCCTTGTTCAACACCAGCAGTCGCGGCGTCTTCGACAGGCCGAGGTCGCCCAGCACCCGATCTACGGTCTCCGCCTGCTCCCGGGCGTAGCGGGACGTTATGTCTATAACATGCAGTAGCAGGTCTGCTTCCCGCAACTCCTCAAGGGTGGCGCGGAAGGCGGCCACGAGCATGGGCGGCAGGCGATGGATAAAGCCGACGGTGTCGCTCAGAAGCACCTCCTGCCCGTCCGGCAGCCGTACCCGCCGCGTCATGGGATCCAGGGTCGCGAACAAGTGGTCCTCAGCCAGCACGCCGGCTCCCGTCAGCGCGTTCAGCAAGGTGCTCTTGCCGGCGTTCGTGTAGCCGACCAGGGCCACGACCGGCAGCCGCTGCTGGCGACGGCGGCGACGCTGCTGCGCCCGCTGGCCGCGTACTTCCTCTAGCACCTTGCGTAGGTGGTCGATTCGTGCTCGCACGAGGCGACGGTCGGTCTCGATCTGGGTTTCGCCGGGTCCCCGCGTGCCGATACCGCCGCCGAGACGCTCTAAGTGCGACCACTGTCCCGCCAGGCGGGGCAGCAGGTACTGGAGTTGCGCGAGCTCGACCTGGAGTCGCCCTTCGTGCGTGCGCGCTCGCTGAGCAAAGATATCGAGGATGAGGGCGGTGCGGTCCAGCAGCTTGACGGCGAAGGCGTTCTCTAGATTGCGCTGCTGCGTCGGGGAGAGGTCCGCGTCCACGACCACGAGGGTGGCGCCCAAATCCCCCCGCAGTGCCGCAAGCTCCTGCACCTTTCCCTTGCCCAGGTACGTGGCGACGTTGGGCACGTCGAGGCGTTGAATTGCCGTGCCCACGACCTCGGCGCCCGCCGTCTCGGCCAGCTGAGCCAGCTCCAGAAGAGACTGCTCGACCGGCCACGGCTCATCCACGCGGCGCAACTCGATGCCTACCAAGAGGGCCCGCTCGCGCGGCTGCCCCGTCTCGTAGGTGTAGGAGCCGTTTGATGTGGTGTGGTTCAATCGAGACCGGGACCTTCAGCTCAAGCTTCAGCGATTGTCATGAGAAGACCAGGTACCGGAAGAAGGCGTTTCGAAACCGGATCGGGGGCCAAGCGAAACTCCTCCAATGTCACAGCACCCAGCAACGGCTGCGCAGCATCATCGCCAAATATGACAAGGGTAAATTCCCTGCGTCCATCCAACTGGACCCACGTCCGACCAATGTCGCGCTCCATCTGGCTCCCATCGGCTAGGAGGAATGACGCCCGTGTGTTTGGCACGACTCCGAGTCGCCTCAGCAGCGACTGTGGCATGAGTGTATAGGTAGCTTCGGTATTAACGAGAGCTTCGACCGCTTCAAAACGTTGACCCGGGACGTCTCCTACCTCAACGGTCACTCGAAAAGTTCCCATACACCTATTATAACGCTGTCTTATCGGCTTGAAGCGTTCGATGAGGTAGGTTTCACCGCGATCGCCGCCGCTCCCACGCTTCGAGCCGGCGCAGGCCCTCCTCCAGCCGGTCTTCGGGCGTTGTAAGCGAGAGGCGGATGTAGCCCTCACCGTAGGCCCCGTAGCCCACGCCCGGGGTCACGACGACGCCCGCCTCCTCCAGGAGCACCGTGGCGTAGTCGATGGACGAGTACCCCTCGGGGATTCCGGCCCAGACGTACAGGCTTGCTAGGGGCGTCTGCACGCGGAGGCCCAGCCGCCTCAGGACCTCAACCACAAGGTCGCGCCGGCGCTGGTAGATGGCATTGTGCTCCTGAATGGCATCCTGAGGCCCCTCCAGCGCAGCGATGGCTGCCAGCTGGATGGCCTGAGGGATGCCGGAGTCCAGGTTCGACTTGACGCGCATGAGGGCGTCCACCAGGACGGGGTTGCCCACCGCCATACCGATGCGCCAGCCGGTCATGTTGTACGACTTGGAGAAGGAGTGGAACTCGAGCCCCAGGTCGCGGGCGCCAACCGCCTGCAGGAAGGAGGGGGGGCGGTACTCGTCGTACGCCACCTCCGTATAGGGCGCGTCGTGGCAGATGGCGAGGTCGTAGCGACGCGCGAAGGCCACGGCCCGCTCAAAGAAATCGAGGTCCGCCACGGCGCCGGTGGGGTTGTTTGGGTAGTTGAGCCAGAGGACACGGGCGCGGTTGGCCACCTCCGGCGGCACGGCCGCTAGGTCTGGCAAATAGCCGTTCTCCTCGCGCAACGGCAGCGAGTAGACCTCGCCGCCGGCGAACAGGCTGCCGATGGCGTAGACCGGATAGCCGGGGTCCGGCACCAGCGCAACATCGCCGGGGTCGATGAGGCAGAGGGCGATGTGGCCGATCCCCTCCTTGGAGCCGATGAGCGGCAGGACCTCGTGGTCTGGGTCGAAGCTAAGGCCGAAACGCCGCTCGTACCAGGCCGCGATGGCGCGTCGCAGCTCCGGCAAGCCGTCCGACTCAGGATAGCGGTGGTTCGCTGGATCCAGGGCCGCCTCGCGGAGTCGCTCGATGATGTGCTGCGGCGTTGGGATGTCCGGATCGCCGATAGCGAAGGAGACGATATCCTCCCCCTGCGCGCGCTTCTCGGCGATCTTACGGCTGATGGCGGCGAACAGGTAGGGGGGCAGCTTCTCGATCCGGCGTGCTAGGCGCATCCGCTACTCCTTCGTCGAAACGAATTCCAGAACATGAACGAGAATGCTCCTGCGAGCACTGGAACTAATCAACCTTCTGTAGACTGATTGCGCCTCGTCAAATTCTATTACGGGACCTGCGTGAGCAGCGCTGTTGCGGGACTGACGGAGTTGGTCCAACTGATTCTGAAGTTCCAAGAGGAACTGTTGGTCCGATTCGCTAAGTCGCTTAGATAGGAAGTTGAGTCCGGGAGGTTGCTTACCGAACCAGTCTAGAAAGCGCTTGAAGTCTCCAATCCCCATCCTCTCAGCCTTTACTCTGGCCTGCTTAGGTTCTGAGAGCCATTTAGCCAGTGGTTGGCTTAGTCTAATGCCGACTGTGTTGCGGAGATGCCCTTCGAGAGCTTTAGCCAACCCTATAACACATTGACCCCAATCAACCTGCGAAGGATCATCAATCGAACTATACCTTTTGTAGAACGCATGAGCAGTGACAAGATAACTCTTGGTATGCTTTTCAAACGTTTCCCACCAATCGGAAAAATATTTCTCTAAATCAGATTGTGCTTTGATTAGCTCTTCCTCACTGGTCTCGCGAATCCCATAAAGGCAGTCTAAGATATTATTGGCTGCGTCTAGCCATACTTGGCGCCACTGACTATTCTGGGGCAGACGCGGGTGTTCTATAGGGTAGGCTAATCTATAGTCGAATTCCCATGACGGGTTAAGAGGTTCCCGACCTGCCCTGACGAAGAAAAGCGATGCCAGTTGCAGACCTTCGTCGCGAGCTTCCCAACTGTCCCACTCCTCCAAGCCCCTTGGGAGCGCCTCCAAATATAACTTACGAGACGGCTCGCGGTCGCCAAGCTCTAACAAGAGGATCTCAGCAGCCTCCATAGCCGGCCCTAGAGAGGGGAATAGTTCGAAGGCTCTCTGATACTCTTGTGCCGCAGTCTTCCAGGCGTCCTCACGACCCTTTCGTCGCGTCCTAACCAGCAGCGGCACCTTGGCAAAGTCGGGCGGCTCACCATACAAGTCACGGAAATAATCTAACCACTCAGGATCCACAGGGATCTTTTTGTCGACGGAGAAGAAGATTTTAGCCCATGTCAACTCATCGTCAATCTCCTCTTGTTCTGTCCGCCCGGGAAGAAACCGATTGTGGCGATCGGCGTTTCTTGATGCTTCTGCTAATTGCACATTGCCTCGAAGCCACGCTGCGACTGCTTGTAGCAAACCTGGGAGGTCTAGAGACCATTCATCCTCTCCATAATAAGAGATATGTGTAGGCATCGCGTTTATCACTTCATCACACACTTGACCAGCCTCACAATGATGTTGGTCCAGCGCCTCTTTCAGCCGATGAAGCAAGTCTATGTCCTCAGGTTCCTGCGACTTGAATTCTATGTCCTGGCTGCTACCTCGATCCCAATGGTCTGCGAGGATTTGAGCAATGTCCCAGACAATAACAGGCCAATCCCATGGGAATGGCTCAAGCGAGCGAGTCCAAACAGACGGCCTTGTGATTGTCATTGTCGCTTCCTTGCAGAATGCGATGAATCCGCCAGCTCCTTTACCAGCCACTCCCGCACCAACGTCCGCAGCTCCTCGCGCGACTGGCGGAGGCTGTGGCGCGCCCCTTCAAGCAGCACCAGCTTCTTTGGCTCGCGCGCCTGCTGGTAGAGCCACTGGGAGAGCTGCGGCGAGAGGCGGATGTCCTCGGTGCCATGGACCAGCAGGATGGATTTTGGTGCGAGATTGCGTACTCCCTGAGCGCCCGCGGTCTGGGCACTCAGTGACACCACCGTCTTCACGTGGGGACTGGCGACCCCGGCCGTGATGACCACCGCGGCGCCGAAGGAGTGGCCGACCAGCCCGACGTCCGTGATCCCCTGCGCCACCAAGAAGGCGATGCCGTGCAGCACGTCGTAGGCAGCCTCCTCGACGATGCCAGGGCTTGTCTTGATGCGATAGTCGAGGCGGAGGCTGGAGATGCCGAACGGCAGCAGGTCCTCGGCGAGATCGCCGAAGATGGCGTCGGCCGGCCCGTCGAAGCCGCCGTCGAAGCCGCCAACCCAGATCACGCCCGCCATGTTCCCCGGCGCGTGGTGGAAGCGGCCCTGCAATGGCCCGCGCGGGGTTTGGATTGTCGTGACCGCGCCGAAATCGATGGCCACGGGCGGCGGTTACGCTGGGACGCGCCCCGGCCAGGTGCCGTGAAAGGCCAGCTCCGCCGGCCCGGTCATCAGCACCTCCCCTACGCCATCCCATGAGAGGTGCAGCGAACCCCCAGGCAGTGTTATGTCCACTTCATTGTCCCCTATCCCCTGCAGCCGCGCTGCCACCGCCACTGCCGACGCACCCGTGCCGCAGGCCATCGTCGGGCCGGCGCCCCGCTCCCAGACTCTCGCCTCAAGACGGCCAGGCCCAAGGACGCGGGCGATCTCGAAATTGATGCGTGCTGGGAACAGCGGGTGGTGCTCGACGAACGGGCCGACGTGTTCCAATGGGAAGGCGGCGACTGGAGTATCGACGAAGGCCACCGCGTGCGGGTTGCCCATGGAGACAAAAGTGAGGGACAGGTCGTGGCCGTCTACACGTAGAGGATGGCTCAGGACCGGCCCTTCGCCGCTGAGCGCCACCGGTATGGCGGCGGGACGAAGCTCCGGTACGCCCATACCCACCTGGAACCCGACCAACTCGTCTCCGCGCCGCACGAGCCGCACCGTGCGCAGGCCGGCCTTCGTCTCGACGCGGACGACCTCTTGCGCCATCGGCAGCTCGCCCTGCTCCCAGAGCCACCGCGCCAGGCAGCGGATGCCGTTGCCGCACATCTCTGCCTCGGAGGCGTCGCGGTTGAAGATACGCATGCGGATATCCGCGTTGGTTGAGGGTAGGACCACCAGCAGCCCATCAGCGCCGATGCCGAAGTGGCGGTCGCAAACCGCCAGGGCAAGCCGCGGCCAGTCGGCCTCGAACTGGCGGCCGTCCACCAGGACGAAGTCGTTGCCGGTGCCTTGGAGCTTCGCGAACTGCATCAGGACCTGCTCATAGCGGCTAGCGGGGTCGAGTATACCATACCGGCGTCTTCGATTGAGTGTGCGCCCTTTCCCATTGACCGTGCACCCAGGAACCCGGTAATCGCCGCTCCCAACGCCTCTTTCGATGCAGCCTGGTCTTCCACATCGAGCCAGCGTGTACCAAAGTCGGGGCGGCGGAACCAGGCATACTGCTGTCGGATGAAGCGGTGCGTCTCGAACTTGGCCCGCTGCACCGACTCGGCGAGCGAGGCCTCCCCGGCCAGATGGGTCACCAACTGGCGGTAACCCAGGGCGGCGAAAGCCGGCAGCCGGCGCGGGTCGCCGTGCCGCGAGAGCAGATCGCGCACCTCTTCGACCCAGCCCGCGGCGAGCATCGACTCAATGCGGGCGTCGGCGCGAGCGTAGAGGTGCTCACGAGGCAGCGTGAGGCCGAGCACGAGCGCTTCCTCAAGGTCATCAGCGCTTGGCCATGCTTCGACAGGCTCAGCATGAGCGGGAGCGAGAGGCGCAAGCCCTTGGACCCCTTCGTGCTTAGAGCGAGCCATTGCAACCTCTATAGCCCGGATGAGGCGGCGCGGGTTGAGCCGGTCGGTCCGCCCCGCTAGCAGGGGATCAAGCTGCGCCAATTCGGCATACAGCGCTTCCGTCCCCTCAGAGTGCGCCAGCGCCTCCAGCCTTTGCCTCAGATCGGGATCTGCCACCACAGCGGGAGGACGATGTCCACGCAGCAGCGCCCAGAGGTATTGGCCCGTGCCGCCAACGACGAAGGGCACACGTCCGCGGGCCGCGACATCGGCGATGGCAGCGCGCACCAGCGGCAGATAGCGGGCCAGGGTGAAGGGCTCGTCGGGCTCGGCCACGTCGATGAGGTGATGCGGGATGCGGGCGCGCTGAGCGCGAGTCGGCTTGGCCGTGCCAATGTCGAAGCCGCGATAGACCTGGCGGCTGTCGGCGCTGATGATCTCGCCGGCGAAGGCCTCGGCCAAGTCGATGGCCAGGTCCGTCTTGCCGACCGCCGTGGGACCTATGAGGAAGACGACCTTCGTCATCGTCGTCGCTTCGCCTCCGCCGCGGCCCGCACGATGCGGGCGAACTCCTCGGCGCGCAGGCTCGCCCCACCCACAAGGGCGCCGTCGATGTCGGGCTGGGCCATCAATTCCGCCGCATTGTCGCCGGTGACGCTGCCTCCGTACTGGATGCGCACCGCCTCGGACCGCTCGCGGCTGTAGAGCGCGGCGAACTCGTGCCGCAGGAGAGCGATGGCCTCCTGCGCCTGCTCGGTGGTCGCTGCCTGACCGGTGCCGATGGCCCAGACAGGCTCGTACGCGATGACGAGGCCTTGCGGGTCGGCGAGATCGGCCAAGGCGCCGCGTAGCTGGCGGACCAGCACGGCCTCGGTCTGGCCTGCCTGCCGCTCCTCCAGCCGTTCGCCGACGCAAAGGATTGGCGTCAGGCCTGCCTTGAGGGCCGCAGCCACCTTCCTCTGCACGATCTCGTCCGTCTCAGCGAAGTCGCGCCTGCGCTCCGAATGGCCGAGGATGACGTAGCGACAGAGCCCCTCCAGCATCACAGGCGACACCTCACCGGTGTAGGCGCCCGATTCCAGGTAGTGAGCGTTCTGCGCCCCGAGACCAATCGTCGAGCCTGCGACCACCTCGCGGAGCGCCATGAGCGAGACGAACGGCGGGCACAGGACCACCTCGACCTCCGTACTGCCACTTACAGCGTTGCGGACCGAGCGGGCGAGGTCCACGGCCTGATCGATGGTCGTGTTCATCTTCCAGTTGCCGGCGATGATAGGCGTGCGAGGCATTCAGCGCTCCTTGGCGTGCCTAGGATAGGTGGCTTTCAACGCGCAGGGACGAGTACGCGGCTATGATGTCGAAATGTCGGTCCCGATGTAAGAGGACGGCGCCTGACTCCATTGCGACCGTGGCGATGACGAGGTCAGGCAGGGGAACTGGCCGACCTTCTCTGCGCAAACGATGCGAGAGGAGTGAGGCCTGGTCCCACGCACGTTCTTCTGTGGGCAGCGATACAAGTGCGTCAAGTGCCTCGACGAGAGGCAGGTACTCCGCGTCGTTTCTCGCGCCTCCTAAGAGTTCAAGCCGGATCATGCCTGTGGCAGCAGCCCGATTCTTCGATATTAGGTCAGCGACCCGCTGTGTCAATGCCGGAGAAGCCGCCGCCCGTCGCGGCGGAAGAACGTCGATCCACACCGAGGTATCTATAAGATAAAGGTCGTCCCTCACTGGGGCGGCTCTCCGCCCCTCTAGGGTAGCGCCCGGGGCCTAATCATCCCGTTAGGGCTGACCTGTAAAGTGTTCGTTCTCACTGCGCCACCGCTCGAGCTCTTCCGGCGTCAAGCTAAGCTCAAAGTTTCCCAACAGCGCCAAGAGCTCCTGCCGCCGGTGCACACGCACCGCCTCCTCCAAGGCCCGCTCCACGGTCTCGCGGATCGTCTCCGTGCCCAACGCCTCTCGCGCTTTCTTTAGAAGCGCCTCATCAATGACTACGGTGGTCCTCATGGTGTGCCTCTCCAATGTGCCTGACTAAAGCATACTCCCACTGCGGCGACCGGCGCAATCAGACGGACGAAGCCAAGAGCGCGAGTGCCCTACGCCCCGTACTTGGCCAGCTTGCCGGCGTGGGCGAGGGCCAGCGGCATGGCGGCGGTGGCGGGGATGCGGCCAAGCGCGCCCTGGGCGCAGGCGTTCTCGTGGAAGGCAGTGGACTCGTCGGCGCGGCCCCAGCGGGAGTAGAGGAGAAAGGGCACGGGGTGCCAGGAGTGAGCGGCCATCGTTGCCGGCGTGGAGTGGTCGCCCGTGACGACGAGGACATCTGGATGGAGCGCGCGTATCTCTGGGACCACCTCGTCCACGGCCTCGATAGCGGCGACTTTGGCATCGAAGTTGCCGTCCTCGCCGGCGGTGTCGGTCGCCTTCACATGCAGGAAGAAGAAGTCGAAGGCCTCCCAGTTCTCCCGCAAGGTCGCGACCTGGTCGGCGAGGGTGGTGCCGGTGGCGAGCACGGTCATGCCCAAGAGCCGCGCCAGGCCGCGGTACATGGGATAGACGGCGATGGCCGCGGGCGTGAGGCGGTACAGCTCGCTCATCGGGGGCAGGGTGGGCCGGTGGGAATAGCCGCGCAGCAGCACCATGTTGGCGGGCGACTGCTCGACCAGCAGGTCGCGCGCGGCCTCGGCCCAGCACCGCACCAGTGTCGCGGTTGCCTCGGCTTGCGGCGCAAGCGCTTTCAGCGGCAGCAGCGGCGCCGGCTCGCGCTCTGGGTCGTTGGTGGCGATCGCCTCCTCCAGGCCAGGAGCCCGGAGCACCAGCACGAAGCGGTGGTCGCGCACCGGCTCGACGAAGGCCCGGACGCCGTCCAGCTCGATCTGCTGGAGCAGGCGACAGAGGGCGGCGCAGTGCTCTGTGTCAATGCGACCGGCGCGCCGGTCGGTAACGCGGCCGTCGCCATCGATGGTGCAGAAGTTGCCGCGGATGGCGAGGTCGTCGGGGCCCAGCTCGAACTCGATGCCCGTCGCCTCGAGGGCGCCGCGACCGATGAGGTAGCGGAACGGGTCATAGCCGAACAGCGCCAGATGAGACGGCCCGCTGCCCGGGGTGATGCCAGGAGCCACGGGGTCAGTGAGGCCGAGGTTGCCCTCCGTCGCGAGGCGGTCGAAGTTGGGGACGTTGGCCGACTCGAGCTCGGTGCGGCGGGTGCGAGGGTGG
>Ga0209341_10001853_pt1 | contig 20577 bp, 15 predicted proteins | sample RifCSP13_2_FD_184020 | JGI IMG/M metagenome (GOLD analysis project Ga0209341, IMG submission 184020) | Soil microbial communities from Rifle, Colorado - Rifle CSP2_sed 13_2 (SPAdes) (version 2) | ecosystem: Environmental > Terrestrial > Deep subsurface > Rock core/Sediment | place: Rifle... | reverse complement strand
CTCTCCCCGCAGGGGAGAGGGGAAAGACGAGATAATATGGTTCAGGGTACAACCCTGAACCTGCCCAAAGCTCCTCGCAATGACGGAGCTGCCGCGCACATCTTTTTTAAGAGTTAGAGGAAAAGCACAGGTGAGCTTTGCGCGCCGGATAACCCGAAATTGACTCTTTTGACCTTGAGTGAAGTCCCCGCAGTATAATGAATCCAAAATCCGTTGACAAACCTGCAGAACTGATATAGATTTGGTGTATCCAGAATAGGTTCTGGCCCCTCCATGGGGGCTATTTGCACTTCAAAAAGTCCAAGCCCCGGCGTTTTTTTCACAAGGCGCACCGTCGCAAGCCCTGCAGCCGTTGCAGGGTCTCCAGAAAATACAACATTTGAACCGTAAACATTGATAAAAGTCATTTAATACTGGCAGAGTGCTTTGTATATTGTAGTGAATTTCATGCTCAAGCGGGCACAGCGGAACCCTTTTGCGGACAGAGGGTAACGCATAAAAAGGAGGCGGAGTGATGGCTAACAAAGCGGAGGGGCCGGTCCCGGCCGGGCAAGTCTATTTCGATAACATGTGGCTGCTTCTGATTCTCGGTGTCGTCGTGCCTACATTGGTCTACACGGTCTGGGGTCTTATCGAGGTGACGATGGTGCCCCAGCTGCCCGTGGCACCTTAAGGGAGGGATAAGAGAATGGCGATATACGAACCGGAAAGAGTTTGGTGGAAACCGCTCAGCAAGGACGAGAGGCTATGGGTCTCGCTGGCCCTTATATGGATGCTCGTCTCGTTTTTCTTCATGCCCATCTATCACCTCGTGGGCGCGCAGAACCCTCCTGCCGAGACATACAAGGTAACAGGGGAAGACTTTGACAAGCTCGTAGAGGGCATGGTGGCAAAGTACCAGGTCGGCGAGGAGAACGGCTTTCCCGTAGTCCACCCGGACCCGGACGAGCCTGTTTATATAAGGGCTTCGATGTGGCAGTGGTACCCGATAGTCGAGCTTGAGAAGGGCAAGACCTACAGGGTGCACCTCTCGTCGATGGACATACAGCACGGCTTCTCGGTGCTGCCCATCAACATGAACTTCATGGTCTTGCCGGGCTACGACTACGTCCTTAAGCTCACGCCCACTACCACCGGCGAGTTCCATATAGTCTGCAACGAGTTCTGCGGGGTCGGGCACCACATGATGGTCGGCAAGATGTACGTTAAGGAACCTACAACCTAAGGGGACCTGAAAGGAGGGTCTATAATGCCGCAGCAAGACCACAGAGATATTATCGAAGCGCCGGGCGTGTTCGTCCTTGCACTTATATTCCTGGCCGTGTTCATAGTCATCTGGTTCGCGCACCTCAAGTGGCTCATGGACGTCTGGGGAGTACAGTAGGCTCGCGGAGCCGAAATAATTTAAGGGAGGTGTGTAAAATTCATGGCTATTTTCAGGACAGACGCCTTGTCAGGCCTCAAAATAGATAAAGCTACAGAGAACCTTGTCAGATGGAACGTTATAGCGGCCCTGGCCACTCTCGCGGTCGGCGGCCTCCTCGGCCTGCTGGTTGTCCTTACAAGGTGGCCGAGCGTGCACCTGCTCCCGCTTGACTACTATTACAGGTTCCTCACCCTTCACGGCATAGACGCCCTGCTCGCGTGGATTATCTTCTTCGAGATAGCGCTCGTGCACTTCACCTCGGCGGCCCTTCTGGGCACCCGATCGTACGTCCCGTGGCTCGGCTGGCTTGCCTTCGCCCTCATGCTCGCGGGCGGCGCGGTCATTAACGTAATCGTGCTCATGGGCGGCGCTGACGTGATGTTCACCTCCTACGTTCCCCTGAAGGGCGACCCCCTCTATTATCTCGGGGTAATACTCTTCGCCGTAGGCGCGCTCCTCGGCTTCATCGTCTTTTTCATCAACATATTACTCTCAAAGAGGGACGGCGGGTACAAACGGACCCTGCCCCTGGGCGCCTTCGGCATGCTCGCGGCCAGCATCATAGCGGTGCTTACGCTCGGCCACGGAGCCGCCATCATGATCCCGACCTGGCTCTGGTCAATGGACCTCATCGGCACCATAGACCCTGCCGCGTACAGGCTGGTCTTCTGGGGCCTGGGGCATTCCTCCCAGCAGATAAACGTCTCGGCCATGGTCGCCGTATGGTATATGTCCTCGGCCTTTATCATCGGCGGCAAGCCTGTGAACGAGAAGCTCTCCAGGACGGCGTTCGTGCTCTATATCCTCTTCATAAACGTCGCCTCCGAGCATCACCTGCTGGTGGACCCGGTATTTTCGACCTGGCACAAGATAGTGAACACCAGCTACATGATGCACCTCGCGGTCCTCGCCAGCATGATACACGCTTTCGCGATACCGGCATCCATCGAGGTAGCGCTCAGGAAGCAGGGGCACACGAGGGGCCTCTTCGAGTGGCTTAAGAAGGCGCCCTGGGGCAACCCGGCCTTCTCGGGTATGGCGATATCGATCCTGCTCTTCGGCTTCCTCGGAGGCATCACCGGCGTCATATTCGGCACCGAGCAGTTCAACATCATCCGCCACAACACGATAGCGATCACCGGCCACTTCCACGGCACTGTCGTGGCGGGAACCACGATAGCCTTCATGGGCTTCACCTATCTCCTCATCCAGTACGTATTCAGGAGGGAGATAATATGGAAGGGCTTCGCAACGATCCAGCCCTGGATATACGGCGTGGGCGTCGCGCTCCTTTCCATAGGCATGATGTCGGCCGGCTCCTTCGGCGTACCCAGGAGGCACTACGACATAACCTTCTCCGGCGCGCCGTTCTCCTTCACCTTCGACCCGTCAATAGACCTCTTCCTTTCCATGATGGGCGTCGGCGGAGTCCTTGCCGTGACCGGCGGAGTCCTCTACATCGTTCTTTCGTTCGGCTCCATAATCTGGGGCAAGAAGATAGAGCAGTAACGATAACGAGTCTCAAGGCGGGGCTGCCCGGAAGGGCAGCCCCGTTTTTTTTGCTCGGATGTTGAACAAGGCCAGCTGCTTTGTTGGCATCAAACGCTCCTCACTGCGGCGTACATGAAGAGTACGCCGCATTCGTCGCTCCTCGACGCCTCGCATCTGGTCTTTTTTGAGCAGCCTCGCTTCAATTGTATGTCATGCGATAGTATGTATTTCGTCCAGATAAATATGATATAATTCACGGGAATACGCGTCCTTCGAGCCCGGCAGCAGACCGGGCCTTATTTGGGGTACATAGATTCATAATTTCGAAACTATATTCGTGATTGATGATAAAAATCATACGATACTGTCCTGCCCGGCTTTATCATAATCTCATGTACATGAAAGGGATGAGCTTGAACACAGGATTGCGCTTCCTTTCGATCTTTCTCCTTGTACTCATCTTTTCCATGCAGGCCCAGGCCGCCCCGCAGCTCGACCCGGTGATACTGAAGAACGCGGTCGACAACTCGATAAAGGCCGAAGGCCGCAAGCTCGGCGATTATACTCTCGTGGACCAGGACGGAGTCGAGTTCCGGCTTGGCGAGTACTTCGGCAAGGGAAAGCCCCTTGTCCTGAGCTATATCTATACTACCTGCCCGCAGGTCTGCCCCACCATCACGATGGAGCTGAAGAAGGCAGTCGACGGAGCCAGGACAAAGTACGGGGACAGGTTCGAAGTCTTGACCATAGCATTTGATACCGCGCACGACACACCGGCTGCCGTTAACCAATACGCAAGGCGGTTCACCGAGCATTTTCGGGGATTCAGGTTCGCCACGGGCGATGAAGCGACCATAGCGAGGCTCCTCGACGATACAGGCTTTTTCCGGGTGAAGCAGGACGACGGCAGCTTCGACCACATGGACATGGTCACGGTGGTGAAGCCAGACGGCGCCATCTACAGGCAGGTCTATAGCCTGCGCACCCAGCCGCAGGGCATGGTCCTTAAGCTCGAGGAGCTCATAGAAGGCAAGGCCGAGGGAGGCCGGGGCCTTTCCATGGTAGACAAGTTCAAGTTCTTCTGCTACAGGTACGACCCGTACACGGGCAAATACGTGCTCGACTATCCGGTCTTCGTCAGCATCGGGATCCAGGCGCTCGTGATAGCCGTAATAGCCTACGCGGTCTGGGGCAGGAGGGTAATGAAGAGATTTTCAAAGAAGGATAGGAAATGACGGAAGAGAAGGCAAGAGAGGCTGCGACGCCCGCGGCGGCGCACGATACAATGAGGGATTTCACGGCGCCAACCGGGCTAAAGGGTCTCTGGCTGAGATTGGAGTCCCTTGTCAACGGCATCACCACGCCGGAGTACAACCCGTTCTATTACCTCGGAGCCATAGGGATATTCTTCCTCTGGATAATACTCATCTCAGGCATATACCTCTTCCTCTTCTACGGCATAAGCGCCAAGGGGGCGTATCTCTCGGTCCAGAACCTCACCATAAACCAGTGGTATCTGGGCGGGGTCATGAGGAGCCTGCACAGGTACGCCTCGGACGGGCTCGTGCTCGTGATGGTACTGCATGCGCTGCGCTGCTATATGCTCGACCGCTACGGCCACTGGAGATGGCTGGCGTGGGTATCCGGCATCTTCATAGCCTGGGTTATTATCGCAGGCGGCATCTTCGGATACTGGATGGTCTGGGACGAGAGGGCCAAGCTCATAGCCACGCTCTCGGCGCACATGCTCGAGAACATACCCATATTCGGCCTTCCTTTGAGCCTGAATTTCGCCAGGGTGGAGAACCTCACCGACCAGCTCTTCTATATAATACTCTTCATCCATTTCGCCACCATATTCTTCATATTCATCCTCATACTCATACACATTGCGAGGGTGACGAGGGCGGTCATAAACCCGCCCAGGGCGCTGGGCTACGCCATTATGATAGCGCTCCTCGCGCTCTCGTTCATAAAGCCTGCCGTGAGCGCGCCCCCGGCCGAGATGAAGAGGCTCGTCGAATCGGTCCCGTTCGACTGGTTCTACATGTTCATATTCCCGCTCCTGAAATACATGAGCGCGCACCAGCTCTGGGCTTTTATCGCGGCCGTGACGCTCTCGCTGGCAATGGTGCCGTGGCTCACCCGTACGAAGAGGAAGCCGGCCGTGGAGCTCACGCTTCCAAACTGCACGGGCTGCGAGCTGTGCATGGAGGACTGCCCTTACCAGGCCATATCGATGAGGAAGAGGACCGACGGCCTGCCGTACCCGCTCGAGGCCGTTATCTATCCGTCAAGATGCGCAAGCTGCGGCATCTGCATGGGCGCTTGCGACTACAAGGCCCTTAACCTGCCGGATATCACCGAGGACTATGTAAAGGCGGAGATAAGAAGGCTCTCGGCCGAGCTCAAGGAATCCGCAAGCATTGACAAGGTCATCGTCTTCGCGTGCGCAAAGAGCGCGCGGCTCGACGGCTTGGTCGAGAACGGGAAACTTTCCGGATATGAATGGGCCAGGGTCATAAGCCTTCCCTGCATCGGCATGCTCCAGCCCTCGATGATGGCGATACCGTTCGAGAAGTCCATCGCAGTGGACGGGATATTCGTCGCGAGCTGCCGCAAGAACGATTGCCATTACAGGAAGGGCGGGGAATGGTTTACAGGCAGACTCCTGGGCTTCAGGCCGCCGGTTGTGAGGAAATCACTGGACAGGGCAAGGATCAAGACCGTCTATCTTTCGTCGGTCGAGCAGAAGGAGTTTTTCAAAGAGCTTGATGAGTTCCGCCAGGGGCTCTCTAACAGGACCAGATAAGGAACAAATATGGTAATCATACTGGTAACGCTATTCGCATTCCTCATTCCTGTAGCATTCGTATTGTGGAGGGAATGGAAGAAGAACAAGGAAAGGGAGGCCAGAGAGGGCATCGTCGCGAAGAAGAAGGAGCGCGTCCCCCCTGCGGCAGTGGCAAAGGCGACTTTCATCATCATATTGCTGGCCGTTCCCGTCTATCTCTTTTCAGACATCTCGTATTCGCATTTCAGGCCGGAGGAATCCATGCTGAAGGTCGCCTTCAAGCACACTGGCCAGAGGGTCGAGGAGTGCGACGAGACCGGCATGGTGAAGACCGAGGGCGAGAGGTACAGGAGGGAGCTCAAGGACACCAGGCAGGTCAAGATGAACGTGGAAAAGCTCGCAAGGTGTCCGCGCGAAAGGCACCCCGTGACAGTCGAGCTTTTCGTTGATGGAACAAAGGCCCTGGATAAGGCATACTCGCCGACCGGCCTTAAAAAGGACATGGCGTCATATATATATGACGAGTTCATGATAACGCCGGGCCGGCACAGCTTCAGAGTGCTGCTGTACAATAATGGAAAGAAGGATTCACCGGCCTACGCGCTTGAGCAGTCCATGAATGTAAAGCCCGGAGAGATAAAGGTGGTCTGGTTCAACGAAAAGGCCGGCGCGCTCGTTTTAGAGTAGACAGTTTTTAAGGCAGCAGGCGCATGGAAGGCGGAAAACCGGAGGTTTTCCGCCTTTTTGATTAAAGAGGGCCTCGAAGCTCGGATAAGACTTTGTTGAGGAAATCTCTTGTAAATTGGGGTTTTTAGATATATTATCCAAGTAGTTACGTCTGAATACCCGCCTTAAAAGGGACCTAATGAGAATCGGTATCAGGGTCAAGCTCCTCATCTTCGCCGCCCTTGCCTGGGCGTTCATTTTCGGCATATACAGCGTATATATCTATAAGGAAAGGATCGCCCAGACCCACAGGATGGCCCTGATGACAGCCGGCTACCTTTCGAGGGAATTGGCTGCCGAGCGCCAGTACTATACCTCTACCGTCATCAGGCGCGCCCTGGACGCGGGGCTTACCGTCTCAAGCACATATCACGACCAGGAGCGCGCGATACCGCTCCATTTTACCTTCATAAAAGAGGCGACCCAGGCGATAGGCGCCGGGGGCGCGCTCACCATAGAACTTGTAAGCACCAACCCGATAAATCCCAACAACCTGCCCAGGGACGAGTTCCAGAGGCAGGCCCTCGCGCAGTTCTCAAAGGGTTCCGAGACCAGTTTCCACAGCTTCTCAGACTACAAGGGCAAGAAATCAGTCAGGTACATGATACCCGACATCGCAACGTCGCAGACCTGCGTTGACTGCCATAACTCCAACCCCGCAAGCCCCAAGACGGATTATAAGATAGGCGACATAGCGGGAGGGCTCGAGATAATAATACCTATCGAGAGCGAGCTTGCGGCGGCCATGAACGACGTCTGGCGCTCCATCGCCTTCGGGTTCGTGGTCGTGCTCGCAATGGGGCTGGTTGGGCTGGCCTTCATAAGGAAGATCGTCACTTCTCCGATACTCTCTCTCGTGGACACGACCAAGCACCTCGCCTCGGGAGACCTCACGAGCAAGGCCCAGATTTCATCGAACGACGAGATAGGCGACCTCGGCGGGCAGATGAACGAGGTCGTTGACAACCTCCACAGGATGATAGGGGAGATAAGGAGGTCCTCTGACGAGGCCGCCGTCATCTCGCACGGCGTGCGCGAGATGAGCAGGTTCGTGCTCGAAGGCTCCAGTATGCAGGGCTCCGCCATAGACTCCATCGGATCGAACATGAAGGGCGTGAACGCCTCTATGTCGGGGATAGCCAATTACGCGGAGCTTCTCGCCAAGTCCCTTGAGAAGGGCTCCAGCTCGGTCCTCGAGCTTGGTTCCGGCATAAACGAGATCGTCGAGAGCATGGAATCGCTCTCCGTGAGCGTGGATGAGACCTCCACATCCACCCGCGACATGTCGTTCTCGATAAAAGAGGTCTCCGAGAACATCGAGAGCCTGTCTTCAGCCGCGACCCAGGTCTCCTCTTCCATGATGCAGATAAACGCCAAGATAAAGGAGGTCGAGGCAAATGCCGCCGAGGCCTCCAAGTTCGCCGAAGAGGTCATCAGGGACGCCAGGGCAGGGGCGGAGAGCGTGGAGTCCACCATAGACGGGATATTGAAGACCAAGGAAATAACCCGGGAATCCACATTTATTATCAACAGCCTCTCTGAAAGGGTTAAAGAAATCGGTAAAATACTCGATGTCATACAGGAAGTCGCGGAAGAGACAAACCTCCTGGCCCTTAACGCCGCCATAATAGCCGCCCAGACAGGGGAGCACGGCAAGAGCTTCTCCGTGGTGGCAAACGAGATAAAGGACCTTGCGGAGAGGACATCGACCTCTGCAAAGGAGGTATCCGAGATAATCCACGCGGTCGAGATCGAGTCCGAAAGGGCCGTGAAATCGATGGAGCGCGGATACCTGAGCGTCGAAGAGGGCGTGCGCCTCTCAATGAATGCCGGCGAGGGCCTGAGAAAGATAATGGGCAGCGCCCAGAGGTCGACCGCGAGCGTGCGCCAGATAGCCGCCGCTTCCGAGCTGCAGGCCTCTGAGAGCAGGATGGTGGCGGAGGCGACTGAAAAGGTCGCTGAGATGACCAGGAGGATAGTGAACGCGACCCATGAGCACGCAAGGGGCAGCGAGCTTATAAACAAGGCGACCGAGCGCATGTCGGACATAACCTACAGGGTCAAGGCCACGACCAAGTCCCAGGCCGAGGCGACGCGCCAGATAACCTCGACCATAGAGGACGTGAACAGGATGGTCGCCTATATAAACGATGTCATAAAGGAGCAGAGCAGGAACACCAATAAGGTGCTCGAGGCCCTTGACGCGGTAAAGAGGATATCGGTTGAGAACACCGGGAAGGCTCTCGAGACCGATAAGGCGGTCGAGGAGCTTGCGAGGCTGGACAGGCAGGTGACGGAGAATGTTAAGAGGTTCAAGCTGAAATGAACTTCTCGGGTACCTGAAAAATCTTGCGCGGTGGGTATCAATACCTTATAATAATTTGCTGTTGAACAGTTCTTTTTTGAATAATCTCTTCTGGCGGGAATCTCCTGCCTTTAAAAACACCCGGCTTTTTAAGTCAGCTTTAAAACGGCAATAAATAATCGCCTGGGGCCTAAAAGCCATTGTAAACGGCTCTGAGTTACGGGCATTCCCTTGCGAGAGTGGCGGAACCGGCAGACGCGCCAGACTTAGGATCTGGTGGGCAACCGTGGGGGTTCAACTCCCCCCTCTCGCACCAAAATTTCTCAGTAAAATCAAAAAAAATCAGCTATCCGTTTTTTGTATTAATGTAAAGCCAGTACTCGCATGTTTTCTTTAATAGATTTGTATATTCCTCAAAGTCCCCTGGTTTTCGCAAATAACTGTTAGCCCCCAGGTCATAGGCCTTCATTATGTCCGCAGGCAGGTTTGAGACCGTCATGATGATCACGGGTATGCGCCTTGTTCGCGGGTTTTTCCGGCACCACTCAAGAACCTCGAAGCCGTTCTTTTTTGGAAGCCTGAGGTCGAGGATTACCAGGTCCGGCATATCACTCAAGCTTCTGTCGGCATATTTCCCCGTTGCCGAAAGGTACTCGATCGCCTCCGCGCCATCATAAGCGACATCGAGCAGTTCCTGACTGACGCATCCCTTAAGGGCTTCTTTTGAGAGCTCCACGGCGTCATGGCTGTCTTCTACAAGAAGTATGGATTTACTCATATCAGATTGCCTTCTGAAGCGAAAAAAAGAAGGTAGCCCCCTTGCCCGGTTCGGATTTTGCCCAAACGCGGCCGCCGTGCCGCTCGATAATCCTTTTTACAGTGGCGAGTCCGACACCGGTCCCCGCAAACTCCTCGGCGGAATGGAGCCGTTGGAAAGGTTCAAATATAATCTCGGCATACTCAGCCGAGAAGCCCACCCCGTTGTCCGCGACAAAAAAAACCGCCATGCCGTCTTCAAAGCCGAGAAGCCCTAATTCTATGATGGATTGCTCGATTTTAGATGTATATTTCCAGGCATTTCCAATTATATTTTCAAGGGCCATCCGGACGAGGTGCGCGTCTCCGCGCGCTTTCAGGCCGCTCGTTATCTGTAATTTTACGTCTCTCGAGGGCTCAGCCTTTGTCAGGTCATCTATTATCTCGAATGCCAATTCGCTTACGTTTACCGTGTCGTATGTTATCGCTGCCCGCATTACGTAAGAGAGATTCAGGAGGTCATCTATCAACTGGTTCATGCGTTTTACGGACGACCGCAGCCTGTGCAGCTGGTCATGGCCGGTCTCATCGAGCCTGTCCTTTTGTTTTTTCAGCAGAAGCAGGCTGAAGCCGTCGATAAGCCGCAAGGGCGCGCGGAGGTCGTGAGCGACCGAATAAATGAAGGTCTCGAGTTCCTTGTTCGTGGCGGCCAGTTCCTCAAAAGCCTTCTTCAGGTCCATCGTCCTCTCCTCAACCCGCTTCTCCAGTTCAAGGTTGAGCTGCCGTATCTCTTTTTCCATGAGTTTTCTATCCGTGATGTCTATCGCCATGCCGGTTATGATATCGCCGTCCAGCCGCGCGCTCAGAAGGAAATATTTTTCATTGCTTCTCCTTGTGAGTACCTCGAATTCCTCGCCCTCTACCCTGCCATATCTTTTAAGCGAGTCTATGAACCGCGCCAGATCGGAGCTGTTTTTGAACCCTGTTCCCGCGCCTTCCATTATGGCGGCGTCGACGGTAGGGTAATTCAGGATGTCAGCCATGGCGTCGTTAAGGTAAATATATTGCCCATCCAAACCCATGTTGAATATGCCCACAAGAGAGTTTTCGACAAGACTCCTGTACTTCTTTTCGGACTCCTCGAGCATCCGCGCCGTTTTTCTCGTCTGGGTGACATCCTGAATTACCCCCTTGAGCTTTACAGGCCTCCCAGCCTCATCCCGGTCGATCTCGGCCTCCGAATGCACGACCAGTTCCTGCCCGTCCAGCCTCTTTATCCGGTAATCCAGGGAATATGGTCTTCCCTTTTGCAATGCCTCATCAAGGGCCTGCTCTACGGCCTTTCTGTCTTCAGCGTGGATGGTGTCGGCCAGATCCTCATAAGTTGTAAATTCTTCATGGCATCCGAAAATGCGGTGCGCCTCCTCCGACCTGATGACGCGATTGCTGGCTATCTCCCATTCGAAGTTGCCGATGTGGGCGATCCTCTGGGCCTCCTCAAGCATCTTTTTGCTTTCAGCCAGCGACATAGTGGCCTCCGCGAGACGAGCCTTCTCAACATGCAAGTCCTCAAGTATGTTCAAGACCGCACGATTTGTCCGCGTCAGGGCCGCCTTCTCGGCGCTGAAGTCTTCAAGTATATTGAAGCTGGCCTTCATGGTCGTTTCCAGACTGCTCTTCTCGGCGAGCAGGTCCTCGAGCACGTTCATAATTGCCCTGTTGATGTGCTCCTGTCGCCTTTTTTCCGCGCTGAAGTCCTCGAGGATGTTAAGCGCCGCACGCTGGGCCTCTTCGAGCCGTTTTTTTTCAGAGCCGAAGTCTGTGAGGATATTGAATGCTGCCCTTTGGACCATCTCCAGGCGGCTCTTCTCAGTGGCAAAGTCATCGACTATATTCAAAATCGCGCGCTGGGCCTCTCTCAAACGATTCTGCTCGGCATCGAAATCCTCGAGCAGGTTGAAGGTCGCCTTCTGCAGTTCGCGTGTCCTTGCCTCGGCTCCTTTGAGATGCGCTTTCATGCCTTTTCGCCGAGTTTTGATTTCAATTCATCTATTTCCTTTTTGAGCTCTATCATCTTCAGCTCCCGTCCGACGGTCAGCTTCTGAAATCTTTCCAGTTCGAGCAGCCTTTCAAGCTCTCTGCCGCGCTGCTCAGCAACCTGCTCTTCAGCTCTTCTCTGTGCCGTGATATCGCGGGCAGCGGCAAAGACGCCAAGCACGTTGCCGACCACGTCGTTATAGACCGAGGCGTTATAAAGGACATTGGTCAGTTTTCCATCCTTATGGCGGATCGTGAGCGGATAGTCCATTACGAACCCCTTTGCAAGTACCTGCTTGTAGCCTTCCCTTGCCTTTTCCGGCTCTGTGAAGTAATTTGCGAAATCCGCGCCGATGAGTTTCTCCCTTTCTATGCCCGTGACCCTGATGGTAGCCTCATTCACGTCGGTAATCTTGCCTTCGGGACTGATGGTCACGAGAGGGTCGAGGGAAGCCTCGATGAGGCTCCTGGCGTACTGGGATGCCTGCTTCTGGGCGGTGACATCGCGAGCCGCGGCAAAGACGCCGAGGACATTTCCGGCGTCGTCCTTGTAGACTGAGGCGTTATAGAGCACATCCACTGTTTTTCCGCTCCTGTGCCTGATAGTCAAAGGATAATCGGTCACCGTACCTTTTGAGAAGACGAGTCGGTAACCTTCCCGCGCCTTCTCGGGCTCGGTGAAATAATTCGCGAAGTCCGTGCCGATGAGTTTCTCCATTTCTATGCCCGTGACCTTGATGGTAGCCTCGTTCACGTCGGTAATCTTGCCCTCGGGGCTGATGGTCACGAGCGGGTCGAGGGAGGCCTCGATGAGACTCCTGGCGTACTTCGATGCCTGCTTCTGGGCGGTGACGTCGCGCGCCGCGGCAAAGACGCCGAGGACATTTCCGGCGTCGTCCTTATAGACTGAGGCGTTGTAAAGCACGTCTGTCAGTTTCCCGTCCCTGTGACGGATCGTGAGGGGGTAGTTCATCACGAACCCCCTGTCAAGTACCTGCTTGTAGCCTTCTCTTGCTTCCTCGGGTTCGATGAAGTAGTTCGCGAAGTCCGTGCCGATGAGTTTCTCCCTTTCTATGCCCGTGACCTGGATGGTAGCCTCGTTCACGTCGGTAATCTTGCCCTCGGGGCTGATGGTCACGAGCGGGTCGAGGGAGGCCTCGATGAGGCTCCTGGCGTACTGTGAGGCCTGCTTCTGCGCGGTGACATCGCGAGCCGCGGCAAAGACGCCGAGCACATTTCCTCCAATATCCTTATATACCGAAGCATTATATAGAACGTCGGTCAGTTTCCCGTCCCTGTGGCGTATAGTGAGCGGGTAATCCATTACAAACCCCCTGGAGAGGACCTGCTTGTATCCTTCCCTGGCTTTCTCAGGTTCCGTGAAATAATTCGAGAAATCAGTAGCGATGAGCTTCATGCGCGCGAGTCCCGTGACCTTGATGGTAGCCTCGTTCACGTCGGTAATCTTGCCTTCGGGGCTGATGGTGACGAGCGGGTCGAGGGAGGCCTCGATGAGGCTCCTGGCGTACTGGGAGGCCTGCTTCTGCGCGGTTATGTCGCGGTCTATCGCTGAAAGTCCTGTTAATTTTCCTTTTTCATCCAGTACGGGAGAGACCGTAACGGCGACATCTATCAGCGTCCCATCCTTTCTTTTCCGCTGCGTCTCATACCGCTCTATCTTGACGCCTGTTTTGGCCTTTTCTATTATTTCCCTGAATTCGCCAATCCGGTCGGCAGGGCCTATGATTGACATAGGCTTTCCAATGGCCTCGCTCTCCGTGTACCCGAACATCTGTTCAGCCGCCGGATTCCAGCTTATGATGGTGCCGTCAAGCGACTCGCTTATGACAGCGTCTTCAGACGACTGTACGATCGCGGCAAGGCTCTTCGCGTACTGGGCGGATTTTTTCTGCTCTGTGATGTCGCGGTCGATTGCGGACAGCCCAATCAGGTTTCCATGCTCATCCAGAATGGGAGAGATCGTGACCGCGACATCGATAAGGGCTCCGTCCTTTCTTTTGCGCTGGGTCTCGTACCGTTCGACCTTGATCCCTTTTCTGGCCTTTTCTATTATTTCCCTGAATTCGCCAACCCGGTCTGCAGGACCTAAGATCGACATAGGTTTTTCAAGGATTTCCCTTTCCGTGTAACCGAACATCTTCTCAGCCGCCGGATTCCAGCTTGTAATGGTGCCGTCCAGCATTTCGCCTATTATGGCGTCCTCAGACGACCTTACGATCGCGGCCAGAAACTCGAATTTCTCTTCACCTGGATATCCCTCTTCTGCCCTGTGCGCGGAGGAATTTTTTTGTCTTGCCATTGCCCCAATTCTCCTCATCAGGTTAATATCCATGATCGGATAGCTGCCAAATTTTCAAAGCGGTCCATGTTCGCCTGGAAAATACCCGCTATATTTAACTTTGTTACCTCTTCTGGCGGATGTCAAGAATTGAGGTGCATATTGAAGGGTTCCATCTTAAAGCCTGGCATTCTGGGTCTGGCACATAGCTGTTAATCGAGTGGTTTTATCGAAAAAAAGCCTTGGGAAGGGTTTGAGGTCAATTTTCAAAAAAAAACTTGAACATTTGACCTATTACCGTGTTAAAATGTGCGGAAGCTTTTGGAATGGCAGTTTAAATCCGGCAAATAAGTTGATGGCCGGCTAAAGTAAGCCCTGGGATATACCGATATAAAAACCACATATATGCCCACGCCGAATTGCCAATCAAAAGATTATCTCCTGAGTGATATCAATTAAGGGTCCGATAAGGGTCCAAGGTGCTCATACATACGCTTTGTTAGTTGTTCAGGAAACGTCTTGAAAAAGGTAAATGTCATTGCATCAGTATAAAAAGCACAATAAAATCAACTGATTATATTCCTGGCAAGGGGGTTCAACTCCCCCCTCTCGCACCAAATAAATTAATTAATGAATCCCACATAGAGGAAAGGGCAAGATGCAGAACATCAGAGTTGAAATCGAGGATTTGACCCCTGTTAAGAAAAAGCTCGACATTTCGGTCCCTGCCGAGACGGTCAGGAAGGAGATCGACGCCGCCTACCGTAATATCAGGACGAACGCCTCAATACCCGGTTTCAGGAAGGGCGCTATCCCGATGAATATCATCAAGGCCAGGTTCGGGGGCAATGTTCAGGAGGACGTGACCAAGAGGCTCATCGAGACCACCTATCCGCAGGCCCTGGGCGAGAAGAAGCTCATCCCCGTCGAGGCTCCCCAGGTGGAGCTGAAGAATGAGAAGGCCGAGGAAGACAAGGACTTTGCCTACTCTATAACGGTCGAGGTCCAGCCCAGCGTAGATATCGAGAACTACAAGGGCATGGCCCTCAAGAAAGAAGAGATAACCGTCACCGAAGAGGACGTGGACAGGGGATTGCAGAACCTCAGGCAGGCGGCAGGAGAGTTCAAGGAGGCTGAGAGGCCTGCAAAGGAAGGGGACCTGGTCGAGGTGGATTTCGAGGCATTTCTCGACGGAGAGGCCATCAAGAACGGCAAAGCGACCGGTTATCAGTGTATAATTGGTGAAAAGACTTTGCTGCCCGGCTTCGATGAAGCCCTCATAGGCGCGACAAAGGGCGAAAACAGGGGCGCGGACATCACGTTCCCCGAGAACTACAGTGAAGCGAACCTCTCCGGCAAGACCGGCCACTTCAAGATAAATATCAAATCCGTAAAGGAAAAGTCTTTGCCTGAGCTTAACGAGGAGTTCGCGAGGGACCTGGGCTGCGTAGACAGCCTCGAGTTGAGGTCCAGGGTAAAGGGAGAGATAGAAAAGCACAAGAAGGCCGATATAAAGGAGAAGCTCAAAAACGAGATACTCTCCATTCTTATCGAGGCAAACCCGTTCGAGGTGCCCCAGGCCCTGGTAAACAGGTACATGGGCATAATCCTCAACCGGGTCGTAGAGAACATGAAGATGGGCGTATTCTCCCCGGAGGACAAGGGCCTTTCCATCGACCAGCTCAAGGAGAAATACCTCCCGGCAGCCGTGAGGTCCGTGAAGGAAGACATCATCCTCGACCATATAGCCGCGAAGGAGAAGGTAGAAGCCGACTCCAGGGAGGTCGAGGCAGCCGTGAGGAACATAGCTGCCCAGAGGAACGTCGCCTACGAGTCGCTCATGGCCAGGGTGGAGAGGGAAGGCGCCCTCGAGGTAATAAAGGACGGCCTCAAGCACGAGAAGGTATTCGACATTATAATCGATTCGAGCAAGCCCGGGGCTTAAACCCACAGGGCAATAAAAAGACCGGGGAGGGGATATGAATCTGGTCCCTATGGTAGTCGAGCAGACTGGCAGGGGAGAGAGGGCCTATGACATATTCTCAAGGCTCCTGAAGGACAGGATCATCTTCCTTGGGAGCGGAGTGGACGACATCGTCGCCAATCTGATAGTGGCCCAGCTCCTGTTCCTTGAATCAGAGGACCCTGACAAGGACATCCATCTATACATCAATTCTCCGGGCGGGCTCGTGACGGCGGGCCTGGCGATCTACGACACCATGCAGTACGTCAAGCCCGACGTATCGACCATCTGCTTAGGGCAGGCCGCTTCAATGGGCGCGCTTCTCCTTTGCGGAGGGGCCCCGGGCAAGAGGTTCGCGCTCCCGCATTCCCGTATTCTCATCCATCAGCCCCTCGGCGGAGCGCAGGGGCAGGCCACTGACATCGATATCCAGGCAAAAGAGATCATTAGGGTGCGCGCAGAGCTCACCGGCATCATGGCCAGGCATTCGGGGCAGGCCTTGGAAAAGATACACAGGGACACTGAGAGGGACTTTTTTATGACTGGGCAGCAGGCAGTCGAGTATGGTATAATTGACACGGTCATAGAGAAGAGGATGGTAACAGAAGCGAAGCCGAAATAAGCAGATAATACGCGGGTTTTCGGCCAAAGGACTGGTCGGAGGATAAGATGTCGATCAATAAAAAGGGTGGCAGCTACCTGACATGCTCGTTCTGCAGCAAAGGGCAGGACGAGGTGAAGAAACTCGTCGCCGGACCCATGGTCTATATATGCGACGAGTGCATTGAACTCTGCAATGACATAATTGCCGAGGAGTACGAGAAAGAGGAGTTCAAGAAGCGGGAGCATGCCATCCCCAAGCCGTCTGAGATAAAAAAGACGCTGGATGAGTACGTCATCGGGCAGGAGCACGCCAAAAAGGTGCTTTCGGTCGCGGTGCACAACCATTACAAGAGGATAGAGTCCAAGGTGGCGCTCGGCAATGTCGAGCTGCAGAAGTCCAACATCCTCCTGGTGGGACCGACCGGTTCAGGCAAGACCCTTCTCGCGCAGACTCTGGCCAAGATATTGAACGTCCCATTTACCATCGCGGACGCCACGACGCTTACAGAGGCAGGTTATGTCGGAGAGGACGTCGAGAACATAATCCTGAGCCTACTGCAGAACGCCGAGTACGACATCGAGAGGTGCCAGAAGGGCATCGTCTATATCGATGAGATAGACAAGATCTCCAGGAAGAGCGACAGCCCGTCCATCACAAGGGACGTATCCGGAGAGGGCGTGCAGCAGGCCCTCCTGAAGATAATAGAGGGCACCGTGGCGAACGTGCCGCCCAAGGGCGGCAGGAAGCACCCCCAGCAGGAGTTCCTGCAGGTGGACACCACGAACATACTCTTCATCTGCGGAGGCGCCTTCTCCGGCCTCGAGACCATAGTGGCCCAGAGGGTGGGAAAGAGGGCAGTGGGCTTCAGCACCGAAGAGAAGCTGAAAAAGGAAGTGGAAGCGAGCTACTCAAAGCTCATGCACCGGGTCGAGCCAGGGGACTTCTTGAGGTACGGGCTCATACCCGAGTTCATGGGAAGGCTTCCCGTAACCGCGGTATTGGACGAGCTCAGCGAGCAGGACCTCGTCAGGATACTCACGGAGCCGAGGAACGCCATAATAAAGCAATACCAGAAGCTCTTCGAGTTCGAGAACGTGAAGCTCAAGTTCACGGACGGCGCGCTCGCGTCCGTGGCAAAGGAATCGATGAGGAGGAAGGCGGGCGCAAGGGGCCTTCGTGCCATCCTTGAGAACGTCATGCTCGATACCATGTACGAGCTGCCATCTCAGACGAACATAAAAGAGTGCATCATAAACGAGGACGTAATAACAGAGAACGCAAAGCCCATTATCGTCTACGGTAACAGGGCTGAGACAGCCTGAGCCTGAACGGCCCTCCTGGGCCGCTTGAACATACGCAACATGCTTGAGTTGAATGCGAACGGGTGATGAGATGCTGTCCTTTTTTAAAGGAGGAAGGGATTTGAAGAAAGACAGAATGGTAGTCCCGTTAATACCGTTACGAGACATCATCATATTTCCATATATGGTAGTGCCCCTTTTTGTGGGAAGGGAGAAGTCCATCAAGGCCCTCGAGCTCGCGATGGGCTCGGATAAGTCCATACTGCTCGCGGCCCAGAAAAAGGCCAAGACCGAAGAGCCGGGCCCGGACGACATATACGAGTCCGGCACGCTCGGTACGATATTGCAGCTCCTTCGCCTGCCGGACGGCACGGTAAAGGTGCTTGTCGAAGGCAAGAGAAGGGCCAAGATAAAGGAGTACGTCTCAGAGGACGACTGCTTTATGGTCGCGATCGAGGAGATAGACGAGGCGATAGACGAGACCGTCGAGACGGAGGCCCTCACCAGGTCGGTGGTGAAATCCTTCGAGACCTACGTGAAGTACAACAAGAGGGTCCCGCCCGAGATGATAATGAGCGTCTCCTCGATAGAGGACCCGGGCAGGCTCGCCGATACCATCTCCGCGCACCTTTCGATCAAGGTCGATGACAAGCAGGCGCTCCTTACGATCTCCAGCCCGACCAAGAGGCTCGAGAGGCTCTACTCCATTATGGAGAGCGAGATAGAGATCCTCGAGGTCGAGCAGAAGATCCGCCAGAGGGTCAAGCGCCAGATGGAGAAGACCCAGAAGGAGTATTACCTCTCCGAGCAGATGAAGGCCATACAGAAGGAGCTCGGAGAGAAGGACGAATTCAAGAGCGAGCTGCAGGAGTTCGAGGAGAAGCTCAAGACAAAGAAGATGTCCAAGGAGGCGGCAAAGAAGGCGAAGCAGGAGATCAAGAAACTGCGCCTGATGTCGCCCATGTCAGCTGAGGCGACCGTCTCGAGGAACTACATAGACTGGCTCGTCACGCTCCCCTGGGACCATGTCACCGAAGAGAAGAAGGACATAACCGAAGCCGAGAGGGTGCTCGACGAGGACCACTATGGCCTCAAAGCCGTCAAGGAGAGGATAACGGAGTACCTGGCCGTAAGGGGCCTCGTAGAAGAGATGAAGGGGCCGATACTGTGCCTGGTAGGGCCTCCGGGCGTCGGCAAGACCTCGCTCGCCAAGTCCATCGCCAGGGCGACCGGCAGGAACTTCGTGCGTCTCTCGCTGGGCGGCGTTAAGGACGAGGCCGAGATAAGAGGCCACAGGCGTACATACATAGGCTCCATGCCCGGCAAGATAATACAGTCTCTTAAGAAGGCCGGCTCGAACAACCCTGTCTTCCTCCTCGACGAGGTCGACAAGATGAGCCATGACTTCAGGGGAGACCCGGCTTCCGCGCTGCTCGAAGTCCTCGACCCCGAGCAGAACCATACCTTCAGCGACCATTATCTGGACTGCGACTACGACCTTTCCAAGATAATGTTCCTTACGACCGCTAACTCTCTTCAGGGCATACCTTATCCGCTCCTCGACAGGATGGAGCTCATAAGGATACCCGGCTATATGGAGCTTGAGAAGCTCCACATAGTCGAGAAGTTCCTGCTGCCGAAGCAGCTCAAGTTGCACGGCCTTACCGAGGCGAACCTCGATCTCGGCAAGTCCACCATCCTGATGCTCATAAGGAGATACACCAAGGAAGCGGGCGTCAGGAACCTCGAGCGCCAGGTGGCCGCCATCTGCAGGAAGGCCGCGAAGGAGATACTGAAGAAGGGCGTTGACACAAGGGTCAGCATGACCACCAGGACGCTCTCCAAGTACCTCGGCGTGCCTCCGTACCGCTACGGCACCGTGGATAAGCTAAATGAGATAGGAGTTGCAACGGGCCTTGCCTGGACAGAGGTGGGCGGAGAGCTCCTCGCAATAGAGGTGGCTCTCGTGCCCGGCAAAGGCAAGCTCATCATAACCGGAAAGCTCGGCGAAGTCATGCAGGAGTCCGCGCAGGCGGCCATGACCTACATAAGGAGCCGCGCGACCGAACTTGGCCTTGAGAAGGACTTCTACCAGAAGCTCGATATCCATATCCATGTCCCAGAGGGCGCGATACCCAAGGACGGCCCTTCGGCAGGCATAACCATGGCAACTGCAATCGCGTCAGCGCTCACGAGGATAGCCGTGAGGAAAGACGTGGCCATGACCGGCGAGATTACGCTCCGCGGAAAGGTGCTGCCCATAGGCGGCCTCAAGGAGAAGCTCCTTGCAGCGCACAGGGCAGGCATCCCCAAGGTCCTCATCCCCATGGAGAACGAGAAGGACCTGAAGGAGATACCGCCGCAGATATTAAAGAAGGTCTCGACTGAGCTGGTCGAGCACATGGACGACGTGCTCATGAAGGCGCTCGACGTCAAGACCAGGGAAGAGATATTCAAGGCGCTGGCCGTCGAGAAGGAGCTTGTGCCTGTGGCTCCAGCCCCGGCTCCGCAGGGCGTATCAGGCGACCTCGTCAGGCACTGAATAAGTCAAAATCCCTTGACACAGGGGAGCAAAACTGATACATAATTGAATCCCCCGCTCGTACGGGCGGGGGATTCATCTTGAAAAGACTTTAAAGCGGGCGGATAGCAATAAGTGGTCCGCTGCCATGATTAGTTTTCAGCGGGCGGATAGCTCAGTTGGTAGAGCACAGCCCTTACAAGGCTGGGGTCACAGGTTCGAACCCTGTTCCGCCTACCAGATTGAAACAACTTAAAACGGGGCCGTAGTTAAGTCGGTTATAACGCTGGCCTGTCAAGCCAGAGGGCGCGGGTTCGAGTCCCGTCGGCCCCGCCATCAATGAAAAAGGGCTGG
>Ga0209341_10001851_pt1 | contig 20617 bp, 23 predicted proteins | sample RifCSP13_2_FD_184020 | JGI IMG/M metagenome (GOLD analysis project Ga0209341, IMG submission 184020) | Soil microbial communities from Rifle, Colorado - Rifle CSP2_sed 13_2 (SPAdes) (version 2) | ecosystem: Environmental > Terrestrial > Deep subsurface > Rock core/Sediment | place: Rifle... | reverse complement strand
AGGTGGCTGACGCCGCGGTAGTAAAGGCTCTTGACGCCATCGAGGTCGGTGGGAGCGAATACGAGATCCAACTGATCTGCGAGTTCGAGATGCGGTCTGGAGGTGATCTGCACTGCAGTGGTGAATCCATCGGAGGCTGCGGGCCTCATACTTCCACTGGCAGCTTCCAGCCCTCTCGCTACAACGACCGCAAGATGCAGGCAGGCGAGTGGGTGATGCTCGACGTGTGCCCCAGGGTTGAGGGCTACTCTGCCGATATATCCAGACACCGGTTGGTGGGTGACGAGAAGGATCTGGATCCCAAGCTCAGGCGTATGTATGAGACGTGTGCTCTCATGAGCCAAGAGGTCATCAAGGCCGTGAAGCCCGGTGTTACCGGTCGTCAACTCAATAAGCTGGCTCTCGATATTGCCACGGCCCAGGGCTTTGGCGAGAACAAGATCGGCCTCCTAGGACATGGCGTCGGAATCGACATTCACGACATCCCCGACTACTACTACGACGACAGTCCATGGCAGGCGGGCGAGATCATCACCGTTGAGCCGTGCCTGCTCATGAAAGGTGTCGCTGGGGTCCGCATCGAAGACATGATCCTGGTCACCGAGCACGGCGCAGAGAGTCTCACGACCTCATCTCGGGAACTGATCCCTCAACGCTGATCTGCCGTTTCTGAGTTGACCTCGTGATGAGGGGCCACTCATCACGGGTGGTGGCGTCCTGCCTCGCGGCGGTTGCACCAGATGGGCTACTCGTTGCAGGCGTCGGCCGAGCAGGTTGAGGGCACCAGCCATCCGGATCGTGACGGCAGTTCGCCTACATCAACGCCCTGGCCGGCGAGCGGCTCGCGGGAGGCGAGCCGGTGATCAGCGTCGACACCAAGAAGAAGGAGCGGATCGGGCTCTACGCCAATGGCGGCCGGGAAATGGCAGCCGGCCAAGGAGCCGATCGGGACTTGGGCGAGTTCGCCAAAGCCATCCCCTATGGGGTCTACGACGTCTCAAACGACGAAGGCCGGGTGTCAGTCGGCGATACTGCCGACACCGCCGAGTTCGCAGTCGAGTCGATCCGACGCTAGTGGAACACCCTCGGCAAGACACGCTTCCCCCTGGCCACCAAGCTGCTGGTCACCGCCCACGCCGGCGGGTCCAACGGCTACCGGCTCCGTGCGGCGATCCGCTATGGGGTGTTGGACCTTTCCGGCCCCTACCGCAAAGCCTTCGAAGACAGTCTGGATCATGTCACCCAGATCGCCGACCCGTTCCACCTGGTGAAACTGGCCAACACCAAACTCGATGAATGCCGGCGGAGGGTGCAGAACGAGACGGTCGGTCATCGAGGCAGAAAAGACGACCCGCTCTATCGGGCACGGAGACTGTTGACCAAAGCCCACGAACGTCTCGACGACCGAGGCGAAGCCACGCTGCTGGGCCTGCTACGAGCCGGCGACCTCCGTGGTGAAGTGCGGATGGCGTGGCATGCCAAGAAGTCATCCGCTCCATCTACGAGATCGACGAACCCGACCTGGCCACCGAGTTCGTCGCCCAACTCGCAGAAGACCTCCAAGACTAATCATGTCCCCCCGAAGTCAACTCCCTCGGCCGCACCCTCCGACGGTGGCTCGACCACATCGTCGCCTGGCATCAGGCACGGGTGTCGAACGGGCCCATCGAGGCGGTCAACCTCATAAAACGCATCAAACGGATCGCCTTCGGGTTCCGCAGATTCAGGTCCTTCAGGATCCGGGCGTTGCTCTACGCCGGGAGACCCAACTGGGATCTACTCGCCACCATCACACCCCGCTCACTGGGCCACACTCCCATGCCTCCAAGAAACCCGGGTAGGTTCACTCTGAGGACCCGCTGCAGGAGGTTGACACCCCAGCTGAACCCGTGTGGCCTATGGGCGCGTTGGATAAGGCGATAGCGATTATGTGCTGAGTACGCCCGAGTCTCTTACCATGTGCCGGAGCCCGGCGCCGCTCAGCCGCCTGCGACCATCACCGTGAAGGTCAGTTCATCACCCTCACGTATGGTTGTCGCGGACCTGTCCAGCGACCGTATGTTCCTTCCGTTGATAAGGATGGCTACGCCCCGTACCGGCGATAGATCGTCGTTCAGGAATCGCTCCAACGGAACCCGGTACCGTTCTCGCAGGGCACTCAGTACATCCCGCAAGCTGGGAGACGCGGGCTCCAGTACGATCTCCTGTTTCAGTTTGATGTCCGTCCCGAACGTGTTGACGATGACTCGCACTGTGTCGCCCTCATCCCCTCGAGGCCTCCGTCGACAGCTCGTAATCCCTGAGGGTCGCTTCTGTGGGGACTCCGGCCGAATCCCATCCCCGGCAGGCGTAGTACTCGTCGATCATCCGGTTGAGGTTGTCCTCGCCGACGCACTGCCCCTTGCCGGGACCGTCCGGCAGCGGCTCGAAGAGGGTGCGATATGGCAGCGTGTCTTCCTCACGGCCGAATCCCTCCCGCGCGTTGAATAGCCTGATAAGGGTCTCGATCCTACCGGCGATCTGGGCGAAGTCGCTAATCGAGAACGACTCTCCCGTCACCGCATGGAGGTAGTTCGCATAGTCCTCCATCGACAGCGGGATGAACTTGGCCGGCATGTCGCAAACGAGAAGGGAGTGCAGGATGCAGTTAATATCGTACTGCTCGCGGACCATCTCCGCTTTCCCTTCGGCAGTGTACGGCGGATAGTCCCCGAGGATCTCCTGGGCGGGAGGCCATGCCCGTCGGTGGCAGGCGCCTCTTGGACTGACCGCGTAGGAGAGTCCTGAGCCGAAGGCGCCTCGGGGGTCATAGGCGGGGAACTCCAGGCCCTTCACCTGCATGGCGAAGCGATCCGAGCCACCGCCGATGTGCTGGGCAGCCGCGCGTACGCCCTCCGCGAGGATGTCGCCGAATCCACGCCGGTACGCGATCATCTCGATGACTGCGAGAGCACCCTCCTCATCTCCGAAACGCAGGTCGAACGCTTTCGAAGGGGGTATCAGCCCCCGTTCACTGCACTCCATCAAGAAGCCGATGATGTTCCCCGTAGATATGGTGTCAAGTCCCAATATGTCACACAGCACGTTGGCCTGAATGATCGTGGGAAGGGAATCGATCAGCAGATTGGACCCGAATAGACCGAGCGTCTCATACTCGGGCCCTTCCACGGTCACTCCCTTGTACTTACCCTCGGCGGCCTCGGTGATCAGACTGCAATGGATGAAACAGGAGAGGCAGGACACGTGCTTCTTAACGCTCCGGTACACGCCGACCGAATCGATCTTCTCTAGCGCCTTCTCCCAAGTGCTGAACTGGAAGTTCTTCGTCGGGAGGATCCCACCGGTATGGGTGATATTCAGCGTCAGCGGGGTCCCGTACTTCATCCTGGCCTGCGCCACTGGGCTCACCGACGCCCGGCGATGGGCCTCCTTGTTCAGCCCAAGCAGCTGCTTCCGGTCGTGGAGAGGCACGCCCTGCCCTCCGATAACCACGATGGCCTTCAGGTGTTTTGATCCCATGACCGCTCCAACCCCACCTCGTCCGGCCTGCCGGTAAAGGTCACTGTTGATACAGGCGAATTTGACCAGGTTCTCGCCGGCCGGTCCGATCGAGGAGACAAAGGCGGGGCTTTCTTCCTGCTCTTTGAGGGTCTTCTCGGTCGTGAAGCTGTCCTTCCCCCAGAGATGGCTGGCATCTCGAATATCCACCCCCTGCTCGTCGATGCGCAGGTAGCAGCGATTACTGGCCCTTCCCCGGATCACCATGCCGTCGTAACCCACCTTCTTCAACTGGACGGAAATCCGGCCGCTCGAGTACGCATCGCACCACGTGTGCGTCAGCGGGGACTTGGTAACCACCACAAACTTGGACGCCCCGACGGCCGTCGAGCCCGTGAGCGGACCGGTCAAGAAGAAGAGGAGATTGTCGGGAGACAGAGGATCCGTCCCGGGCGGGAGCATGTCATAGAGCAGCCGCGCCCCCAGGCCCCTGCCCCCCAGGTACCGGTGGTAGTGCTCCAAGGGCACGGGCAACTCCTGGGTCGTCCCCTGCGTCAGGTCGACCTCAAGGAGTTTCCCGCGGACTCCCTTCATGATGCTGCCCTCACTCGGCTGCCTTCCCGGCCCCAGTCAGAGGACCAAACACAGTGAAGGTCAATGAGCTCGAAGAACTCGAGCACGTCGTCGAGTCCGAGCAACCGATACTCCTCCACCTCTGCGCGCTTCCCGACGAGGGAGTTTGCTTACAAGTTACTCCCATGTCGTTTAACGAATCATCTAATGTGCCAATGACAATTCCGTCTATCTTCCTAGTAGTCGCCGGGAAGTCCGCAGGCGATCAATTCCTTTGATGGGAACTTGTAGAAGATGTCGTACCCATCGTCGGTGATTACTCCACAGTTCTCAATCTTTACACCATCCTTGGCCCACCTGTCTCCGAGCCAGGTGAAGCAGCCGGCTTCCACGGCATAGGTCATGTTCTTCTCGAGTTTCCCGGCGGGGAAATCGCCCATGAACACACCGCTGGCCCCTGGAACTGTGTGTCCTGGATCACCCGAACGAAGGCCGATCGGATGACACACCGAACCGTAGAAATCCCGGCCCGGCTCAGGCCACTTCGGAACCCGCCCCCACAGTCCCGGCGCATCTCCCTTCTCCAGCCACTCCTTCTGTACATCCAACGTAGTGATGCCCGGCCTCATCGAATCCGCAAAGGCCATCGTCGCTTCATAGGCGAGGTGGTACACCTCCTTCTGAAACTCCGTTGGCTTGTCTCCCACGCAGTAGGTCCGATAGAAACACGTCCGATAGCCCTGGAAACTGACGCCGTTGATGTCCAACACGACCAGGTCGCCCGGTCTCACCATCCTGTCCGTGGGCATGTTCGGTACGCCATAGCCCGATCTCTCCCCACTGCAGACCACGAAGCTGGGGCCCTCCAGCTCCTCGGCTCCCGCCTTGTAGCACCCGTTCGCCGCGATGCCGGCAATCTCCAATTCGGTCATGCCGGGCCGCAACGCCTGACTTACTTCCCAATGGGCACTCTCGGCGATCGCACCGGCATTTCGCAGGCAGCTAATCTCGTCCTCGGTCTTGACTTTGATGGCATCAGCCATACAGTTATTGCCATCGACAATCTTGATTCCCGCCCGCCCGCAGGCTTCGATCATGTTGGCGCTGGCGATGTCAATCCCGCAGGGCATATCGAAGACATCGTGCTTCTTCAGAAGGGTTGCGATCTCTTCGCAGGTTTCATCGAAGTAGCCGGGCATGAATTCAGGGGCATCGGGTAGACCCTGGCAGAGTTGATAGGCCTTTGATGTCTTCAAGACCATCTTGCCTTCAAACCAGGGCATTCGGGGCCGTTCCCATTCCCCGTTCAGATGATCGACCGGAACGTAGGGAAGGCCCTGGCCCTGAATCAGAAGCACAAACGTGCCAAGCCTGCGCCTGGCGTACTGGTGGAAGGAGTAGTAACCAACATAGCGGTGATAGTCGTAGTCGTACAAGATCATTGCGCCTAGACCGTGCTTCTTCAGTGCTGCCTGGGCTCTTGCCACCCTCTCATTGCGCATGCGCTCCGGATCGTAGGGGCGATACTCGTAATCGACTGCAAAGCGTCCATATTGCATAGATTCGAACTTCCTTTCCTACGCGGTACTATTGAGCCAACTCCGTGATACCGAGTCAGTCAGGACCTTGCTTGTGTATGGTTTGCTTCTGACTTCGTGATAGAGATCTCGGCTATTCTAACCCGATTCTGCGAGGCTCCGGAAGCTGTCAAGCCGGTCAACAACACGCCAGCAGCTCCCTGGTGCCGTCGGCTTTCACGCCCACAACAACGAGGCAACACAACCGGTCCTCCTCGGGGTGAATCCGGAAATGGACCCCGTCGGCCCACACATACACAAAACCCGACCCGGACAGGTCCTGCTGCTCAAACGCCCGGTATTCGTCGGACCAGGTCTCAAGGAGGCGGGTGATCGACGACGCCGACAACCCAGCGTCGATGCCGAAGAACCCCTCCCAAAGCGGGGGCGAAGTCCCCCGTCGACAAACCCCGCAGATACAGGACCGGCAACACGTCGGCGACCTTCGGGGAACGGCACGCATACTTGGGCAAAATGTATGACGAGAATCGGTGACCCTCCCTGCGGTCATGGACCCGCGGCGCCCGGATCTTGAGCGCTCCAGCACCAGGAACCAGTGTCCGCTCAGCGGCTGTCCTGTTACGCACCACCAGACGCAAACCCGCCTCGTCAACCAACTTGCTGGTGCCCTTCGATGTAATCGGCGACCTCGATCTCGAGGCCGGCCATCAGCATCCGACGAGCACCCTCGCTCACCAACTCGTCCAACATCAACCCCAGCCGTCCAACATCAACCCCAGGTCGTCGCGGTCAACGTCATCGGCGACTATCTTCAAGATCAGGCGTACTCCTTCCCCGCCGGCCAACACCGGCGGAAGCCGTTACTTAGGTTTGGAAGGGTACGCCGCCCTCTTACCCGGACCCGGTCATCCACAACATTCGGTTTAAAGCTCGGGTCCTCAGGCGGGTCTCGGCGTAGGTGGGACGCCGCTGCCGCTTATGCGGTTTTCGAGCAGGTTGCCTTCGGCACCGCTGTGCTGAGAGGAACTTCGAGACGCTGGGAGAGTTCACCCTAGCAGCATTACATGCTGCAGCTTGGCCTCGTCGACAGTAGCCCGTCGGATGGATTCCTGCAGTCTGAGGTAGGCAGGGTGGCCTGCGAACGCATCGAAGGCGCCGACGCTGTCGAAGTGGGCCTCCACGGCCCAGTCGAAGTCGGCAGCCTGTCTATTTGTAATCCTGGTGCCGTGGGCATAACGAAGGGCCTGCAATGCTGGACCGGATGTCGTGAGTCGATTGAGATCTTCCCAGACAGCGGCCTTGAGTTCATCCGATACCCCTGTCTGCCATCTGTACATCGCTACGTGACGGATCATGCCTCTCTTCGAGGGCGGACCGTCATAGGGGCGCCGGATCTTCGCGGTCAGGTTGCCCTGACAGACCACAGCGTTTATGGAAGCCGCTTGCAGATGCGCCTCGCTCTCATCGTAGGCAAGCCAGCCTTCTTCATCACGGAAGTCAAAGATAACGGCAAAATGGAAGTTGGTCGGGTCTTGGCCGATGTTCTCGCCAAAATCAAGGGCCACCACAGTGGGGCAAGCGAAGCTGAGATAGGCCGTCCGTTGGCGCATCTCGAGTTTCTGCTGTGATGTAGTTTCTTTTCGCCATTTGAACAGCACTGTGTTCCGGTACATGCGGTTCATCGCTTTATCAGAAGCATGCTCATGGTGAAAGATTCCTTGGCACCGATCGGGGCGATTCTCCGACCATTGGTGGTGACTTAAGCGGCGATTCGCCAGTCAAGGGCACCTCTGCCTAGCAGGGTGCCGTTGCGGAGGCGCTGGTGAAGGCCGAGCACTGAATCGGGTGATACAACTTCACCCACGATGGGCTGTATGTCACCAGTCATGACCAGCGAGGCGGCCTCTTGCACCTCGGAGCGCGAACAGTACCGAGATCCGATGATGCTGAACTCGCGGAACACCAGTTCACGGGGGTTGACTTCTACTGTGACATCTCGAAAGGTCGTGAGGACTGCAAGGCGACCTCCGCTGTCCAGAGTACGGACTGACCAGGCGAGCGTGGAGGGTGTGCCCACCAGATCGACTATCACAGTGGGTGAATGTTTACCGAAGAGGCGGGCGGGATCCTGGTCCATGGCCATCTCGGTAAAGGGAGTCACGCCCAGTTCGGCGAGCTTGTCGTGCTTCGCCTCGTTTCGCTCGATCGCTGCGACTTCGGCACCGCAGATCCGCGCCATCTGCACCATGTGGATACCCACTCCGCCACCGGCGCCGACGACCACGGCTCGATCTCCAGTGCGCATGCCAACCCGGGATCGGCACACGTGGACCGGAGTAGCTACGGCGTCAGGAATAACCGTCGCGTCCACTGGGTCTATCTCGTCTGAGATAGGTATGGCGTTCAGTTCCGGAAGCGTCGCGAGAGGGGCATAGCCTGCATCGCGATGCACGCCCAGAAAGCCGCCTAATCTGCGGCAACGGGATTCCCGCTCCGCCTGACACTCTTCGCATTTGCCACAGGATAGATAGAAGTAGGCGGCCACTCTTTGGCCCAACAGTGCCGGGTCGGAATCACGGCCCAGCTCGATGACGCGGCCTACCAGCTCGTGTCCTGGAACACGCGGAAGCAGCGAGGGATCGTTTCCCAGGTCGCCGTTTATGCAGTTGAGAACAGTGAGGCTGACTGCGCAGGCTTCAACTTGGACCAATACCTCTCCGGGGCCTGGCTGCGGGTCAGGCATCTCTTGCCAGACTGGGTCCCTGCCCCACTGCTGAATCCTGTACCCCTTCATAGTCCCCACCTTTCCTCCTCAATACTTGCCTCGGGCGATTCACTTGCAGAGCATCGACCAAGCGGCTGAGTTGCAGATCCTCAAACACTACGGTCGAGAGTGAGATATTCGCAAATGTTGTGGATGGGTATGGTCGGGGCGCGACATCCCCGGGGATCGGGCTACTGCAGTAACATAGCGCGCCACCGTCTAGTTGGTGATGAAAGTGACCTCGATCCGAAGCTACAAAGGATGTACGACACCACCCAACTGATGAGCGTCGAGGTCCGCAAGGCTGTCAAGGCCGGCGCCTTGCCCACCGACTTAAACACTCTCGCTCACCAGGTCGCTGACGGAAAGGGTTATGGTCAATAGGCCGTGTGGCCCACGTTTCGACCGGACGTTTCAGGTGGTGAAGGCGTCATCTGGGTTCCATCCTTTCTGTTTGAGGAGCTCGGGTTGGTTGTTGTAGTGGATGGTGGCGGGGGGCCGTCCTCGGGTGCGGTAGCCACTGTGGGGGCGTTCGTAGTTGTAGAAGCGCAGCCAGGCTTGCAGGTCGGCGTCGACGTCGGCGGCTGATTCGTAGAAGCGGTAGCGGAACGCGGTGCGGTAGTGCAGATGCAGGCAGGTGCCTTGGAAGCGTTCCACGAAGGGGTTGAGATCCGGGGAACGGGACGGCAGCTGATGGCGTTCGATCCCGAGCTGACGGCAGGCGTGACGGAACTGCTTCATGAATTCGGGTTTGCCATCAACGGTGGCCTGTTGGAGCTCGATGCCGGCTTCGGCAACGACGGGGGCAACGTCGGTGACGAGGAACCGTGCTGCCTTCTCAGCGGTCTTGTCCCCGGTCATAACCCCAGCGATCCCGAAGCTGGAAGCGCCGTCGACGGCCGAGTATTGCGACAGTTTGCCGACACCTTTGAGGTTGCCAATGTACATGGTCTTTGAGGTTGCCAATGTACATGGTGTCGAAGAACACTTCTTCACCAGGGTATCTGAGCCGATGTGAGTGACCTGAGCGGCCTGTTGCGCCCGGATGTCACGCAGGGCTCGTTCGGTGATCGGGCCACCCTCGGCTGCCGACAAGGATTCGGCGGGCGCGAGCCGGGCTCGGGTCCGGTTGAGCCCGACGTCGTGCAGCACGTTGTAGACCGACCCGTGGGACACCCGCCAGCCACCAAACCGTTCCAACCGGAGCCGGGCCTGGATGGTTCTCGGCCGTTCGGTGGGATGCTCGATGGCGTAGGCGATGATCTGATCCCGACACGCGGCGACAACGCATTCGGGTGCCGGCCCTTAGGACGGGGCTTCGGCATCATCCCCGCCTCCCCATACCGCTTATAAGCGCGGCGCAGCTCATAGAACCACCATCTCGAGATCCCCACCACCCCGGCGCCCTGCATCGAGGTCAGGTCACCGTTCGCGACCCGATCAAGGACCGCTTTGCGGGCACGTGTCAAACTCTGTTCCGGGGCCATGGGCTGTGCGCCTCCATCAGACGGCAATCCGATGAAGGCAGCATGGCTTAGGCCCCAATACTTCGAGTGAACTCCCGCACCCAGTCCGGCCGTGTCATGGGCATACGGGCTAGGCCCGATAAGTAGGGTCACTCCAATGTAGTGTGACTTGGTGACCGCCATCACGGAAGACAGTGAACACCATGGGGACGGACAATTGACAGAGGATGGTCCCGAGATCAGAGCTCCTTACCCTGGACCCCGCACCAGGGCGGTTCTCGAGCGGTTGCGCCGAGTCGAGGTAGGCGCGGGACTCTCTTTCAGTCTGGGAGACGACCCGCCCGTCCTGGCGCGAGCGTCAGGTGCGATAATTGAGGATCCAGACGGTAATCGGTTCTTGGACATGGTCGCCGGGTTCGGATCCCTCAACCTGGGCCATTCTCATCCGCGTGTTGTTGCCGCCTGCACACGCCAACTCTCCCTCGGTCAACAGGCGATGTCGATAGCCTCCGTTGTGCGCACCGACCTTCTCGAACGGCTGTCGGGCTTGGTAGGGCCGGGGTATCGAGCGATCCTTGGGGTTTCGGGCTCCGAAGCGGTGGAGACGGCCTTGAAGCTTATCCGACGGGCGACGGGACGATCCGGTGTTGTTGCGTTCACGGGCGGCTTCCACGGCAGGACTATGGGGGCTCTGTCGTTGATGGGAAAAGGCTCCCAACGGAGGGGTCTTGGCTCCCTCGGGGGCAATGTGTACCACATCCCGTACCCGGATCCATACCGCTCACCATTGGGTTCCGGAGACGATGTGGCCTCATCGACGATCAGGCTCTTGAGGGCATTCTTGGACGATCCTGCTAGTGGTTGGTCCGACGTTGGCGCGGTCGTCATTGAACCCGTTCAAGGTAATGGGGGTATGATTCCTGCCCCTCGGGGTTTCCTAACCGAGCTTCGTACTGTCTGCTCGGAGCATGGTGTCCTGCTTGTTGTGGACGAAGTGATGAGCGGGTTTCATCGAACGGGACATCGGTTCGCTTTTGAGGCCGATGCCGACATCTGGCCGGATGTGATCGTGATGGGCAAATCTCTCTCTGTGGGACTGCCCCTGGCAGGTTGTCTAGTTGCGGAACCGGTAGCCGCAGCCAACCCGTCGGGCGTGGAGTCCAGCACCTACGCTGGCAACCTGGTCTCTTGCGCTGCTGCTCAGACAGCCCTGGACGTGTACGAAGAAGATGACATGTCGCGGCGGGCCGGTTCACTGGGTGAGGTCCTGATGGATGCTTTGCGTGACACCCTCGGAGACCACCCTTACGTCGGAGAGATTCGTGGCCGGGGGCTCATGGTCGGGATCGAATTAGTGGCCGACCGAGTCACGAAAGAGCCTCTGCGCCAAGCACGCGACATCAGCAACGCTGCACTTCACCGAGGCCTCCTCGTCTACCCGGGCGGCCACTACGACAATGTCATAGGCTTGCTGCCTCCACTGATTGTGACCAAGGACCAACTCGTTATTGCCAGCAAACTCCTTGGAGAGACGCTGGCCGAGCTTTATCCGTAGCAGAGATCCAATCCTCCCTCGGGTAGCCTCAATGGCGGCAACACCCGAGCGAGCGATGGCCGCTATCATCCAAGAAGGAGGCTGGCAAGTTGCGGTGAGCCGATCGGTCCGCGTCTCGAGCCCAGTAGGTAGGTCATCCCAATGATCGACTTCCACATCCCGGAGACTGTGAACGCCTGGGTTCTGGGAAACCCGGATGAACTGGCGCCGGTCGCGAAAAGGGTGCGCCGGCCAGTCCGCCAGAAACATCGGACACACAGTGACGAACGATCTCTACCCTTTTTTGGATTCGCAGCGATGGTCAGGGCGTCGGGCGGCTGCATTGATGACACAAAGGAAAGTCGATGCATCATTGATCCACGCCCATACGTTTCCTTTGAAGGATCTACCGACTGGACTGCGATACGCTCGGGCCCGAGATGCATGGTGGCATCAAAGTCGTCATGAAGAACCATCGAAACCACGCCCCCAAATCCACGACTGAACAGCTCAAGGAGAAGTGATTCTGTCTGCATACTGGGTCGCTCGAGCGAAAGTCAACGATGCAGTCGGATACAAACGATATACCGATCTCATGCCCGAAATTCTTGCCAAGTATGACGGCAAGGTTCTGGCCAGAGGTGGGCTGTTCCAGTACATGGAAGGATCCGAGCACTTCGAGCGGCACGTCGTCATCGAGTTTCCCACCCTCGAGCGCGCAGTTGAGTGCTATCAGTCTCCCGAGTATCAGGAGGCAATGGTGCATCGACTGAACGGGGTCAGCGTTAACGAGTTGGTCATTGTCGAAGGCGGCGAAGCCACGACTTGAGAATCAGGTGGCGGGACCGGTGGATCTTGATCGAGTTCGCCCGATCCCGCACCGCGTCAGGAACGCGAAGTGTGACTCCGTTCACTCACGGCGCAAATGAGGCAGCTCCCAGCGCAACGCTCGCGTCGATTCACCACTCCGATCGTCCTCTCTGACCCAACGCGTTACGGTAAGCACGGGCACCTGTTTACAGGCGGCTCAGGACTTGACCCTTGAGGCGCCCGATCATCGTTGCTGACTCGCCTCGGCTGGTCACATCTTGCCGTTTCTGGGCGCGAAGGCACCCCCGGCATGCGATGAGTAGCATGGCGAGAAGCGCGGGACGCCGTGCTGATGTGGCTACTAGTCGGAAGGAGCCCCGGTGGTTGAAAAGAAGGCCATCTATTACCCAGGTCATGAGGCCGGCTTGGGGGGCAGGATCTGGAGTCCAGGGATCAAGGTGGGGCCGTGGGTGTTGCTGTCGGGGATAACTTCGGTCAACTATGACCAGGCCAAGACCGTCGGGATCACCGAACGAACGGCGATGATCCCGCCCAAGAAGGATCCCGAAGCTCAGTGGCGTCAGGTTCTCTCTAACATCAAATCGATGCTGGAGCAAGCGGGCGGGAGCATGGCCGACGTTGTCCTTGCCAACGTATTCGTCACGGACATGCATTACTACTACGACTACGAGTACATAAGGAAAGAGTTCTTTGTTGAGCCTTATCCTGTCTGTACCGCGGTGGAGGTCGGAAGCCTCGTGTCTCCAGACTGGATGTTGGAGATCGAGGTAATGGCATACGTCGAGGACAAATAGGAGATCGACGCGCGTGATGAGGGCTGCCTGCAGCAGCCCTCATCACCGTTGTCTATTGAGATTTCCTGCAGGTTGATCAGGGCCCAATGCCGATGTAGCGCTCTTGGATCTCGTAATTCTGCAAGAGGTCGTCTGGTGTCCCGTCGTAGACGATTTGGCCTTTGCTCATAACGTAGATGCGATCGGCAACTTCAAGTGCGACCGGGAGTTCAGGGATCACGAGGAGCATCGTCAATTCGCGCACCCTCTTCAAGTCAAGGATCACATCAATCACCGACCGGACGAGGGCAGCGGCAAGCCCTTCGGTGGGTTCGTCCATGAGCAGGCACGAGGGTTCGGTCCGCAGGGCGCGTGCAATAGCCAGCATCGACTGCTCCCCTCCGGACAGTGTGATCGCTCTCTGCCTGCCGCGCTCTTCCAGTCTGGGGAATATCTCGTAGATGCGCTCAAGGGGCCACTGCTCTGAAGAACGCCGATGTGCTGCCGTGGCGAGGTGCTCGCGGACTGTTAGAGACCCGTATATACGCCGTCCCTGTGGCACCAGTCCGATCCCAAGGCGAGAGATCTCATGCGTCTTGAGCTGAGTGATGTCTTCGCCTCGGAAGCGGACCGATCCTCGTCGTGGTGGTGTGAGTCCCATAACTGAGCGGACCAACGTGGTCTTACCGACGCCGTTTCGGCCCATAAGAACGGAAACCTGTCCCACCTCTGCGTCGAGCGAGATCCCGTGGAGAACGTAGCTGTCTCCGTAGTACGTGTGGATGTCCGCGATCGACAGCATGTTGTTCCTAATCCTCCGTCGCCGTACTTGTGTCTCCGATCCCAAAGTAAAGGTTTCTCACCAGGTCGTTAGCCCGGGTTTCTTCAGTTGTGCCGTCCGCAATCAACCGTCCCTCATGTAGGACCAGGACTCGTTCGACGTATTCGAAGATCACTTCCAAGTGATGTTCAACGATCAGAACAGTGAGGTCCAGCGGAAGCGTTGCGATCAAGGCCCGCATCTCTCGGATCTCAACCTGGGATAGCCCTGCCGTGGGCTCGTCGAGAAGCAGCATGGTTGGTTTCCCAGCGAGAGCCAGAGCGATTTCAAGTTGGCGCTGGTGTCCGTAGGAGAGGTACCGGACTTCCTCTTCGCGAATCTCCCAGAGCCCAACCCTCTGCAGTAGCTCCTGTGCGTGTCGATTCACCTCTGGGAGACGACTTATTCTTCTCCACATGGCAAATTGGTACCGGCGAAATCTCCAACCCATGAGTGCCACAAGGATGTTCTCAAGGACCGTAAGTCTCGGATAGAGAAGTGTGACTTGAAAGGTCCGAGAGAGGCCAAATGAAGCCCGCGTATGCGCGGGCATTTTGGTTACGTCCCTGCCGGCGAGAAGGATGTGTCCTTGAGTTGGGCTTTCGATCCCGCTGATTACGTGGAAAAGGGTGGTCTTCCCGGCTCCGTTTAGGCCGATAATACCGATTCGCTCGCCCCGCCGTATTTCCAGGCCGATGTCATCGAGAACCGCTAGTTCCCCGAATCGCTTGCCGATCCCACGAAGCTCCAGAATCGGTTGACTGCCCATCTCGAGGTTGGAGGCGGCAGGTTCCGAACGCTCCGACCAACCGACACCGGATACCTCCGTAATGTCGGCAGTGACCGATTCCCGGTCGGAGGAACGAGGTCCTTCTACTGCTTCATCGGTCGGGTTCACCCTTCTGCTGGAACCGCGGAAACGGCGCGCGAGGCCCATGATGCCTTCGGGTAGGTAGATCGTGGACAGGATGAACACACCCCCCATGATCATGAGCCACCAGTCCTCCACGTAAACGCTCAACAGGTAGCGAAGGCCCGTTACCCCGAAGGCCCCGATGATTGGACCGGTAACGGTTCCGGTTCCTCCGAGGATGACCATGAGCATCGCTTCGAACGCCAGGTCAAGGGAGATATCTCGGGGACTGACGAACCGGTTGTATGAGGCCGCCAGGATACCGGCCGCGGCAGCCATGACGCCGGCGACAACGAAGGCCGTCAGTTTGAGCCAATAAGTGTTGTAGCCGAGCGTGGCGGAACGCAATTCCCGTTCTCGGATACCCCGAATGGCGATTCCAAATGGTGACACCGTGATCAAATAGGAAATCCCAAAAAAGATCGCGAATGCAAGCAGGGTGAAGTAATAGAAGGGCACGGTCCCGCGCAGCCAGGTGGCCGGTGATGGAACCCCCGACAGACCATTCGCACCACCGGTGACCTCGCCCCATCGCATCACGCCACCCCATATGACCTGGAGGATCGCCAGCGTCACAAGGAGGAAGTAGAGGCCCCGCAACCTGACCGACACTAAGCCCACTAGCAGCGCGACCACAGTCCCAGCGGCGATCGCCGCCAACGCAGCCGACCCCCAACCAACCGTGAAACGGGATGTGAGGATACCGAGGGTGTAACCGGCGACCCCAAAGAAAATGGCCTGCCCAAGGGAATCAAGGCCCGTGTATCCCATCAGCAGATTTAGTCCGATTGCCAAGATGGAAAAGATCAGCGCCAAGGTGGCAATGTCTAGTCCATATGCCGGGAGAACAACCGGCACCGCAGCTAAGAAGATCGCACCAAGAGCGGCGAGGACCAACGAGTAGAGACGTCTTTTTCCCATGCCTCAACGCTCCATCGTCTCTTGTCGGCCGAAGAGGCCCTTCGGGCGGAAGCTGAGCATCAACACCATCGGGGCGAAGAGCACAAAGTATGACAACTCTGGGAAATTGACCTTGCCGATAGTGTCGATTACCCCAACCAAGAGAGCCCCCACCAGAGCACCAGGGATGCTACCCAGGCCACCGAGCACAACGACAACCAGAACCAGTGGCAGAACCTGGAATTCAACGCCGAGAAAGGCTCCCAGAATCGGCGCCCCCAGTGCCCCGCTGATGCCCGCAAGAAAACCCGCTGACGCGAACAGCACCATGAACAGACGCTCGACGTTCACGCCCATACTGCGAGCCATCTCTTCGTCGTCGACGGCTGCTCTTACAAGGGCGCCTAGGGAAGTCCGCTCTATGACATACCAGAGGATTAGAGCTATGAGCAACGCAATCAGGATCAGAAAGGCTCGATACTGCGGCACGATCGAACCGGCCACCCTGAACGTTCCTGCGAAGAGTTCCGGGGTCCGGGCTATCTGGGGATAACCCCCCCAGATCTGGCGACACGATTCAACAATTATGAGCAGTAAACCATACGTTGCGAGGACTTGGGGAAGGTCTTTCCGATGAAAGCGCTGTAAGAGCGTGCGTTGCAGGACCCCCCCGATCAGCATCAGCAAGACCGAGCTAGCTGCGACTCCAAGCATCAGGCTTCCGGTCTTTTGCTGAATGGTTATCGCCAAGAACGCAGCAAGCATGTAAAAGGCGCCGTGAGCGATGTTGATCACGCGGATGACACCTAAAGCGAGTGAAAACCCACTTGCCAGAATGAACAGCAATGACCCGAACGCGATGCCGTTGACCAGATCGCCGATCACTTACTCAGCCCTCGGCTCCATGAAACGCACCCCTTTCAGTGGTGTCGTGGGTGTGTCGGCGGTTACCACCGACACACCCACGCTTGGCATCCCTCGCTATATCGAGACTTATGGAAACTCACGCGAGAAGGCCGGGTGCGCCAAGAACTCCTCCGGGGTTTCAGTCCAGAATTGGGTCGTTGTACCGAAATCGTGGATGATCTCCTTGGTATCCGGCGCCGTCACCTCAAACACATACGCCGGGACAATGACGTTGTGATACTCATCGAGCTTCAGATCACCTCGCGGAGCATCTGGTACTTCCACTGCAACGATGGCATCGATGAAGGCCTCGGGGTTGTTACGGATCCAATCAGCTACTTCCCCGTCCCCTAGCCCGTTATCTACTTTGGCTTTCGCAATGGCCTTATCGAAGAACATTGACGCCGAGTAGGTCGACTCCGCCCAATAGGACGGGATCGCCCCGAACGCCGCCTCGTAATCAGTCACGAACTGCTGAGCCGCTGGAATCGACGCTGCGTACTCGTGGACAATGACCAGTCCGACTTCTTCGTCGCCCATCGCCTTCAGGGCGTCTTCGTCGGCCATGTCGGGACCGCCGATCAGTGGGATCGTGTCCCTGAGCCCGAATTCCTGATAGGCCTTGACGAACTGAGGAACGAAGGAACCGATAAGGATCGCGTACACCGCATCGACACTTTCGTCGATCTGACGAACAAACGGGGTGATATCGCTGTTGTCCAAAGGCACGTACAGCTTCTGGACCACTTCACCACCTGACTGTTCGAAGCCATACTGAAAACCGCCAGCGGATTCCCAACCGTAGGCGTAGTCCTGGGCGACGATCGCCACCTTCTTATAACCCTGCTCGGCAGCCCACTGCCCGAAGTAGAGATTCGGCTGGCTGCTCGTCATGTTCGTTCTCGCGAAGATGGGCTTGAGATTCCGTTGGGTCAAGTCATCGGCCGACGACATTGGCGTGACATAGGCGATGTTATTCTCCACTGCCACGTCGATCATCGCCAAGGACTCAAGCGCCAGAGCGCCTCCACCTAGGAAATGCACCTGATCGTTGGTGATCAGCTTTCGCGTCTTGGAGATCACCATGTTCGGATCCGCTTCTGTGTCCTCGAAGAGGAGCTCAACAGGGATCCCGCCGAGCTTGCCGCCATGCTGATCAAGATAGAGGTTGTAAGCGTTTCGCATTTCATCGGCCTGATATGCAATCGGACCCGTTAGAGCGAGTGGGATACCTATCTTGATTGGGGTAACGGCTGCCGAAGTCGTCGTCTCCCCGGGCTGCGTGGTCCCCGTCGTATCGTCGCTCGCGCAGGCGCTCATCACCATGGCCAGAACGAGGGCCACACAAGCGATTACCTTCCATCTGCCTTTCGTCATACTCTTCCTCCTACTCCAACTCGTGGTTAGCTCGTTGCTCCAAAGGTTCAGGTGTAACATGTCAAAGACCTCCTCATCAGGACAGACCGTTGTCAGGTGCCGGCCAATCCGCTCAGTAAGGACGTTGGCGCCTGCTTCGACGAGTATGCGTCTGGGCCCTCCCGCACGGACATCTGGTTCACTACTTCCGCCGACTGGTAGGCAGCTTCCAATACCGCAAGAAGGTGACGGCCGTCCTCCCCGGGTATCGGCGGAGGGTGTCCGTGCCGAACGGCTCTGACAAAGTCCATGACTTCGTAGATGTGACCCGAACCGAAGACAACTTCAGCAGAGCCTCTCGGAGGATCGGGAAGCTCCAAGCCTGGTAGTTCTGAGCCAGCCGGAGTCACACAAAGGCGGACCACGTCACCTTCGAGCATTATGTACCCGTCCGTTCCTTGCACTTCGATGCGGGTTCCGGTGAAGTCGTCCTCGATGGGCGCACCATTCGTGGTAATTAGAGTGGACAGTGCACCCGATGCCATTTGCATCGCTATTGCAGCCGTGTCTTCGTAGTCTTGTTCCGGCCGTGCGAGGCGGGCTGTCCATGCCTTGACGGCTTCCACCGGCCCCGCGAACCACAGCAGCAGGTCCAGAAAGTGGATTGCTTGGGTTGTGAGAATGCCGCCCGCTGCCAGACCGCGGCGACCGCGCCAAGGCGACGACCCCGAGGGGTCACCAACGAGACAGCTCGAGTGCATCACGCTGCCGACAAGTACCCGGCCTAATGCGCCGGCATCAATCGCCCTCTTAACGCGGATGTTATCGGGGGCATATCGATGATTCATGATCAGTCCCAGCGCTGTGCCCCGCCGGTGGGACGCCCGGAGCATTTCGTCGGCCTGATCGACGTTGAGTGCAAGGGGTTTCTCACACAGAACGTGTTTGCCCGCTTCGGCTGCCGCAATCGCAACGTCCTTGTGCAGGTGGTCCGGCAGACAGATAGAGACGGCGGATATGTCGTCGTCAGCCAGGAGGTCGTGGTAATCGTCATGAATGCGGACAACGTCAAACTTCCCTGCTAACGCCTCTGCTCGGGCCCTAACGGCGTCGGTTACAGCGACCAGCTGTACGTCTTCGCCAACGAGGCTCTGAACGCCCCAGGCATGCGCTGATGCGACCCACCCGCACCCGATGATTCCGTACCCGAATCTCGGCAAGCAATCCGTCCTCTCGGTGACACCTTCACCGCGGAAGCGTGTTTTCTCAGGGGGCCTCTATGCTGCAATCGGCAATGAGCCCCGCGGAAACACCTTGATATCCCGTCAACAATGGAGATCACAATAGCCATAAGGGCTGCGTCCTGCCGTGAGAAGGAGGGGTAATGAAAGCGATGGTGGTAACCGAGTTCCGCACCCAGCCAGAGCTGACCGAAGTCCCGACGCCGGAACCTCAGGCCGACGAGGTGTTAGTTCGCATCCAAGCCGCCGGAGTATGTCACACCGACATGAAGATCCGGGATGGGCTTGTGCCTGATGTCCCACTGCCCTTGGTTCTCGGCCATGAGATCGCTGGGGTTGTCGAGGCAGTGGGATCGGATGTGTCCAGAGTACGGGTTGGAGACCGAGGCGTGCCCTACGGATACGTAACTTGTGGCAGGTGTCGGTTCTGTATCGATGGCCGAACCTCGTTGTGCAGTCAGGTGCGCCTTCGATATGGATTTGGTCAAGTCGGGGGTTACAGCCAGTTCCTTACCGTTCCCGAACAGTTCTTCATGCCGGTCGGCGCATCCACCCCCGCTGACAAGGCAGCGGTCGCCTCATGCTCTGTCGTGACTTCCTACCGGGCCCTCGTCAAGAGAGCAAAGGTGAGGCAGGGCGAGGTAGTGGTCGTCGTGGGAGCGGGAGGAGGTGTCGGCCTTCAAGCAGTTCAGATAGCGGCACATGCTGGAGCGAGGGTCATTGCGGTAGATACCGACAAGCGCAGGTTCCCCCTTGCGACTGAACAAGGTGCGCACGAAACGGTGCTGTCAAGTGAAGACGGTTTCGCCGAGGGTGTCCTCGATCTAACCCAAGGGCAAGGAGCTGCGGTAGTTGTCGACCTGGTGGCGACTGCCTCGACCATGGCGGCCAGCCTTGCCGCGCTCGAGTCGGGAGGGCGGCTGGTTTTAGTTGGGTATCGGCCGGATGTGCCGTTCACGGCTGTGGTACCCGACGTGGTCTTCCGCGAGATCGAGGTGTACGGCTCGCATTGGGCGTCGCTCACAGACATGCGAGAGGTGCTCGCGATGATCGATGAAGGCCTGTTGAATCCCCTCGTGATGCGTTCTTACCCTCTGGAGGAAGCAGCCCGCGCACTCGAGGAGTTGGCAACCGGCGAAGCGATGGGGAGAACGGTACTCACCCCGTAAGGGGACTGGTGTCACAGTGTTCCACCAGACTGACTATTCGGCAGTATTGGATTGTTTCCATTCCCGACGATGTCCTACCGGCATTGTCGCAGTATGCATGGGGGTGTTGAACGCTCCCTTGTCAAGCTACGGCTGAAAGTGTTACCTGTCGGGCTTCTTAGTCTCGCCACATTCGCCAGATGAGACGGTTGGCGAGTTGACGTTTGTGGGCGCGTCGGGCGTCTCGACGTTGGCGTTCGACTCGTTCGAGAGGGTGCTCCTCTGGGAGGAGATCGCCCTCGCCCTGCTCAAGAAGTACACCGAGCGGTACTCACATTCCGAAAGAAGGGGTGGCA
>Ga0209341_10001849_pt1 | contig 20633 bp, 16 predicted proteins | sample RifCSP13_2_FD_184020 | JGI IMG/M metagenome (GOLD analysis project Ga0209341, IMG submission 184020) | Soil microbial communities from Rifle, Colorado - Rifle CSP2_sed 13_2 (SPAdes) (version 2) | ecosystem: Environmental > Terrestrial > Deep subsurface > Rock core/Sediment | place: Rifle... | reverse complement strand
AGGGGGCTGTCCAGCGGCTTCGGCCTAAAATGATGACGGTCTCGGCCATCATCTTTGGCCTCGTCCCCCTGATGTGGAGCACGGAGACCGGATCCGAAGTGATGCGGCCCCTCGCCACCCCAGTGATCGGAGGGATGATTAGCTCCACAATTCTGGTCCTGATCGTGCTTCCCGTCCTCTACCTGTGGATGAAGGAGTGGGAATTGAGCCAGGCTCGAGCTTCCTCGACGACCGAGGCCTGAGTCGCGTGGGGGGGCGGATGGCGGGGCCGACGGGACTTGAACCCGCGATCTCCGGCTTGACAGGCCGGCGTGTTAACCGGGCTACACCACGGCCCCATGAGGAGCTACCCGCATGAACTACAAGGCCATTATTAATTATTAATGGATGCTCTGACAGGGCCCGTGATCTTCCCGATGGCCAGTCGGGACGTCTTCACCAGGCTGTACCACGGCCCCGCGGGCGCAAATGAGAGCTTTATCTATAGCCTACCACGCTGGAGAAGTCAACTCACGCGGCGAGACGCTCAGGCGGGCGACGCTATTCGAACCAGGGCCTCATAGAGGGCAAGAACCTTTCTGGCAATCGCGCCCCAACTGAAGAGGGCTTCGCACCGCTGCCGCCCCTTCTTGCCCATGGCCTTCCGTAGCGACCCATCGACCAGGAGCGCGTTGATAGACCTGGCCAGGTCGCGCGAGAACTGAGCCGGATCAGCGGGCTCGAAGGAACTCTCGGCTTGCCGCTCGACGGGGACAAGGAAGCCGGTCTCGCCGTGGACGACGACCTCTGGAATGCCGCCGACGGCGCTGGCCACCACCGGCGTTTCACAGGCCATCGCCTCGAGGTTGATGATCCCAAAGGGTTCGTAGAGAGACGGGCAGCAAAAGACCGCGGCATGGGAGTAGAGCTCGATTGCCGTCGGGCGATCGACCATGTCCCGGATCCAGACGACGTGGTCCCTCGTGGCCACGACCCGCCGAACCGCATCCTCGAGCTCCTTGGCGATCTCCGGCGTATCCGGAGCGCCAGCGCAGAGGACCACCTGTGCTTCCCGGTCGATGTGAGGAATCGCATTCACCAGGTGCACGATCCCCTTCTGCCGCGAGACCCGGCCGACGAAGAGCACATACGGGCGCCCCGCGTCGATCCCGTACTGGTGGAGGCGCTGGCGGCTCTGGACAGGACGGTACTCCTCGGTATCAATGCCGTTGTGGATCACGTGGACCCTCTCGGGGGCGACGCGGAAGTGCCGCAGGATATCCACCTTCATATCCTGGGAGACCGCCACAACGGCATCGGCCCCCTCCAGAGCGGTTCGCTCGATCCAGGCGGCCAGGTCCGCGCCCCGGCCCAGCTGCTCCCGTTTCCAGGGTCTGAGCGGCTCGAGCGAGTGGGCCGTGACGACCATGGGAATCCCGTACAGGGTCTTGACCAGCAGGCCGCCGAAGTGGGCGTACCAGGTATGGCAGTGGACCACGTCCGCATCGACGGGTCGGCCGGCGAAGCTCACCCCCACGCGGAGGGCCTGCAGGGCTACCAGGAACTTTTGCGGCGCGTCCTCTGGCGCAGCCTGGGCGAATCGGTGACCCCGGACCACGAGATTTCCATCCCGCATGTCCTGATCGCCGAACGTCCGGACCTCCACGGGAATCAGCTTGGCCAGCGCCCGGGACAGGTATTCCACATGGACGCCCGCACCCCCGTAGACCTCCGGCGGATACTCACGTGTCAAGAGGAGCGCCTTCATTGCGATCCCCCCTCCCCGGATCCCCCGTGAAAGCGCCCCGCGATGCGTGCCTCCCGCTACGCCCTACATATAGTAATCAAAGTCCCGCTCCGTGCGCAATTGCCGGCGGACGCGGAAGATGTGGGCCGGGACGCTGTGCGGGTTCAGCTCCAGATAATTCCGCGGGCCGTCCCAGAGGTAACGGGCATCGGTCAGCAGGTCATGCATCTGGTAGGACCGTCCCCGAACCAGCCCGAGCTCGTCGAGATCCACCTCGACCCAGCCGGCATGGGTGTAGCGGGGGTTCAGGTTGACCACGACCAGGATCACGTTGGTCCGGTCCTCCGAGACCTTGCTGAAACAGAGGAGTTCCCCATTATCCACCGTGTGGAAGCGCAGGCCGGCATCGCGTTGCAGCGCCGGGTTCTCCCGCCGGATCCGATTGACCCGGGTGATGAACTCGCGCAGGCTGTCTGATCGCGTAATATCCCACTGCTTGATCTCGTACTTCTCCGAGTCGAGATATTCTTCGCTGCCGGGCTCCCGGGCGCGATGCTCGCACAGCTCGAAGGCGGGGCCGTATACCCCGTAATTCGCCCCAAGGGTGGCCGCCAGCACCAGCCGGATCATGAAGGCCGGCCGCCCCTCGGATTGCAGATACTCGGTCAGGATGTCGGGCGTGTTCGGCCAAAGATTGGGACGGAAAAACTCGCGCACATCCGCCTGATGCAGCTCCTTGAAGTATTGGGTTAATTCCGCCTTCGTGTTCCGCCAGGCAAAATAACTGTAGGACTGGGTGAAGCCCAACTTGGCCAGTTCGTACTTGACCTTGGGGCGAGTGAAGGCCTCGGCAAGAAAGATCACGTCAGGATGATCCCTCTTGATAGCGTCGATCACCCATGTCCAGAACCGGAAGGGTTTGGTGTGGGGATTATCGGCCCGGAAGATGCGTACGCCCTGGTCAATCCAGAAGAGGAGGATACTCCTGAGCTCCTCCCACAACTGCGGCCAGTCCTCCGTTTCAAACTCGAAGGGATAGATATCCTCGTACTTCTTGGGGGGGTTTTCGGCGTACTGAATGGTGCCATCGGGGCGCCAGCGAAACCACTCCGGGTGCTCCTTCACATAGGGGTGATCGGGCGAGCATTGGAAGGCGATGTCTAACGCAATCTCGATGCCGTAATCCCGGGCCTTGGCGAGGAGCCGCCGAAAATCTTCGAGGGTTCCGAGCTGGGGATGGACAGCCTTGTGCCCCCCCTCCTCAGCCCCAATCGCCCAAGGACTGCCGGGATCATCAGGATCGGCGACGGGGGAGTTATTCTTTCCCTTGCGGTGCGTGCGGCCGATGGGATGGATCGGCGGGAGATAGAGCACGTCAAAGCCCATCTCCGCCACGTATGGCAGCCGCTCCTCACAGTCTTTGAAGGTGCCGTGGACCCCTGGCTCGGGGGCGCAGGCCCGAGGAAACATCTCGTACCAGGTGCTGAAGCGGGCCCTTTCCCGATCAACCACCACCTGTAGCTCGTTACCGTAACGCGTGGCGAACCGCCGGTCGGGATAGCGCGCCATGAGGAGGGCCAGGTCATCCGCCAAGGCAATACGGATCCGCCCCGATGGATCCGATGGCCGATCCGCCCTGAGGGCAGCCCCCCGGTCCTTGAGGGTCTCGGCACCGGCCCCCGAAGCCCGCCGACTTGCCTCTTCGACCAGCCCGGCCCCGACGAGGAGATCAACGGCCACATCCTGCCCCGCGTCTGCCTTCCTCGCCAGGTCTCGCCGCCAGGTTTGGAAACGATCAACCCATGCCTCAAGCCTATAGGGGTACCGTCCGGGTCTGGCCACGGCAAACTCGGCCCGCCAGCGATCATTGCCCAGGAATTCGAGTGGGATCTCACTCCAGTGCTCGTCTGCCTCGTGGCGGTACCGGAGAACCCCCGAGAGGATGTCGTGCCCTTCGGCGAGAATATCCGCTTCGGCGATAACCGTCTCCCCGACCGTCCGCTTGATGGGAAAACGTCCCCCGTTGATTTCGGGCTTGACGCCCTTGATGATGACCCGCTCCTCCCCTCGTTCGGGCCGCATGTGCATCCGCCCTCGTTGGAAGGCCCCGAAAGCAAAGTGACGGGAAAATGCTGACTGACAGCCGCTACCGCGCGTGCTTGAAAAAGACGGCGGCGAGGGGGGGGAGCGTCAGCGTCAGGGAGTACGGCCGCCCGTGCAGGCCGATCGGAACTGCCTCAACCCCCCCCAGGTTCCCCTGGCCGCTCCCCCCGTAGTCCCTCGCGTCGCTGTTCAAGATCTCCCGCCAGAATCCCCCGCGCGGGGCGCCGACCCGATAGTTATGTCGGGGAACCGGCGTGAAGTTGCAGGCAACGAGCACGATGTCGTCCGTGGACTTCCCCTTCCGGATCAAGCTGACCACGCTCGACGACGCGTCGTGACAATCGATCCACTCGAAGCCGAGCGGGTGGCAGTCGAGCTCGTGGAGCGCCGGTTCGCCCCGATACAGCCGGTTCAGCTCCGTCACCCATCGTCGCAGGCCGGCGTGCGGGGCATACTGGAGCAGGTCCCACTGCAGGCTGTCATCGTGGGCCCACTCCTGCCGCTGGCCGAACTCGCCCCCCATGAAAAGCAGCTTCTTGGCCGGCTGAGCGTACATGTACCCGAACAGCAACCGCAGATTGGCGAACTTTTGCCAATCATCCCCGGGCATCTTTCCCAGAAGCGAACCCTTGCCATACACCACCTCGTCGTGGGAGAGAGGCAGAACGAAGTTCTCGTGAAAGGCGTACAGCATCCGAAAGGTCAGCTTGTTGTGATGGTACCTCCGGAAGAGGGCGTCCTGCGACATGTACTCGAGGGTGTCGTGCATCCACCCCATGTCCCACTTCAGGCCGAACCCCAGCCCTCCCACATAGGTCGGCCGGGAGACCATGGGCCACGCAGTGGACTCCTCCGCGACGGTCTGTACGTCCGGATAGCCCCTGTAGACCTCTTCGTTAAACCGCCGGAGAAACGCGATGGCCTCGAGGTTCTCGCGCCCCCCGTACTCGTTGGGGGTCCACTCCCCCTCCTTTCGGGAGTAATCGAGATAGAGCATGGAGGCGACCGCATCCACCCGCAGCCCGTCGGCGTGATACTTCTCCAGCCAGAAGAGCGCGCTCGATATAATGAAGCTGCGCACTTCGTTCCGGCCATAGTTGAAGACAAAGGTGTTCCAGTCGGCGTGAATCCCCTGCCGCGGATCGGCATGCTCGTAGAGGTGGGTCCCATCAAAGTAGCCGAGCCCGTGCTCGTCGGTAGGAAAGTGGGAAGGCACCCAGTCCAAGATGACGCCGATGCCGTACTGGTGCAGATAATCGATCAGGTACATCAGGTCCTGGGGGGTCCCGTAGTTGCCGGAGGGGGCGAAGTATCCCGTGGTCTGGTAGCCCCACGAGCCGAAGAAGGGGTGGTCCATGACCGGGAGGAACTCCACATGTGTGAAGCCCATCCGCTGCACGTATTCCGCCAGGATGGGGGCCATCTCCCGGTAACTCAGGGAGCGGTTCCCCTCTTCGGCCACCCGCCGCCAGGACCCGAGGTGCACCTCGTATATGGCGATCGGCGCGTCCAGGGCGTTGCGCTGCCGTCGCGCCGCCATCCATTCCTGGTCGTCCCACGGGTACTCCAGATTCCAGACGATGGAGGCCATCTTGGGAGGGATCTCATTGAAGACCGAGAAGGGATCTGTCTTATCGACCCGGTAGCCGTGGTGCCGGGAGATGATGTGGTGCTTGTACAGGGTCCCCTGACCCACGGCGGGGACGAACCCCTCCCAGATGCCCGACTGCCCCCGCGGACGCAAGGGGTTGCTTTCCTTGTCCCACTCATTGAAGGTCCCCGTCACACACACCTGCTCGGCGTCGGGCGCCCAGACGGCAAAATAGGTCCCGTGGATCTCACCGACCGTCATGAGGTGGGCCCCAAATTTCTCGTACAGGCGGAAGTGACTCCCCTGATTGAAGAGGTAGAGATCATCATCGGAGAGCCGCGTTACGTCGGGCAGTCTCATTTCACCTCGCGGACGGAGTTGGAGCCACCGTGCGAATCCGGTACCATATCCGGATTGAACGGGTCCGGCCTCCACCGTCCATCTACGACGAACTTGTACTCGTACCGGCCCGGCTTCAGCGACGTCGTCACCCGCCATATGCCGTCCTTGCCTCGGCGGAGGGGGTGGGCCTGGGGATCCCAGTTGTTGAAATCGCCGGCCACGCTTACGATGAATGCCCCCGTCTCTGGCCATTCGAAGGAGACCTGCCTGGCCCGTGGCGCATGGGGCTTTCCGGCGGCGCTGGGTTTCGCCGTCTTCTCCTGTCCGCCTTTTGGAGTGGTCATGACGTCCCTCCTTTGATCGCGCGGAAAGCGACCGTTCGTCATCGTGCGCGCCGGCCGCCTCCGCGACTCATCGACCTCCCGCAGGGAATCACAGACAGCCGCCATCTCTCGAAAGGCCTCAAAGCGATACCGCCCCTTCCGTTGCCAGTTGAGGCGTTCTTCACGGGTGCCGGGGACGTTCTGGGTCTCTCTCTCGAGCCACAGATCCTCCAGGTTCACCAGGACTACTCGGGCCGGGCTCGCGCTCAAGAAGCGCAAGCACGCCTGGAGGAGGGGTGCCAAGCCCGGCGAATCCCCCGTGAGCCATCCCTGACGCTCGAGGAAGCGCTCGAGGGTGGGCCGAAGTGACCGCCGGTTTTCCTGCTCGATCCGCGCGCCGGCTGGATCCAGGAGCCCTAGCCGGAGCCGGTCCACGATGTCCAGTCCCTCCCAGTACGCGGCGAAGGGGGGCATATCGTGCGTGTTGAGGCTCGCCACCGAATCGTGAGAAACGGCTCGAAGGACCTGGCCTGGGCCGGGAGCCAACTCGTACTGCGTTACATACATCCGGTGCAGGTTGTGTCGCGCCATGGCCGAATTTACATACGCGGGAACGGTCCCCAGGTTCTCACCGACCACCGACGCCCGGTGCCTGTGGGATTCGAGACACACGATGGCGTAAAGCTCCTCGGCAGGATAGCGCACATACACCCCGTCGCGTGCCTCCAGCCCCTTGGGGATCCAGAAGAGACGATGCAGGCCCATCACGTGATCGATCCGAAGGAGGGTCGTGTGCTGGAGTTGATGTCGGAGGTAGGCGATAACGTAGCGGTAGCCCTGCTCCCGGATCGCCTCAGGATGGAGCGGCGGAAAGCCCCAATCCTGTCCCCGCGTGAAGACGACGTCCGGAGGCGCACCCCCGGACACGCCCAGGACAAACGCCTCCCGCTCCCGCCAGACGTCGTAGCTATACGGATGGACCCCGAGGGGAAGATCGAAATAGAGGTTCACGCCTGCGTGCGTTGAATGCTCTGAAAGGGCCCGGATCTGCTCATGGGCCACCCATTGGACGTAGAGGTGGTAGCGCCGGGCTTGCTCGTCATAATCTCCCTCCGTGAGCAGGCCGTCACAAAGCGGCCGAGACCACGACGGCCAGGGGGCGCGCTGCCGCTCGCCCGTGGCCCGGAAGCGGGCGTAGTCCTCGACCTCAGGATGGACCGCGACGAACCGCCGAAAATCGGCCGACCTTCCAGGGGCCTCGAGGAAGAACGAGCACGCGAGCTCCTCGAGCACCCGGCGTTTCACCGCCATCTGACGGCGGTAGTCCACCACGGACGAGGCGCGCAACGCCTCGATCTCCCGCTGAACTTCGCCTGACGCCATGAGGGCCTGGGCGGGTACGCAGTCCTTCAGTTCCGGAATCCGCGCCACGTCCAGATACAATTCGTTCCAGAAGAGGCGACTGGCCGGGGCGTAGGGACTCGGATCGCAGGGTTCGTCCAGGAACGCCGCGAGGAGCGGGAGCGTCGACACCACGCTCCCCCCGAGACCGGCCACCCACTCCACCAAGCCCTCAAGATCGGCGAAATCGCCGCCCCCCCAACTCCGCCCGGAGTGCAGGGCGTACAGGGGAAGGAAGACACCCCAGAGCTTTCTCGCGGAGTCGTCATGGGAGGAGTATGCCCGCAGGGGGGCAGAGATGATCATGCACTCGAAGAGCCTCCCATGTGTTTCAACCGTTAATCGATGGTATCCCCATGGCAGCCGATGAGGAAGGGGAAGTCTCTTGCCCACATAGCGCTTACCCTCCACTTCGACGGCCCGCACCGAGGCCAACCGAGCCGAGTCCACGGCCCACTTCTCGACGTCTCCGGACTCGAGTCTCAGGTGGCAGGCGAGGGGGCCTCTCGCCCGATCGGCGGGCAGGCGAAGTTCGACGGCGGCAGGTCTTCCCTCCCAGGCCACGGTGACCGGCTCTACCCCGCGCTTCCGCAGGCTCTCCTGGCGCTCCCGAAGGGCCGCGGCAGCGTCGTGAAAAGACTCAAGGGGTGCTCCCAGCGCCCTGAGCACCAGCCGAAGGGCCTCCGGTGAGGCCGGTCTCCGACGACGGGCGACGTCGTGGTACGCCGTCTGCACCCCGTACAGGCGGGCGAGCGCACGGAGCGGTGCAACGTGCGGGGATGCCGGTCGCCTCATCCCTCACCCTCCAGCAACTCCAGGATGCCCTGGATGGGGATCCGCACCCAGTCCGGCCGGTTGTTCAATTCGTAAGCCAACTCATACAGGGCCTTCTCCAGGAGGAAGGCATCGAGGAGCACCTGGAGCTCCCCCCGGTTCCGGGGGATCAGTGGCGTCTCGACTGCGACGGCGAGGTACGCCTTGAGGAAGACGGCGGAGACCCACACGGTCCAGAACCGACCCCACACCTCCAGGCCGGCGATCGCCTCGGGGCGCGAATGGATGAGTCCGGTCGCCGCCTGCTCCACCAGGGCGACACGGGTCGCATAGCGGAACGAACGGAGCATGCCGGCCACGTCCCTGAGAGCCGAGCGTTTCAGCTTGCGCTCGCTCAAGGGTCGCGCCGGCTCCCCTTCGAAGTCGATGATGACGAAGTCCTTCCCCGTGTAGAGGACCTGTCCGAGATGATAGTCGCCGTGGCAGCGGATGCGCATCGCGGTGATCTTGCGGTCGCGGATCTGCCGGAAGCGCTTGCGGATCTCCCCGTCGAGATCGAGGACCCTCTTGGCGTCCGCCTGGAGGCCCCTGGGCATCTCCTTCAGGCGTTGACGGAGCAGCTGGAGGGCCCGGTCGGTCGCGCCGAGCAGCGTGTGATAGAGGGATTGCCGGTAAAAGTCGGTCATAGGTTCGGGGGCGAAGGCCGCGTCCTCCGATTCGTTAGAGAGGGCCACGTGGAGTTCGGCGGTCCGGCGACCCAGGAGCTCGGCCGATGCCAGGTAGGGGCCGGTGATCTCTCGAAGCACCGGGGGCGGGTCTCGCTCGCAGAGGCTGAGCAGCGGTTCTTCTGGCAGGGTCGCCACCTGCATCTCAGAAGAGGCCAAGGCCCGCTCGAAGTATCCCCCGAGGGCGTCCAGGGTGTACCGCCACGCGTCGCCCTGGTTCGGGATAAAGGCCTCCAGGACCGCGACCGTGATCGGTTCGCTCCGGCCCCGCCGGTATTCCAGGGCGCCCGCCACTGGCGGGATATGGGCGAACGCGGCCCGCTCGGTCAGAAACCGCCCGATCTCCAGGTCGGGGTTGATGCCCTGATCGAGACGCCGGAACACTTTCAAAACCAGTCGGTCGCCGTACACGACCGACGTGTTGCTCTGCTCCGCCCTCATGATCGCCGGTTCGAGCCGGGTCTCCGCCGGCCCCCGTACTCTCCGGAACGCCTGCGTCGGAGACGCCAGCAGCTCCCCGAACGCCCCCTTCAGGTGACGGCGCCGGGCGACGGCCTCTAGGAGCGCCAGGCAGAAGCCCTTGTCCCACAACGCGTCGAAGAGGATCCCGTCTTCGTGCCGGCCGTCCTTGGTCAACCGGAGACGGGCAATGGCCGCGTGAGGGCCGAGTTCCAGCGCCGCCATTTCCCCCGCCCCACACGTGAGGGGGAGGGCGTACAGCTCCGGCTCTCCCTCGGTATATCGGATTTCGACCATGGCGAGCACGGCGCCCCGGGGCGCTGAGGGGACGGCCACGGTGTCGAGAACCTTCGCGGTCTTCACCTGGCGGGCCTTGCCGCCGAACCAGCGGCTCCTCTTGAAATAAGCCGGCAGGACCTCCTCGAGTGCGATCTTCGCCTCGTCCCGGAAAACGGCATCCCAGGCACCGCCCGTCACGGTGAGGGTGGGAAGCCTGACCTCCTCGGGCGCGGTCGCAACCCCGACCCCCGGCCGCAGCGGCTCGAGCGCGAACCAGTAAAAGGTGTGGGGGCCTAGGGTGAAGAAATAGGGCTGTTCCCCGATGCGCGGGAACTCCGTCCGGCCGAACATCTCGACGGGGACCATCCCCTTGAAGGCCGACAGGTCCAGCTCCACGCAGTGGACGAAGCGCGAGAGATTGGCCAGGACCAGGATGCACTCATCCCGGTAGCGTCGGAGAAAGGCCAACACCTTGCGATTCTCCGGATGCAGGAACTCGAGGCTGCCGTGCCCGAAGGCCTTGAAGCGCTTCCGGAGCGCGATCACGCGCCTCATCCACCAGAGGCGCGAGTGGGGGTTGGTCTGCTGGGCCTCCACGTTGACCGCCTCGTAGTGATATTCGGGGTCGATGATGATCGGCAGGTACAGCCGTTGGGGATTGGCCCGGGAGAATCCGGCGTTCCGGTCGGCGCTCCACTGCATCGGCGTCCGAACCCCGTTCCGGTCGCCCAGGTAGATGTTATCCCCCATGCCGATCTCATCCCCGTAGTAGATGACCGGCGTCCCCGGCAGGGAGAGGAGGAGGCCGTTCATCAGCTCGATCCTTCTATGATGATTGCCGAGGAGCGGCGCCAGTCGCCGGCGAATGCCCAGGTTGATCCGGGCTTGCGGATCCTGCGCGTAGACCCGGTACATGTAGTCCCGGTCCTCATCGGTCACCATCTCCAGCGTGAGCTCGTCGTGGTTCCTGAGGAAGAGTGCCCACTGGCATGGCTCGGGGATGGCGGGGGTCTGGTGGAGGATCTCGACGATGGGGAAACGATCCTCCGTGCGGATCGCCATGAAGAGGCGCGGCATCACCGGGAAGTGAAAGGCCATGTGGCATTCGTCCCCGTCGCCGAAGTACGCCACGGCGTCCTCGGGCCACTGATTCGCCTCGGCCACCAGCATGCGGTCCTGGAACTTTTCGTCCACCGAGCGGCGGACCTTTTTCAGGAAGGCGTGTGTCTCGGGCAGGTTCTCGCAGCTCGTCCCGTCCCGCTCGTAGAGATAGGGCACGGCGTCCAGCCGAAGCCCGTCCACCCCCATCCCGAGCCAAAAATCCAGCACGTGCAGGATGGCGCGCCGGACCGAGGGGTTCTCATAGTTGAGGTCCGGCTGGTGCGAGTAGAACCGATGCCAGTAATACGCCCGCGCCACGGGATCCCAGGCCCAGTTGGAGGTCTCGAAGTCCTTGAAGATAAGGCGTGCGTCTTTATACTTCTCCGGCGTGTCGCTCCACACGTAGAAGTCGCGCAAGCGGCTTCCCGGCTTGGCCCGGCGGGCCTTCTGAAACCATGGGTGCCGGTCCGAGGTGTGATTCAGGACCAGCTCGGTGATCACTCGGAGGTTCCGTCGGTGAGCCTCCCGGAGAAAGACCTGGAAGTCGTGGAGGGTTCCGTAAGCGGGGTGAACGTCGGTGTAGTCGGCGATGTCGTAGCCGTCGTCCTTTAAGGGCGACGGGTAGAAGGGCAGAAGCCAGATGGCCGTGACCCCCAGATCCTGGATATAGTCTAGCTTTTCGGTCAGCCCACGAAAGTCCCCCACCCCGTCCCCGTCACTGTCGTAGAAGGCCCGGACGTGGACTTCGTAGATAATCGCATCCTTGTACCAGAGGGGATCCCCCTGCATCGCGGACGCGTTCTTCGCCTGACGCATCGGGCGCCTACCCCCCCTCCTTTTCCTGCCCTGCGGCTGCCCCTCCGTTCCGCGGGCCGGTCCCAGGCGTGCCTCTTTCCTTTGACGAGGCCCCGGGGAGCGTACCCGCCTCTAGATCCTTCGCCAGGCTGCTGATCTGGTCCCGGACCTTCACGTCCAGATGCTCGAGTCCTGCCTTAATCTCGTCCAATTTGGTCCCCACCGCCTCGCTGACAGGGCCAGGTGTATTGCTGACCGCGGTGAGTGCGCCCTTCGCGGCCGCGATCTTTTGTATCGCCCTCCCGAAGTTTCTCTGTTCCACTTCGGCCTGCGCTGCGGCCAGAGAGCCCAGCAGTTCCTCAAACCCTATGTTCAACTTCGCCCGCGCCAGCGCCCGCTCCAGCTGGGACTTCTGTGCCTCCAAGACCTTCTTCTCCATCGAGGCGAGCTGCTCCTTCTGACCTGCCACGAGCAGTTCCAGCTCCTGCACCTTCTTATCACGGAAGTAATATCCGACGCCGAATCCTGCCACCAGGCCAGCGAAGACAACTACAGCTCCGATCGCCACACCGCGAAACGCCTTGCTCAACCCTCCTCGTTCTTCAGCGCTCCCCATGCTTCCACCTCCGGCGTGAAAGGTACTCAGCCTCGTCCGGGACTGGGGTGATCAGGCGTCTACCCTCTTCGTTCCTGCCTCTCCTCTTCCGGAACCGAGGGCGAGCGGGGGGGCCCCGATCCCCTCACGACCCCCTCCAGTCGGTCCAACGCGTCGGCGGTCTTCGTCCGAAGCGCCTCCGTGGCAGGACCCACGGCCTTCACCTGACTGCGGAGATCGACGAGACCGCCTGTGCGGATATAGGCGAGGATCGCGATCACCAAGGCGAGCACAGCGATAATGAGGTTCACGACGTCCATGGTCACTCCTCCCTGTCCATCCTTCTTAGAGCGGGTGAATAGTCATCGGGATCAGATCTCTCAGGCTTTCGAGCGAAAGGACAACCGAAGGAGGCGGAGCCTGACTGGCCTGGTGGGCGAAAGAGGGTTCGAACCTCTGACCCCCTGCTTGTAAGGCAGGTGCTCTCCCACTGAGCTATTCGCCCCCACTCACCCCGAGGACCCCGCCCGTGCAATCGGCTTCCGACAAATGATCTTCCTCTCTTCTATAATCCCCCTCTCGCCCCTGTCAAGGTGAAACGCGGCGATTCCCCTCCTGCGCCGACCCGCCGATCGATCCGGCGGGCGGAGCAACCGTGTGCGACCGCGAGGGCAACCGGATAGGAAATGTTCTCGGCAGTGCGCGAGGGGGCAAGAGGGGCGACCGGGCCGCGGGGAATCACGGCCGGGGCTGCGCGTCGGGGATCCGGGCGAGGCCCGCTCAGGTTCCCGGCCGCTACGGCCAGGGGGTCTTGACCTCCTCCCGAGGGATCACGACGATCCCGCTTTCCGTGACGGAATACCGCTGCCGATCCAGCTCGAGGTTATAGCCGATCTCGGTCCCCGGCGGCACGTGGACGTTCTTGTCGATGATGGCCCGGCGAATCCGACAGCCCCGGCCGATGACCACCCGGTTCATGATCACGGAGTCCTCGATGAGGCAATAACTGTGTATCCGGACGTTCGGACTGATGACAGAACCGCGGACCAGGCTCCCGCTGATGATGGTCCCGTCGGCCACGATGGAGTTCAGGGCGGTCCCCCGACGTCCCTCCTCGTCAAAGACGAACTTGGCGGGTGGATCGCCGTAGCTCACGGTGCGGATCGGCCAGCTTCGGTTGTAGAGGTTGAAGGACGGATCGGCAGCCCGGAGATCCATGCTCGCCTCGTAGTAAGCATCAAGAGTCCCGACGTCGCGCCAGTAGCTCGGCTCCTCGCCCTTGAGGGGGGTGGGGATCCGATTCTTGCGGAAATCGTATGCGTACACCCGTCGCCCCCCCCCGACGAGGGAGGGGATGATGTCGCGGCCGAAGTCATGGGTGCTCGTCGATTGCTGCGCATCGTCGTGCAGAGTCTTCAGGAGCAGTTCGGTGTCGAAGAGATAGTTGCCCATGGAGGCCAGCGCATACTCCGGCTCGTTCGGAATCGCCCTCGGCTGGCGGGGCTTCTCCTCGAATCCCACGATCCGCCAGGCGGGATCGACCTCAAGGACCCCGAAGTGCGAGGCCTCCGTGAGCCGCACCGGGACCACCGCCACCGTGGCCTCGGCGCCCGTGGCCCTGTGGTACTCGACCATTTGGTGGATGTTCATCTTATAGATGTGATCGGCGCCGAAGACGGCGACGATCTTGGGATCGCCCCGCTGGATCAGGTGGATGTTCTGATAGACGGCATCGGCCGTCCCCTGGTACCAGTCATCCCCCATCTGCATCTGGGCGGGGACCGGGATGACGAAGTGCTCCTGGAGGACGCTCGAGAAGCGCCAGCCTTCGCGCAGGTGCTCCATCAGCGACTGGGCCTTGAACTGGGTGAGGACGTAAATCGCGTAGATGCCGGAGTTAATGAAATTCGACAGGACGAAATCGATGATCCGGTACTTCCCGCCGAAGGGGACCGCAGGCTTGGCCCGGTCCTTGGTCAGCGGATAGATTCGCTCCCCTCGCCCCCCGGCGAGGACCATTCCCATGACTTCCATCCCTGACCCTCCCTCTTTGAAACCTTATGCCGAGGGCCAGGGCCGAGTCAAGGCGGAAAAACACTCCTGTTTCCCTATTTCCCTGTTTCCCTAAGATCCGGGAGGCGGAGCGGAACGATTGTCACCCGCCTCCGGGGTGAGGGTGAGGCAGAGCCACTCGCCGTCGGACTGACGGGCAATTGAGCGAAGTCCGGCAGCCCTGGCGGCACCACTGAGCGTTTCCTCTTCTTCGAGTAAGATCCCTGAAGCGACCAGGCGGCCGTGTGGGGCCAGGAGAACCTTGAGGGCATTGAAGAGCGGGCGGAGGCTCCTCGAATCGAGGTTCGCGACGACCAGGTCGAATCGCGTCCCGGGCCTGAGGGCTTCGACCCCCCCGTGCAGGACCTGGACACAGTCCCTGGTATGGTTCAGAGCGAGGTTTTTCATTGCACCGGCGCAGGCTTCCGGATCGGTGTCGACGGCGACCACGCGTTCGGCTCCGAGCGCGTCTGCCGCCATGGCGAGGATTCCGGTACCGGTCCCCACGTCGAGCACCCGGGGGCCCGCATCGCCTCGCCACTGGTCCAGGAAAGCCTCGAGCGCTTCGAGGCACATGCGGGTCGTGGCGTGGTGGCCGGTCCCAAAGCTCATCCCGGGGTCGATCCGGACTACGAGTCGATCCTCCGGGAAGGGGCCGGCCTCCCAGGGCGGGGCGATGACCAGACGCCTGCCGATCACGAGGGGCCTGAAGTGCTGCTTCCAGCTCCTCCCCCAGTCCTCACTCGGGATCGTGCGGACCTCGATATGCCCGTCACCCCCGGCAAGGCCGAGTGCCTCGAGCTCCCTCTGATAATCCGCAAGCCGGGCGACGATCCGCTCGACGGACAGGGTCCGGGGGAAGCTCGCCCGAATCAGGATCACGGCCGATCCATCAGATCTATCCTCGGTGACGAGGCCGAGCGCCCCTTCGGTGAAGAGGAAATCGGCGAGCGCCTCCGCGGTCTCGATCGTACCCACGACACCCACCTCGACGTACCCCTCCCCCACCCTTTGCCTCCGCGAGACTCTACGCCTCACCTGAAACGATGTCCATCTGGTGCCGCTCACCGTCCCGCAGGATCGTCACGGTAAACTGCGAGCCCGGAGACCAGCCGGTCAGAAGCCGGTGAATGTCGTCCACACTGGCGACGCCCTTGCCATTCACCGCGACGATCAAATCTCCCTCGCGGAGCCCGGCCCGGTGGGCAGGGCCGTGCGCTTCCACCGAAACCACCTCGACAGCGGTCGCAGCCGAAGACTCCACGGAGCGCTGGACGCGCCGGCTGATCGGTCGGGCCTGCCCCCCAATGCCCAGGTAGGCCCGGCGGACCTTGCCGTTCGTGACCAATTCGCCCACCACCCACCGCGCCGTGCTCACCGGGACGGCGAAACTGATGCCCTGAGCCATGAAGATCATCGCTGTGTTGATGCCGATCACGCGGCCGCGGCTGTCTACCAGCGGCCCGCCCGAGTTCCCTGGATTGAGCGGTACATCGGTCTGAATCACGTTCTCGATCAGCCGGCCGGATTGGCTGCGGAGCGCCCGTCCGAGCGCGGAGATGACCCCGGTCGAGACGGTGCTTTGAAATCCGAGCGGATTCCCGATGGCGATGACCAGCTGGCCCACGCGTAGAGAGCTGGAATCGCCCAGCTCGGCGGTCGGCAGGCCTGTCGCTCCGGCGCGGACGACGGCGAGGTCCGTGGCCGGATCACCCCCAACGATCTGGGCCGGAAACATTCGCCCATCCGTGAGGCTCACCTCGACATCCTGCGCCCCCTCGACCACGTGGTTGTTGGTGAGGATGAAGCCGTCCGGGGCGATGATGACCCCGGACCCCGCCCCCTCTTGCCGCACGCGAGGTCCCTGGGCACGCTTCCTGACTCCGATGCCCACGACCGCCGGCCCCACCTTTTCCGCCACGCCGACGACGGCACGAGAATAGGCGTCGAGCAGGTCCTCGTCCTGCTCCGAACGGGCCAGCCCGTGCGGTTGTCCATTCTCCTGGGGCTCCAAGGGCCCTCCGGTCAGAAGTTTTACTGGGCGGTCTTTGTCTTCGGTCATGATGCTCAGCCCCTTTCTAGATTGGCGGCCACTTACCCGATGTGACCATCAAGGCTTGCATCCAGTTTATCATCTCTATCGTGACCGTCAGGTATTCCGTCTTCCTCGCCATAGTTATCTCCCTTGTGGTCTAGTGTAAATACACTTATCTGTGCAAAAATAAATCGCGCGCCTCCTTACCCTAATTCTCACCTACAACCGCAGCGACAAGGAGTATCAAAAGGAGTCCCAGTGCTATCGTCGTCCCCATCCCTCTTCCTCCTCTGTCCGGCGCTACGAACCCAGGCTGCCTCGTTGACTACACAGAAGGGTCTGCCGGTTACCGTGCTTGCGGGGAGACGCCGTAATCCTCGGCGACCCTATCTTGCCGTCGGTCGGGGAAGACATCGTTTGGACGAAGGTCGATGATCTCCAGAACGCGAGCTGGGCCCCTCGCCTCGGGCTTACCCAGATTGATATCCCTGGCTATCGTCAGACCTCCAGTCGGTTCGACCCAGGCGATCTCCAGGAGCTCGCCCCTCAGGTTGTACGTCTCCGCGTAATCCACCGGGTGTCGGAATTTGGGGTCCCGGTAGAGAAACACGATCAACCGGTCGTCCACGCTGATGAGCCGCTGCAGAACAAAGCGCTCCTTCGGGGGGACCTCCATCGGGACGCGGACCTGATCTCCGCGCAGGTTGGCCACCGTCGTTTCGGACCCGGCATGCAGCGGATTCACGCTAACGGCGAGTGTGGTGAGAATGACCAGGAGTAGCTCTCGCAGGCCCTTTCGACGGGAGAGAGGTCGACGGCCACGAAGCCCCCTGGCCGTTTCATACACCCAGCTCCCCAAGATGGCGACGCTCAAGGTGCCGTAGAGAACAATGAAAGTCAGGATGAACAACGTGTACCACAGTTTCATCTCTCGCTCCTTTACCTGGTCCTCTGGTTGCCCCTACGCCGCATCAGGCGTGTGGATCGCCTGCCCACCATTTCTCCAAATCCGTCTCGCCTCCAACACCTCGTCCTGCGGGGCGAATCGCCGCACCGTAAAGCCACAAGCCGCACAGCGCTGATATACAAACGGCCATCCGCGCTCGTCCTGGACGTCGCCCACCTGAATCGCGAGAGACGAACAGCATCTGCTGGGGACGGGCGGGGAGATGATCCTCCTCGGGTAGGCGTTGATGGCTCGTTTCCGGGCACTGTATTCGACGATGGTGGCCATGGGTCCTCCCTCCAGCTTTCTCCCGGTTGACCCGCTACTCTATTAGATGCATCACAGCCTCAAGGGTTTCACGGACATCGTCAGCGGCTTCCTGTCTCCCCCCTGCCCACCGCCACGGGCCTGACGGCCGCTCCTTATCTCTCTACGATGGAAGACAGCGTTTCAGATGCGTGAGCCAGCCGATCGATTCCCCGATTCCAGCGACGGGATCAGCGATGCGTTGGGTTCAGTGGCATGCCCGTCTCTTTCTCCCTGGCAAGAGTGAAGTTGAGGATGAGTTCAACGACCGCCTCAGGCGCGTCCAAGGACAGGAAGTGGCCGCCATCCTTCACAATGGTCATCGCCGCTCCCGGAATCGCTCGCCGGTTGGCCTCGCGCTCCTCGGCGCGGGACCAGTCGTATTCGCCGTAGATCAACAACACAGGGACCGCGATCTTCGCGTAGTCGGCTCGGGCCCTCTCCCAGCCTTCCCAATGGGCCACGAGCGACATTTGGGCGCGATAGTGATGAGGACGGTTGCCGACCTCGTACATTTCACGAAGCAGCGCCGACGGCAGAGCGGCCTTGTGAACGACCCCGCCCTCCATGATCTTCTTGAACACGCCGTACTGTCGAAACCGCATAACCATCCCACCAATGACTGGAACGTTGCTCAGCGAAAAGACCAAGTTCGCGATCTGTGAGCTTCTGAGAACGCCACGCCCTGCGTCGTAGTCGTAGGGGTTGATGGCAACGACCTGCTTCACGCGAGGGTTATGCTGCGATGCCAGCCGCAACGGGATGCTGCCGCCGATCGACTCTCCCAGGACGATCGCGTTCTCGATGTTGAGCTGCTCGACGAACCCGGCGACGACGTTCGTGAAAAGCTCAGGAGTGTACTCCACGGCCGGGATGTCGGAATACCCGTGTCCCGGGTAATCGAGGGCATAGACCCGGAAACGCCGGGAGAGTTCTAGAATAACCTTCTGGAACATATCAAGCTGGGTGCGAATCGTGTGCAACAACACCAGCGGGGGACCCTGCCCCACCTCCACGTAGCGTAGGTTGATGCCATTTACCTTCACGGATCGAATGGGGATCTCCGGGGCCCAGCTCAACCGTGTCGGCGCGGCGGGGGCCCGACGCAACGCCTCCACTACGTACGAGAGGAGCACAGGGACGACGAAGACACCCACCAGACTTCCTATCACCATTGTCCAAGTGGTACTCATATCCCTCTCCATTTTTGTTGACTTAACGCCAGATCTAGCTTTGCCTACGACGGGAAGCACTTGCCGAATGCCAACAGCAATCGCGGTGATCCTTTCATGCGGATTCTTCTCCGAATGAGCGCCCACACGAGGCTCTTTTCTTTAGCCAGGAACCCAAGCCAGGTGCGGCTATCAGCCGTGATGTGGATGTCTGCGGCCCCCAGATGGCTGTCTTGCACCTGAAGGGTCTTGTTCCGAATGATGACGGTCGCGTTGCACTCCTCTTCGCCGGTAAACGTGAAGTGATAGGTGGTATCGAGCCCTTCGGACTGGTGTCGCTGGAAGGCATGTGGCAGCCCGTTTAGGAACCCCCGGATCGAGCGGGGTCGAAGGCCATTGCCAACCCGCTTTGTCTTCTTGTGCGGAAACCGACGAGCCACGTGCGCTTCGGCATCAGAACCGGGCACCACGTAAACGTTCTCGACCTTACTCTGCAACGGCTTAACCACGTCGTCCAGATAGCCCTTCCGATCGGTCAGGAACGGACCGATGACGTCTTCACCCGCAGGACAGACCGCCATGCAGTAGGCAGCCTTGTAATTGGCCCCGTAAGAAAGGCTCTGCCACATCGAAACCGTTTCGGGGTCGCTAACTCGACTTCGGTAATCCTGGGCGTTCTTGCTGTCCGCAATGTTTTCCACCCAGTCTGTAAATCCCCCCATGAATTCGCGATAGTTGTGCGTGTAGCATGATGAGAAATTGAAGTAGCCGTCAGCCCCGATGGCTCCTACGGGGCACGCGGAGACGCACAGCTTGCACTCCAAGCAGGGGTTGTAGTCAATCGGGCGGTCATACTGGGTCACCTCCGCATCCATGAGAACGGTTCCCAGGAGGATGAAGTTTCCGAACTTCGGATGGATGACGTTGCGGTGGATCCCCATGTGCCCCAGCCCTGCCGCAACCGCTACCGGCTTATGCGAGACCACCCAGATCTTGCCGGGAAAGCGATCCATCTCCATGGGAAAGCCCATGGCCGGGTTGATGGCTCGAATGCCCCGCGACTCAAGCGCAGCTACAATCTTATGGGCGACCTCGTTAACGTGGTCGCCAGTGTGGTGAAACTCCACGTTGGCCATCGAGCGGGCCGGACTGCGGACCGGCTCGCGGTTCATCCGACAGACAAAGCTCACGAGGGTCTTGGTATGTGAACAGTAGGCCAGGATATCGTCGCGCTGGTCGGCAATCTCCGGCCGATCGATCTCGACAAACCCTACGTCATCCGCCCCGTACTCGCGGCAGAGCTGACGAAGCCACCCGGAATCCAGCTCCGAAGGTGGCACGGGATGGGTCTGGGACGTCGCGCCCCCATAGAAGCGTTTCACCGTAGGATGTTCGCTAAGTTGCACCACCATATACTCCTATACTCCCACCGTGCAGGGCCCCTTACATCCTCACCTGGGAGCCTTTTGGGCGGCGAGATCGAACGAGAGATTGAGTAGCTCTATCGCCCGCTCGACATCAGCCGTCGCTCGCAAATACACACTGACCCACCCGCTCTTGGGGAGGACGTGGTGTGGTTCCGCCCGGCCGGTGGACACCAACTCATCCCGTACCTTCTTTGGGAATGGGATGTCCACCAAGGAGTCGCCGTGGCTGTGACCGATTTCCCTTCTCCCGAGCCGATATTCTGTGCCGCCGTAGCGGTGAGGATAGGCAGCGACTCCATCCCAGCTCAGCACAGCTTGCTTGAGTGTTTCGTTTGCTCCAAAAACCGACATGTGTGAGTTCTCCTTCTCACTCAGGCCTGCTGCCGGATCGGGCTCGAGGGGGCGGGTGGTATTCCCGCCCCCTCGTGAGCCGTTTCCCTGCCTGCGTGGGGCTTACTTACCATCTTTTCCCTGCCAGAGC
>Ga0209341_10001848_pt1 | contig 20634 bp, 20 predicted proteins | sample RifCSP13_2_FD_184020 | JGI IMG/M metagenome (GOLD analysis project Ga0209341, IMG submission 184020) | Soil microbial communities from Rifle, Colorado - Rifle CSP2_sed 13_2 (SPAdes) (version 2) | ecosystem: Environmental > Terrestrial > Deep subsurface > Rock core/Sediment | place: Rifle... | reverse complement strand
GCCTTCGTCCACGAAGGCGCAACGATGCCCCCGACCTCTTCCGACTTTACACATCCCTCGCTCCGGCATGGGTTCGACAGGCAGAGGGACTAACGCTACAGGAATGGCAGGAAACGCGAGACCGACGGGTCGCCGGTCGGCGGACGAGGCAGTGGCTGCTCATCCAAGACGGGATTCAGGCGTGGTTGTCGGTCCAGAGGGAAGGACGGACCGGCTTTCTCGACCTGCTGGCCACACCCGCCGCCCCGACGGAGGAGCTCGTGCGCTTCGGACTCCAGCAGCTTCGGTGTCAGGTCGTCCTTTGCCTCGTCCCAGAGTACCAGGCTCTTGGAGGCGTGCTGGAAGACCTCGCGTTCAGCCCAGTTGCTGCGTACGTTTCCCTGGTGAAACCATTGGCCGTCCGCGTGCCGCAAGCACGCTTGGTGCCCGTGCGCGCCTGAGGTCGGATGCAGCTGCGCATCACTGACGATCTGGGCGCCCTTCTGGCGACGCTGCCCCCAAATCTCAGGGCCGCTCTTGAGGAGAGCGAGGAGCTATCCGACTTGCTGGAGGTCGTGCTGGACCTGGGCCGGCTGCCATCGGCGCGCTTCCCAGGGCACGAGATCCGTCTCGGCACGGAGGAGGTCAGCCACGCGGACTTGGAGTACGTCGTGGCGCGCATCGGCCACTTCGGTGATGACAACCGCGCCGGTATCGAGCGGACGCTCCATCGCATCTCCGCCTTCCGCAGCCGCAGCGGCCGTATCGTCGGCCTCACGTGTCGTGTCGGCCGCGCCGTCTACGGGACCATCAATATCATCGAGGACCTCGTGCGCTCCGACAAAAGCCTCCTGCTGCTCGGGCGGCCCGGCGTCGGCAAGACCACTGTTCTGCGCGAGGTGGCGCGTGTGCTGGCGGACGACGCGCGCAAGCGGGTCATCATCGTCGACACCTCCAACGAGATCGCGGGCGATGGCGATATCCCACACTCCGCCATCGGCTCAGCCCGCCGAATGCAGGTGCGCTCGCCAAACCTGCAACACGCAGTCATGATCGAGGCCGTCGAGAACCACATGCCCGAAGTCATCGTCATCGACGAGATCGGGACGGAGCTGGAGGCGGTAGCCGCCCGCACGATCGCCGAGCGCGGCGTGCAGCTCGTCGGGACAGCCCACGGCAACACTCTCGACAATCTCGTCCTCAACCCCACGCTGTCCGACCTGATCGGCGGCATTCAGGCGGTGACGCTCGGCGACGAAGAAGCCCGGCGTCGCGGCACGCAAAAGACGGTGCTGGAGCGGAAAGCCCCTCCCACGTTCGATATCATCGTCGAAATTCAGGGTTTCGACCGCGTGGCCGTGCACGACAACGTGGCCGAGACAGTGGACGCGCTGCTCCGCGGCCGGCGCATGGCTCCCGAGCTCCGGTGGCGGGACGAGGAAGGGAACGTGCATCGGGAAGCCGGCAAGGCCGCGGCGATGCCCAGCCGGGGAACCATCGCACGGGGACGCGGCGAGCGGGCCGAGCCTTCCGAAGGCTCACAGGACCACGCCTTGCGTCTCCTGTCGTTTGGCGTCCATCGCAACGGCCTGGAGCGCGCGGCCCACGAGCTACACATCCCCATCGCCATCGTGGAGAGCCTCCAAGACGCGGAGGTGCTGGTCACCTCCCGCGCGTTCTACCGGCGGAAGCCCCCCATCATCCGGTCGGCCGAAGGCGCAGGAGTGCCGGTTTATGTCGTCAAGAGCAGCGCCTTGCCGCAGCTCGAGCAGTTTCTGATGACATTTCGAGGCGCCGGAAGCGTGGACCCTGTGCAACAGGCGCTTCACGAAACCGAGGTGGTGATTCAGCGGGTGCTAGAGCAGGACAGCGCCCTCGAACTGGCCCCGCAGAACGCCTACGTCCGGCGGCTGCAACACCAGTTGGCCGAAGAGTACCAGCTCTATTCCTTCAGCCGCGGCCGCGAGCCCTACCGGTCTGTCATCATCCAGCGGACCCGCCCTCAGGAGGAGTCCGACGACCCCTGAGCACCTGCCCCCGATAGGCCGCTTCATTGTCTTCGAGGGCCTGGATGGCGCTGGCAAATCGACGCAAGCACGAGCATTCCGGCTGCGTCTCCGCCGCCGCGGCATCGAAGCTCTACTGACGCGAGAGCCGGGAGGCACTCCGCTCGGGCGGATCCTCCGACGACTCATCGTCGATCGGCGCTATCCGGTAACAGCGGAGGCTGAGTTGCTGCTCATCGCCGCCGCTCGTGCCCAGCTCATGAGCCATGTGGTGCGGCCCAGGCTCGCGCAAGGCGGCGTGGTCGTGGCGGACCGCTACACGCCATCGACCTGGGCCTATCAGGGCGCGGGCCGTGGTATCAGTGCCGACCGCATCGCCGCCACGATCGCCCTCGCGACCAGCGGCCTTGAACCCGACCTCATCGTGCTTCTGGACCTGCCGCCTGAGATCGGCTTTCAGCGGATCGCCGCGGGGCGCCATAGGCCCCGCGGGCTGAGTCGCTTCGAGTCCCAGCCGCTGGAGTTCACACAGCGCGTGCGACAATCGTACCTCGATCAAGCGGCGGCTTCGGCCACCCGTTGGCTGGTTCTTGACGCCCAGCAGCCGCCGCGCACGCTAAGCAGGCTCATTTGGGACGCATCCCAACGATTTCTTAACGGTCTTGGCAAGGGTGGTGTTGCCCAAGCGCGTTAATATTGGTGTATGATACTGCCCCGTTAGAAGGGGGTGATGGATGAACTGGCGCGAAACGGCCCGAAAACACCCGCAGATGATCGCCTGGCTTGTTCTGGCGGCGGCGATGGTTGCCATCCTGCTTTTCTCGGCCAAGGACGTGGGGCTCTTGCCGCGTCAGACCGCTGCGCTGGTTGTCGCCACTATCGGCCTCGCCGGCCTTTGTGTGTGGATCATCGGCTGGGAATAAGGATGAGCAGAGCACCGTTCACGTAGTGGTGCTCAGATACCATCAGGCGATCTGCGAACATAGCGCCGTAGCCTGAAATCTCTTTCGCGCTGAACTCGCGAGCCATGCAACTGGCACTCTGAAGGAGCAGCATGACGCAAGGTCGTACCGAGGCGACAGAAAGACACCGAAGACAGCTGGCAAACGAAGCGGTTTCGCTAGCGCTGGCGAGCCAATGGGAGCGCGCGGTCGCCGTCAACAGAGAGCTCCTCGAGCAGTTCCCGAACGATGTGGAGGCGCTGAACCGCCTGGGGAAGGCGCTCATGGAGCTGGGCCGGCTGGCGGAGGCACGCGATACCTACCAGCGTGCCGCAGACCTGGACCGCTCCAACACCATCGCCCGACGCAACCTGGAGCGCCTTGCTCAGGCCGCCAACGTGGAGACGACGCGCACACCGCGCGCTCACCTGGCTCCCGACCTCTTCCTCGAGGAAACCGGAAAGACGGGCATTACGAGGCTGACACAGCCCGCGCAACCCGACGTGCTGGCGAAGGTCGCGCCGGGAGACCCCGTCCTGCTGATAGTGGAAGGCCGTAGTCTGCTGGTAAAGAGCAGCCAAGAAGAGTACCTGGGCGAAGTGGAGCCCCGCCTGACCCTCCGTCTTCTGTCGTTGATGGAGGGGGGCAACCGGTACGCCGCTGCGGTTACCAGTGTGGACAAAGGCTCCATTACAGTGATCATCAAGGAGACGTACCAGCACCCCGATCACGCCGGGAAGCTCTCCTTCCCAACGAGAACGCACGAGGCCTACCGCTCTTACATCAGAGGCTCCTTGCTGCGCTACGGCGACGTCGAGGAGCGGGCAACCGCCGAGCCTGAGTGGGAGCGCGAGTGGCCAGAAGAGGCTGAGGAAGAAAGGGAGGAGGAAGGCACCGAGGCCCGGATGACGCGTCGCGAGCGCCTCATCGAGGAAGAAGATGACGATGATGAGGAGGAGGAGGAGTAGCCCTCCGCTCCTTAGAGCCGTCTCCCACAGAATGGCGGCCCCCTGCCACTAGCTAGCCCAAGACAATGATGGACCGCTCAAGGATCGCGCCGCAGGAGCGCACCCGATTGGCCGAGGTGCTCGGCGCGTTTTCGCTGGCCTCCGATCTCGCGATGGGACTGCCCGCAGAGCACGGCCTGCGTGCCTGCTACATCAGCATGCATCTTGCCGAGGAGATCGAGCTGCCGGCGCAGGAAAAACACGATCTGTACTACGCTGGGCTTGTGAAAGACGGCGGTTGCACCTGCAGCTCGAGCCAGATGGCCACCTTCCTCGCCGGCGACGAGATGGCCGCCATCGCCGACCTGGTCACGCGCAACCAGGACGACGAACTCGCGATGCTGAGCTGGGTCGCCCAGCACGTCGCCTCTGGGGCATCTTTCGCCACCCGCGCCAAACGCATCCTGGACTTCCTCGTGCATAGCCGAGAGCTTGAGCGCGACGGGGCAGCGGGGGAGTGCGAGGTGGCTCAACGGATCGCCTCTCGCTTGCGGCTATCGCAAGGCGTACAGAACGCCCTCCTTTCCTGCGTGGAGAGGTGGGACGGCAAGGGAATGCCTCGCGGCCTTCGAGGAGAGACGATTCCCCTCGTTTCTCGCATCATGGCGGTCGCGGCACTCGTCGAGATTCTCCACCGGGCAGGCGGTAGCAAGGCCGCCGGGAAGTTGATCTCAGAGCGGAAAGGCAAGTCCTTCGATCCGCTCGTGGTGGATGCGTTCCTCTCCCTCTCGCAGAAACCCAGTTTCTGGGCGGCCCTGGAAGAAGAGCAGAGCGTTTGGGAGACGGTGCTGTCCATGGAGCCCGACTCCAGAGACCGGTACATCGACGGGGCGCAACTCGACGACGCCGCTCTGGCCTTCGCCGACTTCGTCGAGCTGAAGTCGCCGCGCCTCGCCGGCCACGCTCGGGGCGTCGCCGCCCTGGCAGACCGCATCTCCGCCGGAATGAAGCTCCCGGAAACCGAGCTGCCTATCATCCGCCGCGCGGCAATCATGCACGACGTGGGCCTCGTGACCGTTCCCGCCTTCACGTTGCAGAAGCCCGACCGTGCCCTTAGCCAAGCCGAGCATGAGAGGCTGCGCCTCCATCCGTACCACGGCGAGCGTATCCTGGGCAAAGTCCCGGCATTTCAGTCGAGCGCCCTCTCTGTTGGAGCGCATCACGAACGCATGGACGGTCAGGGCTACTATCGTGGCCTCTCGGGGCGCAACATCCCCCTCGGCGCGCGGATGGTCGCTGCTGCCGACCTGTTCGATGACCTCACGCACGATTCGCCGGGCCGCCCTGCTCTCGAAGCGAGCGCGGCGCTCGAGGCGATCCGGCAGGAGGCGGGCAGCAACCTCGACCCTGAGGTCGTCCAGGCCTTGCTCGAGGAGCTGGGCGAAGCGGGACAGCGCCTCAGGCCTCGTCGCGAGGCGTGGCCTGCCGGGCTCACCGACCGCGAGGTGGAGGTCCTGCGGTCGGCTGCCCAGGGCTCCACTCGGCGGCAGGTCGCCGAGGCGCTCTTTCTGAGCGAGAACACCATCCGTCATCACCTCGAGAGCATCTACAGCAAGATCGGCGTGGGCAGCCGGGCAGGCGCCGTGCTCTTCGCCGTGGAGCACGATTTGCTCCGCTGAGCGCGACTGTTCGGGCTCAAAGGGGGCCGCCTTCAGGCGGCCCCCTTTCTGTTTGGCGCAAATAGGACGAACGTCCCATGTCCTGTGGCGGTCCGTGGGCTACCTTTCGCCTAGGCACAGGCCAGTTCGAAAGGAGGCAGCCATGTCACAGTTCAGATTGGGCAGGTCCGCGATCGTCGGCGCGGCGTTGGCGCTTGCCCTGCTCGTCCCAGCGGGAGCGGCTTCCGCCGACGGCGGCACGGACCGCAACTGCGTCGGAGCACTCGTCAGCGTCCTCGCGCGGGAGTTCAGGCCCTTAGGGGTGGTCATTGCCGAGGAGGCTCGCGGATTCGAGCCTAACTACGGCGCGGTTGTCTCGGAATTCGCCAGGACCTGCGTCCTCTCGGAGCCATAGGCGCTTCACCCAACGAGCACGGACCAGGGCCCTCTTCATTCGAAAGGAGCAGAACAATGATCCGTTTTCAGGCCAACACCGAGATCGACAGGCCGGTCGAGCAGGTCTTCGCCTACCTCATTGACTTCGAAAACGCGCCCAAGTGGCAGTCGGGCGTTGTCACATCAAAGCTGGCGACTCCGGGGCCGCTGCGGAAGGGCAGCAAGTTCGACGAGGTCGTAAGGCTTGGCCCCTGGCGCATGACGACCACCTGCGAGATCACCGAGGTGGAGGGCAGCCGAAGGGCAGCGTTCAGGACCACAAGCCGCGGGCCTGTGGAATACGGCGGCGAGTTCCTGCTCGAACACCAGGGACTAGGGACGAAAGTGACCGTCTCTGGAACGATGTTCTTGAAGGGACTGTGGCGCCTGCTGGAGCCAGTGATGGCCGGCGAGATCAAGAAGGAGACGGCGAGAGAGCTGCAGCGCCTGAAGTCCGAGCTCGAGGCACCGCTGGCACATGAACCCAGAAACGCAACTGCGTGAAGGCCGCCCAAGTTACGAGTAAGGAGCATAACATGTCACAATTCCTACTATACTGTGAGCACACGGCCGAGGAGTGTGAGGAGCTGGGCAAGGAATACGAGGTCTACGGAGTGCCCGGGCCGGTCAAAGGCCAGGACTACTACTGCTCCTGCCCATATGGCTTCCACGCCGGCTGGGTGGTGGTGGAGGCAGCGAGCGCGGAGCACGCCATGGCGTCACTGCCGCCGCTAAATCGCGCTCATACCAAGGCGTATCAGGTCGAGACAATGAGGTTCTAGCCTACGTCGCCCGGAGGCCAAGAGCGGCGCGCGGAGGAGGATCGAGACCTGCTCCGCGCTGTCCTTCCCCGGAAGACAAGCCACTCCTCATACAGTCCCCACCATCACAGTCCCCAATTGGCCCTGTTGCGTCGAGGCGAAAGGCCGTATACTGGCCACATCCTGGGCCGGGAGGCCTGGCTTCAGCATGGCTATCGCAACCCGCTACGAGACCGTCATTGGGCTGGAGGTGCACTCGCAGCTCCTGACGCGCACGAAGATGTTCTGCGGCTGCGATGCCGCCTATGTCGGCGACGCTCCGAACACGCACGTCTGCCCGGTCTGCCTGGGCCTGCCGGGGTCCCTGCCGGTCATCAACCGGCAGGCGGTGGAGTTCACCGTGATGACCGGCCTCGCTCTCCACTGCTCCATCAACGAACATAGCAAGTTCGACCGCAAGAACTACCCATACCCAGATCTCATGAAGGGCTACCAGATCTCGCAGTACGACGCGCCCTTCTGCACCAACGGCTGGCTGGAGATCGACCTAGAAGGAGAGGTGAAGCGCATCGGGGTCAACCGGGTCCACCTGGAGGAAGACACCGCCAAGCTGTTCCACAGGGTTAGCCCCTGGGGAGACCAGTACGCGCTTGTGGACGTGAACCGCTCCGGTGTGCCCCTCATGGAAATCGTGTCCGAGCCAGACCTGCGATCGCCTGCGGAAGCGCGGGCGTACGGCCTAAAGCTGCGCCAGATCCTGCGCTACCTGGGCGTCAGCGAGGCCGACATGGAAAAGGGCAACATGCGCTTCGACACCAACGTCAGCATTCGCCCCGTGGGCAGCAGCGAGCTCGGCGCCAAGGTGGAGGTCAAGAACATCAACTCGTTCCGCTCGGTCATCCGTGCCCTCGAGTACGAGGTGCAGCGCCAGGGCGCTCTTCTGGACGAGGGGGGCCGCATACCGCAGGAGACGCGTGGCTGGGTTGAAGACCGAGGCGTCACCGTGAGCCAGCGGAGCAAAGAGTCCGCGCACGATTATCGCTACTTCCCCGAGCCTGACCTGCCACCCATGCACCTGGAACCCACGTGGGTGAGTGAGGTGCGGGCCCGGCTGCCGGAGCTGCCGGAGGCTCGCCGCCGGCGGTTCGCGGCTGACTACGGCCTCCCGCCCTATGACGCCGACCTCCTCACCAGCACACGCGCCCAAGCCGATTTCTTCGAGGCCTGCCTGAGCACCTCTGCCGGCGGCGACCTGCGCGACCGCGCCAAGGCGGTGGCCAACTGGCTTCTGGGCGACTTGGCCCATCTCCTCCACGAGGCCGGCCTCGACGTCGAGCAGTCGCCGGTAACGCCCAGCCAACTCAACGCATTGCAGGACTTAGTAGAAGCGAGCACTATCAACCTCAACACGGCCCGAGAGGTCTTCGCTCAGGTATTCAGCACTGGGCAGGACCCAAAGCGAATTGTCGAGGAGCGGGGCCTTCTGCAAATCAGCGACCGCGACCAGCTCGCCAGCACCGTGGCCCGTATTATCGAAGGGGCGCCGCAGGCCGTGACGGACTACCGAGCCGGCAAGTCTCAGGCCTTCACCTATCTGGTGGGGCAAGTGATGAAGGAAACGCGCGGGCGGGCGAACCCGGCTCTTGTCAACGCCCTGCTTAAGGAGCAACTGCATGCCTCCTAGTCGTCTGAACGGGCACGAAGCGCGCGAGCCGTGGCCCACCCTTCGCATGCTCCTTCAGCCCGGCATGGGGCTGAAGCGCTGGATACTGCTCTTCTTCCTTGGCATCACTATCATCGCCCTCGGCCTTGGCTATTTCCTCCGGCAGATATACGAGGTCTACGTTTTCCCAGATTTCGTGTACTACGCCACGCTGCAGTTCCTGCCCCGCTATCTCCGCGGCGTGCTGTTCCTCTCCCTGGGATTTGGTTCCCTCGGCGTAGCGCTTTGGAAGCTCAACACTACGGTTCTCTCAGCGCTCACACGGGGCGGGGAAGAGAACGTGGTGGCGACCCTCTACCAGCAGCGCTACCTGAGGCGGGGCCCCAAAATCGTGGCCATTGGCGGAGGCAACGGCCTCTCCACGGTCCTACGCGGCCTCAAGGAGCACACCGGCAATCTGACCGCCATCGTCACGGTGGCGGACGACGGCGGCAGCACCGGCCGCCTACGGCGAGAGCTCGGAGTGCTCCCGCCTGGCGACTTCCGGAAGTGCATCGCCGCGCTCGCCGATGCTGAACCGCTGGTGACGGAGCTCTTTCAGTACCGGTTCGACGAAGGGGATGGCCTCGAAGGCCATTCGTTTGGCAACCTCTTCATCGTTGCGATGGCCAACATCACGGGCAATTTCGAGCGGGCTATCCAGGAGTCGAGCCGGGTCCTGGCCGTCCGTGGCCAGATCCTTCCCTCCACGCTGGCCGATGTGACCCTTGGCGCGGAATACGAGGACGCCATCACAGCAGAAGGCGAGTCGAATATACCGCAACCGGGACGGGGCGCCCGCATTCGCCGGGTATATCTCACGCCAGAGGACGCGCCCGCCCACCCCGAGGCCGTCAAAGCGCTGCTGGAAGCCGATCTCATAGTCCTTGGCCCCGGCAGTCTCTACACGAGCATCCTCCCGAACCTTCTAGTGAGCGGGATCAGGCAGGCCATCCAGGCGTCCACCGCCACGAAGGTCTACGTCTGCAATGTGGCGGAAGAGCCGGGAGAAACGGAGGGGTACACCGTGACGGAGCACCTCCAGGCAGTGCTGCACCACGGGGGCGCTCCGATTGACGTCGTGCTGGCACAGCCGCCTATCGTAGGCACCGGCCCCGCGCACGATCCTTCGCACTGGCCCGCCAACGTCGAACTCCAGTGGGCCGATGTCGTAGACCCGACCGATCCCTACCGCCACGACCCGCGAAAGCTAGCAGCGCGGCTCGTGCAAATCGCCGAGCGCCGCGGGCGTGCTCCCCGGGCGCTTGCCTCCGTCAACGGGAGGCATCGGTGAGCAACCTGCTCACCGGGTTGCAGGTCTTCATCGCCCTCCTGCTCATACTGGTCCTCATGTTGCAGGTGAAAGGGACAACCCTCTCCGGCTTCTTTGGCGAGAGCCAGGGGCCGCGGTTCAGCACCAAGCGGGGCCTCGAGCGCGTCCTCTTCCAGGCCACTCTGGTCATCGTCGCTGCCTTCGTGCTCATCTCCCTGCTGGCGGTGAGGCTCCAATAGCGCCGTCTCCGCCAGGCCATAACCGATGAACCAGCATCGCCTTGTTGCCGCGTTGGCGAGTCTGGGTGCGCTCGGTGTCTTTCTCTACCTCGCACTCACCTTCGTCATCCAGACTAAGCCAGACTTCGGCGGCAGCTATACCGAGGGCATCGTGGGCAGCCCGATGGCCGCGAACCCCTTATACGCGCCCTTCAGCGACGCCGACAACGACCTCGCTGCGCTTGTCTATGCCGGACTCACTCGCTTAGGACCGGAAGGCGCGGTCCTGCCGGACCTTGCGGAGCGCTGGGACATCGATGAGCAGGGACGACGGTACCGCTTCTACTTGAGACCTGGCGTCCAGTGGCACGACGGAAGCCCGTTTTCCGCCGCTGACGTGGTCTACACCATCAAGCTCATCCAGGCCCCCAATTTCGCAGGGAGCCCCGATCTCGCCGCGTTATGGAAGATGGTATCGGTCTCCCAGGTCGATCCACTGACGGTGCAAATGACCCTGGCCAACCCATTTGCACCCTTCCTGCGGTACACAGCGCTCGGCATCCTGCCGGCACACATCAACGGTGTTGACAGCGGGACGGGGACGAGCCTGCCGGTAGGCGCCGGGCCGTTCCGCGTTGTTGAGGCAGTCGCAGACCGAATGACCCTCGTCGCCAACCCGAGCTACCACTTCGGACGGCCCTATTTGGACCGCATCGTCCTGCGTTTCTACCCCGACCAGCCGACGGCCTTGACGGCGCTTCAACAACGCCAGATACAGGGCGTTCTCATCCATCCGGTCCTGGACCCTGAGACGGTTGCATCCCTGAGATCGAACACCCTATGGCGCACGTACAGCGGCATGCGTCCTTCGTACACCGCCCTCTTCCTCAACCTCACACTGCCGCTGTTTCAAGACAAAGCGGTGCGTCAAGCGCTGCTGTACGGCCTGGACAGAGAGCGGATCGCGCGCGAGACTCTGGCGGGACAAGCCATCGTGGCTGGCAGCCCGATCCCCGTGGGCTCCTGGGCTTACGACAACAGCATCTCTCCTTACCCCTACGACCAGGAGCACGCCCGACAGCTCATGGAGGAAGCCGGTTGGTCAATCGCCGAAGGTGGCGTGCGACGAAAGGGCCAGCAGGACCTGCGGTTCCAGCTCGCCACAACTACCGACCCGGCCCGTCTCCTGGTGGCCGAAGAGGTAGCGCGTCAGTGGCGGGAGCTGGGCGTGGCTGCCGAAGTGCTGGCCGCGCCGCCGGTGACGCTGTTACAAGACACGGTCGTGCCACGCCGCTTTCAGGCGCTCTTGTTCGGCCTGGACGTCGGGTACGACCCCGACGCCTACCCTGTCTGGCACTCGTCGCAGCGCGGCGTCGACAGCTTCAACGTCGCCTCGTACAGCAGCGCCAAAGCCGACGCCCTGCTCGAGCAGGCCCGCCTCACCACCGATGAGGCACGCCGGCTCGACCTCTACCGCCAGTTCCAGGAGCTCTTCGCGGAGGACGTGCCCAGCCTCCTCCTCTATTACCCCGTCTACTCGTACTTCGTCGACAAGAGCGTGCGGGGCATCGAGCTGGGCCTGCTTTTCGAGCCGAGCTCTCGCTTTGCGAACGTCGGCCAGTGGCACATCGCCACGAAGCGGCTCTGGTTTCAGCGCCGAAGCCCCTGATCCCCGCCAGCGAGGCATCACGATGGCACGTTTCATCACTCTTCTCACGGATTTCGGCCCGGCGCAAATCTACATCGGCATCATGAAGGGCGTCATCGGCAGCCTCAACGCCCAGGCCACTATCGTGGACCTGAGCCACGCGGTTGAGCCGCAGAACGTCCTGGAAGGGGCGTTTCTGCTCCATACCGCCTACGAGTTCTTCGCGCCCGATACTGTACACGTGGCCATCGTGGACCCCGCCGTCGGCAGCGAACGGAGGGCGGTCGCCCTTAAGACGCCCTTCGGCATTTTCGTGGGGCCCGACAACGGCGTGCTCTCCTATGTCGTGGACCGAGTCGCCGAGGCAGCGCCGGGCGGAGTCGAGCTGGCTATACAGGAGCGCACCCTCAGGCCCGAGGCGGAGGCGGTCGTCCTGACGCAGCCCCGTTTCTGGCGTCATCCGGTCAGCCATACCTTCCACGGCCGTGACATCTTCTCGCCCGTGGCGGCCCATCTCTCCCTCGGCGTGCCGCTGAACCTCTTCGGCGAGCCGACTCGCATTCTTCGCGCATACGTGCTCCCCAAGCCGAGGTCCATCCCTTCAGGCGTGGAAGGGCACATCCTGCACATCGACCGGTTCGGCAACCTCATCAGCAACCTCGCGCCGGAGGACCTGCCGGAGGGCCAGCCAGTTGTGACAGTGTCGGGGGTCGAGGTGCGCGGGTTCGTGCGGTACTACGCCGAGGCCGATGACCTGATGGCGCTCATCGGCGCGAGCGGCTACCTGGAGGTCGCTGTCAGGAATGGCAGCGCGGAGGCGCGCCTCGGCACGCGCCGGGGCGACACGGTCCAGGTGCGAGCCGGGTAGGAGTCGATCACATACCAGCGACCAGACCCGGGGCCACCCCTACGGCGACCGCGGAGACTCGCGGCCAACCCCCCTCCATCCTCTTCCTCCTCGCTCCCGCCGGCGCCAGAGGACGCCGGCCGGGTAGCCGGCCATCTTGGCGACATCGCCCGCGGCCCGCAGCAGCGGGACGAGCGCGGCCGCGGCGAGCCGCTGGCCAACCGTCCAGCCTCCATCCAAACGCAACAGCCGTAGGTAGGGCTGCACGAGATAAGGTACGCCCACGATTGCCAGCGCGAGCCAGATCACGGGCTGCCAGAAGCCGACGACAGCGCCCTTCATGCCAGCGAAATACGCGCCGTAACGGATCGCGTGCCGCAGCCGCCAGAGGTCTGCCTTGCCGTCGCCACGGCCGTAATGGTAATACTGCCGAACGAAGCCACCTAGGTCGGGGCGCGGCCGGAAATGGACCAGCGCTTGCGGCACCCAGACGAAGGGGTAGCCCGCCTCGCGCAGCTGCAGATCGAAGACCAGGTCCTCGCTGTAGTCGAGCCACTCAGGGTAGCCGCCCACCGCCGACCAGGCCTCCTTGGCGAAGGCGACGGAGCGGCTGGACGGCAGGAAACGCTCCGGGTGCACCTCCGTCACTAACGGCAGCGTGACCGCTGCCAGGGCTAGCTCGAAGACGCTTTGCGGCGCGGATACGAAGAAACCGCAGGCTACGGGCGGCCTACCGAGATGACCCCCGTCCTCCCAGTCGTCGAACGGGCCCAGCAGCGCCGCCAGCCAGCCCGGCTCCAGGCGCACGCCTGCATCGGTGGACGCGATGACGGGGCCGCTGGCTGCGGCGATGGCTCTGTTGCGGCCCCGCGAGATGTTGGCCCCAGGCGCCTCGACCACCCGCAGCGGCAGCCGCGGCAGCCATGCCCTCAGGATTGCCAGCGTGCCGTCGCTGCTGCCACCGTCGCAGACCACGACTTCGTCGGGAGGCCGCGACTGGGTGGCGATGGAGGCGAGCAGCGCCTCAACCGCCGTCGCCTCGTTACGCACGGTGGCGATCAACGAGACGCGCGCCATCAAGGGGCCTCAATCATAATCACGCCGAGGTCGACCGCTGGTCCGCCTGCGGACCAGCGCACTTGCAGGCGATACGGCCCAGACGGCGCCGCCACGGTCCAGCGGCGTGGGTCGCGCACCAACTCGCCCTGGGTCCAGACCGACGGTGGATAGCGGCGTATCGGCGATGACGGCATGAAGGCGATGGTCTCGCCGGCTTCGCCACGTAAGACTACCTCAGGAGCCGTTTCGCCACGAAACACCGGCGACTGTACACCTTGCGTGGTGGATTGCCAGTAGAGCGTCAGTTCGGCTGTCTCACCCTGGCGGAACGAGTGCCGCCGCCGCTCTTCGCCGGCTTTGGTCAGGTCGAACCCCAAGAGCCGCAGCAGACCGAGTCTGTCCTGTCGCCGTTGCTGCGGGAAGAATACGACGGGTGGCAACGAGGCTGAGCGCTCGACCGTGACGGTCGCCAGCCGCGCACTGTCGCCACCGTCAGCTAGCGGCAACCGCTGGCCCGAAGCGGCGTCGTAGAGGCCCACAATCAGAGCGTAGCGGCCCGGCGGCGTGCCGGGTCGCACGAATATGGCGTGGCGGTCCTCGTCCCCCTGCATGGGAAGGGCCGCGTCGTGCTGTCCCCAGGGGTACCCATCGTCGTCTATCAAGTGGACAAAGACGGAGAGAGGACGCGCCGCTGCCATCGGCCACTGCAGGACCAGTTCGACGTAATCACCCGGCCCATACGCCGGGAGTTGGGACAAGCGCCTCACGACTGCACCGACGCCCTCGGCAAAAACCAGCGCGCGACCGTCGTCCGCGGCACCAGCGAAAGAGGCGTACAAGGCCAGGTACACGGAGCCAAACCAGCGACCGCCCGCCGGCGCGAGGTGCTGCCCCAGCCAGCCGCTCACGATCCCATCCGGGTCGCTTTGGTCGGTGGCCCACTGGACCGCCCACACCGCGCGAGCGCCGGCGGTCGCGGACGCCAGCGCTGCTTCCGTGGCGCGCCGGTCGGCCGGTCGGTCCGCCGGCAGCGGCAGCACGCGCGCACCGCCGTGATAGTAGTAGCCGAAGATCTCGGCCTGGCCGGGGGCGTTCAGGACGATCAGGTCACTGGGCCGTTGCAGCGCCTCGACATAGGCGACGAGGCTGCGGTAGTCGTCGCGCGCGTAGCGTGGGTCGTGATAGTAGGCGTCGAGGGCTCGGGCAGATGGGTACGCGGCGGCGGCGAGACCAAGGAGCGCCATGACTCCGCCTGCTGCGGTCGCGAGCGTCCGTCCGGCAAGCCAGCCCAGGACCAAGCGCACCATGCCCACGGCGGCCGTGAGGCCCGAAGCCAAGAGCAAGGCGAAGCCCGGCTCGGCGAGCAGGAGGAACTTGGGGTTATAGGCAGGACGCTGCAGAGTGATCACGTAAAACGAGGCCAGCACGCCAAGAAAGAGCGCACCCCCCAAGAGGGCGGCGTGCCGCCGCCGGCCCGTCGGGGCCCACGCCCAGCCGACGAGGCCCAGCATCGCGAGAATACCGACTGCCAAGATCGCGCGAGAGGTCGCCGTGGCGTCCCAGGCGGGGCCGAAGGCGAAGACGAGGAACAGACGCCGGCCTAGCTCGAGGGGCGACAGGGGCTCGTTGAGGGCCGGCCAGGCGAGCAGCGACCCGCGGGCGTACACGAGCCAGGGAAGATAGAGCGACACGATGATTGCCTGCGCCGTCAGCCAGCGCCGCCACCAACCCCACCATCGACGGCGACCGTCCGGACCGGCAGGCAGGCCGTAGCCCAACAGCGCGGCGCCGTTCTGCGCCGCCAACGCGAGGGCAGCGAAGTACTGCGTATAGAGCGCCGCGAGGGTGACTACAAGGTACGCTACCCACCAGCGCCATCTAGCCCGGTCTTGGCTCGTGTCCGTCGTGGCAATGGGGGAGTCCAGGGGGGGCAGAGTCCCCTCTGGCAGGACTTGGGGTGTCCCCACAACCTTCGGGGCGGGTGGGTGGGATGCAAGCGGATGACCTAGGGAATCCTCGCTGCCGAGCAGCCTCTCAAAACAAACAAACGAGGCCAGAACGAGAGTGGCCACCAGCGCGTACATGCGCGCCTCTTGCGCGTAGGCCACGCCGAATGGCGCGATGGCGAGGAATAACGCCGCAAACAGAGCGGGGCCACCGCCCCAGAGGCGGCCAGCCAGTCGGGCGAGGAGGGCTACGCTCGCGACGCTGGCTAGGGTCGAGGGGAAACGCAGCGCGAACTCGCTCGCGCCAGCGAACGGTGCCCAGAGGCGGAGCAGCAGATAGTACAGCGGCGGGTGGATGTCGCGGGCAGCGGCGTCCAGGATGCCTGAGACGTCGCGGTGCACCATAAAGGCGCTTACGCCCTCGTCATACCAGAGGCTCTGCCCGTCAAGCCGGTACAGGTCCAAGGCAAAGGCAAGCATGACAGCGAGGAGGACACCGACGCGCGTCCACATCGTCTTGAACGCTCAGTGTCGGACCGCTGCGGCGGCGACGAGGGCTGATAGGCCGAGGCCCAAGACCACCCCCAGAAAACGCCGCACCCAAAACGGCGACATCTCTCTGCGCACGACGACCTGTTCGATAGCAAGCCCCGGCCCTCTCGCCTCGATGAGAGCGCTATGCGCCCCAGGCGCGAGGCCCTGGGCAAGCCTCACTTCGCCGGCGGGCTGTGCGTCGACGAGGTACGGCGGCGCGCCGTCCATGCCGACACGTAGGCTTCCAGCCCCGCGGACAAACAGACTTAGGTCGGTCCCAGAGAAGCGGAAGCTCAGCCGGTCGCCGGCGCGCTCGCTGACGCGCCGTCCTTGTCCATCGGTCCTCCAGCCTTGCCAGCGCAGCGCCCAGTGGCTGGGCAGGTGAGCGCCGACGCCAAGCACCGGCGGCGACATCGCGAGGTCGCTGTACGCCTCGAACACGGGGAGGGGCGTGAAGTCCACGTCGAGCATACGGAAGTAGTAATCGCTCTCGGCCCGGTTCTCGGGGTACGCTCGTCGAAAATGCCAGTAGAACATCGCGCCCACCCACGGCCAGCGCTCCTGGGCCATGCGGTAGAGCTGCACGGTGTAGCGGGCTTGCTGGTCCTCGGTGACCTGGCCGTGCGGACGACCGCCCGGAAAATCGGGTGGGACGGCGTTCCAGCCCAGCTCCGAGACCCAGACGGCTTTGGCGGCGTCGCCGTGGCGGACCATGATCTCGCGCACCAGCAGGAGCCGACCGACGTTCGTGTGCTCCCGGTCGATCCGGGGATCAGCGGGGCCGGTCCAGAGGCCGTACGCATTGGCCGCAAGGATGTCGAAGAGCGGCGCCGCCCCTGCCTCGTACAGCGCCTCCAAGTAGTCGAGGTCGCTGACGTTGAGGCCGTCCTCGGTCCCGAGGGTCTGCGCCAGGCTGGCGGAGACGATAACCGCATCAGCGTCGACCGCCTTCAGCCGCTCGCGGGCCATGCGCAGAAAGGCAGCGTACTCACGTGGGTCGGGCGCGTCGCCCCACTCGTGGAGGAGGTTGGGCTCGTTCCAGATCTGCCAGTAGTGGATCTGGCCCCTGTATCGTTCGGCCAGGGCCGTCAGGAAGTCACCGTAGTCCTCCCAATCATCAGGGATCCCGCGCGGCACTGAGCGGTTACTCCGGGCCCAAACCGGGGGCAGGTCAGGCCGGGCCAGGATCTCCAACCCATACTCGCCCGCGAGCCGCACGATCCGGTCGTAAGTCGTCCACGTCTCGCCGCCGTAGGGGTCCTCGTAGCGGCCCTTCTCGGGGATCTCGATGCGGTCCCAAGGGAACTCTTGGCGGATCCAGCGGACGCCGACCGCTTGAAGGAGGGCCATGCTTCGCCGCACCTTCTCTTCGTCCACCTCCTGCTCGAAGAACGTATTCACGCCGTAGGGCACGACGCCCGCGTGGGCGGCCGGGACAAAGTCGGCCGTCTCGATGGGGCGACGCCGCAGCAGCCAGACGAAGGCCCTCGCCTGTTCATCGACCGTGGCCTCACCGGTGGTCTCCTCTAGCCAACGGCTGAGCGGCGCCCACATCGCCGCTGCCAGGACGATAAGGACCAGCGGCGCCGCCAGCGCAAGCCCCAGCCAACGGAGTCGCCTAGCGGCGCTCAATTGAACGCCCCTACGAACGCCTCATGGTGCTCTTCGTCCCCGCAAGAGCAAGACGCCCGTAGAGGGAGTCCAGTTTCGGGACCAGGACTGACCAATCGAAGGCCGCCACGAGCTCACGGGCCGCTTTCGCCAACCGCTCGCCGAGAGACGGCTCTCGCAGCAGACGGACGATTGCCTGGGCGAAACTCCCAGCGTCGTCCCCGGGCAAGTAGTGGCGGCCCGCCTCCGCCGGCACGCCCTCCATACCCAGGCTCGTGCTCACCATCGGCACGCTGGCGGCCATCGCCTGCAGCACCTTGAAGCGCAAGCCCGCGCCGATGCGCGTCGGGACGACGTACACCGACGCCTGCGCGAAGTAGGGCCGGTCATCGGGCACGGCCCCTGTTACGACAACGCTCTCGCCAGCGAGCCTTCGCACGACGGGCACGGGGTCGCGCCCCACGAGAAAGAGACGCGCGTCGATTATCTCGCGACGCACCAGCGCGAGGATATTGCCGACGAACCACTGGGCGGCGTCGATGTTCGGCCGGTAATCGAAGGAGCCCGTGTAGAGCAGCACCGGCGGCGCCTCAGGCTCCCGTCGCATTTCGTACGACGAAACGTCGATCCCATTGGGCACAACGGCGATTTCAGCATCAGGTGCCAGCTCCAACAGTGCGGTGCGGTCCTCCCCTGAGACAGCGACGACCGCATCTGCCCAGCGGAGGGCGGCCGTTTCGTAGCGGCGAAGGCGGCCTAGTTGCAGCAGGCTCCACAGTGCGGCCAGCCAGCGCGGCGGCTGTGCGCGGTCCACGGCCAAGGCGCGCTGCTGTAGGCGGTACTCTGCGTTGTGAGCGTCCAATACCAGGCACGGTCGCGGACCTCGCCGTCTCTCCAGCGCCTGCTGCAAGTAGGGCGCCATCTCCAGCCCCTCGAACTGAACGACATCCCACGGCTCGTCGAGGCGAGCAGCCAAACGAGTAGCGAAGGCTGGACTCAGCCGTCGTTGGGCGAGGTCGGGGAGCGGCGAGCGGAGGCCGCGCAAGCGCAGCCAAAGACCGCGCGGCTCGGGCAACGGCACCGTCTCGACCCGTACGCCGTGTTCCTCCAGGGCGGGCCCGTCCGCTTCCGGCGAGTCGAACGAGAGCAAGTGCACCTCATGCCGGTGGGCGAGATGCCGTAAGAGGGCCTCGTTGCGCAGCGCCGTGCCTTTTGTCGGCGGCGAGGGGAAGTCGGGCGTGCAGAAGAGGAGCCTCACGCCGCCGCCTGTCGGTACAACTGGAGGTAGGCGCGGGCCGTGTCCTCCCAGCGGAAGGGCGCCGCCCTCGCCACGCCGTCGGCGCGGAGCCGCTCCCGCAGCGGCTCGTCCTCCACGAGGCGCTGTATGGCGTCAGCCCAACCCGGAACATCCTCGGGGTCGACGAAGAGCGCGGCGCTGCCGAGGACCTCGCAGAGAGCAGGCGTGTTGGCCGCGGCGACCGGCGTCCCGCAGGCCATCGCCTCCAGCGGCGGCAGGCCGAATCCCTCGTACAGCGATGGGAACAGGAAGGCTTGCGCAGCGTTGTAGAGCAGCGGCTGTTCCGCTGGCTCGAACGAGCCCAAACGGTGGACCAGCTCCTCCAGGTGCAGCGAGCTGATCAAGTCCAATGTCTCCTCGGCCAGCCAGCCCGTTGCACCGGCGACCACGAGCGGCAGCGGTACGCACCCCCTCTGCTTCAGGTCGGCCAGCGCGCGCAGGAGGGCCGCGAGGTTCTTGCGTGGCTCGATCACGCCCAGCCAGAGTATGAAGCGCTCCGGTAGACCTCGCTGAGCGATGTAAGCGCGCACTTCCTCTTCGGGCAGCGTCTGGAAGTGTGGCTCCATACCCCAGTGGATGACGCTGACACGCTCCGCCGCCACGCCCAAGAGCTCGACCATGTCGCGCTTCGTAGCCTCCGAGACAGCCGCCACACCCTGAGCGCTGCGCACGGCCCGACGTACCTGCCCGTAGTAGCGTCTGCTCTCCTCCGTGAGGAGGTCGGGGCTCCGCAGGAAGGCGAGGTCGTGCACGGTGATGACCGCAGGCCAGAGGCCGTGGAACGGTGGGATGAAGTCGGGGCTGTGGAGCACGTCCAGCCGGTGGAGCGCCATCTCGACGGGCAAGGTCCACTGCTCCCAGCGGTGATGGCTCGGCGTCCAGAGTGGGACGGGACGCACACCCCCCCGAAGAGAGAAGTCGGACCCCTGCCAAGGGCGGTGTTTGCGACTGTGGAAGAGCACCATCTCCTCATGCGCATCGTTGGCGCGCCACAGGGCCTCGATCAGCAGCCGCGTGGTGCGACCGATGCCACCGGCGCTGTAGTAGAGGCTGCGCGCGTCGATGCCGATGCGCATGCCGTCAAGGAGCCACGAGGACCGGTACGCGCAAGCGGTGCATCACGCTGCCATCGCGGGGGCTGCGGATGAACACCTCGAGCGTGCCGGGTGCCTCGGCGGCGGGCGGCGCGAAGGTGAGCGAGAGGGCAAAGTCGCCTCGTTCGGGCGCGCCCCGTGTGGCGAAAGCGACGCCTTCCTGCAGGGCACGACCCTGATTATCCCGCAGCGCAACATTCACGATGCCCTCGAACGTGATCGCCGTCCCTTCCACTGCCAGCGGCGAGCGAACGCGCTGCCCCGCTTGCGGGCGGACCACCACCAATGTGGGCTGGCCGTCGGGTCCGGGGGGATTCTCGGCCTCCGTGGCCGTGGTTGGCGTGGCTGCAGGCAGGACCGGCGTCAGGGGCGGGCGCTCCGCCGTCGGCGCCGCCGTAGGGCGGCCAAGGCTAGGCGGTGTGGGGGTGGAAAGCGGCGTCGCGAGAGCACAGCCCGACCCCATGAGCAGGCCGGTCAAGCCTAACGCGAGGGCGACTGCGGACCACGGCATGGCCCCATAGTAGCGTAGGCCCTGTGGGCTGTATAGGATGATGGCGCATGCGCCTCGTCTTCCTCGGCACGCCGGAGTTCGCCCTGCCGAGCCTTGAGCGGCTCCTCGCAGGGCCCGACGATGTAGTGGGCGTCTACACCCAGCCCGACCGTCCCGCCGGTCGCGGC
>Ga0209341_10001846_pt1 | contig 20645 bp, 22 predicted proteins | sample RifCSP13_2_FD_184020 | JGI IMG/M metagenome (GOLD analysis project Ga0209341, IMG submission 184020) | Soil microbial communities from Rifle, Colorado - Rifle CSP2_sed 13_2 (SPAdes) (version 2) | ecosystem: Environmental > Terrestrial > Deep subsurface > Rock core/Sediment | place: Rifle... | reverse complement strand
CTTCGAGAACGGAACACTAGTCGCGCGCCCCCACCGGTGTCAAGCGCCGCGCGGCCGCGCGCCGGGTGGTACGATCTCCGGGCATGGCTGGCGAGTCCCACGCGACGTTCTTCGCGCTCACGCCCGACCGCGTGCTGGAGGCGGTGGAGGTCGGAGGCCTGCGCTGCACCGGGCGCTGCCTGCCGCTGCGCGCCTTCGAGAACCGCGTGTACGAGATCGAGCTGGAAGACGAGCGGCGGCTCATCGTGAAGTTCTACCGCCCCGGCCGCTGGTCGCGCGAGACGATCCTGGACGAGCACGCGTTCCTGCTGGACCTCGCCGCCGCCGAGATCCCGGCGGTGGCGCCGCTCGACCTCGGCAACGGCCGGACGCTGAACGAGATCGAGGGGATCTCCTACGCGGCGTTCCCCAAGGTCCGCGGCCGCACGCTCGACGAGCTGGACGCCGAGGCCCGCCGGCGCATCGGCCGCACGATCGGCCGCATGCACGCCGTCGGCGCGGCCCGCGACGCGCCGCACCGGCCGCGGCTCGACGTGCAGCGCTACGTCCACGAGCCGCTCGAGGTCCTGGCGAAGGGCGACTTCATCCCCGGCACGCTGGGGCCGCGCTACCGCGACGTCGCGCTCCGCATCGCCGACGCGGTCGCCGGGCCGCTCGCCGCCGCCCGCGTGCAGCGCATCCACGGCGACCTGCACATGGGCAACATCCTCTGGGCGACCGACGGCCCGGTCCTCGTGGACTTCGACGACTGCCTGGTCGGCCCGCCCGTGCAGGACCTCTGGCTCCTCGCGCGCGGCGACTCGGAGGAGGCGCGCCGGGCGCGCGCGGACCTCCTGGAGGGCTACGAGCTGTTCCGCGAGTTCGACCGCGCGACGCTCGCGCTCTGCGAGCCGCTGCGCGCGCTGCGCATCGTCCACATGTCGGGCTGGATCGCGCGGCGCTGGGAGGATCCCTCGTTCCCGCCGGCCTTCCCGAACTTCCGCGAGCACCGCTACTGGATGCAGGAGTACGAGGAGCTGATCGCGATCGCCGAGGCGCTCGCGGGCGCGGGCTAACGCGGCGTGATCGAGTAGCGGGCGCGCACCCGGGCCCAGTAGGCGGCGAGCGGCCGCCCGACGCCGAGGCGCCGGAGCAGAGTGTCGGGCTCCTGCGGGAGCCCGAGGCGCGCGTGCCCAAGCCTCACCCTGTAGACGCTCGGCGCCGCGCGCTCGAGCTCGTAGGCGGGCTGGCGGCCGCCGCCGGTCCTCGTGGTATGTGGTAGTGCCCGCGAAACGGCCGATCAATGGAGGGACCATGGATTTCTTCGAGGTCGTCACCACGCAGCGGGCCATCCGGCGCCTCAAGCCCGACCCGATCCTCGATACCGTGCTCCGCCGGATCATGGACGCGGCGATCTGCGCGCCGAGCGGCGGCAACCGCCAGGGCTGGAGCTTCGTCGTGATCCGCGACGCGGGGACGCGCGCGCGCCTCGGCGAGCTGTACCGCGAGGCGTGGGGCGAGCTGATGAAGCTCCCGTACTACCGGGACGCCTCCGCGGCGCCGCCCGACAGCCCGGTCGGGAAGATGGTCGCCTCCGCGCGGCGCCTGTCCGAGCACCTGGCCGAGGCGCCGGTGCTGATCCTCGCCTGCGTCGCGACCGACGGCGTGCCGCCCACGCTGACGACCGGCGCCTCGATCTACCCGGCCGTGCAGAACCTCATGCTGGCGGCGCGCGCGCTCGGCGTCGGCAGCTGCCTCACGACCATCCACCGCTTCCGTGACCGGCAGGTGAAGGAGCTGCTCGGGATCCCGCCCGAGGTCGAGACGGCGGCGCTGATCCCGCTCGGCCACCCGCTCGGGAAGTTCGGGCGCCCGCCGCGCCGCCCCGTCGCCGAGGTGACGTTCGCCGACCGCTGGGGCCGCGCCTTCTAGCGGTGCCGGTGAGCGGCCCGCCGCAGGCGGGTCCGCTCCACTGACTGGTTCATTGAGGCGATGGAGCTCTGCACGAACCGTGTCGCAGGCCCTCACCAGGAGTGCTGGACGCGCTCCCGGTACGGTGCCGCGTAGGACTTGAACGTGGGGTCCTGCAGCACGGCTACGCGGTTGGCTTTCGGGGCGAGTTCGTGGAGGATCTCAAGCTCTTTCCCGGCCTGCTCCGGCGTTACCTGGAACGAGAGACCGGTGGCGTTTCCTCCTGGACGGGCGAGACTCGAGACGAGACCGGCCGAGACTGGGTTTCCGATCGCCACGAAGACAATGGGGACAGTCGAGGTCGCCTGCTTCGCCGCTCGCGCCGTCGGCACGGTTCCGACGACGATCACGTCGACCTTCAGGTCGACCAGTTCCTTGGCGAGCTGGGGCAGCCGCTCGGGCTTGGCCTCGGCCCACCGGGACTCGATCAGGACACTCCGGCCCTCCACGTATCCGCGGTCGCGGAGCGCCGCGCGAAATGCCGCGAAAGGACCATTCGCGTCGGCGACGGCGGCAGCGGATCCGAGGCCGAGCAGGCCGACGCGCTGAACCTTCCCCGTCGGCTGTGCGTCGGCGTCGAGCGGCGCGACGAAGAGCCCAAGGGTAAGGGCGGCGACCAGCTTGGCGACGACGAACTTCACGAGCGACGTCTCCTTAAGCGATCACGACGTCGCCGAGGTCGAAGACGGCGTGCTCGCCACTCGTGATCATCGTGGTCCGCACCTGCTGTCGGCCCAACGCTCCCGCTCAACGGCCGGGTGCGAGCATCGCGAGTGCCCGGTCGGTTGGAGCGGGTGGTTCGGCCGCTCCCGTTGACCAGAGAGAGTTTGCTGGAGACCGTTGCTACGCGCTCATGGTATCCGTCGTGCGGCAAAGAGTCGCTCGGCGTTCTCGTACGCGATGCGCTTGGCTGTAGCGGGACTCATTTGTGACAGCATCTGCCGGAAGGCATTGATGCGTTCCTCGTAGAATCGTAGCGCCGGCGTGTGAGCAGTATCAGTCCCAGCCAGGAAGCGGTCACTAAAATCCTCGAAGGCACTGGGGCCCAACAGCGCTGAGCCTCCTTCGATCTTGACTGCCCTACCAGAATCCGGCGATACTCCGGGCAGATCCCGCATCGTGTCCTGTCTGATCCCTCTCAAGGGGAGGCGGTTATGCCCCCGGTTCGAGCCCCTGGATGGCCATGCGAACTCCTCGCTGGGGCGGTTTCGCGTCGCGATTTGGTGAAGACAGCCGCGTTTGCCACCAGCCTGGCGGCGGCTGGCCTGGGATTTGAGGGAATCCTGGCGGCCCGGAAGGCGCCAGCCTATGCGCCGGGTACCGCGATTCACTTCCTGCTTTTGGGGGGGTTCTCACCGCCGGGCGACGTGGAGATCCTCCGGCAAGGGACTGAGTGGGGAAAACAGAACAACGTCCGCGTCAAGATCGAGCAGATCAACTTCAATGATATTCCAGCCCGGGCCGCCGCGGCCATGGAGAGCAAGCAAGGTCCGGACATCATCCAGTTCTTTCATAACTGGCAAAACCAGTATGCGGACGCCCTGGTTGACGTCACGGACATCTGCACTGCCCTGGAATCGAAGTATGGCGGCTACATCGATTACGCCAAGGCCCACGCCACGCTTGACGGGCGGTTCACCGGGGTCCCACACACCATCGTCCCCCACCTCTACGTCGCGCGGAGGTCGTACCTGGAGGCTGCGGGCACGCAACACTGGCCCAAGACGTGGGAGGAACTACGCCGCGAGGGAAAGAAGTGGAAGTCCGCGGGGCATCCCATCGGACAGACGGTCGGCCACACAGCTGGCGACGCGGTGGTCTTCGCGTACTCCTATCTTTGGAGCTTCGGAGCAGCTGAGCGCGACGAGAAGGGGCGGGTCATCATCGGCAGCAAGCAGACCTTGGAAGCCCTGAAGTTCTTCAAGGCTCTCTGGGATGACGCCATGGATCCCGCCGGCCCGGGCTGGGACGACGTCAGCAACAACCGGGCGTTCCTCTCGGGCGCCATCTCGGCGACCACCAACGCGGCCAGCATCTACCTCACGGCCTCGAACCAGGTCATCCTGGATGAGAGGAGGCAACCACTGGTCAACGACATCCTCCACGTGCCACACCCGGCTGGACCTGCCGGCGTCGTTCACTACCACTACAGCCAACAACTGGGGATTCCGAAGTACTCGAAGAACGTCGAGGCCGCGAAGGACCTCATCCGCTGGCTGATGGAGGAGAACCAGCTCGCCACGTATCTCCGCCGGGCCCAGGCCTACCACGCGGCGGCTTTGAAGGTCTACATGAAAGACCCGATGTGGGACATGTTCCCGGCTCTGAAGCCCTACCGGGATCACCTGTTGGAGGGTCGGCACCTGGGATGGAAGGGGCCGGCCGATGCCAGAGCCGCGCGCGTTGTCCAGGACTATGTTCTCATCGACATGCTCGCGAACGTCGCCACCGGGAAGATGTCTCCTGAGGAATCCTTGAAGTGGGGCGAGACCCGGCTCAAGATGATCTACCGTGGGTGACCACCAGTCACCTTTGCACTATCCCCGCGAGTGGTCTATGCCCCGGGATTTTCGCCTTCACCCTGTCGGCCAACGGGGATGGGTGAGGTGAAAGCGCGAAGTGATCGGCTCTTCACCTCCTGGATCCCGATAGGCTTGGTCGCAATCATGATCAGCCTCGGGGCTTGCGGAGACAGCGAGAAGAAGGAGGGGAACGCGGCCGGGCCGATGGCGACGGGCCAGGAGGCGGCCATCTCCGGCACGATCACCCTGGACCCATCGCTCAAGGAACGGGTAGCGAAAGAGCCGCTTCTCATGGTGCTGGCCTCGAAATCCCCCGACCCGAACCAGCCGGCCATCATTGTGAAGCGGGTTCCCGGCGTCATCTTTCCCTATCGGTACAGGCTCGCGGCCGAGGACATCACCCTGGTGGGGTCAACCTTTGAGGGCAAGGTGTACGTCACGGTGCGCATCGATCCGGCGGGGATGGTGGGAGCGGCCAGACCGGGCACCCTCGAAGGGACCTATTCCCATAATCCCGTCGTCGTCGGTTCCACCAACGTGGACATCGTGATTAGCTCAACTGTAGCCGAGGCCGTCTCGCCGCGTGCCGTGTCCCCCGGCTCAAAGGTCCCTCGGATAGGTCTCCTATGGTCCGGCCAAACCCCGTTTGACACTTGGTCCGTACCGGACGCCCTTCGCCATGGATTCCGCGAACTCGGCTACGTTGAGGGCCAGATAGTTTTCGAGCCTCGCTACGCAGAGGCGAGGCACGAGCGGCTCCCTGACCTCGCGGCCGAGCTGGTCCGTCTCAGGGTTGACATCATTCTCGCCGCCGGAGATTCGGCAGCGGTCCAGGCTGCCCAGAGCGCGACCAAGACGATCCCCATCGTCATGATGGCCTTTGCGGATACTGCCCAGCTGGGGTTCGTCGCCAGCCTCGCGCGGCCGGGCGGGAACGTTACGGGGTTATCCTTCCCCTTTGCAGAGTTAGTCGGGAAACAGCTAGAGATGCTCAACGCGTCCGTTCCAGGGATCTCCCGCGTCGCGGTGCTCTGGAACCCTGAGAATCCCGGGCACACGACAGCACTGAAGGCAATCCATGTTACCGCCCGGGCCTTGGAGATCCAGCTTCAACTCCTGGAAGTGCGACGTCCTGGCGATTTTGAGACCGCGTTCTCAGCCATGAAGAGGGAGCGCGCTTCCGCTGTTCTTGTGTTCTGGGACCCCATGCTCTATGCGCACTCGGGGCGGCTGATGCGCCTCGCGCTCAGCAGCCGGTTGCCAGCCATTTCTACGTTCAGGGAGTTTGCGGGCGCCGGTGGCCTGATGGCCTATGGGCCAAACCTTCCCGATATGTTCCGGGGTGCCGCATCCTACGTGGACAAGATCCTGAAAGGCGCTAGACCCGCTGACCTGCCAGTGGAACAACCGACGAAGTTCGAGCTGGTCATCAATCTCGCGACCGCTAGGGCGCTGGGGCTCACGATCCCGCAGTCGGTCCTGATTCGGGCGGATCAGGTGATTGGACAAGGGGTCAGATAAAGCCGTCCAGACTTCTCCGCTGGAGGATCGAAGCGCCGCGGGCGGTTGTTCGCCCGGATGCTTCCGCGAGTTCCTCACGTGCGGCGTGCTCGCCCACGGCTTCACCCGGCTGCGGTGCGCCGACTGCGCCCTCGAGCGCCTCCTGCCCTTCTCGTGCAAGCGGCGTGGCTTCTGCCCGAGCTGTGGGGGGCGACGCATGGCCGAGCGCGCCGCCTATCTGGTCGACGAGGTGCTGCCACAGGTGCCGGTGCGCCAGTGGGTCCTGACGCTGCCGTCTGGCGCGATGGCACCTCGCATCTGCTCTTCGAGCCGATCGAGTTCCTGGAGAAGCTCGCGGCCATCATCCCCCGCCCCGCGATCAACCTCGTCGTGTATCACGGCGTTCTCGCCCCGCATGCGCGCTCGCGCGCGCACGTCGTCCGCTACGGCCGCCCGGCCCCGGACCTCCATGCGCCCGAGCGCGAGGCCAGCCCCCGCGCCGCCGGCACCCCGGGCGCGTGGACCTGGGCCGCCCTGATGCACCGCGTGCTCGATCTCGATGTCCTCGCCTGCCCGCGCTGTGGCGGCCGGCTGCGCGTCCTCGCTACCGTCCAGGCCCCCCGCGCCGCCCGGCCCCGCCCCACCCGCGCCCGCCGCAATCACGTAGCCCGCGCCTCAGTTGCGCTCTCGACGCTGCCCCGCGGCTGCCCCCGCCAGTTGCGGCTGATGTACGAAAAGAGCCGCCATGTCTCACGCAGCGTAGCGAATGATCTCGAGCTCGGCGCCCCGCTCGACTCCTGCCAAGATCTCATCCACCCGGCGAAGCACGCCATCTTCTAGGAGATACTCGGGACAGTTGCCACATTGGACGACGGGGAGGTTCTTGAGGATCACAATCCGAGTGTCCCCGACCTTGAACGGCAGATCCGTCCTCGTCGGCCTGAGCTCGGCTCCCCACACCGTGCATCTCATCGGCGCGGTCTCCTTGTCTTGAGATCGGGCTGCCACTCGTCGGGATCCGGACGATACGATGTCACAAAGGCGCACATTATCGCCTTCGACGTCCACGGCAAACAACACGCGGAACGCTTCCTCCTCGTGGCGAGCGAGGAGCAAGTAGCTCGGTAGGTACTTGTCGTCTGGGTACGCCTCAACCCGTACGTCTCCACTGCTGCCAGAATCGCCTCGCGGGGGATAAACCGGCCGGCGAGGCGCATATTGACGTGATAGGTCCAGAATATCGGCCCCGACGAACACCGCCCTGGATGAATCCGACTGGGTCCTCGGGAACCCTGTTCTCACGGGTCAACCCGTCGTCTCCGTCCGACCCCTCGCACTATTCGCCGAACGCTCGCGGTCAGCAGCCGAGGCGAGCATCGCGAGCCCGCCGGCCCGCTGGAGCGGGTAGTTCGGCAGTAGCCGCTACTCACAGGTCTTCGGGACGCAAGGCGGTGCGCTTCGCGATGCGGCCAGCATACGGGGCCCGATCTCCTCGTCGTCGTGGAAGGCGAACACGAAGTCAGCCCAGCCCGTGCGTGATAGCGTTCGGTGCGACCCCGATTGACGCTTGATCACCCAGCCAATCCTCAAGAGGGCCGCGAGTACCCGGCGAGCGCGGGTACTCGGCCAGGCGCTCACGCCGCGTTGAAGGAGATGCTGAGGAGTTCAGGCCCCGCCTCGCCGTGCTCCAGCCGGTCGGCGATGACGCGTAGCGCGAGCGCCTGAACGCGTGAAAGGGCAGCCTCCTGCGTGTCGCCGTACGCGAGAACCCCGGGGAGCTCAACGACCTCGGCCAACCAGCGACCGTCGTCCTCGCGTTCGAGTTCAACCTTGAACGTGATCAAGCGAGTATGCCCTCCGTATCACGAGTATACGATGCCTGGCCTGGCCCCTCGCCTGACGGAATCTGCCGAACGTGCATGGTGAGCGGCCGGCCGCCCTGGGCCGGTCCGCTCTACCATGTTGTTGGACGGCCTGGCGACACGGTACAGTACACCCATGAAAGTGACCATCGACCTGTCGCCGGCGCAGGCTGAACGCTTGCGCCAGGAGGCGGAACGTCTCGGCCTCACGCCGGAGGACCTGGCCCGGGCCGCAGTTGCGGATCTGCTGGCGACCCGGGACCAGGATTTCGAGGCCGCCGCCGAGCGAGTACTACAGAAGAACCAGGAGCTGTACCGGCGCCTCGCCTGATGCGCTACGTCACGCTGGGGGAGGTCGTGGAGCTGCATCGGCGCCTCCTTCAGGCGACCGGAGGCGCGCCCGGCCTCCGGGACTTCGGGGCGCTGGAGTCCGCAATTGCCCAGCCCACGGCCACGTTCGATGGTCGTGACTTGTATCCGACTCTCGCTGAGAAGGCCGCGGCGCTGTGTCTGGCGTTGGTTCAGAGCCACCCTTTCGTCGATGGCAACAAACGGGTCGGGCATGCCGCCATGGAGACATTCCTCGTGCTCAACGGCGCCGAGATCGATGCATGCAGCTCCGCGGGTTCTCCCCGCGCACGCAGGAAGCCTACGCCCGTGCCGTCCAACAGCTCGCCGTTCACTTCCACCGGTCTCCCGATCAGCTTGGGGAAGAGGACCTCCGCGAGTATTTCCTCTACCTCACCAACGTCAAGCACTTCGCGCCGCCGAGTTTCACCATCGCGCTGTGCGGGATCAAGTTCTTCTACGAGCGCACACTGAGCCGCGAGTGGAAGCTCCTCGAGCTCGTGCGGCCCGTGCGCGAGACGAAGCTCCCCGTGATCCTGAGTCGCGATGAGGTGCAGCGCATCCTCGGCGCCGTGAGGCTGCCGGTCTACCGGGCGTGCCTGACGACGATCTACGTCTGCGGCCTGCGCCTGCTGGAGGGCGCGCACCTGCAAGTCGCCGACGTGGACAGCGATCGGGGCGTGCTGCACGTCCACGGCAAGGGCCGGCGCGACCGCTACGTGCCCCTGCCGGCGGCAGCGCTTGTGATGCTGCGCGCGCACTGGCGGACCCACCGCTCGCCGGAGTGGCTGTTTCCGGCTCCTGTCCGTGAGGGCACACGCTACTTCGTCCCCGCGGGGGCGGGACCGATTTCCCGCTCGAGCCTGCAGTCGGCCTTTGTTCGCGCCCGCAAGCAGAGCGGAGTCCACAAACGCGCGCACGTCCACACGCTCCGGCACTCCTACGCCACGCATTTGCTGGAAGACGGCGTGAATCTGCGCCTCATCCAGGTGTACCTCTTTGCCGCGGCTTCGCGCGGCAAAAAGCCTTAACTCGTTAGGCCTCACGCGCCGCACCCAGTTGCTGCATCACCGTTCTCGCATCCCAGTAGTCTCGTTGCTCGAGAATCTTCCCGGCTTTGAACCGCACGACGGAGACGCCCCTGATACGGGTCTCTTTCCCCTCCGCCGGCAGGTCGAACAACGGCGCGCTGTGCCTCGCGGTCCAGGTCCACTCGATAGCTCCGCCATCGGCGTCCCCCGAGTACCTGATCAAGGTAAACGTATTCCGCCGATGGGCAGGATTCATGAAGCCACCGAAGAACTCCCGCAGCGCGGGCCTGCCGCGAACCGCTTGGCTCAACGTTATATCCTCGAACCGTGGATCCTCAGCGTACAGCTCCATAAGGCCGCCGGGTTCGCTGCCGCTGAACCGGCGAAGCCAGTCAGTTGCCCATGCGTCGTTCATGGTCTCCCTCCTGGGTCGCGGGGGTTCCGCACCTGCCTCGTGAGGCCCAACGCGCCGGCTCAGCGGCGCGCGAAGCGCGTCCGCTGAAGCCGGAAGTTCGACGGCCCTACATCCGGCCAAGCCTTTCTTTCACCCACTCGTGGATCAACTCCGCCTCATCGACGCCACGCTCAGCCGCTGCATGCCTGATTGCTTGACGCTCATCCCTGGTCAGCGGAACGCCCACAACGTGCGCACGATGAAACACTGGTCCCGACATCTCCTCGAGTTCGCCCTCGAAGTCGGTTACGTCGTGGTTCTGCCAGAACGCGGCAAGCTCTTGAATGGAGTCAGTTCTCGGAATCCTAGCCATCATCGGTTCTTCCAGTCGGCGTAGCGCCGCTTCTCTTTGGTGGTCATGTCGCGGGCGGTCACGGGATATCCCTTGCCGCCAGGGAACTCGATGACAACGCAGAACAGGTGGCGGTTCGCATCAGTCTCCCCGAGCACGTAGTACACCGGGTTGTCCCCGGTAGCCTTCGCCCGGAGGACGAGCGACCGGCCGAAGCACACCTCCTCAAACTCCTCCGGTGCGACGCCATGCTGGGCGATGTGCTCCACCCGGTCTTCGGGCCATATGAGTTCTGCGATCGGCACGTCTTCATCCTACGCTGCCACCGCCGCCCGCTCCAGGTCCGGCGAACGCGCACGATAACCCGCGGCGGCTGAGCGCAGCGAAGCCGCTGTCGGGTTCATCGTGATGTTAGCCGGCATCCCAGAGCCGACCGGGCCGAGTTTCTTCGCAGTGGTAGCACGCGCTCGACTCTCCATCGGCGTTATACCAATGATGCCGTGCGCCCACGGCCTCACAGTCCTTCCCCTTGGCTGCAATACCAAGGCGAATCAGGAACCAGGGTAGTCGGCCCCGAAGCCGAGTACGCCATGCATAAGGGTGTCTCTCGTCAAATGGCATGCGGCGAACTAGAAGTCGGCCGAACGACCGAGTTCTGCAAATGCTGACGGGCGCGGCCAGCGTATTCAGGAAACGTCCGAGTGTCGTCCGTGATGTACGTGGCTGTCATTGCTCCAGTCCCCCGCCTCCTTGACGACCCGCTGCAGCACTGACTCGTGCAGGTGGTGCCACCGGCGATGACCGGTGAGGCGATCGACGTACGTGCGCGTGGCCGGGAAGACCCATGCCACGCCCATTCCCGGCCCGCGTTCGGATACTTGCGTGCCAGGGCCATCGGCAGCTCGACCCACCCGGCGCCGTGCTGGAGGTCCCGCCGGTGCTGTCCGCGGGCACGCTCGAGATGGCGTGCCAGGTCCGGCTTCACCGCCTCGGGCAGCATGGTGATGCGGTCCTTGTCGCCCTTGCCTGCCCGCACCAGGATCTGGTTGGAGGCGAAGGCAACGTAGCAGACACGCCATCAGGCGCGGCACGCCATCCAGGCGCTGCAGCACGGCCCGCACCTCTTCGCGGGTCAGGACGACCGGCAGTCGTTCCGGACGCCGGGCGCGCACGATGCCGTCCAGCCAGGGCAGGTCGAGCTCGAGCACGTCCTTGTAGAGGAACAGCAGCGCGCTCAGCGCCTGGTTCTGGGTGGACGCCGCGACGCTGCCATTCACGGCGAGTGACGTCAGGAAGCCCGCCACCTCCGGCGCGCCCATCTCGGCGGGATGCCGCTTGCCGTGGAACAGGATGTAGCGGCGGACTCACGCCACGTACGCGTCTTCGGTACGGGGGCTATAGTGCCGGATGCGGGCGGCCGCGCGAACCCGGTCGGGCGGGCGGGGAGGCCGTGACCCGGCGGGCGTCGTCTCGCAGAGGCGCGAGCGCCTGGTGGGGCGCTCGCATGCCAGGCCCCGCGCGTACGAGAACACCATTCGCGTCTGATCCCCGCCCGCTCCGGCGCTCGACTGTGGCACGGCGAGGGTACGCGAGCAAACGGCAGCTTCGCAAGTCTCGATTCCGATACGCCAGCTCGCCTTGGCGTGGCCATGACTCTGTTCTCCTGATGCGCGGTTCCATCTCGGAACCGAGGAGATTCCACCTCCGTGCCGAGGAGAATGAGGAGCGAGCGGAACATGCCCTCGTCGCCTGAGGTGTCTTCGGACGAGGGCTAGCCCCGGATGCGCTGCTCTCGCGCGTACCGGAAGCCGAACAGGCGCTCGAGGATCGTCCCGTCCGCCCCGAGGATGACGATGGCCTGACCCTCGCGAACGTAGAGGCGCCCGTGGCGCGGGTCGCGGACGGCGCCCGGGACGAGCGCGCGGGACGTGTAGGCGGGCCGCGTCGCCGGGAGCACGCGCGCCGCGAGCCGCGCGACGCGCCCGTCCGCGCCGACGCGGAAGACGCCGCCGGCGCCTCCCTCGAAGCGCGACGCGCCCACCCAGGCGCCGCCGCTGCCGGGCTCGGGCAGGACCCACGCCAGCGCCTCGAACCGCGGCACGCGCCAGAGGACGCGGCCGTCCGGGGCGAGCCGGGTGAGCTGCGTGCGGTCCGCCTCGATCACGAAGAGCGCGCCGGCGTCCACGGCGATCTGGGCCGGCGCGTTCAGGTCGCGGTACTCGACCTCGATCCGGCCGCTGGCGCGGTCCAGGCGCGTCACGCGATGGCGCGACGTCTCGACCACCCAGACCTGCGCGCCCGCGGCCACGACCGCGCTCGGCACGGACGCGAACGGGCCGAGCCGCGGGCCCCGCGGCCCGCCCGGCCCCGTCGGCTCGACGTAGTGGGGCGGCTCGGGCCGCGGCGTGAGCCGGCCGGTCAGCACCCAGGCGGCGCCCGTCGCCGCGTCCAGGCCGAGCACGCGGTTCCCGGTGAGCGGCGGGCTCCGCCGCGCCACCCGGCCGTCCTCGCGGATCTCGGCGAGGAACACGCTCCCGTAGCTCCAGGCCTCCTCCGAGCCCACGGCGAGCAGGCCGCCGTCGGGCGCGACGACGCCCGCGACGAGCCGCCCGGCGACCTCGACCGAGCCCGCCTCCTTGCCGAGGGCGTCGAGGAAGAACACCTCCGTCCGCGGCTTGGACGCGCTCGCGCCGGGCTGCCAGCCGCGCGGCTGGCGCGGGGCGAGCACGACCAGGCGCTCGCGCCGCTCGTCCCAGGCGAAGCTCGCGTCGACCGGCCAGCCGCGGCCGATGAGCCGGACGTCCGCGAGGAAGCGGTGCCCGAGGAACCCGCGGCGCAGGCTCGCGCGGATCAGGCTCGGCCCCGCGAGCTGGTCGAGCGCCGAGGCGTCCACGGGGACCGAGTCGGGCAGCTCGAGCGCGAGCGGGACGGCCGGGTCGCCGACGCGCGCGACGAGGCCCCCCCACCGGCCCGAGAGCGACCGCCGCGCGTCCGTGCCCAGCACCCGGCCCGGGATGCTGAAGCCGGTCGGCGCGAACGGCGGGTCGCCGCCGCGGCGCCGTCGCTCGACCCGGACGATCCGCGGCCGGCCGCCCGCCTCGACGGCGAAGAACACGAGCACCTTCTCGCCGGGCCGCAGGCGCTCCGCGGGCAGGGCGGCCGTCCGGCCGGCGAGGTCGAGCGTCGAGCGCCCGGAGACGTAGGCGCCCCGGAACGGATCCTTGCGCGCCTGCGCGTCGGCGATCTCGAGGTCCACGCCGACGCCCGGGTCGAGCGCGATGTTGATCTCCTGCCAGGCCACGAGGGCGCCGAGGGCGAGCACCTGGACGCCGACGAGCAGGTACATCACGAGCCGGCGCGAGAGCCTCGCCCGTGGCGGGATCATCCGGCGTCTGCGCCGAAGCGCCGCAGGAGCCGGCGCCGCGTGCGCTCCACCCAGACGCCACCGAGGATCAGCGTCGAGCCGCCGACGATGAAGAACAGCGACTTCGGCATCGCGTCCCAGAAGTACTCGTAGAACCGCGTGTAGACGTTCACCGCGAAGAAGACGAGGCCGGTGTTCAGGAACACCGGGCTCTCCCAGGCGATGCCGAGGTAGACGCCCGCCGCCGTGAGCAGCGTCAGCAGCAGGATGAACCAGACCTGGCGCGGCTCGGGCGTCGCCGCGATCACGCTGCCGAGGACCAGGAGGACCACGAGCAGGAGCACGACGAGCACGGGCGGGTCGGTCAGGGCCGCGCGCCGCCAGCCCAGGTGGATCGCCGCGAGCGCGGCCAGCGCGAAGACGAACGGGCCCGCGAGCAGGAGCCACACGACCGCCGGCGCCGTCGAGGGATCGACGCGGACGCTCCGCTGGAGGTCGAAGATCGAGAGGATCAGCGTGGAGAGGTAGACGAGCAGCAGCCCCACGAGCGCGTAGGAGGCGGCGAAGCCGCGCTGGCCCCGCCACGCGTGGAGGCCCGCGACCGCGAGCAGGCACGCGCCGAGCGCGACGAAGTGGAACGGGCGCCCGAGGTAGAGCCAGTAGCCGCCCCACGAGTAGCCGATCTCGGCCCCGAACCACGCCGTGACGCCGGCGAGCCCCAGGAAGAGGATCAGGCGCGAGCGCATCAGGTACGCGACCGAGAGCCACACGGCCCAGTCCAGGAGGAGCGACCACGCGTGCTCGGCGGTGAGGTCGTAGATCAGCGCCAGCAGCACGACGTCCACGCCGAACATCGCGCAGCCCAGGAACACGAGAGCCACGCCGAGGGCCGGGAAGCGCCACCGGCCCTCCTGGCCGAGCTCGAAGCCCGCGAGGTAGAAGAACAGGGTGAGGCCGAAGAGGCTCGCGATCTTGGCCGCGCGCCCGAACTCGATCCAGTTGGAGGCGAAGAAGACCAGCAGGCCGGCGGCCAGCACGAGCGCGCCGAGGTTGATCAGGATCGCGACGCCGCGGCCGAGCTTGCGCTCCTGGGCGAGCGCGCCGGGGGAGGCGCGCGGCGCGACGACGCTCGCCAGGAGCCGGTCGTGCTGCTCCCCGCTGAGCAGCCCCTGGGCGCGCCAGTCCGCGAGGCTCTCGCGGAGGATCCGCTCCCGGTCGTTCATCCCGGCGACTCCAGCGGGACCAGCAGGCAGGTGGCGGTGCCGTGGGCGAGGATCCGGCCCTGCGCGTCGGTGATGCGGCCCTCGGCGGTCGCGACGCGCGAGCCCACCGCGAGCGTCCGGCCCTCGCAGGTCACCGTGCCCGTGCCGGCCGTCATCGGGCGCACGTAGTTCACCTTGATCTCGATCGTCGTGTACGCCTGGCCCGGCCGGCAGGCGGCGTGCACCGCGCAGCTCATCGCCGAGTCGAGGAGCGTGGCGGCGAAGCCGCCGTGGACCGTGCCGATCGGATTGTAGTGGAACTCCGCGGGCTCCGCCTCGAAGACGGCGCGGCCCTCCTCGAAGCGGGCGGCGCGCAGGCCCAGCAGGCCGGCGATGGGCGGCCGCGTCGTCTCGTCGCCGAACGCCCGGCGCAGGTACTCGACGCCGGAGAGGCGCTTCATGGCCTCCCAGTCCGGCGCCGGCGGGTACCACGTGTGGGTCCGCGAGCGCTGGTCGCCCACGTCGCTCACCATACCACCGGCCGCCCGAGCGGCGGCCGGCGCCGCCTGAGCGCCGGGACGGGCGGCACGCGCAGGAGCAGCGGCAGGAATCGCCAGTAGGGCGGGGCGACGCCCAGCGCCGCCAGCGCGCGGTCGACGACCCGCTCGTAGGTCGACATGCCCTCCTCGGCGGCGTGCACGATCGCGGGGCAGCGCCGCATCGCCCGATTGATCCGCCCGAGCATCCAGTCCTCGTCCACGTCGGGCGAGAGGTAGAAGGTGGGGGCGGCGAGATCCCGATCGGCCGCCAGCGCGCCCGCCTCCACGGCATCCCGCGCGAGGGCCGTGCCCGGCAGCACGCGGATCCCCGTCATGAAGGTGACGACGCAGCCGGGCCAGGCGAGGTGACGCTCGACGAAGGCCAGCGTCTCCTCGACCGTGTCGCGCGTCTCGCCCGGGCCGCCGAGCATGAAGAACCACATGCTGGCCAGGCCCGAGTCGCGCGCCAGGCGCGCGGTGCGCCGCACCTCCTCGACGCCGAAGCCCTTGCGCAGGCTCCGCAGCATCGTCTCGCTGGCCGCCTCGGGCGTGATCATCATCGAGGTGAAGCCGGCCCGGCGCATGCGCGCGAACAGCCGCTCGGAGACGCCGAGCGGATTGACACCCATCGCGGTGAGGCTCACGCGCAGGCGGCGCGCCACGATCTCGTCGCACACGGCCTCGGCGTGCTGCGGCGGCACGTTGAAGGTGGAGTCGACGAACTCGAAGGCGCGCGGACCGACGAGCGCGCTCACGCGCTCGATCTCGTCGGCGACGTCCGTGGGCGGCCGGCGCCGCGCGCCACGGCCCTCCACGGCGGGGTAGGCGCAGTAGCTGCACGCGAGTCCGCAGCCGCGCTTCGTCTGGATCGGCCACGTCGCGCCGGCGCGGGCGTACGCGCTCCAGTCGACCCAGTCCTCGAGCCCCGAGGCGCCGAAGCGCGGCAGGCGCGCGGGCTCCGCGGCCGCGCCGGCGCGCGCCCGCGTGACGACGCCGGGGATCGGCGCGTCCGCCGCGCCGGACTCGATCGCGGACAGGAGCCGGGGGAAGGTCTCCTCCCCTTCGCCCAGGACGGCGAAGTCCCCGTCCACGTGGTCCAGCACGCGGGCGCCGAGGATCGAGACGGCAGGGCCGCCCAGGACCAGGCGGGCGCCGCTCGCGGCCCGGACGACCGCCGCCAGGCGGCCGGTGTCCTCGAGGTGCCAGGCCGGGCGCTGGCGCACGACGTTGTCGATGTTGCGGATCGAGAGGCCGACGACCTCGGGCCCGAGCGCGGCGAGGTGCGCGCGGAGGTCCTCGAGCGGGCGCGCGCGTCCGACGAGGTCCACGAAGTGGACGTCGTGGCCGGCCCGGCGCGTCGCCCCCGCCACGTACGCGAGGCCGATGGGCGGCGCCGGCAGGAGCTCGCGCGAGGGATTCCAGTAGACGAGCAGGACGCGCACGGGACGATGCTACCCCGGATCCGCTGGCGCCGCCCGCTGCGCCGTGCGATCCTTCCGCGCATGGACACCAGGACGATCCAGAGCCGCGACGTCGCCTACCAGCTCCACCCGTTCACCAACCTCGGCCGGCACGAGGCCGAGGGGCCGCTCGTGATCACGCGCGGCAAGGGCGTGTACGTGTACGACGAGGCGGGGCGCGAGTACCTCGAAGGGCTCGCGGGGCTCTGGTGCACGGCGCTCGGCTTCGGCGAGGAGCGCCTGGTCGAGGCCGCGACGCGCCAGATGCGGCGCCTGCCGTACTACCACCAGTTCGGCGGCAAGGCCAACGACACGGCGATCCGGCTGGCCGAGCGGCTGATCGGCCTCGTGCCCGTGCCGATGTCCAAGGTGTTCTTCAGCAACTCGGGCTCGGAGGCCAACGAGAGCGCGATCAAGCTCTGCTGGTACTACAACAACGCGCTCGGCCGCCCCCGGAAGAAGAAGATCCTCTCGCGCCTGCGCGCCTACCACGGCGTCACGCTCGGCGCCGCGAGCCTGACCGGGCTGGCGATCGCGCACCGCGACTTCGACCTGCCGATCCCGCAGGTGCGCCACGCCGACTGCCCGTACCCCTACCGCTACGCGCGGCCCGGCGAGCGCGAGGAGGACTTCGCGACGCGCCTGGCCGAGAGCCTCGACGCGCAGATCCTGCGCGAGGACCCGGACACCGTCGCCGCGTTCATCGCCGAGCCCGTCATGGGCGCGGGCGGCGTCCTCGTCCCGCCGCGCACGTACTTCGAGAAGGTCCAGGCGGTGCTCCGCACGCACGACGTGCTGCTGATCGCCGACGAGGTCATCTGCGGCTTCGGCCGCACCGGGCGCATGTTCGGCACCGAGACGTTCGGCCTCGGGCCCGACATCATGACGATGGCCAAGGCGCTCACCTCGGGGTACCTGCCGCTCTCGGCGACGCTCGTCTCGGACGAGATCTACCGCGCCTGCGTCCGCCAGAGCGAGAAGCTCGGCGTGTTCGCCCACGGCTACACCTACACGGGGCACCCCGCCGCGTGCGCGGTCGCCCTCGAGGTGCTCGACGTCTTCGCCGAGCGCGACCTCCTGGGCCACGTCGGGCGCGTCGGGCCGCGCCTGCTCGACGGCCTGCGCGCGCTCGGCGACCACCCGCTCGTGGGCGACGTGCGCGGCGTGGGCCTGCTGGCCGGCGTCGAGCTCGTGCCCGACAAGCCCGGGCGCGGCACGTTCGATCCCCCCGGCGCCGCGGGCACGCTCTTCGTCGCGCGCGCCGAGGCCAACGGCCTCATCGTCCGGGCGCTCCAGGACACCGTCGCGCTCTGCCCCCCGCTCGTGATCTCCGAGGGCGAGCTGGACGAGCTGCTCCGGCGCTTCGGCCGGGCGCTCGACGAGACGGCCGAGGCGCTCGGCCGCTGATGCCGCGCGCGCGCCCGACGCCGTACGCGCTCACGCCCGCGTTCGGACGGATCCTGTGCGTCTCCGCGCATCCCGACGACAACGAGTTCCTGATCGGCGGCAGCGTCGCGCGCTGGGCGCGCGAGGGGCGCGAGGTCGTTTTCTGCCTCGTGACGAACGGCGGCGCCGGCACCAACGCGCACACGCCCTCGCCCGCGGGCCTGGTGCCCGTCCGCGAGCGCGAGACGCGCGAGGCCGCGAGGATCCTGGGCGTGCGGGAGCTGGTCTTCCTCGGCTACCCCGACGGCGTGCTCGAGCCCACGCTCGACCTGCGCCGCGACCTCACGCGCGTGATCCGGCGCCGGCGCCCCGACGTCGTGGTGTGCGGCGACCCGACGCAGCGCTGGTTCGGCCGCGAGTACCTGAACCATCCCGACCACCGCGCCGCGGCCAGCGCCGCCCTCGACGCGGTCTTCCCCTCGGCGGAGACGAACGCGATCTTCCCCGAGCTGCTCGACGAGGGCCTCCCGCCCCACAAGGTGCGCCAGGTCCTCCTCGCCGCGACCACCGAGCCCGACACGTGGGTGGACATCGGCGACACGCTCGCGACCAAGGTCGCCGCGCTCCGCGCCCACGCGAGCCAGGTCGGCGCGGGCGAGTGGGTGGAGCCGCTCCTGCGCGGCTGGGCCGAGCGCGACGGCAAGCGCGCGGGCGTCCGCCACGCCGAGGCGTTCAAGCGGTTCGACCTGAACGGCACCTGAGGAGGGACCATGAGTCTGCAGGAGAGGCTGGACAGGATCCGGGAGGGCGCGAAGGCGCGCATCCCCGCCCCGATGTACGAGATGATGACGAAAGCCGTTGCGGACCTCACGGCGTCGGGCCAGGCCGCCCGGGCGCTGAAGGTGGGCGACCGGATGCCCAGCTTCGAGCTGCCGGCGGCCGCCGGCCGCCGGGTCGCCTCGGACGCGCTGCTCGCACGCGGCCCGCTCGTCGTGAGCTTCTACCGCGGCCGCTGGTGACCGTACTGCGTCGCAGAGCTGGCAGCTCTGCAGCAGGCCCTGCCCGACATCACCGCCGCCGGCGGCACGCTCGTCGTCATCTCGCCGCAGATGGCGCCGAGCCCGCGTGAGGCGGGCGTGCAGCACCCCGAGCACGCCTACGAGCTGCTGATCGACCGCGGCAACGAGGTGGCGCGACGCTTCGGGCTCGTGTTCGCGCTCCCGGACGAGATCCGCGACATCTACCGGACGTTCGGCAACGACCTCGAGCTGGCGAACGGCGACGCCTCCTGGACCCTGCCCATGCCGGCCCGCTACGTCGTGGACCGGCAGGGCGTCGTCCGCGCGGCGGACGTCCATCCCGACTACACGCGGCGGACCGAGCCCGCGGAGACCGTCGCGGCGCTCGCGAGGCTGCCATGAGACACCGGATCGCCGCGATTCCCGGTGACGGCATCGGCAAGGAGGTCGTGCCCGAGGGCATGCGCGTCCTCGACGCCGCCGGCCGCCGCTTCGGCTTCGACGTGGAGTGGACGACGTTCGACTGGAGCTGCGAGCGCTACGCGACGACCGGGCGCATGATGCCCGAGGACGGCCTCGACCAGCTCCGGCGCTTCGAGTCCATCTTCCTCGGCGCGGTCGGCTTCCCCGGCGTGCCCGACCACGTCTCGCTCTGGGGGCTCCTGATCCCGATCCGCCGCGGGTTCCGCCAGTACGTCAACCTGCGCCCGGTGCGCCTGCTGAAGGGGGCGCGGTCGCCGCTCGCCGGCCGCGGCCCCGCCGACATCGACATGCTGATCGTGCGCGAGAACAACGAGGGCGAGTACTCGGAGATCGGCGGGCGGCTCTACCGCGACACGCCCGAGGAGCTGGCCGTCCAGCAGGCGATCTTCACGCGGAAGGGCTGCGACCGCGTGCTGCGCTACGCCTTCGAGCGGGCGATGCGGCGGCCCCGCCGGCACGTGACCTCGGCGACCAAGTCGAACGGGATCATCCACAGCATGCCGTACTGGGACGAGCGCTTCGCGGCGATCGCGAAGGAGTACCCGGACGTCACGACCGCGCAGTACCACATCGACATCCTGACCGCGCACTTCGTGCAGCACCCGGACTGGTTCGACGTGGTCGTCGCCTCGAACCTCTTCGGTGACATCCTCTCGGACCTCGGCCCCGCCATCGCCGGCTCGATCGGGCTCGCGCCGGGCGGCAACATCAACCCCGAGAAGGAGCACCCGTCCATGTTCGAGCCGGTGCACGGCTCGGCGCCCGACATCGCGGGCAAGGGGATCGCCAACCCGATCGCGCAGATCTGGACGGGCGCGATGCTGCTCGAGCACCTCGGCCACGCCGACGCGGCGGCCGCCGTCGTCCGGGCGATCGAGCGCGTCGTGGAGGAGGGCCGGACGCTGACGCGCGACCTCGGCGGCCGCGCGACGACGCGCGAGGCCGCGGACGCGATCGCCGCGCTCGTCTAGCGTTCCGTCCGCGAGGTCACGTTCACGGTCGCGGCGCGACGGGCCGCCAGGCGCGGGCGGGAGGGTCGACGGGACCGCGCGGCCCGCTGCCCGCGCGGCGGGAACGGTTCCCGTCGCCCCCTCCCGCCCGCGCCGTCGGCCCGGACGCGACGCGGGACGGGGCGGAACATGACTTCGAGAACGGCACACCCGTGCGCAGCGCGCACGAGCGGTCGTCGCGTGTGGCGGGCGGATCCTGGCGCCGGGCGCCGCCCCCGCGGGG
>Ga0209341_10001845_pt1 | contig 20655 bp, 18 predicted proteins | sample RifCSP13_2_FD_184020 | JGI IMG/M metagenome (GOLD analysis project Ga0209341, IMG submission 184020) | Soil microbial communities from Rifle, Colorado - Rifle CSP2_sed 13_2 (SPAdes) (version 2) | ecosystem: Environmental > Terrestrial > Deep subsurface > Rock core/Sediment | place: Rifle... | reverse complement strand
CCTCCCGCCTCGTCACCGAAAGCGGGGTGGTCGCCTTGAGCTCCTCGAGGAGGTGGGCGGTGTCGAGTTCGGTCCCAAGAGAAAAAGCATTGTAGAGTGCCGAGACGACGGCCTGCTCGATCTCGGCCCCGCTGAAACCTGCCGAAGCCTCCGCGAGGGCGTCCAGGTCGAAGGCACCGGGATCGCGCTTCCGCTTCTTCAGATGGAGGGCGAAGATGTCCTGCCGCTCCTTCGGGCCGGGCAAGTCGATGAAGAACAGTTCGTCGAAACGCCCCTTGCGCATGAGCTCCGGCGGCAGCGCGGCAATCTCGTTGCAGGTGGCCACCACGAAGACCGGCGCCTTCCGCTCCTGGAGCCATCCCAGGAGCCGGCCAAAGATCCGTTTGGAGAGGCCGGCGTCGGCATCGGCGCTGCCCGTGTACGCCAGGCCTTTCTCGATCTCGTCAATCATCAGCACGCAGGGAGCCATCCGCTCGGCCATCCGCAGGGCTTTCTCCAGATTCTTCTCCGACTCCCCGACGAACTTCTCGTAGAGCCGCCCGGGTTCCATCTTGAGGAGCGGCAGTCCCCACTCCTCGGCCACGGCCTTGGCGGCCATGGTCTTGCCGCAGCCCTGCACGCCCAGGAGCATGATCCCCTTGGGAGGCGAGAGGCCGAACCGCTTGGCTTCGGGTGTGTAGGCTTTCTTCCGCTTGGCGAGCCACCCCTTGAGGTTCTCGAGCCCCCCGATGTCGCCCATGCCCTCCTCCGCGGGCAGGTACTCCAGGACGCCCTCCTTCTCCAGCAGCACCTTCTTGGTCTCGAGAATCACGGACAGATCCTCGCGGGTGAGGGCGTGATCGCGAAGCACGGCCTTGAAGAGGGCGCGTTCCGCTTCAAACAGGGTCAGCCCCTTCATCCCCTCCACCAGCCGGTCGAACTCCTCGGCAGACAGCTCCACGCGGACTTTGCGTTGGCGGGAGAGGTCCTTGATCACCTTCTGGACGAGGTGGCGGAGGTCCTGGTCCGCCGGGAGGTCGAGGCGATAGATCGCGGTGAGCTTTTCCAGCTCGGGCGGGAGTGTCACGTGGGGGGCGACGAAGATCAGGGCCCTGCGGCCCCTGGCGAACGACCTCGCCAGCTCTTGCAGCTTGCGGACCACCGCGGCTTCGCCCCAGGAGCGGTGGAGATCCTTGAACAGGTAGATGCCCTCATCCTGGATGGCGGCCACGTTCGCGAGGGCCTTCAGGGACTCTTTCGTGTCGTAGATCGGACTGCCCGCGCCGGAGCGCTCGAGCCCTTGGGTCACGCTCCAGACAAAGAGGGGGATCAAGAGTTTCGCCGCGATCCGTTGCAGGAGCGCTTCGACGCGTTCCTCTTCGTAGCTCTCGACGGCAATGAAAGGATAGCGGGACAGGATCAGGAGCTCGAGATCATTCAGGACTTCCATCCCGCCTCCCCGTTTCCCGGTCCCTCACGCGCCGTCGCATCCTGGACTCATCTTCGTCACGTGCGTCTCGCGAATGTGATCCGCTTCCAGGATCACGAGCCTCCCCGTCTTCTCCTGGGGAAGGTCTCGAAAAGCCGCGACGAGCCTGCGTCGGAAAAGATACCTGGTCGTTCCCGTGAGGGCAAGCGCCCCGAACAGCGCACCGCCGATCATCGCCCACACCGGGACGATCCAGGTCATCTCGGGCCTCGGGAGTGCTCCGGGGTGATGAAGCCGCCGTGGCGTGCCGGGCCGCTCGGGCCCGGCTCGTCACACACGAACCGGATGCGGGCAACACAATGAGCGGATCCGGCTTCGCCGGTCGCCTACGAAGCGGCGGGCGGCAGCCGACGGGCGGCCGGGAGCGTGTACGCCTCCCACAGCGCGATGGCCCAGAAAAGGAGGCTCATCGGATCGCCCTTCAAGCCTTCGACGACCAGACGGACCATTGTCTCGAACGGCAACAGGAGTGGGAGGTTCGCGTAGCCGCGCTGGGCGAGCGCCTGCGCCGTGAAGTGATGGACGATCAAATATTCACTCACCGCCATCGCCAGCACCGTGCCGGCGACGCTAAGTCCCTGAAGATGCGGACCACGTTTGCCCCCCGACCCTCGCATGACGGCCTGGGCCACGAGCCAGCCCACGGCGATGGCCGCGATCCCGAGTTGATAGTTGGTGAGGACGACGACAGCATACCACAGCACCGACGAGATCGCCGCAGCCCCCAGGCCGAGGATGAGCGCCCCGCCGAGATTCGGATCCTCCGTCTCGGCCTTCGCTCCCCGTCCGCCGAGCGAAATGGAGGCACAGGTGGGACACACGGGCCGGGGCGTCGCTTCCACTCCCCGTGGGGGAAGCCAGACCGTTTTCCCCTCCGGAATCGTTGCGCCGCATTTGCTACATTCACGCACGGTACGCTCCTTCCTTTCCCCGACTGCCCGGTGCAGTGGAGATGTCTTGAGTCCGAGGCCTCCCTCAGGGAGGCGCCCGGGGAAGATGGGCTCACCCCAGAAGCGCAGGGCCGGGGCCCGGTCAGGAACCAAGCCCAGGATGCCGAAAAGAGTGCAAACCGTATGCCACACGAGCAGAGACTCGGAGGGGGGATAACTGCACGAAATCAGGTACGGTGCATCCGGTGGGAGACCGGCCGCGCACCGGGGGGCCCGTGCATTCTCAACCCATGTCCGGATTGGTCCCGGCCTGCAGACGCGACGGCAGGGAACGCATGGGCACTGTTCGAGATCACTCGGGGGAACGCGCCCTAGGGGGTGACGGGCTTTCCGTGCCGGAGGTAAGAGCGGGGGACCCGCTTGCTGATGTTGCAGAGCACCTCATAGGGGATCGTCCCGAGGCGGGCTGCCCAGGCATCGGCCCAGAGAACTTCATCTCCCCGGCGTCCGAGGAGGACCACTTCCTGACCCTCGTGCACCCCCGGGACATCGGTCACATCTACCATGATCATGTCCATACACACCTGGCCGACCACCGGTGCGCGTCGTCCCCCGATGAGGACCTCTCCGCGATTAGACAGGAGCCGATTATAGCCATCCGCGTATCCCAGCGGAAGGGTGGCGACCAGGATATCCCGCGGCGCCTCATACGTGCAGCCGTAGCTCACGGTTCCACCCTTGGGCACCTTCTTGATCTGTGCGATTCCGGTGGTGAAGGTCAGGGCAGGCTCCCAGGATCCCTGGGGGCCGGCCGGGACCGGCGGATACCCGTAGAGCGCGATTCCCGGCCGTACCATATCCAGGTGCGTCTCGGGAAGGGCCAGCAGTGCCGCGCTGTTGGCCGCATGACGAAGAGGCACGGTCACGCCTGCCGCCTCGACCTCCCGCACGGCCTCGAGAAACCGCTGCTGCTGCAGCCGGGCATGACCCTGGTCAAGCGCATCGGCGGCGGCAAAGTGCGTCATGATCCCTGCAAATTCCAGCCGCGGCATCTGGACGATCTCCCGTGCGGCGGCCGGGGCCTCAGAGGGAAGGATACCCAGCCGACCCATCCCGGTATCGACCTTGAGGTGAACCCGGAGCCGCGCGCCGGAGTCCCCGCGGACCTCGGAGAGCGCTCGCGCATGCAGGGGATGGTAGACCATCTGGTCGAGGCGGTATTCCAAAAGGACGGAGCCGTGATCGGGCGGGGTGGGCCCCATGACGAGAATCGGGACCGTCACACCCTGACGCCTCAGGGATGCCCCTTCTTCAGGGAGGGCGACACCCAGCCAACTCGCCCCGGCCTCTACAAGGGCGCGGGCCACCGGCAGCGCCCCGTGCCCATACGCATCGGCCTTGACCACCCCCATGACGTGGACATGTCTCCCCACGCGCTCCCGGATGCGCTCGAAGTTCCGGGCAACCGCATCAAGAGAGACCTCGGCCTGCGTCACCCTGCTCGTCATAGCAGATCCTCTCGATGAACCCGATGATACCAAGAGAGTCGCCGTCTCGCAATGATTGCGTTTCAACGGTAAAAATCAGAGAAAAACATTGCTTTTACACGAAATTTGGAGGATTATGAGAGTATTCCCGGAGCAAATTGAACTAAGCGGATTTAAAGGTTTGTTGAGGCCTACGGCAGTCCTTGAATGAGTGTTGCGCCTCGATTATGGTATAGGCTGTTAGCACTCACTGACGGTGAGTGCTAATCCTGTCTCATGGAACATTGAGGGGACGGCCGGGCGACGGCCTGGGCAGTGGAGACGGAACCCGAAACCCTGGAGGAGCTAAAGGAGGGTGAAGACGCATGGCCACGAAAATCCAACCGGTGCACGATTACGTCTTGGTCAAGCGATTCGATGAGAAGGAGGTCAGGAAGGGAGGCATCATCATCCCCGACACCGCCAAAGAGCGGCCCCAGGAAGGGGAGGTCATCGCCGTCGGGCCCGGGAAAATGACCGATGAGGGGAAACGGCTCCCCATCGACGTCAAGGTCGGCAACAAGATCCTTTTTGGCAAGTACTCCGGAAACGAGGTGCGCGTCGGCGACGAAGAATATCTCTTCGTGCGAGAAAGCGACATCCTGGCAATTCTAAAGTGAACGGTGTCCCTGGATGACCCGGTAGGTTTAACGATTTTCACGCACACGTCCTAGGAGAGGAAGGAGGCATCAATGCCGGCAAAACAGCTCCGGTACAGTGAAGAAGCACGACGGACCATCCTGAAAGGAGTCGATCAGCTAGCCAACGCCGTCAAGGTCACCTTGGGCCCCAAGGGACGGAACGTCGTCCTGGACAAGAAGTGGGGCGCCCCGACCATAACCAAGGACGGGGTGACGGTGGCGAAGGAGATCGAGCTGGAGGACCCGTTCGAGAACATGGGCGCCCAGATGGTCAAGGAGGTGGCCTCCAAGACCTCCGACGTGGCGGGGGACGGCACCACCACGGCCACCGTCCTCGCCCAAGCCATTTACCGTGAGGGACAAAAAAACGTGACCGCCGGGGCCAATCCCATGGCGCTCAAGCGGGGGATCGAAAAGGCGGTCGAGGCGGTGGTGGCCGAACTCAAGAAGCTCAGCATCGCGACCAAGGGAAAGAAAGAGATCTCCCAGGTCGCGACGATCTCGGCGAACAACGATGCGACCATTGGCACTCTCATCGCCGAGGCCATGGAGAAGGTCGGCAAGGACGGGGTCATCACCGTCGAAGAGGCCAAGGTGATGGAGACCAACCTGGAGGTGGTCGAGGGGATGCAGTTCGACCGCGGCTACCTGAGCCCCTACTTCGTCACGGACCCGGAGCGGATGGAGTGCGTCCTCGAAAACCCCTATCTCCTGATCAACGAGAAGAAGATCTCGAACATGCGGGATCTCCTCCCGGTCCTGGAACAGATCGCCAAGATGGGGCGGCCGTTGGTGATCATCGCCGAGGACGTGGAGGGTGAGGCGCTGGCAACCCTGGTGGTGAACAAGCTCCGCGGGACGTTGAGCTGCGCGGCGGTCAAGGCGCCGGGGTTCGGCGACCGCCGGAAGGAGATGCTGAAAGACGTCGCCACCCTGACCGGAGGCGAGGTGATCGCCGAGGAGCTCGGCATCAAGCTGGAGAACATCCGGCTGGAGGACCTCGGCCGGTGCAAGAAGATGGTGATCGACAAGGAGAACACCACCATTATCGAGGGGAACGGCGACTCGAAGGCCATCGAGGGGCGCATCAAGCAGATCCGGACCCAGATCGAGGAGACGACCTCTGACTACGACCGCGAGAAGTTGCAGGAGCGGCTGGCCAAGCTGGCCGGCGGCGTGGCCGTCATCAAGGTGGGCGCGGCGACCGAGGTCGAAATGAAGGAGAAGAAGGCCCGCGTCGAGGACGCGCTGAACGCCACCCGCGCCGCGGTGGAAGAGGGCATCGTCCCCGGTGGCGGCGTGGCCTACCTCCGGGCCCGCAAGGCGCTGGATTCCCTGAAACTCAGCGGCGACGAGAAGGTCGGCGTCGAGATCGTGCGGCGCGCCCTCGAGGAGCCCATCCGGCAGATCGCGGAGAACGCCGGCGCAGAGGGCTCGATCGTCGTCCAGAAGGTCTTGGAGAAGAGTGGCGCGTTCGGCTTCAACGCCGAGACCGAGCAGTACGAGGACCTGATCGAGTCCGGGATCATCGATCCGACCAAGGTCACCAGGATTGCCCTGCAGAACGCCTCGAGCATTGCTGGGTTGATGGTGACGATGGAGGCCCTCGTCACCGAGATTCCCGAGAAGAAGGAGAAGGCGCCGATGCCGCACGGCGGAGGCGGGATGGGTGATATGTACTAAGAGGCGTGTCGCGTCGCGGAGCAAAACCCCTGGGGTCTCCCCGGGGGTTTTGCTTTCTACCGGACCGATGCCCGGACGCGCGCGCGCACCTTCCGACGCTCCCACGCGGTCCCCACGACCCACAGGGCCACGAGCGACCAGGGGAAGAGCAGGAGCGCCGAAACCAGCATTCCGTAGTAGGCGTTCGCCATTGCCTTTCTCCTTCGGACTTCTTCAACGATCCGGCTCCTGACCGGACCGATGCTTCTCTGTCGCAAGGAGTGTGCCAGGACGAATGTCCTTTATAATCAATGATGTAAATAGAGACTGGGCGAATATCGAGGAGGGAAAGGAGTCACCGAAAACGCTTCAGGGAGGCGGCGGCGGAGCACCGCAATTGCCGGCCTCACGCGCGATGGCACTGGAGAGATATTTCCGTTGACAGATGGGGGTGGACTGCTACTGTAAGGTTCGAGAGGGAACGATTGTGGTCGCAGAAATTCAAACCATCGCCTGGCTCTCCGAAGGCGGAGTGCGCATCCTCGATCAGACCCGCCTCCCCGGCGACGAAGTCTACGTGGAGTGTCGGGATGCGGAGGCCGTGGCCGAGGCAATCAGACGCCTGCGCATCCGGGGTGCCCCGGCCCTCGGCGTGGCGGCGGCCATGGGACTCGCCCTGGGGGCCCTGCGACTGGAGTCCACCGATGTCTCGACATTCCTCCGCGACCTCAGAGGGGTTGCCGACATGCTGGGCCGCACCCGGCCCACCGCGCGCAATCTCTTCTGGGGGTTGGAGCGCATCCTGACCGTGGCCGAAAAGCATCGGGACCTCGCCCTGCCGGCCGTGAAGCAGCGGCTCGTCGAGGAAGCGATGATGATGCACCAGGAAGATCTCACGTGCAACCGTGCCATGGGCGAGCACGGCCAGACGCTCATCGCGAGCGGCGATACGATCCTCACACACTGCAATACGGGTGCGCTGGCCACCGTCGGCTACGGGACCGCGCTGGGCGTGATCCGGGCGGCCTGGGAACGCGGGAAGCGCATTCGCGTGCTCGTCGACGAGACGCGGCCGGTGCTCCAGGGGGCGCGGCTCACCGCCTGGGAACTCGACCGCCTGGGCATCCCCGCGCGCCTGATCACGGACAGCATGGCCGGTGACTTCATGCGGCGCGACGAGGTCGATGCGGTGATCGTCGGGGCCGATCGGATCGCGCTGAACGGCGATGTCGCAAATAAGATCGGCACCTACTCCCTGGCGGTGCTCGCCCGACACCACCAGATTCCGTTCTACGTGGCCGCCCCGATCTCCACCGTGGACCCCGGCCTCCCCTCGGGCGAGGCGATTCCCATCGAGGAGCGAGATCCGGGAGAAGTAACGTCGATCGGGGGGGTGTTGATCGCCCCCCGCGGATTCGCCGCGGCAAACCCCGCCTTTGACGTCACGCCGGCCGGATTGATCACCGCCCTCATTACGGATCGGGGGGTACTCCATCCCCCCTTCCCAGCGGCGATCCAGATGTGCTGCGGAACCGCCGCATCTCCCCGATAACGGCGAGCGATGACGAGCAAACGGAGCGCGCGTCGAGCCGGCCGGATGCTCTGGCCGGTCCTTCTCGGCCTTGTCCTCGGGGCCGGAGAAGCCCTTGCCGATGATCTGCCATCGGCCTACTCCCGGGCGCTCGTGGCCGTAGAGGCCAACGATTGCCCCGAGGCGCTCAAGGCCCTTGCGTCCCTCCCCGACCCCCAGCCCGACACGCTCCGGCCCCGCATCCTATTCCTCACCGGCTACTGCCTCCTCAAGACGGACCGGCCGGCCGACGCCCTGCCCGTCCTCGAGCAGGCGGCGGCCGCGTACGATCTCCTCGCCGATTATGCGCTCTTTTATGGCGCCCAGGCGGCCCGGATACTGCACGACGCCCCCACGGCCACCGGACATCTCTCGCGTCTCGTCATCCGATATCCCGAGAGCCGCCTCGCCGCCGAGGCGCACTTTCGCCTCGGCATGACCAGCCTCGACCTGCAGCAGCTCGCGGATGGGGAAAAGATCCTGCGCGCTTTTCTCGACCGGTATCCCGCCTCGGCGCTCGCCGCTGAGGCCACGCTCGCCCTGGGGAAGCTTCTCCTCGCTCTGGAGCGGCCGCAGGAGGGACTCCCGCTCCTCAAACAGCTGTACATCAGCCGGCCGGCGGATCCGGCGGCCGCCGAGGCCGAGGGCCTCCTCCGAACAAACGGGCAGCTCACGACCCTCACGCCGGAGGAGCACATGCTCCGAGCGAGGGCATTCTTCCACGCGGAGCGCTATCGTGACGCCGTAACCGTCCTGAGGCCCCTCGTTGCGGGCGATCCCCAAAACGCCGAGAGCCGGCTGCTGCTCGGACGGAGCCTCTTCGCCATCAAGGAGTACCCCCAGGTGGTCACGACCCTCCTCCCCGTAACCGACGCGGCCGCCCCGCCCGCCCACCAGCCGGAGTCCCTGCTGCTCAGCGGGAGGGCCTTCCTCCGATCAGGCGACACACTCCAGGCCATCGCAACTCTCGAGCGGATTGTCGCCGCCTTCCCGGACAGCCTTCTCGCCGGCGATGCGCTCTCGCTCATCGGCTTAAGCTACGAGGAGCAGGAGGAGTGGGACGCCGCCCTCGAGGTCTACGCGCGCCTGCTCCGATTCTATCCCCAGGGCCACCCGGGAGACAGCGCCAGATGGCGGCGCGCATGGCTGGTGTACCGCCAAGGCAAACTTGAGGCGGCCGTCCACGAACTGGGACATCTCCTCGCCGATTACTCCCACTCTTCTCTCAAGCCGCAGGCGCTCTACTGGCGTGCGCGCTGGCTCGAGGAGTCCGGGGAAAAAGCGGCGGCCGCCAAGGCATTTCACCGATTGCTCAAGGCGGAAGCCGCGAACCCGTACGCCGTCTACTACGTCCAGGCGGCCCGGCAGCGCCTGGGGCTGAAGCCCGCGCGCCTGCCGACAAGGCCGCAGCCTTCTGTTCCCGACCCGCCTCCGGCGGTCGTGGCCAAGGCCAGAGAGTTGGTCTCGCTGAGGCTGACCGAGCAGGCCGCAGCAGAATACTGGGAGATCGCAAGGGCGCATCCGCAGAATCTTCCCCTGCTGTGGGAAGCGTGCTGGGTGCTCGCCCAGGCCAACCAGTTCGATCGCGTGGTGACGCTCGCCCGCCGCATCCTCCCGGCCCCGAACAAGACGGGGCAAGCGGGAGACCCGCATCCCGCCTTCTGGACGTATCTCTACCCGCGGGCCTATTGGCCGTGGGTGGACCACCATGCGCGCGAGGTGCGTCTCGACCCGTACCTGGTGATGGCTGTGATGCGCGAGGAGAGCGCCTTCGCGCCGACGGCCCTCTCCCGGGCAGGGGCGCGGGGACTGATGCAGCTGATGCCGGCGACCGCGACGCGCGTGGCCGCCGAAACGAATTTTCCCTCCTCCCCCGACGTGGACACACCCGGGCCCAATATCGCCCTCGGCACGCGCTATCTCGCCCAGCTCCTGGAAGAGTTCGGGGGGGACCTGGCCCTGACGTTAGCCGCCTACAACGCCGGGCCCCATAACGTCCGCCGCTGGCTCAAGAACCACCATGCAATCCGGGATTCCGAAGTCTTCGTCGAGGAGATCCCCTATCCCGAGACCCAGCGCTACGTGAAGCGGGTTCTCGCGAGCTACGACCGCTACCGCGCGCTGTACGCCGGGCCGCAGTAGGTCGCCCAGACCTCGGCGTGCCGATGCCGGTGCCCGCCGCGAGCCGTTGGTCGGCAGGCTTGCCTCGGGCGGGGACGTCGGGCATAATGGACTCGCCGAAAGGAGCGACCCGAAATGTATCGGGCCCTCACGATTGCCGGCTCCGATTCCGGCGGCGGGGCGGGAATCCAGGCGGACCTCAAGACCTTCACCGCCTTCGAGGTGTACGGCCTTTCCGTCCTGACTGCCGTGACCGCGCAGAACACGCTCGGGGTGCATGGCGTGCAGGTACTCCCCCCCGACTTCGTGGCGCTCCAGATCCGTGCCGTGCTGTCGGATATCGGCACCGATGCGGCCAAGACGGGCATGCTGGCAACGGGGGAGATTGTCGCCGTCGTGGCGCGGGAAGTGAAAGCCTTCCAGCTCACGAACCTGGTGGTCGATCCGGTCATGGTTTCGGCCACCGGCCATCCCCTCCTCGACGAGGACGCCGTCGAGGCGATGAAAGCGCTCCTTTTCCCTCTCGCAAAGGTCGTCACCCCGAATCTCGACGAGGCGGCGATCCTGTGGGGCGAGAAGATCGAAGACGTCAGCGGGATGCAAGAGGCGGCCCGCGCGATCAAGGCACTGGGGCCCCAGTACGTCCTGGTGAAGGGAGGACACCTGAGGGGGCCGACGGTCTCCGACGTCCTGTTCGACGGCACCCGGGTGGAGATCTGGGAGAGCCCCAAGATCCCGACCGAGAACACGCACGGCAGCGGATGCACCCTGTCCGCCGCCATCGCAGCCGGACTGGCCAAGGGGCAGCCGGTGAAAGCCGCCGTGGAGGCGGCCCGCCAATACATCCACGCGGCGATTACGTCAGGGCTGAGGATCGGCAAGGGAAAAGGGCCGGTGAATCACCTGGTGAAAGTTCAAGGGTTGAAGGATTAAGGGTTCAAGGTTCAACGTTCAACGTCGTGAGGAAGGATTCGGAGGGTGTCGGGTGGAGAGGAGCCTGGAAGGCAAGGCAATCCTGCTGGGGGTGACCGGGAGCATCGCCGCGTACAAGGCGGTCGAGATCCTCCGGGAGCTCACCGGGCGCGGCGCGGCCGTCACGGCCATCATGACCGCGAGCGCGCAGAGATTCATCGCCCCCCTCACCTTCGAAACCCTCTCCCGACGGCCCGTCCTGACGGATCTCTTCGCGCTGGACGCCGACAAGCGCATCGAGCACGTGATGGCTCCGGAGCAGGCCGATCTCCTCTTGGTGGCCCCCGCGACCGCCAACACGATCGCGAAATTCGCCCACGGCCTCGCCGACAACCTGCTATCCGCGCTGTATCTGAGCTGCACTTGTCCTGTGCTGCTCGCGCCGGCCATGGACCGCGAGATGTACAGCCATGCCACGGTTCAGGAGAACCTCGACCGGCTCCGGGCCCGCGGGGTGCACGTCGTGGAGCCGGCAGTCGGAGAGCTCGCGTCGGGCCTCATCGGTCCCGGACGGCTCGCCGACCTGCCCGTGATCCTCGGGGAAGTCGAAGCCCTCCTCCGCCGCCAACGGGATTGCAACGGCGAGTCGATCCTGGTCACGGCCGGTCCGACCCAGGAGCCGCTCGACCCCGTCCGGTATCTCTCCAACCGCTCCTCCGGGCGGATGGGGTTCGCCCTCGCACGGGCCGCCAGGGAGCGCGGAGCGCGCGTGATCCTTGTGACCGGCCCGACATCGCTCCCCACGCCTCCGGGCCTGACGCGCATCGATGTCACGACCGCCGAGGAGATGCACCAGGCCGTCCTGGACCGGTTGGATGAGATCACCATCCTCATCATGGCCGCGGCCGTCGGCGACTACCGCCCGAGCACGACCGCACCGCACAAGATGAAGAAGCGCGAGGCGATCACGGTGGAGCTCCTCCGCAACCCGGACATCCTGGCCGAGGCCGGCCGCCGCAAGGGATCCCGCATCCTGGTCGGCTTCGCCGCCGAAACCGACGACCTGATCGCCAACGCACGGCAGAAGCTCGAGAAGAAGCACCTGGACCTGATCGTGGCCAACGACATCCGCGTCGGCTTCGGAGGCGAGACCACGCAGGTCGCGATCCTCGATCACCAGGGGGGCGTGCAGGAGCTTCCGGAGCTTTCGAAGCGCGAGGTGGCGCACCTGATCCTCGATCGGGTCGTCGCCCTGCGGCGACAGCGACGCGGCGGGGAGACGCCGTGACCGCGAAACACCTACGACAGGAGGCGGCGGCGCTGGTACGACAGACGCGGGAGTTTCTCGAGGCCCAGCAGCAGTTAGGCCTCGATTTCGTCCGCGGCGCTCCCCAGGCGCCCGCACGGGAGCAGCCGCAGTCGGAGCGGGAGCTCCTCCTCTCCGGGTCGCTCAGCCTCGACGAGATCCGGCAGGTCCTCGGGGAATGCACCCGGTGCAAGCTCCACGCCCACCGGACTCAGATCGTCTTCGGGGTCGGCAACCCGAAGGCGGATCTCGTCTTCGTCGGCGAGGCCCCGGGGGCGGACGAGGACGCGCAGGGCGAGCCCTTCGTCGGCCGGGCCGGCCAGCTCCTCACGCGAATGATCGAGGCAATCGGGCTGAAGCGGGAACAGGTCTATATCTGTAACGTCCTCAAGTCCCGGCCGCCCAACAACCGCACCCCGGAACCGGACGAGATCGCGGCGTGCGAGCCCTTCCTGATCGCGCAGCTCAAGGCCATCCAGCCCAAGCTCATCTGCGCGCTGGGCGCCATCGCGGCCTCGAATCTGCTCAAGACCAAGGTGCCGCTCGGAAAACTCCGCGGCACATTCCACGACTACCACGGGATTCCGCTGCTCGTCACCTACCACCCGGCGTATCTCCTCCGAAACCCCAACGAGAAGAAGACCGCGTGGCAGGACCTGCAGCAGTTGCAGCGCGAGTACACCCGCCTCACCGGCCGCTCCCTGCGCTAACCCATACCCACTCACGGTGAAATCAGGCCGCGCCCCTGAGTCACGGTCAGACGACAGAACGCGCGGTGACACGCTTGCCAATTATTCCGTGACGTCGTGACTAGCCGCTGGCTCTGGGCGCCGGGTCGTCGGCCTGGAAGCCGACCCGCCCATGGGTGCCATCGCAAAAGGGTTTGTTCTGGGACTGCCCGCAGCGGCACAGTGAGAACGCCGTCTTGCCTTTGAGGTCGAACGCCTTCCCTTCTGCGTCCAGCAGCTTGCACTCGCCCTCGGTCACTTCCACGCGATAGGGGCCATTCTTCTTTGCGGTGATGGTCACTCGCATCGATCTCCTCCTTCCGCTTCACTCCGGGTTTCAGGGGCATCACGCACGGAAAATCGCACTCTCGAAAATCCACGCGTCAGGATCGCGGGTCGGCGACCCGGTTCCTGAGCACGCCGATCCCTTCGATCTCGGCCTCGATGACGTCGCCGGCCTTGAGCCAGCGTGGCGGATCACGGCCCGCCGCGACGCCGGACGGGGTGCCGGTAGCCAGGATGTCCCCGGGTTCCAGCGTCATGCCGGCCGACAGAACTTCGATGAGGTCCGGGATCTTGAAGACCATGTCGCCCGTGTGGCCCGCCTGGCGGATCTCGCCGTTGACCCGGAGGCCGATGTTGAGGTCGTGCGGATCGGGGATCGCCGACTTGTGGACGATCCAGGGACCCATCGGGCAGAAGGTATCCAGTCCCTTGCCCTTGAACCATTGCATGTGCCGCTTCTGCACATCCCGCGCGGTCACGTCAATCAGGATCGTGTAGCCGAACACGTACTCGTACGCCCTCGCCCGCGGGATGTTGATGCCCCGGCGCCCGACCACGACCGCCAGCTCAACTTCGTAGTCGAGCTCCGCCGTCATCGGATGATGAATCACCCGACCGTCATGCCCGATGACGCTCGTAGGCGGCTTCGTGAAGAAGACCGGAATCGTTGGGACCTCCGCCTGCCGTTCCTTGGCATGCGCTGCGTAGTTTCGGCCGAGACAAAAGATATTCTTTCGCGGCCGCGGAATCGGCGCCAGGACACGCACCCGGTCCATCGGCCTCAGCAGCGGATCCCGCGCCTTCGCCTGCCAGATCCCGTCCCTGAGACGGGGGACCGCCGCCCGGATGAGTGACTGTACCACCCTCACGAACGAGGCGCCGCCCGCGATCAGCTCGAGCATGTCAGGCGGGAGATCGCCCGTCACCCGCCGGGCCTTTTTCAGCGCCGCGACGCAGCCCGGCAGATTCAGGAAGTTCTGTCTGAGGGCCACGGCAAGCGTCGGCTTGCGATTCCAGAGGACCGTGGCAAGGCGCATGGACTCCCCCCGTGCATCATGTCTCGCTCTTCATGCATCATTCATCGCTGATGGCTCATCACTCGTACCGTGAGTCCCCGCCGATGCACCCGGCAGGGAAGAACCTGGACCCCATAGACGGCGAGGCGCGCGGCCAGGCGCCGGTGCAACCCCGGATCGGCCAGAAAGGCGATGCAGCCGCCACCCCCCGCGCCGCAGACCCGGGCGCCAAGGGCGCCACCCCGGCGGCACTGGCGCACCAGCGTGTCGATCAGCGGGGTGCTCATGCGCGGCAGCATCGCCCGGCGGACGGCCCAGTCTTCATTCAGCACCTCGGCCACCGCCCGCAGATCGCGCCGGAGGAAGGCCTCGCGCATGGCGAGCGCATTCGCCTTGAGCCGTTCGAAGAACCGGAAGACCTTCGGATCGCCGTCGACGTGTTTCTTGAAGAGCTGCCAGTTGTTCGCCCCGGAGAACCGGGGCCTGCCGGTGTAGATCAGGAACAGATGCTGCTCCACTTCGTCGAGAAAATTCCCAACGGCCAGCGGTCGGCGGACGATCCCCGAGCGGCCGTACTCGATGACGCTGGCCCCGCCGAACACCGCCGCATAGTAGTCCTGGTATCCGGTCGGCACCCGGATGGTCTGCGTCTCGACGGCCCGCGCGTATTCGATAAGCCCTGCCCGCGTCATCCGGTGCTTCGCCAGGCGGGCCAGGGCGGCGGTGGCGGCTACGGCGAGGGCCGACGAGCCGCCGATCCCGGCGCCCGCCGGCGCCTGGGACTCGGTCATCACCTCGACACCCGAGAAGGGACCCAATGACCGGAGGAGTCGGGCGGTCAGTTCCACATATCGATCCTTCCGCCAATCGATCCGGTCGAATGACCGCCAGAACGCTTGCCGCTCCCGATCCCGCGCGATCAGGCGGATCCCGCGGCCCGCTCCCTTCCGGACGGTGACCGTCGCACAGAGGGTAATCGCCACGTTGATGGTCAGCGCCGGCTCATGAAAGAGATACAGCGGCGGAATATCGAGGGTCCCTCCGGCGAAGTCGATGCGCGTGGGAGCGCTCGCCACGATCGTACGCGTCACAGGGGCACCTCATCCAGGGTACTCACGCGCCGGTGGGGGAACTCGGCAGGGAGGGTCGCGTAGTTTCGCGCCTCGCGGAACCGCTCTCGCAGGGCGGCATCGCTCCCCGAGAGCGCCTCCGGCGGGACCCGGCTGATCCAGAAGGTCTCCACCTCCGCTCGGCGGGCCGTGATCAGGTCCAGCTCCCGCGGGTCGTTATCCACTACCGTGAGCCGCGTGAACCGCCCGGCGAGCGACTCGACCACCTCCGCCTTCGACTGCACCCGACCGGTGAAGAAGATGTCCCGGAAGAAGGGGGCGAGTCCCGCGCGGGTGACCTTGGCGGTCTGCCAGGCCGGATCCCCGAAGGAGACGAGAAAGCAGGGGATCTGCGCCGCCTGCAGGCGTGTCAGGAACGGCTCGACGTCGGGGAAGAGATACGCCCGGAGATCGCCGAAGGACTCGTGGAGGATCCGGCGCATATCCGCGACCGCCGCATCCGCCACTCCTCCCTTCCGGGCGAGCAGGTCCAGGTGCTTGTCCAGCGAGTACCCAGTGGGCCACACCTCGGCGTAGCTCGCCTCCCAGAGCGTGGCATCGATCGCCCACCGGGCAAAGGCGGCCTGCACGTCCACCCAGAAGAAACGATCCGTGTCGAAGAGGGTATGGTCAAAATCGAGGAGGAAGGCAGAAGGGCCGCCCGAGATCCGGCGGCCCCGCACGCTCCGCACGATCATCAGCCGGCCCGCCCTTCGCTCACCGCGTCGCCCCGGCGACCCCCGCCTCGTACCGTTCCTTCATCCCCCGGACCTCTTCCTCGATCCCCTCGACGCTCCCCTTGATCATGGACCAGGTCGCCCGGGCAGAGGCCCGCATTCCCCTCCTCCTTGGCCAGAAGATTCGGATGGACCGCGGCGACCGGGGCATTGTACCCTAGGGCGAGATCAGGCGACAAGCCCGAACCCGACCCGCAGCATCTGCACAACGATCGCGGGTCCCTCACGCGTCCCGACAGCCGCACCGTTCCCCGGGCGAGGATGATACGCCATGGGCCCCGCAGATGCACCACCCTATGCCGAGGTGGCGTTGCCGCTCGGCATTGACAAGACCCTCGTCTACGCGATTCCCCGCCACCTCCGGGATGCGGCTGCGCCCGGTAAGCGCGTCACCGTCCCCCTGGGCCCCCGGATCGTCTCCGGCTATCTGGTGCGGCTCACCGAGACAGCCGACCGCGCCGACCTCAAGGCACTGCAGGATGTCGTGGATCCAGAGCCACTCCTGGACGGGCCCCTGCTGGAACTGACCCAACATGTGGCCGCGTACTACGGCGCGCCGTGGGGGGAGGTGATCAGGGCGACCTTGCCGCCGGGGATCGATGCCTCGACCCGCCGCCGCGTGCGGCTCACGACCGCGGGACGACAGTCCGTCACCCAAGGCGCCCCAACCCTCTCGCCCCAGGAACGCGAACTGCTCCACCTCGTTCCCCTCGATGCGCCGGTCCCCGCCGGTCGCCTCACTCGACGCTTCGGCAAGACCACCACTTCCCTGCTCCACCGGCTCCAGGACAAGGGGCTGGTGATGGTGGAAACTTTCCGGATGCCTCCTCGGGTGCGGACCAAACAGGAACGATCGTTTCATCTCCTCCGGTCCGAGCAGGAGGTCGAGACGGCCATCGCCGCCCTCACGCTCCGGGCACCGCGCCAGGCACAGCTCCTCGCCCACCTGCTCCGGGTCGGTGGGACGCTCCCCGCACAGGAGGCGCGGACCATCGCTCAATCCCCCTCGGTCCTCTTCGGCCTCACGCAGAAAGGGTTCATCGCGCCGGTCCTAACCCCGGTGCGGCGCGATCCCTTCCGCGACCTTCCTGTCACCCCGACGGAGCCCTTTCACCTTTCTCCGCCGCAGAGATCTATCTCCAGGCTATCGAGGGGACCCTGAAGCAGGGAAAGCAGGCGTTGGTCCTCGTCCCCGAGATCGCGCTGACCCCGCGGGCGGCGGAGCGATTCCGCGGCCGATTCGGCGACCGGGTCGCGCTGCTGCACAGCGCGCTCACGCCCGGGGAGCGGCTCGATCAGTGGCTGCGCATCCGCGAAGGCGACGCCGACATCGTGGTCGGCGCCCGTTCGGCGGTCTTCGCGCCGCTGCCCCGTCTCGGGATCATCGTGGTGGATGAGGAGCACGACTCCGCCTACAAGCAGGAGGAATCACCCCGGTACCACGCGCGGGACGTGGCGCTCTTCCGAGGGCAGCGCACGTCGTGCCCCGTGGTGCTCGGCTCCGCCACCCCGTCGCTCGAAAGCTATCACGGGACGCACAGCGGCGCGGTCCGCCTCCTCACCCTCCCCGATCGGATCGGGGAAGGAGTGCTCCCCGCCGTCGCCGTCGTGGACCTGCGCCAGGAACCGAAGGCGCCCGGGCGGCGTGTGATTCTTTCCGGCATTCTCGAGGCCCGCATCCGCGAACGCCTCGCCCGTCGCCAGCAGGTCCTGCTCCTCCTGAACCGGCGCGGGTACGCGACTTCCCTCCTCTGCCGGGATTGCGGCCATCTGGTGCGGTGCCCGCACTGCAGCGTCGCGCTCACCTTGCATCGCGCCGTGCAGCTCCTCCGGTGTCACCACTGCACACACCAGCGACGCCCGCCAGATCGGTGTCCGGCCTGCGGCGGCTCCAATGTGCGCCAGCTCGGGATGGGCACGGAACAGGTGGAACGCGAACTCCGCGCGTGCTTTCCCGAGGCGCGGATCGCCCGGATGGACCGGGATACCACGGCCGGCCCCCAGGGGCATCATCTCATCCTCCAGCGACTGGAACGGGGGGACCTCGACATCGTGGTCGGAACCCAGATGATCGCCAAGGGACACGACTACCCGAACGTGACCCTCGTCGGGATCCTCTCGGCGGACATCGGCCTCAACCTCCCGGATTTCCGGGCGGGGGAGCGCACCTTCGCGCTGCTCACCCAGATGGTGGGCCGCTCGGGGCGCGGCCCCCTCCGCGGAGCAGCCGTGATTCAGACGTATAACCCCGAGCATTACTGCATCCAGGCGGCGCTCCGGCAGGACTATTCCGCCTTCGCCCAGGAGGAGCTGGCGCGGCGCCGCGAGCGGAACCTCCCTCCCTTCACTCGCCTCGTCCGCCTCCTGATCTCCAGCCCGAAGGAGGCGGCGGCAGCCGAGGCCGCCGAGCAGCTGGGCACGCTGCTCCGGCACGCCCCGCATCCCTTCCAGATCGACGGTCCCGCCCCCGCGCCTCTCGCTCGGCTCCGCGGTCGATTCCGGTGGCATCTCTTCGTCAAGGGACCGTCAGACACCCCCCTGCGACCGAAGGTGACAACCGCCCTGGAGGCCTTCTCGCCACCCCGGGGGGCATCGATCCAGGTGGAAATGGACGTGGACCCGGTCGACACCTTGTGACGCAACCGGGTCTTTGCACCTGCGTTGACATTGGTCCGCGTTTTGCTATAGAGTCAGCCCGAGCAGCTCAACCTCTGTGAATAGGGCCGCGCGCACGCGGAAAGCGGGGGATGGCCAGGGACGACAGTCGAGGAACGCAGGCGGAGGCCGGATTTTCCCGCGACCTGGCTGAGGTTCTCGTCGCCATCAAGAGGGCGACCAAGGTCTTCCTGGCGTATCCGGCCAACCACCCGGCGAGGGCCCAGGCCCTCGACCGGTCCCACAAGCAACTCACGCAGGTCCTGGCGGGGCGGGCCCCCCTCGCCGTCCAGGTCAGCTACCACGGCTTCTCCCACGCCGACGCTGCTGTAGGATCGGATCATCCGCTCCTCCAGGACTTCTCCCTCGAGTTCACCCTCCGCGGAATTCAGGCCATCCGGTTCCTGTCCGGGGTGCGCCCGGAGGATCTGCAGCACGTCACCCAGCTCTTGATCACCGACGCCGAAGAACTGGCCCGGCAGGGAGGCAGTCGGGCTTTCTTGCGGGGCCGAGGAGCAAGCGGGGTCGAGGTGGACGATCTCGAGATGAAATTCGCCGCCACGACCCCACGCGCCGAGACCGTGACGGGCGAGGAGAGTGCCCCGCCAGAGGTCGCCCCCGAAGCCCCTCCCCAGGCGCCCAGCGAGCCTCCGCCGATGGAGGCCGCGGAGACCAGGGAGACGAGCGGGACAACGGCCGTCGAAGCCGAGTCGGGGGAACAGGCCGCACAAGAGGAGGCACCCCCCGACCTCGAAACACTCATCCTCGAACTGCAGCAGACCGATCGTCCCGCCCGGTACGAGCATCTCACAGAGGAGCTGGCCATCCGGGCGCGCGAGGCCGTGGGCCGGGGCGACGTATCCATTTACCTTCGCATCCTGACCGTGCTCGCCCGAGAGCTCCAGCCGACGAACGCGAAGCCAGAGACGGTGACGCGGTACGCCCGGTGGACCGTGCGGGCGATGCTCGATGAAACGGGGCCCCGCCCCGTGATCGAAGGGTACTGTCGAGGGGAAGGCATACCGCCGGAGGATGTGGCCCAACTCTTGCTGCTCTTCCAGGAAGAGATGGCCCAGCCGGTCCTCGATCAGCTCCTGATCGAGCGGGAGATGGCATCCAGGCAGAAGCTGGCCGACCTGCTGGTGCAGATGGGTCCCGTGTCGCTTCCGGTCGTGAAGTCGGCGCTGAAAGCGCCGTCCTGGGAGACGGCGCGGCGCCTGTTCCCCATACTGCCCAGATTGCCGGCGGCCGAGGCCATCGATATGCTGAAGCGACTCGCCCGGCACTATGACGCCAGGATCCGCCGGGAGTGCATCAGAGCCCTGGGGCACATGGGCGCCGAGCTGACGGGTGAGGCGCTCCTGACCGCGCTCCAGGATACGGAGACATCGGTCCGGCAGGCGGCCATGGCCGCGCTGGGAGGGCTCAAGGTGAAGGCGGCCGTTCCGCCGCTCAGGCAGATCGCGCAGGAGCCCATGGGGACCCGGGCCCTCGAAGAACACAAGATGGCCGTCGCCGCCCTTGGGGCCATCGGCGACCCCGAGGCCGTCCCGACGCTGGTCGGTTTGCTCCAGCGGAAGCGGTGGCTGCTGCGCCGCAGGACGGAGGAGCTGCAGGTCGCCGCCGCCTACGCCCTCGGGGCGCTCGGGAGACCCGAGGCGATGGAGGCGTTACGGGCGGCCGCCCAATCGGCGTCCGGAACGGTCCGGCAGGCGTGCGAGGCCGTTCTCAGAGGCCCGCACCGCTCCGGGGAGACGGAGGAGACCCGATGAATCCGGCGCAGAAAGACGCCGAGCAGTTTCTCCTGAATCTCAACGCCGCCTGGAAGAGTCTCGGCCTCTACTCGCCCAACCATCCGGCCGCCACCGCCGCCTTCAAGAACCTCGCCACCGCCTTCGAGAAGCTGCTGGGCGCACGGGAGCAGATCACCCTGGGGCTCCTCCACGATACCCTCGTCCTGGAGGGGGTTCCCCTCACGGCCAAAGCCGACCTTTTCCGGACCATTGTGACGCGACTCCAGAAAGGGGAG
>Ga0209341_10001844_pt1 | contig 20663 bp, 25 predicted proteins | sample RifCSP13_2_FD_184020 | JGI IMG/M metagenome (GOLD analysis project Ga0209341, IMG submission 184020) | Soil microbial communities from Rifle, Colorado - Rifle CSP2_sed 13_2 (SPAdes) (version 2) | ecosystem: Environmental > Terrestrial > Deep subsurface > Rock core/Sediment | place: Rifle... | reverse complement strand
GCTCCCCTGTGGCTCTCCGGCGAGACCCATCCGGCCTGGACCGACCCCGGGGAGATCCGGGAAAACACCGAGTCCGTCCTGCGCCTCACCCCAAAAGAAAAGGGACGTTCTTAAAACTTTTCATCAAGCGGGAAGACGTTCATGAAACGGTCTGCGTATCAGGCGGAGAACGTCTTTGGAACCTTGGGGCCGAAAAAACAAGAACATCCCGAAACGTTTCCCATCCCGGAACATGTTCGTGGATATCGCATCTTCAGGCGTTCGGAGGATGCCCGGAACTCCGGTTGGCGCGTGCCAGGAAAAACCACTCGACCAGATAGAACCCTGCGGGAAGAGCAACCACGATGCTCGCCACTTTCACGCCTAGCCGTACGGTCGTCGAGGTTATGCCCGTGATGTCGCAGAGGAAGTCCGAGATGCGGGCGCCGGCGAGGAACGCGGCGATGACCCCGCCAGCCAATGCTGCGGCAAGCAGGAGCCGGGAACCGGGCCTCCGTTTCCTTTCACGATTGCCGGGGGAATGCCCCGGGTCTTCCAGCGGATATCGGGGCACTTCGCTATCCTAAGGAGGTCACCGCGTCACGGGGGAAGAAAAAGGATGCGGCCGGCGGATCAGATCCCGCCGGCCGTCGGATCCGGGATTCCGGACTGGGTGCTGGGGGATCACTTCAGCGTCTTGATGAATTGGTCGATCGTCATCGCGGGGAGGGTCATGATCTGGATCGTCCCCCGCGACCCCAGCGCCACCGAGATCTTGACCATCGTCTCGTTGCTCGGGGCCTCGACGATGTTGATGAAATCGTGGGGGCCCAGGACCGCATACTGCCCGAGCACCTTCGCCCCCATCCCCTCGATCTCCTTGTTCACCTCCTTGATGCGCTCCGGCTTGGATTTCACGGTTTTCCTTCCCTCGTCGGTGAGCGAACTGAGCAGGATGTAGAGCGGCATGGGATCTCCTTTCTCCTGGCCGGGTTGGATGGGGGGGTTGCCGGATTCCGCGAAGAGCCGATGGGGAAATTATACTACCGGGATCCGCCCGTGACGCAAGGGGGGATGCCGCCGACTTCGCTCCCCTTCGGCTGCGGGGTTTTCTATAATATGGAATCGATCCGGGACAATTTCCGGTCGATGAGCGGAAGCGAGCTGCACCGGCTTGCCTCGCTGACCGACCGGGTGGCCGCGGGGGCGGATGGTGCGGTGGGCTGGTTAATCGGGGTGGCGGTCCTGGTTATTCTGATCATCGTCATCCTGATGCACACGGACAGACGAGTCGTTGTCCGTTGAAAAAAGGGTTACCCTTTTTCGGCGCCGCCTTGTTGACGGGCGGCGCCTTTTCGAAACATGAAGATTTAAGGAGAGAACGGCTGAATGGAGCCTCGGATGTCCCTGGTGAAGAGAAAAACGTCGTGAGCGTTTTCCTGACCTGCATATCATGGGGAAAAGTGGAAGAGATTCATGACGTAGAAAACCTTAGACCATTCTCCCGTCTTGCAGGTACCGGCTGAGCCGCTCTCTCAGATAGAGCCTCGCCCGGTGGAGGCGGGACTTCACTGCCGCGATCGTCAGGTCCGGGACCTGCGCTGTTTCCTCGTTTGACAGCCCCTCGATGTCGCTCAGCACGAAGACCACCCGGTATTTCTCGGAGAGCTCGTCCGTGAACCGCTTGATCACCTGCCCGAGCTCCTTGTCGAGCATTCTCCGCTCGACTTCCTTGCTCCAGTCCTCCACCGGCCTCGCATGCGCGCCCTCCTTGGTGAAGACGGGCAGAAATTCCTCGATCGGGACGGTTTCCGTCCGCCGGCCCTTGCGCTGACGCATCAGGCACGCGTTGACGCAGATCCGGTAGATCCAGGAGTAGAGCGCCGAGTTCCCCCGGAACCGGTCTGCCTTCCGCACCACCGTGAGGAAGACGTCCTGCGACGCTTCCTCTGCGTCGCTTTTGTTCTTCAGGATCGACATGGCGAGGCCATACACCTTGCCATGGTATCGGCCGAAGAGGGTTTCGACCGCGGCCGGCGCACCCAGCCGGAGCTGGGAAAGAAGCGCCGCGTCTTCCGGGCGCAGGCCGGTGTGTACTGCCCGCCTGGTCGCCGATCCGGAGCCGTTCCGAAGGGGGGCGGTTCCGGCCGATGCACGTTTCATCCCCGCTCCACCTTCCGGGACAGGACCGTAACGTAGTCGGGGTACTGGCATTTCCATGCGATCTCCCTTCCCTGCTGATCCCTCGCGTCTTGACACAGTAATTTTGTTCGCCGGCCTTGGGTATCGGCAACTGTCCGAAACGCGAATCGCTGTTTGTCTGATTCTCGGACCGGTGTTTGTCCTATGGTTTCCAGCAGAACGAAGGTCCTATCCTTTCCGATCGAATAGGCAGATCGAGAGGAACCACGACTCATGCAAGGAGGAGGTGAACCCGTTTGCGTGGGAGACACCGGTGAATTCCATGCAATGCAAAGGTCAGCGGAAAGGGATGGACACAGGCCTTATGAAGTTGAAAACGCTGAAAATCATTACAGGATTGCCAAATGATCGGCTATTGATATAATTTCCCCAGGATCGGCAAATGGCAGCAGGAAGCACCTGTGCTTGGGGGGTGTAGATGCCATCCAAATCGAAATCCCACCTCATAGCGGAGAATGCCACCTTGCGGGCGCGCCTGGCCGAACTGGAGGACAAGCTGGCCAGCCGGCCCTCCGGCAAGGGGGAGGAGCTGCCGGAGAGTGTCATTGCCGATCGCAAGCGGATCGAGCACGAGCTGAAGGCATCCGAAGTTCGTTACAGGCGGCTCTTCGAGACGGCAAAAGACGGCATACTCCTTCTGGATGCGGACACGGGAAGGATCACCGACGCCAACCCATTCCTCATGAGCCTTTTGGGGTATTCTCACGCCGAGTTGCTCGGCAAGAGGCTCTGGGAAATCGGCCCATTCCGGGATATCGCCGCCAGCCAGGCCGCTTTTCGGAAATTGCAGAGGAAGGAGTATATCCGTTACGACAATCTGCCGCTGGAAACCAAAGGGCACCGGCACAGGCATGTGGAGTTTGTCAGCAATGTCTACCTGGTGAACGGCACGAAAGTGATTCAATGCAACATTCGCGACATCACCGCACGCCATCAGGCAGAGGTGGCCTTGGCGAACGCCAGCAAAGAGCTGGAAAGACGCGTGGATGAGCGGACGGCCGAGCTGGTGGCAGCGAACAAGCTCATGAAGCAGATGCTCGACGAGGGGAAGCGGGCAGAGGAGAAGATCAGGAAATCCCGCGAGCGGTTGCGCAACCTCTCGGGGCGTCTGCAATCCCTGCTTGAGGAAGAAAGGATGCGCATCTCGCGCGAAATCCACGACGAGCTGGGACAGGCGTTGACGGTCTTGAAATTGGACCTCTCGTCGATAAGAAGAAGTTTGGTCTCCGACGGACTTGCCGAGCAGTCCGCGAAAGTTCACGACATCGAACGAACTGTAACCCGCATCATCCGGACGGTGCGAAAAATTTCGACCGACCTCCGGCCCGGGATCCTGGATGAACTCGGCGTGGCCGCCGCAATCGAATGGATGGCGAAGGATTTCCAGAACCGGACAGGGATAGGCTGCAAAGTTACGATACAGGCAGTGGATAAGATATCCGACACCGCCCGCGCCACGGCGATCTTCCGCATCGTTCAGGAGGCCCTGACCAATGTCATGCGCCATGCCGCGGCGTCGCAGGTGAATGTGAGCTTGGAGAAGAAGGACGATACTCTGATCGTAGAGGTGAGAGACAACGGAATCGGGATTATGGAAGGATGGATTTCCGACTCCAAGTCGCATGGCCTCATCGGGGTTCGGGAACGCGTCCTGCTACTCGGAGGGGAAACCGTAATCAGTGGGAAACCAGGTGAGGGGACCCTGGTAAGAGTGACTCTTCCCATGCGAAAAGGGGCGGACTCGAATGCTTAAAATCCTGGTCGCGGATGATCATGAAGTCGTACGAAAAGGATTGATGAAGGTTCTTGCAGAGAGCCTCCAGCCCATCAAGGTCGAGGAAGCGAGAAACGGACAGGAAGCGGTGAGCAAGGTCTGGAAGAGTGAATACGACCTGGTTGTGCTGGACATCAAGATGCCCGGAAAGAACGGATTGGACGCATTGAAGGAGATCAAACAGCACCGGCCGAAGCTGCCCGTCGTGATCCTCAGCATGCACCCGGAGGAACAGTTTGCGATACGGGCCATTCGCGCAGGCGCCTCCGGATACCTCACGAAGGAATGTGCGGGTGACGAGCTGGTCCTTGCGATACGGAAAGCACTGAAAGGCGAGAAATACATCAGCGGCTCGCTCGCCCAGATCCTGGCGGGTGAAATGGATGGCGACTCGGAAAAGCCCCCCCACGAGATTCTTTCGGATCGCGAATACCAGGTGATGCTCATGATCGCCTCCGGCAAACCCGTCGGTACGATCGCCAAGGAGTTGTGCCTGAGCGTGAAGACGATCAGCAGCTATCGGGCCAACATCCTGCTGAAGACGAAGATGAAGAACAACGCGGAAATCACCCATTACGCCTTCCAGCACAAACTGGTGGATTGATCCGAACCCTCCGACGCCCCTTCCTGCCATAAGACAAACACCGGGCCAAGAATCAGACAAACCGCGACTCGCGTTTCGGACAAAAGCCGATGCTGAAGGCTGGCGGGCAGGATTACCGTGTTGGAAACACGACAAACACCGCAGGGGAGTTACATGTTTCTCTTATCCCGGGCGGTGCGGTCTCATCAGTAAATTTCAACCCGATGTGTACCTTACCCCAACAGTTTTTTTAAGTTCTTCCAGTTCCAACTGTAGACACGCCCTGCATCAGGCACCCGCCAGGTTTCAGACCCCTCCTTGTATCCTATGATCTGAAACTTTGTCGTGCCGAGTTCGTTGGCAATCTTTACTTCCTTGAGAACGCCGGGTGACTTATTGGTTTTCGGCCCCAGCATAACGATGAATACATCGGATCTTGATATTGCCCTCTTTGCTTTGTCCAGCCATTCTCTTTCGGGTGCCGCTTCTTTTAATGAAAAATCTGACAATTCGAATGGTGATTCCATGTTCTTTGCCTGCCCGATGATGAAGTCTTTTAAAGTTTTATCATTTTCGAAATCGAAGCAAATAAATACCTTCTTCTTTGCCATTGGTTCATCCTCGTGATGTTTGTCCGCCGGGCGTCATCATGGTAATGGAACCCGAAAGAACGCGCGTGTTGCCATGCTCTCTCTTCCCAAGGGATTTGCTCGTAATCTTACCGCCTCTCGAAAATCCGAGCCTTATTTGGAAACGACTCGTTTTGCAATGGCGAAGATTGCCTCGACAATCTCCTCGTTCGTGCTCTTGGTGTCCCCCAACGTCTGAAAATGCCCCTTGACCCCGCCGTTAGGGAAGAACCTGTCGAGAGATCCGTTGACTTCCTCCCAGATCCGGCGAGCCGCATGGCCCGTCGCGCCGACAGGAATCGGATACTTATTCAACCTCTTCGTTATCTCGAATTCTTTCATGACCCCGCTGCCGATGACTGTTTTCCCCGTACTAGGGTCGAGCTTATTACCGCAGAGAAAAACAGCGAACCCCGCGTTCGCGATCATGTCTTCCCGATACCGGGTCAAGAATGTCTCCCACGTCATTCCGCGAGGTGGTTTCTGCGGGAAGTGACGCAACGTTGTACGGTCCCCGAACTCGCTCTTGTCGTCGGTGTACAGTTCCTCCATGGCCCCGAGGATCACTGCTCCGCCGATGCCGAGACCGATTCCTGAGACGAGATTGTGCCCCTTGCGGATGATCCCCTGCCCGATGTCACGGGCTAGTTTTTCGACCCGCTCGCGGCCCATGGGTGAAAAATCGCTCGCGCTGCCTGAAACGAAAATATCCTTCCGGTGGCTATGGCGGCTTAATTCCTTCAGAATCGCCGTGACCTCAGCGTAATCGTCGACCAACAGGGCTTGGATACCGTATCGCTTCAAATCGACGATTCGCAAATCAAGCTTTGTCTGTTCATATTTGAATTGTGCTTTCGCCCGTCCCCCTTCCTTGGGAATCTGGGGCCGCCTGATGATGCAGTAATGCTCCCGCAGATTCTGCCCCAGCAGGGCGCGGATCCGGCCCAGGATATAGTCGATGTTGGGATCCTTGAAGCTGAATCCCAAGAACAGGAAGGTCTTCTCGATGAGATCGCCCTTGAGCTTCTCGGAGAACAGCGCCCGGTGCTCATTGTAGGTCTCGTAGTCCTCTTTGGTGAGCACCGCGTTCTGGGGTTGTGAGAAATCCCCGTGCATCTTGTAAATGGTCACGTCCCTCTTGTGGATTGTTACGGCGAGGTCGTCCTGTTTGATCTTGACGTCAGGCCGCTTGCGAGTCTCCCGATATGCTTGCTCGAGCAGTTGGTCGTAATTGGTCGTCCAGACGGTCTTTATCGGCAGCCCGGCGATGAGCCGATGGTTCTCCGTAAGCTTGGCGTCCTTCGTGAACTCTTCGATGTCGGATTCCCGGTCCACGTCGAGGCCCAGCTCGATGGCAATGTCCCTCAACAACTCCTTCCGGTCCACGAAACCGGAAGGCCGAGACAGATCTTCTCCCGCAAACAGGGCCGCGTATCCTTCTTCCAATGCTTTCTCGAAATGTCCATAGAACGTTTCGAGGTTCACTGGCATGGTTTTTCAGCCCGTAATTTTTTTTCGAAGAGTACAAAATTACGCTATCGTGAGGGGGAGGGTTCGTCAATGATACATTTCACATAACTCGCGTGTGTCTGCGGGAAAACCGACATATTCATTATTTCCACGATTCGCTGTCTGCTCCCGTCTTCACCTTGGCGGGATGGATGAGGGTGCTGATGGCGCGGCTGAAGAATTCAATGGGGCGGGATTTGTCACTGCCGGTCTGAGGTCAGCGTGGTCCTCGAGCGATCGCTTCAAGAACTCTTCGATAAAGCGTGTCGATTTGGGCCTCATGTTCCGGCACGGTACCGCCATAGTGATCGAGGCCAGGTACGGAGTTTCCGTTCCATCATCCATCACGACTTTCAGGGTCCCTGCTACGTGGTACTGAAAATGGGGGATCTCGCAACTCTTTGTCTTTGCGATCGGCTGAAAGGACGTCGACCACCGCCAGATCCTGGCGGGTGAAATGGATGGCGACTCGGAAAAGCCCCCCCACGAGATTCTTTCGGATCGCGAATACCAGGTGATGCTCATGATCGCCTCCGGCAAACCCGTCGGTGCGATCGCCAAGGAGTTGTGCCTGAGCGTGAAGACGATCAGCAGCTATCGGGCCAACATCCTGCTGGTGCGCCTTGAAGGCGCTGTCAACTTACCGGTGAAAGTCCGGTCGTGGTAATCGCCAGAGAGCCACGTAGCAGGCTCCCGCTGCTCTCGGGTGACCGGGGGTGGCGAAGCGGAGTATCCCTCTGAGGAGGAGGTGCAAACCGTCAGTCCGCACCATAAAGGGAATCCTGCAGCGTCGACATGTTAGCCCGAAAGGGACCAAGGGAGAGCCGAGCTTCTCAGCTAAAGCGAAGGCCACGGAAGAGGTGAAGAATCTGGAGATGCAGCCTCGAAGAACTCCCCGGCGTATGGGGAACGGAATGTCGGGAAAGCTGGCAGCGCAACAAGGGAGGTCTCACGCGGTCGAAGGCCCACATCCTTCGTGACTCCCGGTATAAGCACGTGAATGCGAAGTCCGGGGGGACGCCGCGTGAGAAGTCGGAGGGGGAAATAGTACCGTTGATCATCGAGACAACACAACTCGATGGGAGGGAAGGACCCCTGCTTCAACCGAGCCGGAGTAGGGAGGTAAGTGACGGTGCATGCCCGACAGGGCCAATTCCACCAGTTCCACAAATCACGAAAACTCCCGCGAAGGCTATGCCCGGTGGCCAAGGGGTTATCGACCGCGCATTCCGGCCCGAATCTGTGGCGGGTCGTGGTGGGAACGTGCGACACGGGACCCCGCATGCTCCGGGAAGAAGGTTGTCGGAAAGCCGTGTGAGGGAAAACCTCATGCACGGTTTGAGGTGGCAGGGGGTGGAAACCAGGGCGGGGAGAGACCTCCTGTCCCAGGCGCCACTCCCTGACCCTACAAGACGAAGATGAAGAACAACGCGGAAATCACCCATTACGCCTTCCAGCACAAACTGGTGGATTGATCCGAACCCTCCGACGCCCCTTCCTGCCATAAGACAAACACCGGGCCAAGAATCAGACAAACCGCGACTCGCGTTTCGGACAAAAGCCGATACCGTCCCGCATGCTTTTCAGGAGATGCTATTGATCGGATGATTTCCCCGCCCCGACGGGTTGGATGTTGCCGACCCAGTCCTTGCCGGAGCGGAGAGGATGAAAAATGACCAACCGACATTCTCCTTTCGTCTTTCCCCAGGCGCCTGTCGATCTGTTGGCGGTCGCCGTCGGTGGTTGCCAGGTGATTCTGGCATGGACCGAATGCGGGGCCGGCGGGCTCGGGTTCCGCATCGAGCGCGCTGACGGGTTCGGTTCTGCCGGTCTGTTCTCAGAGATCGGCGAGACGGGGGTGCATGTCGCGGCCTTCCGCGACGAGTCCGTCAAGCCTCACACGAACTACTCCTACCGGGTTATTGCATGGAACGCCACCGGCAACTCGTCGCCCTCCAATGTGGCGGTGGTGAGGACGCCGCAGGCCGAGACGGGGCTGCCGACCAATCAGGAATGATCTGCGCTTATATCCCGCGACACCGTTCCCTCTGCAGAAGATGCTTGAAACCATAGGACAAACACCGGTCCGAAAATCAGACAAACCGCGATTCGCATTTCGGACAGATGCCGATACCCAAGGCCGTCGGAAAGGATCAGCATGTGGGTATTCTTTGGAATATCGGGGATCGGCGCTTTGGAGACATGCCGTTCGTGCACGAACCAGACGAGAGGAGGGAGCATCATGGCAAAAAGGCATCGCATATTGAGCTTCCTGGTCTGCATCACGTTGGTCACCGCATTCCTGGGGTGCGCATCCACGCCAACACGCGAAAGTACCGGCGAGTATGTCGATGACTCGGTGATCACGACCAAGGTAAAAGCCGCAATTTTCAACGAACCCTCCCTGAAAGTGTTCCAGATCAATGTCGAGACGTTCAAAGGGGAAGTCCAGTTAAGCGGTTCTGTCGATTCGGCTCAGATTGTCAATAGGGCAGGAGAGGTTGCCCGCAGCGTTGGGGGTGTAAAATCGGTGAAAAACAACCTGATTGTGAAATAGCTGTGGTTCGCGCGGGGAATGAACGTCCCTGGTTCACGGGAGGAGGTGAGGAAATATGCTCTGGACTATAGCGGTCATTTTGCTTGTCCTCTGGCTCCTTGGTTTGGTCAGCTCGTACACAATGGGAGGATTCATTCACGTTCTCCTGGTCATCGCGATCGTGGTGATACTGATTAATGTCATTCAGGGACGAAAGGCCCTGTAGCGGTCTTGGAATGCTTCTCTGCGGCAGGGTCCATGGCAGGAAGGAGACGAGATGAGCACAATCAAGATCGTGGCCATCGTGCTGATCGTGGCTGGCCTCCTGGGAGTGGTGTACGGCAAGTTCAGCTACACCAAGGAGACCCACGAAGCCAAGCTGGGTCCGCTCGAGCTGTCGGTCAAGGAAAAGCAGACGGTCAACGTCCCTGCCTGGGCAGGGGTGGGGGCGATAGCGGCCGGCGCGATCCTGCTTCTTGTACGCCCGAAGAGTTAAGGAGGAGAGGATGAAAAAGATATTGCTTGCCGTCCTGGATCTTTCGTAATCCGGGCAGGGGGGCGGGAGATTCGCCCCCCCTAACTCTAGACGAGAGGAGAGAGCGTCATGGCAAAAAGACATCGCATTTTGAGTTTTCTGATCTGCATCGGGCTGATCGCGGTATTCCTGGGTTGCGCATCCACGCAAAAACGCGAGGGTACCGGGGAGTATATCGATGACTCGGTGATCACGACCAAGGTAAAATCCGCAATTCTCAACGAACCCTCCCTGAAAGTGTTCCAGATCAATGTCGAGACGTTCAAGGGGGAAGTCCAGTTAAGCGGTTTTGTCGATTCGGCTCAGATGGTCAAAAAGGCAGGAGAGGTTGCCCGCAGCGTTAAGGGTGTCACATCGGTGAAAAACAACCTGAACGTGAAATAGCTGCGGTTCCCGTTGAAATTTCGAGAGAGGAGAAGCGGCGATGACCCTCAAATTGGTGAATCGGCTTTCTGGCGTTAGCCTTGTTTTGCTTATTGGCGTATTTTCGGGATGCGCGGGGCTCGAACACGCGCCGAAACGTGGAGTGATGTACTACCATAAAGAGCTCCCGGCCGCGGAGAGAGCCGTGGAAGCGGCAAGGGCTGCCGGAAAGGACAAGGAATGCCCCGCGGAGTTCGCCGCCGCGGAGAAGATGAAGAACGAAGCATACGATATCTATTTGGCGTGCCGTACCGCAGAGGGGATCGCCAAGGCGAATGAGGCGACCGCCCGCGCGAATGCACTTTGCCCGAAAAAAGTGGAAGCACCGAAACCGGCACCCGTCATGGCTCCTACTCCGGCGCCGACCGTCTCGATTTCAGCGGACCCGGCCATGATCGATCAGGGGAAGTGCGCAAAGCTCGCCTGGTCGACTACAGGCGCCTCCAGCGCCTCTATCGATCCGGGCATCGGGAGCGTGGATCCCAGCGGCTCCCGGGAAGTGTGCCCCACAGCCACGACCCAATACACGATCGCTGCGAAAGGTGAGGGTGGCACCCGGACGACATCGACGACGGTCACCGTGAATCCCCCTCCGGCCCCAAAACCCGCTCCCAAGGTGATAGACCGCCTGGTCCTTCATGTCAATTTCGACTTCAACAAGTCGGACGTCAGGAAAGCGGACGTTGCAGAGCTTCAGAAGGCGATCGATTTCGTCAAGAAGTATCCTGGCTATAAGATTGCCATAGAAGGTCATACGGATCACATCGGCAGCGCGAAATACAACCAGGCTCTTTCCGAGAGGAGAGCCGCAGCCGTGAAAGACTACCTCCTGAAGCAGGGCATGATCGATACCCACAAGGATATGATAACGACAAAGGGGTACGGGAAATCCAAACCCATAGCGGACAATTCGACGGAGAAAGGCAGGTTCGAAAACAGGAGGGTTGAGATTCTGGTACTCTCGGAATAGCGATCTCCTGAAAGTTTTTCCACGGAAAGAGGGGCATCCCCCGGGCAAAAGGGCAGTCCGGGGGATGTTTTATTTCTATGAAAATCCGTCGATGAACGCCGAGATAATGGCGGCGTATGCCGATCAGCGCAATCAGCTTGCGTTACAGGGCAAGCATGGGGCGCGGGATAGGCCGGCAAAGAGGCTTATTCAACATTCTTCGACGATCGTTTACAACCAACGTTCAAATTGATGCGCAAACCACTCCTTGATTTTGTTGAGCACAGGTCTTCTTTTCCACTCTTTCAGCCGAATCTCGTGGGACTGCGCAAGATCCCCGGCAAACATCTTCTCCATTTCCTCAGCGAATTCCTTGTTCAGAATCACCGCGTTCACCTCGTCATTGCTTGAAAAACTCCAGAAGTCCATATTGGTAGAGCCGACGGTCGACCAGACGCCGTCAATTACCGCGGTTTTCGCATGCAGCAGGACATCGCGGCGCTCGTATAACTTCACCCCCGATTTCAAAAGCTCGGAATAATAATACCGTCCTGCATTTACAGTCAGGGAAGTATCGGTGGTTCCGGGAAGGACAATCTTCACGTCAACCCCGCGCCTGGCGGCATCGCGGAGGGCTTGCACCGTCTCGTCGTCGGGGACAAAATAAGCATTCGTCAGATGAAGCGAATGTTCCGCAAAAGTGATGGCGGACACATACAAAACGAAAGTGAGCCTGTTGGACTGTCCCGGGGAACTGCCGACCGCTCGCACCAGGGCATTTCCCTCTGCTTTCAGATCCGGGAAATAGTTCCGCTCGGAAAGGTTTGCGCCCTTCTGTAGCTCCCACGTTTCGAGAAACAGTTTTTGGAATTCAGCCACGACAGGGCCTTCAATCTGAACGTCCGTGTCTCTCCAGGGTATCGGTGCCTTTTTGTCTTGTTTCCCCCCGGAACGTTGGCTCCTCCCGGAAAGCCGGCTCGAATAAACCTCACTGATGTTGATGCCCCCCGTAAAAACGATTTTGCCGTCGACGATCAGAATCTTGCGGTGATCCGGATGTGCCATGCTCCATGATTTGCGGGCCTTCAGTGGATTGATCGGGTTGAATGCAAGTACCTGGATCCCCGCGTCGCGCAGGCGCTGAAAAAACGGATCAGGAGTACTGAAGCTGCCCCTGCTGTCATAAATGAGATTTACCTGAACGCCTTCCGCCTGCTTTTTCAACAACAGGTCGGAAAACCTGCGACCCGTTTCATCGTCTTCGATGATAAAGGTTTCAAGGTTGATATGGTCCCTGGCATTCTCCATCGCCTTGAACATGGCGGCATAGGTCGCCGGACCATCGATGAGCAGGGTGACTTTGTTTCCGTTTGACAGCGGGCTTCCGCTCACCGATTCGATGACGGCACCGAAGCGTTCCAGCATGTCCGTCGGGGCGACGGATCGCTTCAGCCGTTCCATCAGGGCCTTGCTTTTTTCGGGAGATAACAATCCTCTTGCCGACAGGATTTGAGGAGGTTCCTGGGTGCGCGCCTCATCGATCACATCGGAAACCCTCGGCAAGGTCGCACATCCGCTGACAAGGATCAGCACGGAGACCGACAGAAAGAACGAAAAGAATGGCTTGATGATCGTCAAGGCCGCATCCCTCTGCTTGAACCCCATTGAGGCCATCAATGGTCGTCGTTGATCTTCCGATCTACATGGGCGTGTGATCTGTCGATGTAGCCTTCCTCGGCGGAGATGGCCCCATTTGCCGGCTTGACGTCCTCCGGAACGGGGGGCTGCCCGGTGGGGACCTCCTCACCGAAGGCGGAGACCCAATTAAAGCCGAGGACGAGAATGATCAACCCCGGAATGAAACGCCCGGCTGCCATCCTCTTGTAGCGGTCCATGTCGATACCTATCCAATGTAACCATGGCCGGCTGCCTTAGTTATCGGCATATGTCCGAACGGACTTCAAGGATTGAATGGGTGCAGGCCAGTAAACATTTTGGATATCAGCGGGAATCTGACTTGAGGGTGATAAGGAGAAGATTTTTAAAACCTCGGGTTGGTCTAAAAACGGGTTGAGGCTCACGGTTAATACCTCTTCTGTACCGTAATCGCGATCCCTTTCGGGACGGCCGCGAATTGGACGTGGACGCGTCCTTCCTGCCGATCGTCTCCCTTCTCGACGGCGGCGCAGCTCAAATAAGCCAGGTACCACCCCAGGGCCACCTGGGAAAAATAGTGCCGGTCGTCGTTGATCCGGGAGAGCCCCGTCACCGTCGATAGCCCGTAAAAAATTGCCTTCTGGTAAAGGTTTTCGCTCATTTTCGCAGCGGTAATGAAAGGAATCCCGCCGATGAACGCGTGACCGCTGACCCCATGGATATTTTGAAACGGCTTCCAATGGGAATCTCCCTCGGTCGGCCGGTCTGCCCCGATTGCCGTCGCCAGGAACAACAAGGCTGGTCCGCCCACGACGGTCGCCCGGAACGATTTTTGGGCCCATTCCTCCATCGTTGAATTATGAAGCCACAACCCGGCCCCGTAGGTGCCGATGTAGACCGGTACGGTAACCAGAACGAGCGCGGTACCGGACATATTGAATATTTTCGTTGCTTCGTCCGTTTCCTTGCTTCGCAGGTCGTCCTGGTACTTGTTGCGGATGTACCGATCCATCCCCGTGTTGGCGAACACGGCGGCCCCGGCAACACCGATTCCGAGCTTTGTCAGGTTCGCCCGATTCAGGTAAAAATTCCCGAAGTCCGTTTTTACGGCTTCGATGCTCCGTGAAATCGCTCCGTTATTCTCCGCGACACATCGATGACCGAGGGGGAGAAGCCACACGGCCAGTACAAGACCGGTTCGGAGGATGATGGTCCTCGCCGTTATTCCCTTCGCTTTCCGCAGCATCCGGCTTTAGCGGTCCTCGATTACGGCAGGCCGCCACTCGACGGCGCCGAACCGGGAGTCGCCGAGGAAGTTATAGGCGATGCTCCAGGTTCCAACCGTCTGCTGACTATCGGGGGCAAAGGAAGAGGACGCATCCCGGGTCGACATGACGTACTGGATCCCGAGCGCGTGGCGTTTGTAAACGCTCACGGTGAACGACGCGTTCCCGCGGAAGATGCGCTCCGATCCATCCTGCTGGGTGGCACCGAAGCCGCTGATATAGTACTCGCGTCCCGTCAGGTCGAACATGGCCTTGTCGCCGAAGATCAGGCGGGCCGCGAGAAGCCCCTGCACGGACCCGCCGTAGTGGTAGTCGCGGTCCTCGCTGGCGCGGACGGTGCCCCCCGCGCCGTATCCGATTCCGCCGAGCGCCGAGCCTTGGAGTGCGATCGCACGCGAGAGCCACCACTGGCCGGTGGTACCGAGGGAAAGGGCCGTGCTGGAGACGCGGAAGACCTGCGGCGAGATGTAGTCGAAGCTCCCGTAAAGGCCCCACACCCCGCGATAGTCGTCGCCTGCCTCGTATTTCTTTCCGAAGAGGAGGCCACGGGTCATGATGTTTTCGAAGGCGCTCCTGCCGGAGACGGCGGTGAATTGGAAGTGGAAGTAGTCGAAAGGGCGATCATAGGTGTAACCTTTTTTCCCGGGGAGCCCGTAGGAGAGGGAGTAGTCTCCGGTCACCTCGGTCCGGTCGACAGGGACATTGCTGATGCCGGCCACGTGGTCGGTCAGGCTTGTGCCGAGCCGCAGGCGCGTGAAGGTGGCCGGGTTGTGGCTCGGGAACACTCCTTTGAACCGGTCGCCGGAAGAGCGGCTCCCCCAGGAAACTCCCGCCGATGCCGCTCGCGACCTGGTCATTGATGGAGGGCTTCGTGGTCTCCCCGGCCACCTCCCAGACAAAGCTGCCCAGGAAGGTATAGGCGGAGGATTCCCAGAAGCCGATGCCGGCCGATCGCGCGAATCCCTGATAGACGGCTCCCTGATAGGGATGCTGGATCTGGTTTATCTGGAAGGAATCGCCGTCGAATCCCCAGGGGCCTTTGGTGAGGTGCCTCCAGATGGTGGACGGGGTCACACTGAAGACTTTATGCCCTTCCGAATATTCCGAGACATCGTTGGGGTCAGTGATTCGGCCGTACACGTTGAGGAGCGCCTCGAAGCCCAAGATCTCCACCGCCGGGATCCAATAGCTCTTCCCGTTCCCCGTCCCCCACGAAAGAACGGGCTTCCGCACGTTGGGGGGAGGGGGAGGCGTCGTGATCAGAAGATTGTCGACGGCCGTCACCGCCGCCTTCCCAGGCGCGACGGCAGGGACGGGCTCCTCGGCGAAGCCCGCGCTCGGCAACAGGAGGGCAAGTGCGAATGCTCCGGCAAGGAGCGCCCGTTGGAACTCGCCGTCGGGCCTGGATCCGTTACCCTTCCGCTTGTTGTCGTGCCGCCCTTCGGGGATTGCATTCGACGTCGACATGTCGGCTCCTTTTCTCTGCCGGATCCTGCGGATTCCGGGTTGCTCCGGGTGGTTCCCGAAAGTTTATTTGGACTCGGTAACGGTCACTTGGAGCCCATATCGCCACCATAATCCCGTACCCGCCCCTGGGGCATCGGCGTATGTCCGAAATGAGAATCGTGGTTTGTCCGATTCTCAAACCGGTGTTTGTCCTATGGTTTCAAAGGCCGGATCAACCTACCCGACATCACCGATCCCGCTACGCCGGTCGCAGCTGCTTCGGGCGACCTATCATTATCGTCGAACTCGCGGTGCCCTTCGGAGACCGATTCGTTCATGTGGTCGGAGAGGGACCCTTTGGCGAGGTCATCGTCCCGGAGACCAGGGACACGACGTCGGCCGCCGCGTTCGGGCGGGCCAGTCGGCGGACCGCCTGCCGCATCCGGTCGAACCGCTCCTTGTCCGACAGGAGGGAGTCGATCTTGTAGGCCAGAGCGGGGAGGTTGTTGGACCGCACGGCGACCCCTTCCTCGAGGAGATGGTCGCTGTTGCGCTCCTCCTGTCCCGGGATCGGGTTGATGATGACCATCACCAGGCCGGAGGCCAGCGCCCAGGACCTCCACATGCTTTGCAGCGATCCCTTTTGCTATGAAGGCGGCAACCAGAGCCTCCGCCGACCGGACATGTCCCGCGCCGGCCGCCGCCGAGAGGACGAGCTCCCCCCCCCGTCTTCGATCCTTCTCCCGTCGTCCGCCGAACCTACATCCCTTATGGATTTACGGGCCGTTCCCGCCCTGGATCCCCTTCCGGCCCTCCGGGTACCGGCGAACGAACTCTTTGAGCTGTGACCAAAACTCGTGGAAGCCGAAGGCCTCCATCTCCGCCTCCGCCTCCGCTTCGCTCCACCCGTCGACCTCCATCCGGTAGACCGCCGCCACCACTCCCGTGCGGTCCACCCCGCGGGAGCAGTGAACGAATACGGGCTGGTTCGCCGGGTCGGTCATCACCGACAGCGCTTTCCGCACCGCCGCCGGGTCGACATTCTTCCGCACATTCATGGGGATCTCGACGTATCGCATCCCCGCCGCCTCGATCGCCTCCCTCTCCCCGTGACGCGTGCGAAGGTTGATCACCGTTCTAATGCCCGTCGCCTTCAGGGTGGCGTATCCTTCGGGTTTCGGCTGGGCGCCCCGAAAGATTCCGTTGGCCACGCGACCGACGTTGGTGAGTCCCGGGAGACCGAAGAGATGCTCGGAAACGCGGACATTCCCGGGGAGAAAGACGGAATTGTCCCCAACCATTACGCCGCGTGAAGAGGGGTTGCCGGGAGCGGCGGCAGGGCCGGGCGACACTCCCGGAGGTGCCAGCAGCCCGAACAGGAGAAGGAGGGCGGCAACCCTCATGGTCCGTCCCGCGAAGGACCCCTTTCCCATTGCGGTCAGTTCGATGACGATGGATTCCACCATCCTCTTCCCCTTATTGCCCATACGATACACGCTCCTCCGGACGAGACAAGGAGTAAAGCGCGTCTCCCTTGATCCGAACCCTCCGGCGCCCCTTCCTGCCATAGGACAACCACCGGTCCGAAAATCAGACAAACAGCGGCTCGCGTTTCGGACAGATACCGATACCGAAGGCAGGCGGACGGTATTACTGTGATAGGTGTCCGCGAGGGACGACAACAGGCCCTGAGAGGGGCGCCGCGATGTCCTTGGTTCTGATATCCCGGGGGCCATAGGAAAAAAGGAGAAGGATTATGCCGTTGATTCATGTGGTAATCGTTCTGGTTGTCGTCGGTGTAATCCTGTGGCTGATTAACACCTACCTTCCGATGGATGCCAAGATAAAGAAAATTCTAAACATCGTCGTTGTGATCGCGGTGGTCCTATGGCTATTGCGTGCCTTCGGGATCCTGGGATCCCTCTCGGAGTTTCGCATCGGGAGGTGAATTTTCGCGGGACGTCCCTTTTTTTACGAACAAGAGGAAAGGGGGGCGAACATGAATGAATATATTCTGAAAGCAAAGTGGAATGAGACCAAAGGGGGGGGCAAAGAGAGGTAGGGCAAACTCACCGATGATGACCTCACCCATCATGAAGGGAGATTCCGGATGGGAAATTCGAGAAGAGTATGGTGGTGCCTGCTGGCGGGGGCAATGATCGCCTCCGCATGGGGGTTTTCGGAGCCCGCGAGGGCGGAGGTGAGCGTCAGCATCAACCTCGGGCCGCCGCCGATCATAGTGTCCCAGCCGCCGGAAGTTGTGATGATCCCGCAGTCCCAGGTCCACTTCGTCCCGGACCCTAACATCGACGTGTTCTTCTACGGGGGGTTCTGGTGGTCGCCGCGCGGTGAGCGGTGGTACCGTGCGCGGGCGTACAACGGGCCGTGGGGGGTGATCGAGCGGCGCCGGGTGCCGAGGGCGGTGCTGTACGTACCCCGGGACTACCGGGCCAGGTGGGAACGGGAGCGGCACGTTCCGTACGGCCAATGGAAGAAGGATCGCGTCCGTTGGGACAAGGAGAACCGTAAGGCGCACAAGCAATGGGAGAGGGAGCGCGAGATGGAGTGGAAGAGGGGCGAACAGGAACACAGAAAGGACGATATGCACGGGGACCGCGGTAGGGGTTACGGAAAGCAAGGTCGATAGCGGTTCAGGAGAGGCGCGGTGGCTACATCAGGCTCTTTCCGGTAGATGGCCGCGACCTCTCCCGGGCGGTCCTTCCCGCTGGTTCAATGAATGAAGACCGGTTATTTTCTTGGGGTATGTGGCTCAACCGGAGGTTTCCGGTCGGGCCAGCGGGGGCTCGTCAGTTCGATCCGCCAGACCGGTCCTTTCATATAGAGCGGCCCTTCGAACTTCACGAATGCCGGCACATCGGCGGTAACGATCCAGGCGTGATTGTCCGGGGGCATGCGCCCAAGCAGCGAGGCGAAGAGCTTTAACCAGATTCCGAGTATTGGCTTGAGCACGTAATGGGTTGCGGTTTTTTCGGATCCACCGACACGCATTTTGTGCTCGCCCGCCGGTACCAGTTCCAGCTGGATGAGCTTCGGTGCGGGCGTGAAGGCTACCATGTGGACGGTCTCGCCGGCCTCGCTGGAGAGGTTCTTTAAGACGGTGAGGACCATACCGTTGTAGGCGTCGAGGGGAAGATCGATCGTGCCGTCGAGCACCTTCTCCCGTCCGTCCTTGTGGGCCTTGGTTTTCACCTGGTACTTCCCGGAGGCCCGCTCCAGCGAGATCTCGGTGTCCTCGGGGAATACCGGCCCGCGCTGCACCAAGTGGTAGCTCTGCATGGTAAAGACGTTCCGTTGGGTGAACACAACCGTCTCGTCGAATACCGATCCATCCTTGAAGTGGAACACCAGACGACTCTGGACTTCTCCGTCCCGGCCGACCTGGAGAAGATCGCCCGAAGCAATGAGGACTTCCTTGGGGGTGCTCAGCACGAGGAACCCATGGAGGGATCCCTCGGCGAAACGCACCGGGACCGGGGCCGCCGCGAGGGGGCGCTGCCAAAGCAGCGCGGTCATGAGGACCAGTAGGCCTGCCATCGCTCTCCTCTGAAACGACATCACGGTGGCACAGGAGGGTGGCCGGGCCGGGTGGAAACAACGATAATGATTGCCTCCTCGATTGCCGGTATGTACCTGGTAACACAGGGGTTGCCGATCGGACGACGACGGAAGCCAGAGGATATTGCACGAGTAGTTTTGCGGTTGGCATCCAAACATGCGTGGTTTGTCGTTGGCCATATCTTGGTACCCGTGGAGGGTTTCCCTCGTCGTGAGCCACTCCCTCAACATCCGTGGTCAACGGGCGAAGCGGCACAAGGTGTGGCCGGCACACCGCCCGCCCCCACTTCGGGCGGCCTTTCATTGCCAGTATAGGGACCGTGTTACGGGATGCAAAACGAAATCCATGCACTCGCCTGGCGTCGAGGTGGAAGGGGCGGATAAGGAAACCCACCGCTCTTTGGCGAAGCACGGAGGTTGGAGAGGTTTCAGGAGGGCTGGTTCATCGCAGTAGACCCCTCCCAGGCGGTCCGGTATAATTTCCTCGACCCAATCCTCCGGAGGGCTCAAGCACGTGGAATTGGAAACGGATAAATCCCGTGTGGGGTTATGGATAGTCGGTTTTTTCCTGGCGGCGGCGCTTTTGTTTGCCGGCTACACCTGGGTCTCCTTGACATGGAGCTATGCCAAGGGAGAGCGTGCCGGCTACCTGCAGAAGTTATCCAAGAAGGGGTGGGTCTGCAAGACCTGGGAGGGAGAACTGGCCATGGTTGCGGTCCCCGGGTCGATGCCCGAGAAATTCTACTTCTCCGTCCGGAACGATGCGGTGGCAGCGCAGATCAACCAGGCCATGGGCCGGCGAATGGTCCTGTATTACGAACAGCACGTCGGTGTTCCCACCAGTTGCTTCGGGGAAACGGAATACTTCGTCAAGAGCATGAAAGCGATCGAGTAGGCAAAGGAACCCCAATCCCGCTGGATCACCCCTGTCTTGCAATTGCATTCAAGCTGACCTGCCCCCCGTTTTTATACCAATTGGACGAGGGGAATTTCACCTGATTTCTGCTCCTCGACCCGACCGGCGAACTCGGCCGGGGTCACATCATCCAGAGAGCTGTGGGGACGGACGGTGTTATAGCTCTGCCGCCACGATTCGATCTTTTCTTTGGCATCCGACAGATTTGTGAAGCAGTGCTGGTCCAGACATTCGTCCCGGAATTTGCCGTTGAAGCTATCCACGCAGGCGTTCTGCGTCGGGCGAGATTAAAGGATGAAACGCTGGCCCGACGCAGAGCGGTGAACACCCAAACGCGAAGGCCGGAAGGAGAAATCGTACCTTAGATCAGCCCTCGTAAATTCTCATTCCTTATGACGACGTACACTCTTCAGCTCCGCGATCACCTTTTCCAGCAGGGTCGTCTTCCCCGTGCCCGATTTCGCAATGAACGAGACTGCCTGTGCTGGACCGCAAACCCCGTGCAAACAACCGGCTTTTTGGGGCTGAAAAAGGGGTATCGGGGATCAAGCCGGCGCACCCTTGCCCCCTCCCGATCGAAATCCCGGCGCGGTTGATCAGGTTGGACTCTAAGGACAAGGACTGAATCGCGGCCCTCCGCCGCCTTGGCCCGGGCGGCTTGGGG